>Ga0307423_1001426_pt1 | contig 14444 bp, 15 predicted proteins | sample SalMarWE160310MG_FD_202154 | JGI IMG/M metagenome (GOLD analysis project Ga0307423, IMG submission 202154) | Salt marsh sediment microbial communities from the Plum Island Ecosystem LTER, Massachusetts, United States - WE1603-10 | ecosystem: Environmental > Aquatic > Marine > Intertidal zone >...
GGGGAATGAACTGGTTTGCCAGTTCACCCACTCCCGTGGTGATGCCGTACACGGTCCGGCCTTCCTGTACGATCTTCCGGACAAAGGCCCTGGATTCTTCCATTCGTGCCTTTGCCCGTTCATCAGGCGCCACCCTGACGTTCTCGCGGCACACCCGGGTAACCTCTTCAATAGTCAGTGAATTTCCGTCAATATATATCATCGTCAATAGCTCCTCTTGCTTCCGTATCGGGCCGGAACCGGTCCTGATTACAGAAGACTTACGTCTGGCTTATTATACTTGAAAAAGTAGGCGTCCTGTCAAAACTTTTGAGTTTAGCCTCAAAGAGCGAAGATATCAACCGGAGGGGAGTGGAAGAATCCCCTGTCTCCTCCGGTCTGGAGGAGGTGGCGGATTGCTTGCTTTCCCTCCCTACCCAGGTCCATGCTGAAATCATTCACGTATAGTCTGATGTGCTCCCGGATGACACTCTCTTCCATTTCCTGGGCATGGGCGCGGATATACTTCTCTACCTTCTGAGGATTGACACGGGCAAAGGCGAGGCTCCGGCGGATGAGGGTGTTTATCTTTTCGGCCACTTTTTCACCCAAGTCCCTGCGGATCGCGATACCGCCGAGCGGGATGGGAAGGCCTGTTTCCTGCTCCCACCAACCTCCCAGATCCAGGAGGCAAGTGAGGCCGTAGTTCTGGAAGGTGAAGCGGCCTTCGTGGATGATGACCCCGAAGGGGCATTCTCCCATTCGAACCGCCGGCATGATGGTGTCAAAGGGCATGGGCAAAACGCGGGGGCGTTTTCCCATAAAAAGGGAGAGAAGGAGGTGGGCGGTGGTTAAGGTTCCCGGGACCGCGATCACGCTCTCTGCCATATTTTGAAGTTTTGCACCGGGGGATGCCACCACAATCGGCCCGCAACCCCTGCCGAGCGCGCCCCCGCTGGGGAGCAGTGCATAATCGTCCAGGGAATAGGCCAGGGCGGCAATGGAGATTTTGGTCACGTCCAGGCTTTTTTCCCCGCAGAGCCGGTTCAGGGTCTCCACGTCCTCCAGGCGGATATTCAGGTGAAGGTCCTCCGTATCGATAAGCCCGTTGGCCAACCCACCGAAAATGAACGTGTCGTTTGGACAGGGTGAATAACCCATTGAAATATCCATCATATCACCCCGTGTTCGAGCATTTTGAGGACCCCTTCCTGGGCCCGCTCAAAGGCAAGTTCCAGCCGCCAGGTGTTCCGATCTTTCTGCCCCACCCTATTGCTTACGGCCCGGAGTTCCACCATGGGGACGACATGGCGTCGGCAGAGAGCCGCCGCCGCGAACCCCTCCATGTTTTCGACGATCGGCTGGTATCTTTTGCGGTACAGGGAAACGGTTTCATTCCGGGAGGTCACGGTCGCAACGGTCAGGAACGGACCATTGAAGACCTTGAAATCCGTGCGGCGTCCTTGTTTCACGAGAACTTCGTTCGCCTTTTGGATGAGGGTTCGGTCCAGCGTGATGCGATTCTCCAGAAAGTCCAGAGGATGGACAAGACCCGCTTTTTTCCAGTCCTCCACCCCAAGCTGACCGTGGATTTCCTCTGTTGCGACGGCAACGTCTCCGAATGCAAGGCCTGTTCCGTCAAAAGCCCCTCCACATCCGGTCAGGAAGACCGCGCGTGGCTGAAATAAGCTCAACACCACACCCAGTCCACCGGCCATGTTGACGTTCCCCGGACCCGTCACCAGGGTAGCGGCCTCTTGCCCGTGGATATTCCCGGTATGGAGTTCGATCGGTCCCAGGTGAAGGGTCTTTTTTCCGGACAACCGTTCCTTGATGATGGCCAGTTCAGCCGGCACGGCTGCAGCGATGAGAAGAGGGTGGAGTGAGGTCATAATCGTTGGCTCCTCTTTTCCAGACCGCGGCGCAGAAGCCCGACGATTTCCATGGCCCAGTTCCGGGTTGTGTCTTCATCGGCCTGTTTCAGGGCCAGGCCGGCGTCCAGGTGTTCCAGCATGTGGGCCTGGAGGAACCGGTCCAATATTGCGTCCAGCATGAAGGCCGTGCGGGTGATGTCAAGGGCAGGGTCCAGTTCTCCTCTTTCAATCCCGGTGGTGATCAGCTGAGAAAGAAATTCAAAAGATTCCCGCCGCAACGATGCGAGCATTCTGGAACAGAAACCCAGGTTGCCTTCAAACTGGATCTTCACATAAAGCGTGTAGATTCTCGGATGCTTGCGAACGAACTGCACGCCCGAGGTCAGAAGGGCTTCCAAACGCACAAAAAAGTTTCTTTCCTCCGTTGTCTTGCGCACCTCCTTGAGGTGATCTTTGACGATTTCAACGGAGCGTGAAAACACGAAATTGAACAACCCCTCCTTGTCACGGAAATACTGGAAGATGGAACCCTTGGCGATCCCCAGGTTTTGTACCATGGCATTGATGCTTGCCTTTGCATATCCTTTGGCGGAGAACTCCCGCACCGCCTCCCGGAAGATCCTGTTCCTCTTTTTCTGATCAAGATTATCAAAAGTCTTGAGAACCATAGTCTTTCACCTCCTCGAGGGCGCCAAGGATTTCCCTCTCATGGACATCAGAGAACAAAGATACCGACCCAATGGCCTTGGGCAGGACAAAAGGTATGGTCCCCCTGTGCTTTTTCTTGTCCAGGGCCGTGGCATCCACAATGGCCTCGTTTTTGAGGCCTCTCCATCGGTTAGCGGGCAGAAAAGTGCCCACCACACGTCTGATCCGCTTCAGGGTGTTTTCGTCCAGGACCCGCCTCCGACAGGCAATCACAGAGGCTGCAAGCATGCCGATGGCCACCGCTTCCCCGTGTCGCAGGAGTTTGAAATCAGACACGATTTCCAGTGCATGTCCCACGGTATGGCCCAGGTTAAGGAACATTCTTCGCCCAATCTCTCTTTCATCGTTCTCCACGATATTCCGCTTCACCCGCAGGGCCTTCAGGATCACTTCTTCTCGAAGGATTCCCAAGGGATCCGTAGAATCGCCGAGCCTGTTTTCTATTATCTGGAAAAGTCTTTCGTCTCCGATGATAGCGGTCTTGATCAGTTCTGCAAGGCCTGATTTGATGTCCCTCACGTGAAGTGTGCCCAGTACATCCGGGTCCAGCAGAACCCTTTCAGGGTGATAGAAGCTTCCCAGGAGATTTCTGCCGCCGACGTGATTCACCCCGGTTTTTCCCCCGACGCACACATCCACCTGGGCTATCAGGGTGGTGGGTATGGAGACGTGGGAAATCCCACGCATATAAATTGCGGCAAGAAACCCGGCGAGGTCGAGCACCACCCCGCCGCCAAGGGCCAGAATGACGTCACGCCGTTCAAAACCTCTTTCGGCAAGCTGTCGACCCAACTCTCCGAGTTGCTGAAGGGATTTGCTTTCCTCTCCCACCGGGACCTCAAGGAGGTGGACGGATGAAGGGGCGGATGCCAGCGATTCCAGCAGGCGCGTGCCGTAGAGCTTCGAGACCGTAGTGTCTGTAACCAGGGCCACGTTCCGACCCTGGACAAGCTCTGACAGATGGTCACCCGCGTTTCCCGTCAAACCGGGTTCAATGAGAACCGTATAGGCGTCACGGATGCCATCCCTTTTTATCCGGAGGGTCTTCATCCAGCCACCCGTCTGCCGACGGCCCGGGCAACGACCCGGATATCCTTAACGAGTTGCATAAAGGCCGCCGGATCGAGACTTTGTGAACCGTCTGACAGGGCCTCATCCGGATGGGGATGGAATTCCACCATGATGCCGTCCGCACCGGCCGCCACGGCGGCCCGTGCAATGGGGAGAACCGTCTCCCGGTCTCCCACGCTGTGGCTCGGGTCCAGGATGACGGGCAGATGTGAAATCCGATGGATCAAGGGGATTGCGGAAATATCCGGTGTAAAGCGGAGATCATTTTGAAAGGTCCTTATTCCCCGTTCGCATAAGATGACGTTTGCGTTCCCTTCCAGAAGGATGTATTCGGCTGCTGAAAGCAGTTCTTCGATGGTGGCGGAGAGACCCCTTTTTAAAAGTATCGGTTTATCTAATTTTCCCAATTGCCTGAGAAGAGGGAAATTTTGCATGTTTCTCGATCCCACTTGAAAGAGGTCGATTCGGTCATGAAGGGTTTCGAGGTGGGCCGGATCCAGCACCTCGGTGATGGTGAGGAGGTTGTTGGTACGGGCTGCATCCACGAACATATCCAACCCCTCCATCCCGAGGCCCTGGAAACTGTAGGGCGATGTCCGGGGTTTAAAAAGCCCGCCGCGCAGGACATGGGCTCCAGCCCGGTTTGCGTTTTTCGCAAGCGTTCGAATCTGTTCTTCGGTTTCAACCGCGCAGGGACCCGCGATGATCAAGAGATCCTTTCCGCCCACACGCACGGGACCGAGGTCGATAACCGTGTTTTCGGGCTGATGGGCCCTGGCGGCGAGATGGAATGCGTGATGTGTCGCTTTCATGTTATTCCCTTTCCGCCCGGTACAAGGTCACGATTCCCCCTGTGAGCGAGACGGTTTCAACCCGGATGAACCCGGCTTTTGTCAGTAGCTTTTTTGCCCTGCCCGACGGGAGTTCATTCTTATTTTCAGGGTGTTTCATCGGCGAAGAAATCCTCGAAATAACGCAGGGAAACAGGTTCTTTAACTTCGGCTATCTGTCCGGATAAGTCGAAAAACAGGCGAAGCCCCTGCTTTTGCACTTCATCCAGGCGGTAGGAGAGGCCCTTGAAATAGCTTTCCATAAAAGGTTCCGGAAATCCCATCTCCCCGGCCGCCTGCCGGCTGATGACTGACAGGGAAGCAAGGCCCTCGTCCCGTGAGGACTTCAAGGCCTGAACGGTCTGTTTCACCAGATCGGCGTGTTCTGCAGCAAACAGTTTTCGCACGGCCCAAAGGGCGAAAACAAAAGGCTTTCCGGTCCATTGACCCCAGTACGATCCGAGATCGGTCTTGAAAGGCATTCCATCGGTCCGGCCCCATCGGAGCGCCTTGTCCCCGATGGCAAGGACCCCCGAAACGCGTGGGTCCCCAAGAATCTCTTCATTCAGCTTCCCAGGCTCAAACAGCGGGCAAACCCCCTCCCGCTGGAGACAGAGTTTCAGGAGCGTGACAGAGGTCGCAGATTCATCGGATAGGACAATCCGCTTCCCGCTAAGGCGGTCCAGGGGCTCACGGCTGAGCAGAATCACGCTCATGACACGGCCCCGGGATGCGATGGAAAGGTCCGGAACGATCAACCAGTCTTTCATGTTGGCGGCATAACTTATGGAAGACACCGGGCTGATATCGATGAACCCCTCCGCCAACATCCTGTTGAGGGAGCTGGGAGGGGCCGTCGTCATTTCAAGAAAAGAGGGAATGTTGCGCCTCAAACCCCAGTAGACGGGCAAGACATTCTGGTAGGAGATCCTCCCCAGTCTGACTTTCATGTCACCCACTCCGGCATGGGTTTTCCGTGTCCGGAAATCAGGGCCTCCAGAAGGGATGCGGGGTTTTTCCCGTCCACCGGGATAAAAAGCATGGCCGCCCGCTTTCCCGGGATCAGGGTCCCCAACTCCTTTTCCATGCCCAAGGCCACGGCCCCGTTGCGTGTTCCCATGGCAAGGATATCCTGCGGGTTCAGGTGTTGAAAACGTTCCGCCAGGAAATGCATCTCGTCAAAGAGATCAAGCGAGGAAACACTGGCCAGGCTGTCCGTGCCGACGGCCGGCCGCAAGCCCAGTTCAAGCATAATTTCCACCTCTGGAAGTTTGCCCGTCAGCGCCATGTTGCTTCGGGGGCAGACACAGACCTTGACCCCTTTTTCAGCCAGCAATGTGAGATCCCGCCTGTCCGCCTGGACCAGGTGCACGGCCAGTGTCTGCTCGTCGAGGACGCCGAGCCTCTCAAGGTGGCGAACAGGGCTCTCCGCCGGTAGATGCCAGTCTTCAAAGGCTATTCCGCGGTCTTTAAGAAAAGCCGCCCAGGCCCCTTTGCCGCTGGTGATAAACTCCTCTTCTTCAGTTGATTCCGCCACGTGCATGGAAAAAACCCGGTTGTTTTTCCGGCACCATTCCTTCAGACATCGGATCAGTCCTGGACCGGTGGTGTGGGGGGAGTGGGCCGCAAGTGAGCCTGACCCGGCCGGATCTCCGGATTCGAACGGTTTCAAATCCGATCCGAGGTATTCCCGGAAGACCCGAAGGAACGGTTCATCGCTTCCGGCGGTCCCACTGACCGAAAAGGATCGGTGATCCCCCGCCAGAATGCATCCCGAATCCCTGAGCAGTTTTCTGCCGACCGCTATCCCTTTTTCAATTTCAGCATCCGTAAGGCGTGATTTCTGCTCGATGATTTGCGAGACCCAGGAGATAAACCCGTTATGAGTCTTCAGACTTTCGCCCAGGGGTGTCAGGTCCAGGTGCGTGTGAGCGTTCACAAGGGCGGGAACGAGAACGCCTTCCCCGTGATCCTTGACTTGTATACCATCCGGGGCGTTGCTTTTGCCGGACGCGATCACACGGCCCCCGCTTACCGTCACACAGCCGTTCTCCAGGATTTGTTCAGGACTTACGATGACCCACTTTGCACGGTGTGCAGTGCTCTCCATCTCCCGCCTTCCGCTTTCATACATGATTGTAGAAGGTGTCCCGCTGCCGGGCACGGTACCCGGCCGTCTCAATAATCTGGATCATGTCTTCTCGGCTGAGCATGAATGAAACCCCTGCCGCGGCCACCACATTTTCTTCGATCATGGTGCTTCCCAGGTCGTTTGCCCCGAACTTCAAGGCCACCTGTCCGATCTTGGGTCCCTGGGTGACCCAGGAGGCCTGGATATTCGGAATATTGTCCAACACGAGCCTCGAGACGGCCAGGAGTCTCAAATATTCCGCAGAGGTGGCCTTGTCAGCGATCCTGAGGCGCGTGTTGTCCGGCTGGAATGTCCAGGGGATAAAGGCCGTAAAACCCGCGGTTCGATCCTGGAGATCACGCACCCTGAAGAGGTGCTCGAGCCTTTCCTCCAGGGTCTCCACGTGTCCGAACATCATGGTGGCGGTGGTTCTCAGCCCCAGGCCGTGGGCCGTTTCCATGACCGCCAGCCAATCATCGGTCAGGCATTTATTTGGGGAAACCTTCTTCCTCACCCTGTCAACCAAAATTTCCGCTCCGCCTCCAGGTATGGAACCCAGGCCGGCTGATTTCAACCGGGCCAGAACCTCTTTGACGGGGCGTTTTTCTTTTCTGGAAAGGAAATGGATCTCCGGAGGGGAAAACCCGTGGACGTGTATGGGATGCTTTTCCTTGATGAAACCCAGCAGGTCTTCAAAATAGGCCAAACCCAGTTCAGGGTGCATGCCTCCCTGAAGCAGGATCTGGGTGCCCCCCAGATCGAGGGTTTCCCGGATCTTGTCACCGAGTACTTCATGGGAAATGACATACCCTTCCGGGTGACCGTCCGACCTGAAGAAAGCACAGAAGCGGCAGCCGGATGAGCAGATATTGGTATAGTTGATATTCCGATCGACTATATAGGTCACGGTGTTGTCCGGATGCAGTTGCTCCTTCATCTGGTCCGCCATCGTACCCAGAGAAAGAAGATCTTCATCCAGATAAAGGACGAGTGCGTCCTCTAAATTTAATCTTCTATTTTGTTTCATCGTCTTTTCCACCTTCAAACAGCGTTATAGAATGCGTCCCTTTCCGTGGGGTGGAATCCGGCCGAACGGATGAGATGAGAGATTTCTTCCATGCTCAACCCCTTCGGGGTTCGGGCGCCTGCCATGTGGGTGATTTTCTCTTCCACAATGGTCCCGTCAAGGTCGTCGGCGCCGAAGGATAGGGCCACCTGCGCCAGACCCGGCGTGATCATGACCCAATAGGCCTTGATGTGAGGGATATTGTCCAGCATCAAGCGGGCCACCGCCACCGTTTTCAGGTCTTCCAGCCCGCCGGCGGGTCTTATATGGGAAAGCCGCGTGTTTTCAGGGTGAAAGGCGAGGGGGATGAATGCTGTGAACCCGTTTGTCTCATCCTGGAGCGTACGCAGTTTCAGGAGGTGTTGGACGCGCTCTTCCAGAGACTCGACATGGCCGTAAAGCATGGTCGCGTTCGTGGGCAGCCCGAACCCGTGGACCTTCCTGATCACTTCGAGCCATCGGTCGGGACCGATCTTCCTGGGGTAGAGCTTCCGGTGTACGCGCGCGCTCAGGATCTCGGCCCCGCCACCGGGCATCATGGCCAGCCCGGCTTCTTTCAGTTGATCGATGACCGCCTCGATGGAAAGTCCCGTTGCCCTTGAAAACCAGTCTATCTCCACCGCCGTAAAGGCCTTAATGGCGGCCTCGGGCCGAATACGTCTCACCATTTCAAGGAGATCGAGGTAGTAGGAAAAGGGCAGGGAAGGGTTCAGCCCTCCCACGATGTGTATTTCCCTGATGGACTCGTGAAGGCGTGAGCGAAGCTGATCTTCCGCGTCCTGGAGATCGAACGTAAAGGCGTTCTCTTCGCCCGCATCGCGTGAAAACCCACAGAAGAGACACCGGTTGAGACACACGTTGGTGTAATTGATATGCTGGTTGCGGACAAAGAAGGCGTCGGACCCGAATTTTCTGGTCCGCACCAGGTGGGCCAGCCTGCCCACACCCAAGAAATCAGGGCTGCGGTAAAGTGCCACCCCGTCTTCAAAATCGAGCCGCACACCCTGTTCGACTTTTTCCCTTATGGAATTGAGTGTTGAATCAGAAAATACGGTATCCATAGAATTCCAGAAATCCAGACCTGATGACTGTTTGGTCATCCCTAACTAATTGAAATAAAAATTTAAAAGTGCCTGCAATGAGTGACCGACTGGTCATTAATAGGCCTTGGCCTCTGAAATGTCAAGGGGAAAAGAGCCCCTATGCGCTTGCACAGCATCATCTCTTCGCACTTCGCGGGCTTGCACGCGTTCTTCGTAGTTTCATATCACCCGCTTACCAAAGAGCATTGAACAACAGCGGGAGGGGCAGTGCAGTCATTTCCGGCGGGAAACTATTTCTCCTGTGCATCTGTCACGGCGCAAATATTCTGCAAGAGGTCCCCAGTCTGGCTATTTCCTCCATCAGTTCAATCGAACATGGTCCGATGCGCCTGTCAGGAGCATCACTAACCGAATCATCACTTCCAAGGAACTCCGGCTTCTCCCATATTCCCTTTCGGAAACGATTCCACTGCCTCTCCCTAGAGTCGCACGATGTCTTGAGAAGATAGGCCTAGTAACTTCGGCTAGTTGGAGAGGTCAGAGTGTTTTGAGGTTGATTCCTTTTTTGTAGATGAGGTATAATTGAAACAGTCGGCCAACCCCCCTTGCGGCGGGACAGTCGGACTCAACTGGCGAACCAAGACCAGGAAGAAGGCGCCATGAAATCCATAGAACAGGTTATTGAAAGCCAGGTGAAACGATGGCAGGCCATGTCTCCTGCGAGAGAAGGCAAGGCAAAGCCGTCTCCGGTCGTGACCGTCTCAAGACAGCCGGGAAGCGGTGGCAGGCTCATTGCCAAAGGCATTGCCGACCGGTTGGATCTGAATCTTTTTGATCGGGAAATCCTTCAAGGGGTTGCCAAGAGCGCCAAGATGAGCGCATTTCTTCTTGAAAGTCTGGATGAAAAGGGCCTCAACCTTGTGGATGACTGGGTGTCCACCCTTGTGAACGAACGCCATCTCTGGCCCGATCAATACCTTCACCACCTCATGAAAGTGGTCGGGACCATCGCCAGACACGGTGGAGCCGTTATCGTCGGGAGAGGCGCGAATTTTGTGCTTCCCCGGGACGGGGTCTTCAGGGTTCGCGTGGTGGCACCTCTGGAAGAGCGAGTCCGTCACGTGGCTGATGAATTTGGAGTGGACCTTTCAGAGGCCAAGCGCCATGTGGTGCGTGCAGAATCAGACAGGCGAGCTTTTGTGCGGAGATACTTCAACGCGGATATCGGAAATCCGGAGAACTACGACCTGGTGATCAACACAGGACGGATGAACCTTGAGGCGTCCATCGAGGCGGTCGTTGCAGCCCTTTCAAAGCGTGTGTGAAGCAATTCGTTCACAATTCCAACCCCCATTTCTTCAATGCAGACACCCCTCCCTGGAGGTTGTGGCTGTCCGGTAAGCCCATTTGATCCAGAAAAACCTGAGCCTCGTAGGATCGGACGCCCGTATTGCATATCAGCACCAGCCGTTTGTCCCTTGGCACCTCGTTGATACGGTCCCTGAGTTCATCCTGGGGAATGGACTTCCAGTGATCCGGGTATCTCGCAACATAGGGTTCGGCGTTCCCCCAGCCCCGGCAGTCCATAAAGAAAGTCTCCCCATTCTCCCGCTTTTCCCACCACTCGGCGAACTGATCCGCATCGATCACCCGGTCTTTACCGGCCAGGATGTTTTCCATGGTGTTGCCCAGGGCGTTCACAATATCCATGGCTGAGGAAAAGGGCGGAGAATAAGGGACCTCCAAATTGCTGATATCAGCTATGGTGGGTCCGTACCTGAGGGTGACTGCCACGGCACTGATCCTCGCCATCAACCCTTCCCCCTTGTTTCCCAGTCCTTGGATTCCTAGGACCCTGCCCGTCTTTTTTTCGGCCACCATTTCAAGATAGAGCAGATCTTTTTCAGGGTAAAAATGGGCTCGGTCCAGTTGAGCGACAAATCCGCTTGAAGCATCGAAGCCTTGTTCCAGGGCGGTTTCACAATTGAGACCTGCGCTGGCAACGGAAATGTCGAACAGTTTGACGATGAAACTTCCCACCGCGCCCTCGAATCGGGCGTCACCACCGGCCAGGTTTGTGCCGATGACCCGGCCCTGGCGGTTGGCCATGGAACCTAAGGGGTAAAAATCGGGATTCCCGGTCACCAGATTGGTGATTTCAACACAATCACCTCCTGCATAAATCGCCGGATCTGACGTTTGCATCCGATCGTTCACCAGGATGCCGCCGCGAGAAGAGAGCGCCAGTCCGGCCTCTGCGGCAAGGGTTGTGTTTGGCGTGACCCCCACAGCCATTATGACCAGGTCTGCGTTCAGCGTCCGTTTATCAGTCACCACCCCGGACACGTTTTTCCGGCCTAGGATGCGTTCCACCTTTTCGGAGAGATAGAACGATACACCGTTTTCCTCCATGTGGTGCTGAGCCATCTTCGCCATAACAGAGCTCAATATCCCTGGAAGGATCTGGTCGCGTATTTCGACCACCGCAGTTTCGATTCCCCAGAGATCCGCGAGGGCTTCGGCCACTTCCAGGCCGATGGCGCCCGCGCCGACGATCACGGCCCTTGCCACCTTTCCGCTTGAAATACGCTGTTTGACGGCGATGGCTTCCTCCATGTTGGAGACAGGGAAGACGCCGTCCAGCGCGCACCCGGAAACCTGGAGTCGGTTGGGTATGCTTCCGGTAGCGATGACCAGCTTGTCATAGGGGAGAGAATGGGAATTCCCATCTTCCTGATTGCAGACCGTCACCACCTTGGAATCCCGGTCTATGGCCGTGGCGCGCACCGCCGTCGTGACCCGCACATCCTTGACCCTCTCAAAGAAGTCTTCGTCACGCAACATGTGAAAGCTTGTGGTCTGAAGCTGGCCTGGATCACTGACATCACCGGACAGAAAATAGGGAATTCCGCATCCGCCATAGGAGATGATCTTTCCCTGGTCGATCATGGTCACTTCCGATTCCGGTTCCAGCCGCTTGAAACGGCAGGCAGCCTTGGGTCCAAGGGCCACCGCGCCGATGATGACAACGTGTTGGGACATTCTTTTCCTCCCTGCTCGTCATTCCCGGTCATTTTCTTCATTTCCCCAACTTACCAGAAGATTCCGTATCTTTCTTATAGGACAAAGCCGTTCTCGATTTCAAGCTTTTGTCTTTGAAAGGTCATGTTATCGTGTTATTGTGGGATCTATGAAACTGAAACTGGACAAATTGAAAGGATTTTCCGGGCGAAAGGGTCCGCTCCTCCTGGTCATCATGGACGGTGTGGGAATTGGCCCGGAAAATGAGTCAAACGCCGTTTACATGGCAGAGACCCCCAATCTCGACAGGCTCTGTGCTTCCAGACTGTACTGTCAACTCCGAGCACACGGAACGGCTGTGGGACTGCCATCCGATGCCGACATGGGTAACAGCGAGGTGGGCCACAATGCTCTCGGGGCCGGCCGAGTGTTTGAGCAGGGCGCCCGGCTGGTTAACCATGCTATTGATACGGGCGAGATCTTCGAGAGCGCCCTCTGGAAGGACATCGCGGCAAGGAGCAGAAAGGGAGGGACCGTTCACTTTCTGGGACTCCTTTCGGACGGAAATGTCCACTCCCATATTGATCAGCTCTACGCCCTCCTGGACAGGTGTGCCTCCCAGAAGATGAAAGAAGTCAGGGTACACGTACTGCTGGACGGCAGGGACGTGGGAGAGAAATCCGCCCTGGACTATGTGGTACCCACAGAGAAAAAACTGCTGAGTCTCTCCGAAATAAACGGGCTCGATTACCGCATCGCCTCGGGCGGGGGCCGCATGAAGGTCACCATGGACCGTTACAATGCAGACTGGAAGATCGTCGAACGCGGATGGCAGGCCCATGTCCTCGGAATCGGGCGAGGTTTCCCTTCGGCCTCCGAGGCCATCATGACCTGTTATGCTGAAGACCCTGAAATAACCGACCAGTACCTGGATCCTTTTGTGGTGGTGGAGGGTGACGGGCTGCCCGTGGGCAGGATCAGGGATGGCGATGCGGTGGTCTTTTTCAATTTCAGGGGTGATCGCGCCATCGAGATTTCACGGGCCTTTACGGAAAATGACTTCAAGGAATTTGAGAGGGGCCCGCTGCCGGATGTCCTCTACGCCGGAATGATGGAGTACGACGGCGATCTTCACATTCCGCCCCGCTTTCTGGTGGAGCCGCCGGCCATCGATCGCACGGTCAGTGAATACCTCTGCGACGAGGGCATCACCTCTTTTGCCGTCTCAGAGACACAGAAATTCGGTCATGTGACCTACTTCTGGAACGGGAACCGATCCGGGTATATTAATGAGGACCTCGAAACCTACATCGAGATTCCTTCTGATCGTATTGCTTTCGACCGGGCTCCCCGCATGAAGGCCGTTGAGATCAGGGACAGAACGATCCAGCTGCTCAAAAGCGGACAATACCGCTTCGGGCGGCTCAATTTCGCCAACGGGGACATGGTGGGCCACACGGGCAAAATGAATGCGGCCATAGAAGCGGTCGCGACGGTGGACAGATGCCTGGGAGAACTGCTGGCGGTGATAGAGGATCTGAAGGGGATCGCCGTGGTCACCGCCGATCATGGCAATTCCGATGTCATGTCCACAACGGACGGAAACGGGAGAAAAAGCCCCAAGACGGCCCACACCCTCAATCCCGTGCCCTTCGCCATTTTTGATCCACTCTACGGGAATGAATACCGTATGGCAAAACTTGAAAAAACCGGCCTCTCCAACGTGGCGGCCACCCTCCTGAACCTCCTGGGCTACGAAAAACCCATTGATTACGATCCCTCCCTTATCGAGATTGATGTATCTCGATGAGCGGGAGACATGGCCTGCCATCGTTTCAGCTGCAGGAGGCCCGTTTGCCCGCCGCAGGCGGCAGCCCTGAGGAACCAGAAGTAGCCGAACCTGAGGGTCTTTTTCGGACCCTTTCGGAGATCATCAAGCAGGCCGGCCGACCGCTTCACTGAAATCCATTCAAAAGAAACCCGAGGACAGATGGCCTTCCTGCGAGGTGTTCGGGGAGGCCCTTGTGAAGGCGCCGGCGGAACCGTCAATGACGGCAAGAAAGAGCCGGACCCTCGAGACCGTTCCCCTTGAGGCAAAGGCGGCGAATGAGGGAGAAGAGAATAAGGTGCTGCAGAACATGGTGAAGGGATTTCTCCCCTCGGGTGGAGATGGAGAAATGCCTTCGTCCCCGCAGGAAACGTCCGATCAATCGGGCGGCGGGCTGATGACTTCGCTCCCGGGACTGCCCCAGGGGCTTTCAGGTCAGTGAGGACCAAAAAGGGTGTTTGGCACCCTTATTGCATAACCCATGAAAGAGAAACCCTGTTATTCATGGGAGTCGGCGATGAACAGAAGGGCACTGAAATTCCTCTCCACCAAAGAGCTGGGCCTCCTCCTCGGGGTCACGAGGCAGACCATCAGGAACTGGTTTCTAAACGGGCAGATCAAGGCGTATCGGATCGGTCAGAACATCAAGATCCCCCGTGCGGAAGCCGTCCGCATCCTCGAACAATTTGAACAACCCATCCCGGAATGGTTCGATAGCGAAGACCCGCGAGATTCCGGGCCCCTGGAGCCGATAACATGAAACACACTGTTCTGATAGTTGACGACGAGCAGGTCACCCGGAACCTGATGAATGAGGCCCTGGAAAAGGAGCCCTACGAGCTCCTGATGGCCGATTCCGCAGAAAAGGCCATGGAAATGCTGGAGAGCCGGAG
>Ga0307423_1001427_pt1 | contig 14442 bp, 6 predicted proteins | sample SalMarWE160310MG_FD_202154 | JGI IMG/M metagenome (GOLD analysis project Ga0307423, IMG submission 202154) | Salt marsh sediment microbial communities from the Plum Island Ecosystem LTER, Massachusetts, United States - WE1603-10 | ecosystem: Environmental > Aquatic > Marine > Intertidal zone >...
GGCTGGTTTGAAAACATTCTTTTTCCTTTTGATGTACTAAATAATCAGGGTCGCTTTCTGGGAAGTGTCGACGAAGATAAAGGAGTTCGTCAAATTACACGATCAGCGTTGAGAGAAATGCGCGAACTGGATACCTGCATAACTCCTGGCAGCCAAACTCATGCTTCTGATGGTATGGCAACATTATTAGTTACTAGCATGGAAAAAGCCAGAGAACTTAGCACACGACCGGAAATAGATATCAGCTTTATCGGAAAGACTGAAGTCAGAACGCTACCGAGTTTTATGCCCGAAGCTCCTGCCCTTGCTGTAAAAAAATTACTGGATAGAACAGGATTAACTATGGATGATATAGCTGTGGTTAAAAATCATAACCCGTTTGCAGTTAACGATGCAATTTTTTCAAAAGTATTAAATTACGATTGGCATAAGATGAACACAACCGGATGTTCGCTTGTATGGGGACATCCACAGGGTCCGACACTAACCCGCTTGGTTATTGAAGGACTTGAAGAAGCTGTTTCACTTGGGGGAGGTTATGTTCTGGTATTTGGATGTGCTGCTGGCGATGTAGGTATTGCAGCAATACTAAAAGTAAATGAGGGGAGGAAATAAAGATGATAAAATCGATGAGGCCTTCAACACTTCAAACACTTAGTCTGGGGACAGTTCTTGAAATATTTCAAAACGGAAAGTTACCTGTTGATACTAAAGACATAGTAGAGCAAGTTTTTGGCAAGTCAAATGATCGTGGTTGTCTTGTTATCTCCGGAGCTAATGGTATTGTCGGCGCAGGTAAAGCAATGCAGCTTGGTTCCAGACTTGAACCTTTCGGCGTTCCAGTAATTGGTTTGGATTTCCCCGGAGTTCCGGATGCGATCAGCCAGAAGTATCAGGGATTGATTGGTGCCTTCGGGAAAAAGGGTGCTGATAAAATTATGTCTAACTTTATTCGTCTATCTTATGACGGTGGAAACCTACCTGCCAAACTGAAAGAATTTAGACCAAGATTTCTTCTGGAAGCTATACCGGAAATCCTTGAGATCAAAAAAAATCACTATGAACTCTTCAGAAAAAATTTTCCAGGAATAGAAATTCGTTCAGTCACTTCAGGATTCCCAAGTTCTGAGCTTGGGGTTGGTATTGCTCATCCGGCATTCCCTCACGAAATAAATAAAATTTGGGAGATTGTGGAACAGGAACCTTCAGATATTACAAAACTTTTATGGGCTTTAGGATTAGTACCGATTACGGTAAGTGACAACTGGTCGTTTGTTCTTGATGTTCTTTTTTGCGGGATGACACTTGCGGCACTTAGATATCACCAGGCTTCTAATATGCCCTTCTGGAAAATAGATAAATATGTAAGAAAGGTTATAGGTCCTAATCCATTCAGAGCACATGATGCAATCGGTGCTGCCGGAGCTAATTTTTTAACGTGGTCATGCCTTAATGATTTATCGAATAATTATGGAAAACTTTTTGAACCGACCGCAGATTTAGTAGAGCGAAAAAACAGCGGACAAAACTGGTATCCGCCAAATCATTTTAGACCTGTCGTTGACTGGAGTCTTAATGATAAGGAAGAGGGTGAGTTTTTAAACTGGGTTAAAGGATCGCTTTATCAGATGACAAGTCTTTTGCTAAAAGAAAAACGAAGTCATTTATCATGTATTAATGCCATTGGCGAACTCTGCGCTCAATTTCAACCTGGAGTGCTTACTGATATAAGAAGGACTGGTTCAGAAGCTGCAATCAAGATGGTTGAGATCTATCATCAACTTTATCCCGAAGTAGGAAAAAATTGTTGGTATCCTAATGTTTTTGAGAAGATTAATGATCCTAAATGGCAGCAGCTTTACGTAAACGCTGAGCATGATGGAACTGCAGGAGTAATTACAATCGGTCGTGAAAGCTACAACTGGGATGTCGATGCTGAATTGAACCGTGCAATTGACTGGTTGCTTGCTGAAAAGATTAAGAACGTAATTGTAACCGGGGACTTTCATCTTTCAACTCAAATGGTTGGGGCAGATACGAGTGATTTCTTCCCTGCTTTGGAAAATGTTGAGGAAGGATTTAGAATTTCAAGTTCGTGGTCAAAAACTGCTCGCAGGCTTAATGATGAGTTTAAAGTTTCAGTGGGATTTATTAATGGTAAGCGCTGCCTTGGTGGATTTCTGGAATTACTTATGCACTGTCACTATTTGGTTTCAGTAGATGATGCCAAATTAGGTATGCCTGAAGTTACTCTGCCGGTAGTTCCCGGAATGGAAGGATGTCACTGGTCATTTAGAAAAGCAAAAAAGGAAGACTGGCCGAAACTTCTTAAACTTTTACTTGAAGGAAAACAGGTGAGTGCAAAAGAAACAATTGGTTGGTTGGTTGATTATTCGGGGTCTCTGGAAGACGCTCTTCAGATGGTATGGAAATTAGCATCAGACAAAGATCATGGTTTGGTGAAGAGAAAACTGAATCAGAGCGCATTAAAAGACATGTCTTTTGAAATAAAATTGAACACACCCGAAAATCCCGGAATGGAAGCTGCCAGAAAAGCAATCATAGATACCATAAATAATTCCTGCGCTGCTGATTTAAAAGAATCAATTAACATTCAGGCAAAACATTCTGCAGATTTCATGATATCTAAATTCTGTAAACAAGGCAGAATTGGTACTGAATACAAACGTGTAATGAATGTATAAGATTTACACAACAGCAGATAAAAATTGACGCATAAAATTAATGGTTTACTATTAGCGGCAGGATTTTCAAAAAGAATGGGAAAACCAAAAGCCTTGCTTATACAGGATGACTTACCATTTGCGATTGTGATTCTCCTGAAGATGCAGCTCGTTTGTGAAAGTATTGTTGTCGTTGTGGGCCATACCGGCAGTATGATTCAGGAAAAGCTTAGGCAACACATCGATGGGAATTATCAACTAAAGACTAAAGTCAGGTTCGTAACAAACAAAAATTATAATGAGGGAATGTTTTCTTCCCTTCAACGCGGATTGAAAGAGTTAAGCAATTCGGAATGGATATTGTATCACTTTGTCGATCAACCAAAACTTAATGTTGAATTTTACAATAATTTCATAAAACAGATTAGCGAAGGTTTCAACTGGATTCAACCAGCATTCAAAGGAATTAATGGTCATCCGATTTTAATTCATAAAATAGTTTTTAATTTGATTCTTGATCTTTCACCTGATTCAAGTTTAAGGGTTTTAAAGAATCATCCGAATATCAGAAAAAAGTTTTGGCAGTGCAACTACCCGGAAGTTCTGCAAGACATAGATACACCATCTGATTTATAGTTATAGAAAGTGATTATGGATATTTATAAAATTGCATCAGAACTGGAAAGTAAAAATGAGGCGTTCGTTATTTCTTTTGTTGTAAGCGTTACGGGATCTTCCCCCGGTAAAGCAGGTTTCAAAATGATTATTAAAAGTGACGGGACCACGGTAGGAACTGTCGGTGGCGGAGCAATTGAAGCTGAGGTGATAAAAGAAGCTAAAAACAGATTGTTGAAAGGTGAAAATTATCTAAAGGAATATTTTCTGTCTGATAAAAGCCCGGTAGTGAAAGAAGATGTTAAAATTGTTCCGATGTCCTGCAGTGGCAGCCTGACAGTATTTTATGAAGTTCATGGTAAGCTGCCAACAGTTTATGTTTTCGGAGGAGGACATGTAGGAAGTGCATTATTATATTTTTTGCGTCCCTTAAAATTTTTCACGGTTCTCGTCGACAACAGAAAGGAACTTATTAGTAATGAAAAAAATCCACTTGCTTCAGAGAAAATATTGGCCGAGTACGACGAATACTCAAAAAATTTTAATCCAGACGAAGATTCACACTTCGTTATCGTTACTCATGGTCATAAATATGATGAAATTATTCTGAAGAATATTTATTTGAAAAAGAAAAACTTTTCTTACGTGGGCGTTATTGCTTCTAAATCTAAAGCTGCAGGATTATCAAAATCGTTAAAAGAAGAATTTGGCAGCACTCTTGACCTTTCAAATCTACACTCTCCAATTGGATTAAAGATAGGTGGCAGTACGGCCGAAGAAATTGCGCTGGGTATTGCTGCCGAGATTCAATCAATTTATTACAAACAACCTCAACATAATCAGTAAAAATCAATTAAGTTAAAATTTTTTGATGCGCAAAAAGTTTGAATCACCTGCCAGGCCTCTATTTAAAGATATTTTAGCAGCTGGTGTAGCAACTCTTTTCATCGGCCTGATTGGACAATTTTCAAAAAGAAAAGGAAAAATTAAAGTCAACGATATTAGTTGTTGTAGTTAAATACTTAGTGAGTCCCCGTACACCAAGCATGGCTGTAATTTACTACATCAAAAACCACGTCAGTGATTTCTAAGTGTTTGAAAAACAACTACTTACAGAAGTGTGAAACTGACTCTTAATCAGTCCCGCTTTTAGCGGGATTCGAGCCTGGTAGGATGCACTTTAAGCTCCTAAAACAATGGTATTAGGAGCCTTTCTACTATTTATTTTACTTTTATCACAACAAATGTCACGTCATCGTCCGGGTCTTTGTCGTTCGACCAACGAGAGCCTTCATTTTTCAGATAATCAATAATTTGCTCTGGTTCTTTCTCTGCTACTTCTTCAAATGAATTTCTTGCTCGTTTATATCCGAATATTTCGTTATGCTCATTTTGTAATTCCGGGAAACCATCACTCATTAACAATAATGTATCTCCTTTCATCAATTCCATTTCTTTTAAATCATATGGAAAATTATCCATAGTACCCAATGGCATACCCTCCATTAAATGCTCCTCAATTATTCTGTGCTTGCCTTTGAATAAATAAATTGGAGGCATACCCGCTGAAGACATCAGTAACTTATTGTTTTGTATCTTCACCATCGTCATACACATTGCAAGAGATTGGAATTGCATTTTCTTAATACATCTTGTCATTTCCCTGAAAGTAAAAAGTATGTCCGGATTTTCTGCATAACTATTAAACAAAGATTTAGCAGAAGTTACCATAGTCCCCGCTCTCATTCCGTGTCCTGTTGCATCACCAAGCACTATTGTTAAAGTTCCATCCATAGCAACATTAAAATCATAATAGTCGCCCCCAACCTCGGTGGCTGTTTTCATATATACAGCAATATCAAGATTGGGTAATAGTGGCAGTTCTTTTGGAAGCATCGAAAGCTGCAACTGACGCGCCTCTTCCAATTCTTTTGTCTTGCGTTCATTTTCAGTCTCTGCAAGCTGTGCCCTAAGCTGTACTTCTTTTATAGCAGCAGTGTTTCGAGCCTTTGTTAAAATTCTTCTTCGCTGAACACGGTCAACTCCAAAAACAAAACCGAGAAAAAGAAATCCGTAAAAGATATAAGCAAACGTTGTTCTCCAGTATGGAGGAAGTACCTCGATATGTATTACTTTTTCCTTATCACTCCAAATTCCATCACCATTTGCTGCTTTTAATCTAAACGTGTAATCACCAGGCTCAAGATTTGTAAATGAAGCAAAATGAAGTTTACTATAGACCCAATCTTTATTAAACCCTTCCAGTTTATATGCAATTAGATTTCTCTCAGGTCTAGAGTAATGGATAGGGGCAAATTGTAATGAAATATCATTCTGTGAATAATCTAAAGTTAATTCTTCTGTATCATTTAAATCTTTTTTTAACGGAGAGGTTGTAATATCGTTAAATACGGACACATCAGATATTTTTAAATCAGTAATTACAATTTTTGGTTTTGTTTGATTTGTCCTTCCGGGAATAAAATAATTTACTCCGTTGTCTCCACCAAAAAATAATTCTCCATTATTTGTTTTCCACGAGGCGAGTGAAAATGAGTAGCCTTGAAGCCCATCCTTTATATCAATATTTATGAAAGATTCTTTTTCACCAGTTTCATTTCGAACGAGTGTTGTCAAACCTGCTGCACTGCTAATCCATAAATTGCCATAATTGTCCTCCTGGATAGCTCCGACTAAATTTGTAGGAAGACCGTCATCTTCTGTAAAATATTTTATCTTATCGGTTTTCGGGTCTAATTTTCCCAAACCATTTGGAGTGGAAAACCAAACAATTCCTTTACTGTCCTCAAATACATAATACACATCATTATTGGTCACAATGTCAGAAACCGCCTCTCTATTTTTATTATACTGGGTAAACTCACCTGTATTTAAGTTGTATTTAAAAAGGCCCTGGTTTGATGATCCAATCCACAAAATATTTTCATATGATTTACTAATACATACTGAGTTAGCAATCTCCAATAACATATAATTGCTGGCTTTTATTTCTTCATCAATTCTTTTTGAAAAATCACTGAACTGGTTTTCATTTATCCGGATAACCTGAATTCCCCATAACGCGGAATCTTTAGGGGCAAGCACATTAAAATTTCCATAAGAATGCCCGACATCTGATTGAAACTTAAGTTTATATTTGCCTTTCTTTAATTGTAATGTTTGGGTCATTATTCTATTCTTCATCCCACCCTCGAAATGAAACGAATTACTATATTTGAGCATACCCCATATTATATTTCCATCAGCATCTTCAAGCCAGCCAAAATCATACAGCCTCTCTAATTCTGATTGCCCTTCCCCAACCCCAACAATTAATACTTTTGAGCTGTCAGATATTTCAAATTCCTTTTCTAATAATTTTTGTTCGCCCACTTTAAGTATTGAAGCTATTGGCTGTGAAGAATTTATAAGATTGATTATATCTGTTTGTAATTCAGGTTTGTATTCCCGGTTACTGATAGATGGTATTTGTTTAATAATGTTTTGACTCGGATAGAGGATATCTACTCCGCCCCTGTCTGCAATAAATAATCTTCCTGCTTTATCAAATTTTAAATCATTAATTACGAATCCACCGTAAAGTGGAATTTGATCGTCAAAGTATTTTATAGCCTTTCCTGTAACTGTATTTACTTTATCTAATCCGGCATTAGTTCCAACCCAAAGATTATTCTCTGCATCAATGGTTAAAGAGAAAATATTATCGCTTGAAATACTATTTGAATTTTCGATGAATCTATAATTTTTATATTGACCTGTTTCAATGTTTTCCAAAAACACTCCCAGACCCGCAGTTCCAATAGCCACATCATTACTTTTTTCACTTTTAGCTATCGCTGTTATTCTATCTAGCGAAGAATTTGTTTTAATGTTTTCGGGTATTTTAAGAACATTCATTGGTTGTTTGTTTGGGTCAACTTTATATAAACCATCCAGCCTGGTTCCTATCCAAATGTTTCCGAAACTATCCTGAAATAATGAAAGTATTGCTGCAGCTTTAATACTATTTTTATTATTACTGCTTCCTGTAAAATGAAAGAATTTATTATCAACGGGATTATATCTGTATAATCCATCGTCCAATGTTCCCAGCCAAATAAACCCTGCTTTGTCTTTTAAAATATTCATTGTTCCCCTGGATAAGAAGGGACCAAAAGGTGTTGAAAACATTTCAACTTTCTCCAGCTTTTTATTACTTCTATTATATATTATTAGTGAATTTTCTCCCCCAATCCATAATCTTTTAAATTCATCTTCATGAAGTACCAATGAATAAATTAACTTATCCGCACCCAAATCATCGTATAATCGGAATTCATCAGAACCTTCATTGTAATAAAATATCCCCGCTCCATAATCCGTTGCTAATATTTCATGATTTGAAGTTTCAATGATGGATACATTATTCGCATTGCGTAATTCCTCATCATTTAATATAAATTTTATTCTTTTTGTATTCATTTTCTCCGGATTAAGCAAATGTATACCATATTCATTGGTCCCTATCCAGATTCTATTTTTTTCATCAATAAGGATTTTATAAATAATTGGCGGATTTACATTTTGTCCTCTATCGAATTTTACGCTGATAAAATTATCGTTTTTGCTGTCATATTTAGCCAATACATTACTGCCACCAATCCATAAATTACCATCATTGTCTTCGCATATTGTATTTATTGTATTACCAGGCAGACTGGTGCTGTCCGATGGATTGTTTTTGTAAACTTTAAACTCGTATCCGTCGTATCGGCTCAAACCGTCATTTGTTCCAAGCCAAAGAAACCCGTACTTATCTTCACCAATACAATTTATTGTTGGATTGGAAAGTCCTTGCGGAATTGAGAAATTTTCAAACACAAAATTTTCTTGTGCTTGGAGAACGTTTGTCAGCAGATACAGAAAGTATATTATATAAAACTTCAAATTGAAATATTTTTTATTCCGTTTCATTCAGTTACCTTATTTAATTTTTAGCACAACAAACGTTACATCGTCATCCGGCTCTTTATCATTCACCCACCGAGAGCCTATATCTTTTAAATAAGTTATAATACGCTCCGGATCTTTTTCTGCTATTTCTTCAAATGAATTTCTTGCCCGTTTATATCCTAATATTTCATTTAGATCATTTTGTAATTCAGGAAAACCATCGCTCATCATTAATATTGTATCTCCTGTAAACAATTCCATTTCCTTTAACTCATAAGGGAAATTATCCAATGTACCTAATGGCATACCCTCAATTAAATGTTCTTCGATAATTCTGTGTTTACTTCTGTAAATGTATACAGGTGGCATTCCAGCAGATGACATTAATAGTTTATTATTTTGAATCTTCAACATTGACATACTCATAGCAAGCGATTGAAATTGCATTTGTTTAATGCAACGTGTCATCTCCCGGAAAGTAAAAAGTATATCCGGATTTGCGGCATAACTATTAAACAATGATTTGGCTGATGTAACCATTGTGCCTGCTCGCATTCCATGTCCTGTAGCGTCGCCAAGCACCACAGTTAAAGTTCCATCCATCCCAACATTAAAATCATAGTAGTCGCCGCCAACTTCAGTTGCCGTTTTCATATAGACTGCAATATCAAGATGAGGTAATTGCGGAAGTTGTTTGGGAAGCATTGAAAGCTGTAGTTGACGTGCTTCCTCCAATTCTTTTGTCTTGCGTTCATTTTCAGTTTCAGCAAGCTGTGCTCGGAGATTAGCTTCTTTAATTGCTGCTGCATTGCGTTCTTTGTTTACAATTCTTCTTCTTTGAATTCTATCTATCCCGAATATTATGCCTACGAAAAAGAAAAAGTATCCTATGTACGCAAAAGTAGTTCTCCACCAGGGCGGATTAATAATTATTCGAATCGATTTTCCCTGGTCATTCCAGATCCCATCACCGTTTGATCCTTTAACCATAAAAGTGTATTCACCCGGGGCAAGATTAGTATATGACACAAAATTTCTATCTGTCGAAATCCATTGATTATTAAATCCTTCCAGCTTATACATAACTTTATTTTTTCCTGGTCTTGAAAAATGAATGGATGCAAACTCAAAGGAAATATTATTCTGTGTATAAGAGAGATCCAGTTCATCAGATTTCATTATACTTTTTTGTAGTTTGACTGCAGCTGAATCTGATATAAGAGACACATCAGAAATTTTTATATCTTCAATAATTATATCCGGTTTAACTTCATTTATTTTTCCAGGATAGAAATAAGTAAAACCATCGATTCCTCCTAAAAATATCTGACCATCTTGGCTTATCCAGCTTGCTTTGCTGGCCGTAAAACCTTGAAGTCCATCTTGTGCATCAAAATTGACAAAATTCCATTTACTTTTTTGATCCTTTTTGTTCAGTTTGGATAATCCGGAAGATGTATTTATCCAAAGGTTCCCATCAAAATCTTCTATGATGGAATTTATTTGATTGGAAGGCAGTCCATCTTTCTGATCGTACTTGTCAATTTTTTCGGTGGTAGGATCAAATCTTAATAAACTGTTTGCTGTCGCAACCCAGACTATTCCTTCACTGTCTTCATAAATGCAATTAATATAATTGTTTAGAGAACTAACATTTTTAGAGTTGTAATTATATTGCTTAAAATTTCCTGTTGACAAATCATATTTAAAAAAACCACTTATAGTTGAACCCAACCAAAGAACATTATAGAACCTCTTACTGAATTCAATATTTGTACCTATTTCCATAGGCATAAATTTATCGGAGTTAATTTCTTTTTCATTCATTTGTGTAATGATTTTATAATCAGAATCATTTAAACTCAATACCTGAATTCCATACCACAAAGAATCGGGTGGTGGTATCACATTCCAATTACCGTAAGAATGCCCAACATCCGTTGCATAAGTAATTTTGTAATCACCTTTTTTTAAATTTAAACATCCAAGAGCAATCCGGTTTTTAAAACCTCCACCGTCATTAAATGTTTTAAATAAATCATCCATTGACCAAATTGTCTTGCCCCCTGCGTTTAACAGCGAGCCTGCATCGGTAGGTTCTGAGTTTACATCCATTTGCCCTTCGCCAACACAAATTACCAATACTTTTTGATCGTGGTTCAATGAAAATTTTTTTTCCAAATTTGATGCCTCACCAACTTTTAATATTGAAGCGATTGGTTTATTTAATTCTGCTATTTTATAAATTTTATGTTTAAGATCTTCACTCATTGGTTTATTCATTATAGTAGGTAAGAGAGCAAATTGATTTTGAGAAGGATTATATTTCTCAAATCCCTGTCTTGATGCAGTCCAAATATTACCTGGCAAATCAATTTTTATCGAGTTTATAAAATAAAGTGTAGTTATATTTTCGTAAGGTGATTTAATAGTACTTAGTAAATTATTCTTATCAATTTTGTGCAGACCAAGATTATTATATGCAAACCATTTATTCCCTCCATTATCAATAGCAAGACCTTGGATATTTATTTTTCCACCTAAAGAATTAGATTTATCAATTTTGAGATTTAAATTGTCAGACTTATGATTTTCTAGATCGTAGGTAAATAAACCCTTTTCAGATGTCCCAACTGTGATTTCTTTACTCTGATGCAAACCCGCAATTACTGTTGAAAAATTAGTATTAGAACCTGCAGCATCGTTATTTATAAACTTATAAAAATTAAACGGTTCTCTAAGAGGGTCAAATTTTGTTAGGCCATTTCCATATGTAGCAATCCAAACAACACCGTATTTGTCTTTAATCATTTGCTGTATGATTATTCTCCCGATAATATCCGAATTTGCCGAACCATAATCGATTTTCAAAATGTTTTTCTTGTTAATATCAATTCTATAAAGTCCTTGTGAGTAAATCCCTACCCATAAATAACCTTCATAATCCTGAACAATTCCTGTAACGACATCATAGTTAGTAGGATTTTTGAATAGACTAAACACATCAAAGTTATCAGTTGTATAAAATGAAGGTGAATATTTTATTAATTGATCCTTACCCCCGAACCAAATATTTCCGGAATTGTCTTCATAAATATTTTGTGTTTCAATGGGGCTGAAATTTGCTTTGAGATAATATGGCTGAAATAAATTGAGCTTGTCATTATATATTTTGATACCGTTTGCATAGTCGGCGACTAAGATATTTCCATTCTTTAATTCTTTTATACTAAAGATATTACCCCACTGAGAATTTTTATTAGAAACATCGAGGTGTACCTGTTCAAATTTGTTTTTTGATTTGTTAAATTTTTGCAGCCCATTATTAGTGGTTCCAAACCATAAATTTTCTTTAGAATCGTAAAGAGCTGAATAAAAAATTGATGTAATATTCACACCCGCAGTTTCTATATGATAACTTTGAAAAGTTTCATTTTTCGGATCATATTTTGCGATGCTGTTATTAGAAACACCAACCCATATAAATCCATCCCCATCCTCTGCAATGGCATAACAATCATTAGTTGGTATTGTAGTTGAATCATTTGGATCGTTCTTAAATACTTTTATATTATTTCCGTCATATCTGTTAAGTCCGTCTGCAGTCGAAATCCAAAGAAACCCATAACTATCCTGAAAGATATAATTGACTGTAGAGTTTGAGAGTCCTTCAGGGATTGAAATGTTTTCAAACAAGTAATTTCTTTGTCCGTAGCTTATTGTTGATAGGCTAAGTAAGAATATTAGAAAACTAATTATCGAGATTGATGAATTATATGATATTCTTTTTATAGCCCCTATGTGTTTTTTCATTTAGATTCTTTCATAAAATTTATTTTACTTTAATTACAACAAACGTAATATCGTCATCAGGCTCCGTATTATTTGTCCAGTTTCTGCCTGCTTCTCGTAGATAAGAGATTATTTCTTCGGGTTCTTTATTTGCTGCATCTTCGAAACTATTTCTAGCCCTTTTATAACCAAACACCTCTTTGTCATTGTTTTTCAGCTCTGCAAATCCATCACTCATTAATAATAAAGTATCTCCTCTTTCTATTTCCATTTCCTTAACATCATAATTAACACCTTTCATTGCCCCTAAAGGCATATTATTAATTACAACTTCTTCAATTGTTTGTGAACTTTTTCTGTAAATAAATAGTGGCGGCATTCCCGCATTTGTAGTAATAATCTTATTGTTACGTATCTGAACACAAGTGAGCGCCATCATTAATCTGCTCAGCTGCATATCTTTTATTGCTGCACTGGCGTTTTCAAAGAACGGCTTAAGTTCTTTATTTGTTCTGTCAGACATAAAAAGTGATTTCATTATAGAGACCATCATTCCAGACATCATACCGTGTCCGGTTGCATCGCCAAGAACAACAGTTAATGTACCGTCCATATGAACGTGGAAATCGTAATAATCTCCGCCAACTTCTGTTGCTGTTTTCATATATACTGCAATATCAAGATGCGGGAGATTAGGAAGTGCTTTAGGAAGCATGGAAAGTTGCAACTGTCTTGCTTCCTCTAATTCTTTTGTTTTCCTGTCGTTCTCAAGCTGCAGGAATTTTTTAGCTTCTCTTTCTTTTCTTCGATCAAGTTCAAACTTTCTCATACCAACCAATCCGAGTCCGACGATCATTACATATAAAATATATGCCCACCATGTTTTCCAAAAAGGAGGATTTACTACGAATGAATAAGATGCCTCATTTGTTTTAACTCCATTAGAAGTTATAGCTCGAACTCTGAAAGTATAATCACCGGAAGGAAGATTTTGATATTCTGCAAAGGAAAGATTGCTTGGTCTAGACCAGTCCTTATCATAGCCTTCAAGAAAATGTTCGTATGTTGTTTGCTGCGGATCCTTGAAGTTCAAAGCAGCATAATTGAATAAAAATGAATTATCGTCATGGGATAATGCTGTTGGGAAATTATAGTATTTAGAATTTCCGTTTATCGATACAGATGAAATCTTTAATGGATAACTTTTTTCTACACTTTTATTAATGTAAAGCCCAACGCCGTTATAAAATTCAACCATATTTCCGAAACCATCCATTGCTGATACATATGGTCCGCCGCTGACAATGCTTTCGTCATCGTAGAATGTTTGAAAATTATTCCCATTTACTTTTAATGCTCCTGAAGGTGAAGAAAAGTAAACGTTTCCTCTAAATTCATCTGTTATAGGATTAGAAATATTGGTTGATGGAAGCCCATCTTTTTTTGTATAAAAGTTTAGATTCGTTCCATCAAATATTACCAGCCCTCTGTTTCTCAGTCTAATATATAATTTGCCGCCTGCCTGAATGTCAGTTTTTGTTCCTGCGACACTGGCTCCTTTTAAGATTCTGAAATCAGCATTTGCATTTACACTATCACTCAGGTTTACAAAATTATTTCCATTGAAAACATAAAAACCACCAACTGTTAAGAAATACATCCCATTTTTTAAATTGCCGACAAAATGTAATTGATCTGTTGGTATATTCCAGCTCACTGGTGGTTTAGACCAGGATTTTCCATCATATAACATAATTTTTGATTGGGCAGAAGTAATATCTTTTATATCATCTGCAAATAAACCAAAAAACCATAGCCTTCCATCATTATCTTCCCGAAGATCAAAAAGCTGATACTTTTTAGAATTATCTTCATCGCTGAAAGGTGAATTTTGTCTAACAAACTTTTCTCCATCAAATTTTCCCAGATAGTAATCGGCAGCTACAAGCTTATCTGAAGCGGGTCTAATAAAATTTTCCCAGGCATAAATATCACCTTTTTTTGTTTCCAGAATACTTGAAGTATTATAAGGTTTCCCATTTTCATCAGGAATATTATTTAATTTAAATATCTGTTCGCCATTGCTGTTTGTAATTTCACGAATCATGGTCAAACCCCTTGAGGTAGGAATCCAAACCCTTTTTTTACTATCCTGGAGTGGTCTAAATGTTATATTACCTGCAAGTCCGTCTTTTTCTGTAATGGCTCGTAAAGTTTTACCATCCCAAACATTAATTCCTAAATTTAAGGTTTGTGCATACGCCGGCAATTCAGTATATGAATATGAAAGCCAAACAATTCCATTGTAATCAGAATATAGATCTGGAATTCCGTTATATTGGCTCAGTAATAAACCGTCTTTAAGAGTGAGCATCCTTGAAAAATTTGGATAATATAT
>Ga0307423_1001428_pt1 | contig 14438 bp, 12 predicted proteins | sample SalMarWE160310MG_FD_202154 | JGI IMG/M metagenome (GOLD analysis project Ga0307423, IMG submission 202154) | Salt marsh sediment microbial communities from the Plum Island Ecosystem LTER, Massachusetts, United States - WE1603-10 | ecosystem: Environmental > Aquatic > Marine > Intertidal zone >...
AGGGGAGCGCGTCGGGAATCACCGATGCAGATCCGACCAGCGCCGCTGCCCAGCTCGAGTCGAACCAGGCCGGAGCGTACCTGGGCGAGAGCGTCGCCGGCGCCGGAGACGTGAACGGCGACGGCTACGACGACGTGATCGTGGGCGCCCCCGAGTACACCGCGGGTGAATCGGACGAGGGCGCGGCCTTCGTCTACCTGGGGAGCGCTTCGGGAATCGCTAGCGGGGACCCCACTACCGCTGCGACCCGGATCGAGTCAAACCGGGCCCGGGTCGAGCTGGGCGCCAGCGTGGCGGGGGCCGGGGACGTGAATGGAGACGGATACGACGACGTGATCGTGAGCACGGGTCGCTCCGCGGAGTTCGAGACCAGGGCGTTGGTGTTCTTCGGAGGTCCCTCGGGAATCGCCGACGGGACTCCCGGCACAGCCGCCTACCAGCTGCCGGTGGACCAGGCGTGGGTGCGTTGCGTGGCGGGTGCCGGGGACGTCAACGGCGACGGCTATGACGACATGATCGTAGGCGTCCCCTCTTACGACGGGGGCGACTACGGAGAGGGCGCGGCCTTCGTCTACCTGGGGAGCGAGTTCGCCTGCGACGACGGCATCGACAACGACGCCGACGGCTACACCGACTGGAACGGCGGTCCCCGGGGAGAGCCCGCGGACCCCGGCTGCTCGGACGCCCTGGATCTCTCGGAGCACTCTCCGCTCTGGGTCTGCGACGACGGAGAGGACAACGACGGAGATGGCTGGATCGACTTCCCCAGCGACCCGGGCTGCTTCGACCTCTCCTCTGAGCTCGAAGATCCCTTGTGCCAGGACGGGGTCGACAACGACGGGGACGACCTGATCGACTTCGACGGAGGCGCCTCCGCACGGCTCCCCTCCCAGCAGCAGACGGACCCGGATCCTCAGTGCACCTATGCGTGGCAGAGGGAACAGTCGAGTTGCGGCATGGGTGTCGAGCTGGCCCTGCTTCTGCCGGGGCTGCTGTGGCTGCGCAGGCGGGTTCTGCGCTGACTCCAGAAGGCCGACCGCGGATGCCTTTGGAGGCGCCTTAGCGCTCCTCCTCTCCCAGCTCCTCCATCACCCGGGTGAGGCGGCTCTGGAGGACCAGAAGCCGGCGGCGGAGGTGCAGAGCGACCTCCACGCCGGCTGGATTGACGCCGAGCTCTTCGACCAGCAGCGCCGCCACCCGAAGCTCCTCGGCCTCGTAGGGCTCGAGCTCATCCCGCTCGAAGAGCCCTTCACTCCGCAGCAGCGGGATCAGATCCGGATCGTCGACTCCGAGGAAGCGCAGCACCTCCTCGATGCGGGTTCTGGGACTCATTGGAAGAGCTCCTTGCGGAGATCCGGCGGATCGAATCCGGCCAGCTCGTCGACATGCTTCTGGGCCTCGTCACTCAGGTCGCGGGGAACGCGGATCTGGACGGTGACGTAGAGGTCGCCCGCCGGTCCCCCACCCGGATCGGCGATCCCCTTCCCGCGTAGCCGCAGCTTGCGCCCGCTGTCGGTTCCGGGGGGAACCGTGAGCGTCGCCCGGCCCTCCAGCGTGGGAATCTCGATCTTCGCGCCCCGGATCGCCTCGCCGACGCTGATGGGCACCTCGAGGTGGAGGCTGCGGCCATCGCGGCGGAAGACCGGGTGCGGCCGAACCCGGATGGTGGCCCAGAGATCACCGGGAGGGCCGCCGGCGAGTCCCGGTGCGCCCTTCTGGGGCAGCCGGATTCGCCCGCCATCTCCCACTCCTGGGGGAATGCGGACGGTGACGGTCTCGGTGATGGGGGCGCCGGACGGATTCGGCCTGGTGATGGTGAGCCGCTTCTCTCCACCCCGGGCAGCCTCGAGGAAATCGAGCTCCATGGAGGCGTGGATGTCCTCGCCGCGCAGGCGCCGGGCCTGGCCCCGTCCCCCTCCCCGGCCGCCGAAGGCCCGCCCCAGAAGATCCTCCAGGTTGCCGAAGTCGAAGCTCTGACCGCCGAAGCCGGGGAAGCCCTCCGCCCGACCACCGGTTCCAAAGCGGGCGCCGAAGGCCTCCCGCGCCCTGCGGGCCGCGTCGGCGTCGAAGCCCCCTCCCAGGGAGACCTCCCCGAACTCGTCGTAGTTGCGGCGCTTCTCCGGGTCCGAGAGCACCGCATTGGCTTCGGAGATCCGCTTGAAACGCTCCTCGGCAGCCTTGTCGCCGGGATTCACATCCGGGTGGTACTGGCGCGCAAGCTTCCGGTAGGCCTTCTTGATGGCCTTCGCGTCGGCGTCTCGAGGCACACCCAGGATCTCATAGAGGTCCCCCTTCTCACCGCTCGCCATGTTCAGAGCCTCTCCACCGGTCTTCCTACCGGCCTCCCGATCCACCACCCGCCGCTGGGCGGCGCATCGTCCAGATCCTAACCCCGAGGGCCCAGATTTCCTCGACGACTTCGAAGCCGGCTCGATCGTAGAAACGGAGGTTCCCGGCCGCGTCGGTCTCCAGATAAGCAGGCGCGCCGTCGGCGTCAACCATCCGGAGCCAGGCCGAGAGAAGTCCGGTGCCGATGCCCTGGCCCCACAGCTCGGGGTCCACTCCGAGGGTCCCGAGATACCAGTGCCGATCCACGGGATGGTGATCCCGGAGAAGCTCGTAGACCACCGCCCAGCGATGGGCCACCCGGAGCCCCTGGCCGAGCAGGCAGCGGAGCCTGATCGCCATGCTCGGCGGAGGAAGGGGGTAGGCACCCGGCGGAGTCGAGCTCAACACCCCGACCAGCCGCCCTTCCGCGTGCGACGAGAGCAGCAGACCGTACCGCTCGGCCTGCGGAAGGTGGGCCCTCATCCCGTGGAGGTTGGCGCGGAGACGGCCCCGGGGTGAGCTCCCGATCACGGCGCGGTTCAGGGGATTGTCCTGGAATGCCCTGGCTAGGAGGCGCTGCGCCGCGGGAAGATCGCCGTGGCGGAAGGACCCGACGCTTTGCTCACCTCGAAGCAGAATTCCTCCGGCGACCCTGACCCAAGGCCGGGATGGACGGCGCCGCAGCGGGGTACACCCGCTCCCGAGCTACAAGCCGAGATTCCGGCGAATCCGCGCCTCGGCGGGCTCCAGGTCGGGAACGAAATCGCTGCCGGTGATCCGCTCGTAGGCCTCGATGTAGCGGCGCGCCGCCTCGCAGCGGACCTCGTCGGTGAGGGCGGGGGGCTCCCCATCGCCCAGATAGTCCTGATCTGCCAGCCAGCGGCGCACGTATTCCTTGTCCAGCGCCTGGGGATCGCGCTCCTGGCTCATCGCCTGCTCATAGGTGTCCCGGTACCAGTAGCGTGAAGAGTCGGGAGTGTGGATCTCGTCGGCGACGACCACCTCGCCGTCAGCGTTGACCCCAATCTCGTACTTGGTGTCGACCAGGATCAGCCCCTGCCTCTCGGCCCACGTCTGGCCGGCCGCGAACAGACTGGCGCCCAGCGCCGCGATGGCGTCGAAGCGCTCCTCGCTCATGATTCCGCGCTCGATGATCTGCGCCCGGGAGCTCAGCTCGTCGTGGCCTCCCTTCGGCGCCTTGGTGGTCGGCGTGAGAAGCGGCTCGGGCAGCCTCTCGTGCTTGCGGAGCCCCTTCGGGAGCTTGTGACCGCAGTATTCCTCGGCGCCACGGCTGTATGCGTACCAGATCGAGGTGGAGGTGACTCCGGTGAGGTAGCCCCGGTAGACAAACTCGACCGGGAGGATCTCGCATTCCTGCACCACCGACACGTTGGGATCGGGGACGGAGAGCAGGTGGTTGGGCACCACCTCCTTCGTCTTCTCGAACCAGAAGGCCGCGAGCTGGTTGAGGACCTGACCCTTCAGCGGGATGGTGCCGACGACGACGTCGAAGCAGCTCACCCGGTCGGTCACCACGATGGTGCGCCGGCCCTCGCTGACGTAGTTGTCGCGGACCTTGCCCTCCACGCGCCGTCCCAGCTCCGAGAAATCCGTGCGGATCAGCGTCCGCTCACACATGTCGCGCAAGAGGGTGATATCGGTTCCCACGTCGGTTCTTCCTCCTTCAAGATCCTTCAAGAGATTTGTCTCGCTTCTATAACCCGGCGACCGGGGAGGGGGCAAGGCCGGCTTTCATTTCTCGGCAACTCACGCCGTGACCCGGCGAGAAACGCAGTTTGGATTGCACCCCCCGGGGTTGATCCGAGCCCAGAGCCGGCGGCCGATTCAGTCGGAAGGCGGAATCGACTCGCCGCGGACCAGATCGTGCAGAGATTGGCGTGCTCGTATCAGGTGCGCCTTGCCGCCGCTCACGAGCACCTCGGCGGCGTGCGGCTTCGAGTTGTAGTTCGAGCTCATGCTGAAGCCGTAGGCGCCGGCGCACTCGATCACCAGGAATTCGCCCACCTTCGCCTCGGGGAGACGCTGGGTGCGCACGTAGCCGCCCGCGTCCTGGGTGAAGAGGTCGCCGGACTCGCACAGCGGCCCACCCACCACCACCTCCACCTCGGGACGAGCGCCTCCCTCGCAGGGAACGATCGACATGGGATGGTAGGCGCCGTAGAGGACGGGGCGGGCCAGGTTGTTGAATCCGGCATCGACCAGGTAGAAGGTGTTCTTCCCGGTCTGCTTGACCGCACGGATCTCCGTCACCAGGTACCCGGCCTCGGCGACGAGGTAGCGACCCGGCTCGATCTCGAGCCGCACCGGGTGGCCGAAGTCCTTCTCGAGACGCTTCCGGCTGGTGTCCCAGGTGCCGACATAGCCCTCGACGTCAATTCGCGCGTCGTCGGGGTGATAGGGGACGGAGAGCCCTCCGCCGGCACTGATCATCTTCACCGCCGGACCGACGATTCGGGCAAAGCTCTCGACCGCATGGGAGACCTGTGCGAGGTGCTCGAGGTCCGCTCCCGAACCGATGTGAGCGTGGATGCCCGCGATGCGTAGAGAATGGCGCTCGGCCCGATGCAGGCACCCCTCGAGATCCTCGTACCAGATCCCGTGCTTCGACGTCTCGCCGCCAGTGTTCGTCTTCAAGCTGTGTCCATGGCCGAAGCCCGGGTTGAGACGCAGCGTGATGTCGCGCCCCGGCGCCTGCTCGCCGTACTGATCGATCATGTCCGGCGAGCCGCAGTTGACGTGGATTCCGTGCTCGAGAACCGCGGCGAGGGAGTCGCGATCGAAGATGTCGGCGGTGTAGACGATGGGCGGCGGATCGCCGCTGGGGAGATATCCCGCCAGCATGGCGCGGTGCACCTCCCCCGCACTCACCGCATCGACCAGGACCCCTTGGCGACGGAAGAGGTCCAGGATCGCCAGATTGGAATTCGCCTTCACCGCATAGCGAATCACGTCGAAGCCCCGGAGGTCGGTGATCTTCTCGACGATCCGGCTCTCGTCGTAGACGTAGGTGGGGGTACCGAAATCCCGCGCCAGGTCGGCCACGGGGACCTTCGCAATCTCGCTGCGCAACAAGTTGGAAACCGGGGGGTTAGTCTGCATTTCTCACCAGCTCGGTACTGCGGCCGCAAGTGTAACCACTCCCCGCCGCCTCACCACACCCCGCCCTCGCTCGGCGCGGGGGCCTGGCGTCAGCACAGCGCCTCGCCGTCGGGGATTCGTCTGGGCGTCTCGCCCTGATTCACCAGATCGACCTCTCCGGAAATCGAGATGCCCTTGCCGAAGCGGAAGTCTCCGCGCACGGTCAGGCGCCGGCACCGCAGCAGGGAAGGAGCACCGTGGGGAAGGCGCTCGGTGAAATCGGCGATGTGCTTGTAGAAGGCGGGGTCGAGATCGATGACGAGATCCTCGGCGCATCCTTCCGCCGCGGGAAGGATGCGATGGTCATCGGAGAGAACGTAGGCATCGGACCAGATGCGCATCAGATCGTTCGTGGTCTTCACCGGCGCGAAGCGGTGCGCGGGGACGCGGATCGCGCGGGCGCCGGGGAAGACGGAGATCGCCGCGCCCATCGCCGTCTCGAGCTGGATCACGCTCGGCGAGGAAGAGTCGGCGGGGTCGACGGTCTTGTCGTTTCGGATCATCGGGAGCCCCAGCACCGAGTCGCGCTCGGCGAGCGCGCTTTGCAGGGATTCGAGGTTCACCCAGAGATTGTTGGTGTTGAAGTAGCAATACAGGCGGACGTCCTCGAAGCTCTCTCGCTCCTCCTCCGGACACTGGGCGATCTCGCGCAGGGTGAGTCCCCCCTGCCTGGTCCTCGCCAGGTGCCCGCCCTTTCGGTCGGCCTCGGTCCGATCCTTCACCTCCATGGCGAACGGCACCCTCTCCGAGGCAAACCAGCCCAGGATCCCGAGATCGAGCACCGCGCCCAGGTTGTCGGAATTCGAAATGAACGCGTACCTGTAGCCTCGCTCCACGAGCGCCTCGAGCATCCCCGAGGTGACCAGGGCCGTGTAGATGTCACCGTGGCCGGGCGGGCACCACTCGAGCTCCGGAGCCTTTGGCCAGTCGATCGGCGAGAGATCGTCGGCGCGGATCCGCGGCACCTTGTGTTGCAGAAAATCGGCGCCGAGCCCGGCTCCGAGATCCCCGTAGCGTGAGAGAACCGCCAGCGAGTCCTCGCGGGTCCGGAAGCTGTTCATCAGCAGCAGGGGAATCGGACAGTCGAACCGATCGCGCAGGTGAAGGACCTGACGACAGATCAGGTCGAGGAAGGTGAGCTCGCCCTTCACGGTCAGAAGTGACTTGGCCCTGGTCATCCCCATCGACGTGCCGAGGCCGCCGTTCAGCTTGATCACCACTGCTCGCTCGAGAGCCGCTTTCCCCGCCTCCGCGGCTCCCGCGAGCGCTTCGACGCCGGGCACTTCATCGATGGGATCGATCTCCGCCCGGGAGAGCGTGCCCTCGTCACCCGAGACCAGCTGGTCGTAGTAGTACTGGAAGGTCCGGATCGCGACCTCGGGGAGTCCCTCGCCGCGCATCTTTCGTTCGAAGGGCTCGAAGCTCGGGCTACCCATCGAAGAATGCCGTCAGCACCTCGATCATCGGCTCCACGTCCGCCGTTCCGGCCATCTCGCGGCAGGAGTGCATCGAGAGCATCGGGTTGCCGACGTCCACGGTGCGCAGCCCGACGCGCGCAGCGGTGATCGGACCGATCGTCGATCCGCAGAGTAGATCGCTCCGCGTGACGAAGTGCTGGGGCTCGATACCGACGCGGTCGCAGAGCGTGGCGAAGAGTCCGGCGGTCGCGGCGTCACTCGCGTACGCCTGGCTGGAATTCACCTTGATCACCGGTCCCCTTCCGATCACCGGACGATGGCCGGGCTCGTGGCGATCGCTGTGGTTCGGATGGACGGCGTGAGCCATGTCCGCCGAGATCAGCGTCGAGCGTGCGATGGCCCGGGACAGGCCCTGGGGCTCCCCGCCCTTGAAGCCGCTCACCACCCGCTCGAGAGCCGTGGCGAGAAACGTCCCCCCGGCGCCCTGGGCGCTTCGGCTTCCCACCTCCTCGTGATCGTAGAGGACGATCATGCGGGTGAAGGGCGGCAGGGACCCGGAGGCCGCGGCCAGGAGCGCCGACACTCCGGCGTGACAGGAGGCCAGATTGTCGAGACGCGAGGCGTGGATGAACTCGCCGCGGCTCCCCCCCAGGCAGGCGCGCTGTGTGTCGTACGTCATCAGGTCGTAGGCGCGAATGTCCGCGGCGTCGACCTCGGCGAGACCGATCGCGCGCAGCTCCGCGGTCAGAAGCTCCGGGAGCGACGGAGCATCCTCGAGCCCCATCAGCGGCACCAGGTGCTGCTGCGGATTCAGCTTGAGCCCCTCCTGGCTGATCTCGCGTTGGAGATGGATCGCCAGGTTGGGGATGCGCAGCAGCGGTCGCTCGAAATCGACGAGATGTGTCTGCAGTCCGCCATTGGCGGCGACGCTCACCCTGCCCGCGAGAGAGAGATCCCGATCCAGCCAGGTGTGCAGCAGCAGCGCGCCATAGGGCTCGACGGGGAGCTGGCGGTAGCCGTGCGCCTTGAGATCGGCTCTCGGCTTGACGCGCAGATTGGGCGAATCGGTGTGGGCCCCGATGATGCGGAACCCGGCCTCGGCGGGCGTGACCTCCCCGACCTGAAGCGCCGCCAGGGAACCATCGTTGCGCACCACGTAGCGACGATCGCCCGGATCGAGCTCCCAGACCTCCGTCTCCGAGGCGGCCCGGAAGCCGGCCGCTTCGAGGCGGCGGACGCCCTCGGCGACTGCGTGATAAGGACTGGGCGAGAGGTCGATGAACGCCAGGAGATCGGTCGCGGACTCGGACATCACCAGACGATGATACGCGAAGACCGCGGCTGGCGGGAGGGAGGTGGCAGCGGTGCGGCCGAAGCTCAGAAGGCCGGAATCTTGATCGGCCAGTTGGAGGCGATGGTGCCTCCGTCGACCTCCAGGATCTTGCCCGTCACCCAGCTCGCTGCGGGTGAGGCGAAATAGAGCGCCGCCTGGGCGATGTCCTCGGTGGTGCCGAGGCGACCCATGGGCGTGAGGGCTTCCATCTGCTCCTTCAGGTCGCCGGAAGCCACGAAGGGCGAGAGCGCGTCGGTGAGGGTCGCCCCGACGGCGAGGGCGTTGACGCGCACGTGGGGCGCGAACTCGTGAGCCATCATCCTCGTCATGTGAGAGAGCGCCGCCTTCGAGGTTCCGTAGGCGGTGAATCCCGACTCGACCATGTACGAGAGGGCCGACGAGATGTTCAAGATGGCGCCGTCCTTCCGCTTCAGCATGTGGGGAATGACCTCCCGGCTGAGATGCAGCGCCGAGGTGACATTGAAGTGGAACGCCGCTTCGAAGGCCTCGTCGGTCAGCTGCAGGACCGGCGTCGGCGGAGTTCCGCCGGCGTTGTTCACCAGGAGATCGATGCCCCCGAACTCGCCGACTGTCGCGGCGACCAGGTCGTCGAGCTGACCCGCGTCGGTGACGTCACAGGGGACCGGAAGGGCGCGCCTTCCCATCGCTCGGATCTTCTCCGCCACCTCCTCGAGGGTCTCGGCCCTCCGCGCGGCAATCACCACGTGCGCCCCCGCTTCGGCGAAGCCCAGGGCGATGCCGCGGCCGATCCCTCTTCCACCGCCGGTGACGATGGCAACCTTGTCGGTGAGCTTGAACTGATCGAGGATCATCGGGGACTCCTTCGCGTGGACAGAGCGCTCAGCATACCGCCCCGGGGAGGGCTATGATACGCCCGCGCCAGCAGACGAGGACGACAGAGATGACGACGAGCACGCCGGACCGAGGCCCCTACTTCATCGACTTTCCCCAGAGAATTCAATCCATTCAGTGGGAGATGGAGAAGGAGGGACTCGACGTCTATCTGGGGTCGAGGCTCAGAACCATCTCCTGGACACTGGATGCCTTCTGTCCCTGGCGCAGCTTCGTGGTGATCCCCCGGGAGGGAACGCCCACCGCCTTCACCTTCGCCATCGACGCCGCCCGCGTGGCCGACGACTCCTGGCTGGATCCGGAGCAGGTGATCGGCTTCGCTCCCCTGGCGGGAATGGACCAGATCGAGCAGATCTCGCGCTTCATCCGGGAGCTGCCCGGGGGCGGCAGGGGAAGGGTGGGTATCGAGGACGGGATGTCCAACTACCTCCCGGAAGGCAACCTGACCCACTACGAGTACCAGCGCTTTGCCGCCATGCTCCCGAACGCGCAGCTCGTAAACGCCCACACCCTGATCGACAGGCTCGCCCTGATCAAGGACCAGGGCACCATCAACCGCTTCCGGGAAGCCTCGAGGCAGGTGGACGTCGGCCACCAGGCCGTTCTCGAGGCGATCCAGGACGGCGGCTACCGGGGGATGACGGAGACGGAGATCGGCGGAATCGCAGCGCACGCCATGCGGAAGGCGGGCAGCGAGTGGGAGTGGTCCTTCACCGGCGGCAACGAGATCGCCAGCGGATATCGGACCGGCTTCGCCCTGGGCGCCTGTACGCCCGCCTCCCGCCGGGAGATCCTCCCCGGCGAGCCGCTGATGGTGGACATCCATTCCATGTTCAAGCTGGGGCTGGGAGATCACTCCCACAACTATTTGATCGGCCCCGTCACGGATCGGCAGCGCTGGCATTCCAACAACTTCCTCGACATCACCAGGCTCACCCTGGACTCCTACCGCGCGGGAATCACGCCCGGCGGCCTCGCCAAGGACATGCTGGGCTTTGCCGAGGAGAGGGGCTTCGCCTCCCACATGCTGCCGGGCTTCGAGCACGGGATCGGGATGCTGGGTGACGAGTGGCGCATCGGACTCAACGACGGTCCCGTCCCCTACTGGACCAATCCGGATCACGTCTACCAGGAGAACGAGGTGCTGATCTGCGCCATCCAGTACGCGTGTCCCGAGGAGAACATCGGCTTCCGCTACGAGAACCCGATCGTGCTGAGCAAGGAAGGCTGCGAGGAGCTCTCGAAGTTCCCCCTCGCCGTCGACGAGATCGATTAGACGAGAGAACGATTGCCGCCTCCGTTCCCGGAACAGGGCGGCATTGCTTCTCGGGAGGTGCATCGTGAGAGCCCCTGTCCAGGCGACTTTCCTGCTGGCCCTGCTGGTACTGCTCGCACCGGTCTCCGGTGCGAGCGGCGGAGACGCCATCGAATGGGACCGCTACTCCGAGGAGGGAACGGTCACGGTGCTCACCACCGACGAGGACGGCTCCACCCGCGAGACCAAGGTCTGGCTGGCCGTCGTCGATGGACAGGGCTACATCAGAACCGGCAAGACCCGCTGGGGCGGCAATCTCGAGCGGAACCCGGAGCTCGTCCTTCGGATCGGAGAGACCGAGCTGCCGCTGCGCGTCGAGTTCGTCACCGATCAGTCCGAGCGCGACGCGGTCAAGGCGGCGCTTCGGGCCAAGCACGGCTTCTCGGACTGGATCCTCAGCCCGGTCCGCGGAAGCCACCCCAAGATCATGCGCCTGGTCCCGCGAGAAGCGCAGTAGGGCAATCGCAGCGGGCCTCGAATGACCGCACTCCGCAAGGCGCTCTACGCCTCGGCGAGTCTCGGCATCGGCTCGCTCGACTACATCGTCGCCATCTTTCTTCTGAAGTACTACACCAACTACACCGGCCTCGACGCCATCTGGGCGGGTGTCGCGCTGCTGATCGGCAAGGCCTTCGATGCGGTGAGCGATCCGGTCATGGGTTACGTCTCGGATCGGACCCGAAGCCGCTGGGGTCGCCGCCGTCCCTGGTTCCTGCTCGGCTCGATCCCGCTCGCGATCAGCATGATCGGCATGTTCTCGGCGCGCCCCGAGTGGTCGCAGACGGAGCTGTTTACGTGGCTGGTGGTCACCAACATTCTCTACTGGGTGGGGTGCACCATGGTCGAGGTCCCCCACGCGGCCTACGCGAGCGAGATGACCTCGACGCACAGAGAGCGCATCTCCCTGATGGGTTGGCGTCAAGGCTTCGCAACGCTCGGCCTGCTCCTCGGCGGCATCCTGATGTTCACCGTGCTGGAGCATGCGGTGGACGCCGCCACCGCCGAGGCGACGGCGAGGGGTCTGAGCGGAGAGGCCCTGGCGGAGATCGCCCGTATCGCCCGGGGAGAGGCGCACGGGTGGATCTCCAACTGGCTGGCTGTGTACGTCGTGGTTGTCATCGTGATCGCGTTTCTCGGCACGCGCGAGCGGAGCGGCGCCTACCCTCCGCCTCGAGACACCTGGTTCGGCGATTTCGGCGACGCCCTTCGCAGCCGCCCCTTCCGCATCTTCGCTCTGGCCTTCATCGTCGGACAGATCGCCGACGGCCTGACCGCGACGCTGGCGCTCTACACCATCGAGGAGTGGTGGGGCCTGGGCGATCCCCACCCGAAGTTCATTCTGCTCGGATACATGGCGATGGCGGCCCTCTCGATTCCCGTGTGGATGCGCGTCGCCGTACACTTCGAGAAGGGACACATGCTCGCGGCGGGAACCTTGATGGGCGCGATCGGTCTGCTCGCCATGCTCTTCGTCCCGCAGATCGGCCTCTGGTGGGCCTATGCGAGCTTCTACTTCGCCGGCGTGGGCCTGGGCGTGCGCACCGTGATGGCGATGGCAATCGTCCCGGACATCGTGGACGACGACGAGGTGCGGACCCGAACGCGAAAGGACGGGGCGTACTTCGGGATTCTCAGCCTGCTCCGCAAGCTCGCGCGGTCGCTCGCCATCGGGCTCTCGGGCATCGGTCTCGGCATCTTCGGCTACGTGAGCGGCGCAGTCCAGCAGGATGCGGGGGCCCAGCGCGGCATCATCATCATGTTCTGCGTGGTGCCCATCGTCTTCACCACCGGCGCCGCCATTCTCTTCTGGCTGTTCCCGATCACCCGGGCGCGGCACGAGAAGATGCTCGCCGAGCTTCAGCACCGCCGCGCGGAGAGGAACGCCTGAGCGGGGACTTCCCCGCTGATGGATCAGAACAGCTTGCGCACGGGCGGCAGATCCTGGAAGGCCGGCTTGCGCTTCTCCTGCCTGGCTCCGAAGGCCTCTTTGACGTCCTGGGGCTGGAACATCCCCGCCTGCCAGGTCGCGATGTGGTTGAGAGCCTCCTCGACGCTGTGGTCGCGGGCGTAGTTGAGCATCTCCTTGGATCCCCAGACCGCGAGGGGCGAGTGCCCGGCGATCTCGCGCGCGGTCTCCATCACGCTCTCGAGCATGGCCTCCTGTGTGGGGTAGACCTCGTTCACCAGCCCGATCTCCTTGGCCCGCCGGGCCGGAAGGCGGCGTCCCGTGTAGGCGAGCTCGCGCGCCATACCGGTGGGAATGATCTTGGGCAGACGCTGGAGTGTTCCGACGTCGGCGGTGATTCCGATGTTGATCTCCTGAATGCAGAAGAATGCGTCTTCCGTGCAGTAGCGCATGTCGCAGGCGGTGATCATGTCGACGCCGCCGCCGACGCACCCGCCCTGGACCGCGGCGATCACCGGCATGCGCACCCGCTCGAGACAGGAGAGCGACTCCTGAAGCTGCAGGATCAACTCTCGCAGGCCCGCCCTGGCTCGGCCTGCCACCCCATCGTCCGTGGCGAGCTCCGAGGAGAGGAGGTCGAAATCCAGGCCGGCGGTGAAGTGACGTCCTGTGGAGGAGAGGACCAGGACGCGGGCCCTTCCCGCGTCGTCGAGCTCCCTCACGATCTCGGGAAGCTCGCTCCAGAACTCCCGGCAGAGCGAGTTGAGCGCCTCCGGCCGGCACATCCGAAGATGGGCGACGTTCTCCTCCAGCTCGACTTCGAAGCAGGAATGACTCATGGGCTGCATCCTCCTCCAGTGGTCCGAGCCCGTGATTGTACCCGGAAAACACCGGAGGCGACGCGAGCACCGGGCCCGGGCACCGCTTCGGGAGTCAGGAGTCCCGGTGGCTCGGCCTCACCCGCAGGGCTTCGCCGGCCCCAGGCGCCTCGGGCTGGCTCGCCGCAGCCGCACGAGAAGCGACTGCCTCACCGAAGAGGCCCGTGACGATGCGTTTGACGGCCAGATGGGCTTGCTCTGCTCCTTGCTCCGAGAGCTCCGCCTGGTAGCGGACGCGCAACGCGCTCTCGCGTTCCTGATACTCCCGTTGCGCCTCCGCGACGAGCTCTTCGCGCACCCGCGGAGAAACCTCGATACCGGCCATCTCCTTGAGGTCGGACCAAAGGGCGAGTCGCTCCTCGGCGAGTTGGACGATCTCCTTGGATGCGACCCGCCGATCCAGGCGCTGCTTCGAATCGAGCGTGTAGACGAACGGCACTTTGCCGGACCGGTCCGCTTCCGAAAGCTCGAGGTACTCGTGGAACGGCACCATGTTCTCGTCCCAGCAGCAGCGCTCCACACTGGAGAAGTGGCGGGCAAAGCGAGCCTCCGATGCAGCCCAGTCGGCGATCGTCAGCGGGAGCTCCATCTTCTTCTGCTCACCGCTCTGGTCCCGGTACCAGAGTTCGTAGATCGGCCAGGTATCCGCGAGGGCGGGGTTCCCGTCGAGGTCCAGGCGATCGGCCAGGCCAGGCCCGGCATCTGGATCGTAGACCAGGAAGGGGAAGGCTCGGCTCTCGAGGGCCAAGCGGGCGGCGCGTCCGGACCCCTCGTCGGCGATGCCGTGCTCGGACGGGCAGGGAGTGTAGATGTTGAAGACCGCCGGACGTCTCGAGGCGAGCCCGCGGAGAACGCCCGAAAGGAGGTGGGAGTGCGATGCCTGAGAGCTCTGCAGGACGAAGCTGGTGCGGTGCGCGATGGCGATCAGGGAAAGCTCCTTCCTGATCTCCTCTTTGCCGTGCTGCGCAGCGCCGTAAGTCGCCATGTCGGATACCTGTCCCGAGAAGCCTGCAGTGCAAGCCTGGCCGCCCGTATTCGAATAGACCTGCGTGTCGAGCACGATGGCGCGCAGTGGTTTGCCCGATGCCAGCATCCGCGACAGGTTCTGGAAGCCGATGTCGAGCATCGCGCCATCGCCGCCGACTGCGAAGATCGGAGGGCAGAGCAGGAACTCGTCGTCCGTGAACTGCTGCCAGTCGAAGGCCGTGAAGAAGGCATCGTGGATCTG
>Ga0307423_1001429_pt1 | contig 14421 bp, 7 predicted proteins | sample SalMarWE160310MG_FD_202154 | JGI IMG/M metagenome (GOLD analysis project Ga0307423, IMG submission 202154) | Salt marsh sediment microbial communities from the Plum Island Ecosystem LTER, Massachusetts, United States - WE1603-10 | ecosystem: Environmental > Aquatic > Marine > Intertidal zone >...
CCCGTTTTGTCATGTCGGAAGAATGCAAGGCACATCCCAAATTTAAAGCGGTATTCAAAAAAGCAAACGCCCGGGATGCGGTCGCAACACCTCAGTTTGACAGCCGGCTTCCCGTCATCCCTGTCAGGGCTTTGAAAAATAAAGGCAGCATAGAATTTTCGAAACTTCAGATTGAACTCATGTATAAACTCGAGAAAAAACTCATTGATCAGCAGCAGGCACAATATGAAGTCGAAAATTTCTGGGTGGGCGCTTTGCGTGATGCGGTCATCGACGGAAACGTTCAAAGAGGATCTCTCATGGCCGGTCAGTCGGTGGGTCTGGTTGACAAAATCAAACCGATTCAAGGGATCATCGACGAAATGGTGGACGATGCCGAATCTGAACTGCAACGGTTAAATAAAATATTTATGGAAACATGACTGTGAGCCCGTATGTATGCAACCACAAAATTACCACTATGTAGCACTTTTCTCTTGACAATCCCTGCTCCGGAATGATAGTTTAGAACATGATCCAAAATCCCCCTCTTTCTGGCTTGAGGCGGTTCATTTTTTAAGATGAACCGCCTTTTTTCTTCTCACTTAATTCTTTCTCGATGAAGGATTTCATTTTAAAAAACACTTGACTTAAATACCACATAGTAATACTGTCAATCACAAATTATGTTCATTTTTTTTAACCTTTTCTTTAGCACAACAAAAGACTCAGCTGCCAAGGACTCGGCATGACCAGTAAAGAATTTAAAACGTTTAGAAAAAAATTAGAAAAAACACAGCGCCAGATGGCACACCTCCTGGGTGTCTCTATCAAAGCCGTTCACAGCTATGAACAGGGATGGCGATCCGTACCGGTTCATGTGGAACGTCAGATTTTTTTTCTGGTTTCAAGGTTAAAGAAAAATATCCATGACAAAATGCCCTGCTGGGATAGAAAAGCGTGTCCTATTGAGAAAAAAAAACAGTGTCCGGCCTGGGAGTTTCAGGCCGGTGATCTATGCTGGTTTATCAGTGGTACAATTTGCGATGGCCATGTACATAGAACCTGGAAAGAAAAAATGAAGTTTTGCCGGTCTTGCGAAGTTATGAAATCCATATTTTAGCGTCGAAACATCAGAAATTCCGAAACGTCTAATTAGTGTCCATCCATAAATGGCCCTTTTTGCCCTGCTCTGCGTTCTCCGCGGGTTTCCGGCTGCGGTGTACAGACGTACACCTCACCGCAAACCCTTGTACGGCCTTGATCAGGACAAAAATTGCTCATTTCTGAATTGGACACTTAATTGGGTCCATTACACTTCGTGGATGGACACTAATTATTGATGAAATCGCTCAAAATCAAACAGTTCTATTTTTTTATCAATCGTCTTATCCGCCCGTTTGACCTTAATCTTGACGGTACTTCCAATCTTGCCGTAAAACAAAGCAATTTTCAGGTCTGCCAGTGATTGTATAGGGCGTTCTGCAAACATCTCGATAACGTCACCTTTTTGAAGCCCTGCTTTCTTTGCAGGACCGCTTTGAATCACACCCTTAATCACCAGACGCTTATCTTTTTCTTCGACCATTACACCCAGCTTGGGCGATGCTTGACCGGTGAGTTCTGTGGTTAAAAGAACATAATCTGCAACACCGTCTTCAATTTCTTCATCCTGAACAACAACGGTGAAGGGTTCATGGTTGCGCCGATAGAGTCGATCCGGAATTCCATATTTATACCGGACATGACCATTGCCCGCCAGAATGACCATTTTATGCTCGGGATGGTTTACCAAAAACCCATACGCGGACTCGGCCATGCCTTCATCCCAAACCATTTGAGCCTGTAAAAAATAGTTGAAGTTCTGCAGGTCTTCTTGTTTATTGTGCACAACAAAGACCTGTTTCAAATTCTTCCGGTACGTTTCATTTGAAAAATTCATGTCAGAAGGCAGCTGTTTTTTTTGCTTGTCAGACAGATCGTACATCCCTTCCCGAGCAACGTTGCGGGTGAGATCTCCATTAATATTTAAGGCAACAAGCGGAATGTGCTGTTGTTTGAGATAATCGACAATCGGTTTATACAAATTGTAATCGTACCGCCACCTGCTGAAATATTCGGTCTTTTTTAAAAAAGAAGGCTCATCGATCCGGCCGGCCAGGTAGTCATCCACCACCTGTTGATAAGGCTTTTGGAACATTTCCATACCCACAGCCAGTTTATATCCGGCATCGTGGATTTTTTTGATTACCTTCAACTGGTTCATGTGGTGGGCAAATTGGTCGTGAATCTCTCCAACATAAATAACACGCGAAAGCGTAAGCTGAGGGATAATATCGTCTATTGTTGCAAGCGCATCAGGCTTTAGCGCCAGGGCTTCCGGATGGGATAACATCTGAATGCCGTTTTCTGATTCGGCAATTTCCTTGAAGGTGTTGCGGCCGTCTTTAAAGGCAAGCTCGGTATATTTCCCATAATGCGATAGTTTATACTGAACCGCCTGTGCCTGTTGTTTGTCTTCGGCATTTAACAATAGAACACGTTCCGATGCATTATACGGGTTTATATATACTTTTATATGCAATCCGTCTGCTACAACCGTCTGTTTGCCAAAAAGCATGTTCACAACTCGATTGTCATAGCCGGCAATGAGTAAGGAATTTTTCTGAATCTGATCAAATGTAATATTATCCGGTGTTGCATATGTAATCGTTTTAACCCCCAGAGCATTAATCAGCGGTTGGTATGTTGAACGTTTCATGGATGAGATCACGGCAATCAGCTTGTCTTTGCCCATAATTCCGGCCAAAACCGGGGGCGTTTCTTCAGGAGCCAAGTGCCGCATCAGCGCATAATTTTCGTCCAGAACGACTTTATTGGGCGGTTCATCAAGGGACAGCGACACGTTTTCTTTTGACTTTTTCACCTCAACCCACTGTTTACGTTTGTGTTTACCGGCATAAAATGTAATAGGGATGTTCAGCGGATAGGGCTCACCCTGCTGTAAAAGTTCAAAATCCAGCTTTAGTTTACCCTGCGCCACATACAACCTGGTATTTTTCACATCAAGACGAGGAATATTTTTTCGGGTCAGCCAATCCCCGAAATAGGTATACAGCTTTTCCTTGGTCGCTCTTTCAAAAGCGTGTTGGATGTCCAGCCAGCAAGCCTGGCGGAAACGATTCTGTCGAATAAAATCTTTAAGCGCCGCATAAAAGGTTTCATCACCGTAACGCCGATGCAGCCCGTGAAACAGCATGGCGCCTTTCCCATAGCCGATAACACTTTGGGCCTTGTTGTTTCGGCTTATAAAATCGCCCAATGGCATGGCATTGTCCGCATGGACATAAGCATCGTAATCCACCAGAATCTGTTTTCGATAGGCAGCGCCTTTCCCTTCCAGAGCCGCATAGTAATGATCGGAAAGATAGGTGGTTAGCCCTTCCGCCCAGTTGCCGGACACAAAATCGATGTAGACGGAATTGCCGAACCATTGATGTAAAATTTCATGTCCTAGAGAGGTTTTGACAATAAACGGCAAACGCACCACCTGGTTGCCCAGCAGCGTAAACGTGGGCATGGAGTTTCCGGTGGGCAATATATTTTCTACAATGGCAAAACGCCGATACGGGTAGGGAGTGAGCATCTTCTCGTACATAGCCAGATAATTTTTTGTATGGGCAAGATAAGCATCTGCAAGATGAGCGTCCTCTTTAAAGAAATACGCTTCAATATCGATGTTTTTATATCGATCTTTTTTTTGAACATAACTGCTCGAAGCGGCCAGATGCAGACTGTCCAGAGGATGATTGAACTCAAACATAAAGGTTTTTGCGCTGCCTTGTTTTTTAATGGTTGTATGTTCAGATTCAGATATGGCCATAAAATTATTCGGCAAGGTCACGTTAAGCGCATATTCAACCAAATCATCGGGCTGTGGATACCAGCCGGATGTTAAAAAGACGTAATCTTTATCGATAAAATTCATCCGGTTTTTGTGAATCAAGGCTTCATAGCGAATATTGACTTCCTTGCCGCTTTGTAATGAAACGTGAAGAATATCACCGGTTACATCGGCAATGCCGTTGCCATCCAAGTTCAATACCTTCAAATTCTCAACGGAAAGATTAAGCTTGATATCGGCATCCGCTTTCAAGCGGGCATTTCCGGTGATTGTTTGCTCGGCCGTGTTTATTTGCACATCAAGCATGTATGTCATATTTGCACTCCAGGCCGTCACGGGTAGAAAAAGCATTAAGACAAAGAGCAATTTTTCCATTATGAAATCATCCTATTATAATTATTCAAAACGAGTAAGCCCGCTACTGGGGTTTCATACCGGTTTTTAATTTTTCAACCAAATCTTTGATGGGCTGTCCGGTTGGCGATGTTGCAGCAGGATTTCTTTTGACAAGCGCTTCCCATGCATCAATGGCACCTTCAAGGTTATTTAAATCATGCATGAGAACGATCCCTTTATTAAATAATGCCGTCTCATGTTTGGGATCGATTTTCGCTGCTTTATCAAATGCCTCAACGGCTTTTTTGGGTTCACCGTTCCGGCGGTACATAATGCCTAGGTCGGTCATCACGTTGGCGTTGTTCGGGTTAAGGGCCAGTGCTTTATTATACGCAGTAATGGCTTTTGGATAGTTGCCGGTATCAAAATACAGATTCCCAAGGGTTGTCCATGCCGCAACATCATCAGGGTTCTCTGTTGTCGTTTTTTCGAGTTTAAAAATTTGAGCAGCGCTTTCAACTGAAACACCCTGCTCTTTTTCAGCCGGCTGGGAAAGCATCGATTCTGGCACCGATGTCCCTGTTCCTGACTTATAAACGCCGAAAACGACACCTCCTAAAAAACCAACCACCAAGGCAATGGAAGCGACCAGCCACATGGTCTCCTTTTTGACCGTTTTTTTATCTGTTTTAATTGTTTTCTCCATATAACTTCCCTAAATTAAATAGTATCCTTGTTCCAAAACTCCGCAAACAAACTTTAAAATCGCCTTCATACGACAGTTCAGCACTCTTATGGCACGTTGTGGCACATCCGTCAATGTTTATGTAAAATCGTCCACATAATGGCAAGATATTAGACCATCTAAACGTATTTTTAGATAGAGGGGGATATGATGAAAAAACATTTAGGAACTATCTCAATCGTTCTGATCTTCTTAATTGCTGGTTGTGCAGGTTCAAGTAAATACATGACAAAGGCTGTACCTGTAGCCGGTCCTTCGGAAGATAAAGCACTTGTTTATTTTATGAGACCTTCTGGATTTGGTTTCGCGATTAACTTTCAAATCTGGGATGGTGATCAGTTTATTGGCCTAAGCCAAGCAAAATCCTATTTTGGTTACCAGTGTGATCCCGGTAAACATTTGTTTATTGGTATCGCAGAAAATAAAAGGGGTATTGAAGCAGATCTTGAAGCTGGAAAATCATATTATGTTATAACACAAGTTAAGATGGGCGGATGGCGTGCCCGCATGGCCTTTATACCGGTAATAAGGGGGTCAAAATTTTGGGATACCGTTGAAACATACAAGCAAAACTTGAACTTTGTTGAAGCAAACAAAGAGATGACTGCCACATGGGAAGCAAAAGAAAAAGCCGAAACGCAACAAATCATGAATTACCTGAACTCACCCGAGGGACAGAAATACGTTGTCAAGCTAAACATGGAAGATGGTAGGTGATTTTCATGAGCAAGCTTAACCGCTATTTTATCTGTATTAATATTTTCTTTTTATTTATAGATTTCATAAGTATAATTTCTGTTGAACAGTGAAGCTTTTTTTGGCACAATGTTCTTTGATACGAGATACCTTTTGTAATCCTTCAGTTGTACGAAATCTAATAATATTTTTGTTGAATATTCAATTGGATATGCTATTGGAAAGGGTGAGGTTATTACGCGGTCTTAATATTCGCTGCACATATCTTGCTTGCATTCATTTTTTCTAAAAGCTTTAGTTCTTTCGCAGCGAACCAATATCTAATGTTATGTGGCAATTAAAACTAAGAAAAGCAGTAACTAATCCATAAATTTAAATATAAAGGAGTTAAAAATGGCAGAAGCAAAAGGATTGATGAAACCGGTAAAGCTGAAAAATGAGCTGGCAGAGTTTCTGGGAGCAACAGAACTTCCCAGGACAGAGATCACCAAAAAACTATGGGACTATGTTAAAGCGAATAAACTTCAGACAAAGACTGAAAATGGAAAGCCTGAGAACGCAGGCAAGTTCATTGTGGCTGATGCGAGTTTGCTCCCGATTTTCAAAAACACAAAATCCAAAAGCAAATCAGGCAAGGTCACTGACCTTACAAATCTGAAAGAAGGCCAGACGATCCACATGATGCAGATGGCCGCTGTTGTCGGCGCAAACATAGAATAAGCTTAAAGTGTCGAGCCTGTATCGTTTTAAAAAAAAGGCAAATCCATTTCATAGGGTTTGCCTTTTTTGCATTTCTGTAAGAAATAAGGTATCTCCAGAATTCAAAGCGGTCAGATCCGTGTGGTTTCCATTAAATATCTCAGATTGACCTATTTGTATGGTCTTGACAAATCTGCAATATTCGTAGAATAAAAATTAACCGCTAATGATTAATCAATCGAAGTTGCCTGTTTCACATTACTTCAATCCAGCCTTACGCAAAGCACCAAAAAATTTCTCTCTATCCGCGTCCTTCTTGTATGTGACCTTCTTTTTAAATTTTTCGAGAGAAAACTTGGGTTGTATCCTGAGCACTTCATCGGCTTCAGTCCGAGCTTTCTCATCATGTCCTGACAAACTATAAACTACAGTCATCATCATTCGGGCTAATAGATCATTAGGCTCTTGATGGACTGCTTTTTCACACCACTTTATTGCCTCCTCATAGTGCGCTGTATAAGCATAAGACAATCCTATACTCCATAAGTGATTATTCGGTGGGATAGGATTAAGACGTATCGCTTTCTTATATTCCGGAATGGATTCCTCCCAGCTGCCGGCAAAACTAAGTGTCTTGCCCACCAAAAAATGAGCAGCAGCTGAATTTGGATTAAGGGAGACAGCCTTCTCCGCTTGGACAACAGCCTTATCATGCTCTCTTGTCATTGAATATAGAAAACCCAAAAGGCCGTAGGCTTCAGCATAAGTGTCATCCAAGACAATAGCTTTTTGTACTAATTTTATGGCCTTTGCTATAGAATCCGTTGGAGATTTGCTAGCCCCAACCCAAACGTCCACCATATGGGCTCTGCCCAGAGCATAATGTGCCCAAGCATAATCCGGGTCTAACGCAATAGCTTCCTCTGCCAATTTTTTTGCCAAAGCATTGCTCTCTGGATTAATCTTGTTAATAAGCTCATTTGCCTGCAGGTATTTTAGGTAGGCTTCAAGATTTTTTGTGCCTTTTGCAGCCGCTCTGGCCTGCTCCCCATCTGTTAACTTTACCTGCATGGCCATGATGATATTTTTTGTAATTTCGTCTTGAACAGCAAATATATCTTTCAACTCACGGTCATAACGCTCTGCCCAAAGATGATTTCCGGTGGTAGCATCAATAAGCTGGGCAGTTATTCTTACTTGATCACCAGCTTTTCTAACGCTACCCTCCAGAACATAACGCACACCCAATTCCCTACTCACTTGCTGTACTTTTACAGGCTTTCCTTTATAAATGAAGGTTGAATTTCGTGCGATCACAAAAAGACGCTTGACTTTTGAGAGTGCTGTAATGATTTCTTCGGTTAGCCCATCACTGAAATATTCCTGCTTTGGATCGTCACTCATATTTTCAAAAGGCAGCACAGCAATAGACGGCTTGTCAGGAAGTGGCAGCGGCGGAGATTCAGGCAATCCCGCTTTGCGAAGCGAATCGAGAGCCCGTTTAATCTCGGCTGGGTCTTTATAGGCAAAGAACTTCGACTTTGCATATCCCTCTATCGAAGCTTTGGGTTTTCGCTTGAGAATTTCTACAACTGCTTTATTGGCATCTTCTTCCCGGCCTGCCTCAACATAGGTAAAAGCGAGCATGAGATAAGGAAGCTCCGAACGGGGATTTGCCCGGTCACGCCAACTCTCCAGGGCATTTATCGCTTCCTTGTATTGTCCTGTTAATCGGTAGGCATGACCCAAGACCGGCAAATACCAAGCCGGGTAATAAGGGCTGAGCCGCATGGCTTTCTTGACCAGTTCGATGGCTTCCTCCGGCCTTCCGGAGTAATAAAAAGGCAATGCTATCATCACATTGACATCAGCAAAATTCGGTGCAAGTTTAAGTGCCTTTTCGCCATAAGCAACTGCTTTATCATGTTGTCTTCTTGCCATATAGACCAAACTCAATGTAGCGTAAGCCGTAGCATCCGAGTCATTAACAGTTAAGGTTTTCCGGGCCAGTTCTTCTGCAAGCTTGAGGGACTCCGCCGGGCTGTCGGTCCATCCAAAACGCGCGTCGCGATAGTGCATCCGTCCAATTTCTTGCCATGCGTAGGCAAAATTCGGATCTATCTCAACGGCTTTTTCAAAAAGCTTTCGTGCCTGGGCGTTATCCTCCTTTGTGAACCTCCGGCCGATTTCCAAACCACGCAGAAAATATTCATAAGCCTTTGGATTGTCAGTTTTTCCACGTCGAATTCGGGCTTGTTCTCCTTCAGTGAGTTTTACTTCTAATGCCGTTGCAACACGCTCTGTGATGTCATCCTGTAAAGCGAAGATTTCGCCAATTTTGCGATCATACTTTTCTGCCCAAAGGTGATGCCCTTTTAACGCATCATTGAGTTGTGCTGTGATTCTAACTTGATCTCCAGACCTCTGAACACTGCCTTCGAGCACATAACGAACACCAAGCTCCTGAGCCACCTGCTGTATGTTAACAGGCTTTCCTTTGTAGGTGAAGGTCGAGTGGCGAGCAATTACAAACAAGTTTGACAAGTTGGATAGCGCCGTGATGATGCTCTCCGTAATCCCGTCGCTGAAATAATCTTGAGATGAGTCCCCGCTCAGGTTATCGAATGGCAGTACAGCTAAGGAGGGCTTATCAGGTAGTGGGAAGGTCATCTTCTTCACGGAAGCAACTTCCACTGGTGGGGAAGCGGCATGCCAAAACAGCAGACCAGCCAATATCAGAAGGATTAGGGGCACCACAACAATAGCTACTTTTTGACCTCTCCTGGCTCCGGTCCTTTTCTCTCCGATAACTTTTCCCACTGCCTCGGGATCCATGAGAGCTTTATAAATCCTAACCGGTTTCGAGATGTTCTTTACACGCTGTTCCCCAAGGAATTGGTATCCCAAAGGAAGCTTGCTTTCGATCTGATCGAATACGGTACCAGAGACGCAAATCCCTCCAGGGTCAGCAAGGCCCTCTACTCTGGCAGCTACGTTGACTCCATCGCCATATATACGATCTTCTTCATGGATCACATCACCAAGGTTGACTCCAATACGAAATTCCATCTTGCGATCTTCAGGCAACTCAGCATTTCTGACCCTAAGCTCTTCTTGAATCTCCACCGCACCACTCACTGCGTCTATTACACTGGCAAATTCTGCCAGAATATTATCGCCCGGAGAGTCCACCACCCGGCCTCTGTGTTTCTGGACAACCTCAGTAATAACTTTCCGGTATGTTGTAATGGTGCGGACGGTGGCCTCGTCATCCTCTCCCATGAGTCGACTGTAACCCTTAACATCGGCACTGAGGATTGCGGTGAGTTTACGTTTGAAGTCTTGTGCAGCCATGGAATCACCTCCTTAGTAATTTAGAGGTAAAGAAAAGAACTTTAACCCAGGCAACAAGTTGCGAGAGAAATCAGTTTTTATCCGCAGGAGCAAAAAATTCGGGTAGGTTAATATTGATTCATAATACAATAAAATATGAAAGGTCAATATTTTAATTAAAATACGGCAGGTTAAAACATTCAGATGTCCGAATAATTACTTGTACAGGATCTTGGATGAACTGAATATGATTTTGTTAATAATTCCAGTTTCCGTTATCAATTAAAGATTATAGGAGTCAATTAAAATTCAAAAATAGAAATTAGAACTTTCCTGCCTCTAATTTTTTGCAAAGAAATTCCACCTGTTTCTGCAATGGACTGTTTTTCTTTATTCCCCGCTCGACGATACCGATGGAATGGAGGGCTGTGGCATGATATCTGTTAAAGCTCTTCCCTATTGCCTGGAGGGGAGCATCCGTGTATCTGCGGGAAAGATAAATCGCTATCTGGCGTGGTCGAACAATGGATTGCTTTCGTGAGCTTGAAACAATGTCCTTGATGGAAACATTATAATGTTTGCAAACCAGTTTCTTGATAGCGTCCATGGTGACATGCTTCCGCTGGCGAACGATATGTTTTGTGACACTTTGAGCAAGCCCAAGGTCAATGGGTTCTCCTAAAAGAAGTGATTTTGAAGCAACCCCTATGAGGCCGCTTTCAAGCTGTCTCACATCCTCTGTGAGCTCGCTGGCCAGGTACTGGATCACTTCCTCGGGGACATCGTAACCTTTAAACTTTGCTTTTTTCTGCAGTATCCTTACCCTTGTCCCGAAATCAGGGGGATCAATGTTTGAAATGAGGCTGCATGAGAGGCGTGATTTTAATTTGTCATCGAGTTTCGGAATGTCTCCCGGAAGATAGCAACTTGAAAAAATTATTTTCTTGCCGGCCTCAAACAGTGTGTCAAGGGCAAACGCAAGCTCGACCTGGGTGCGATCCTTATTCCTGAGATAATGAACGTCTTCAAGCAGCAGTACGTCACATTGATTTCTGTATTTCTCCTTGAACGAATTTATGGAGCCATGCTGAAAAGCATCGACCATTTCATTGCTAAAGTCCTCAGCGGTCATATAATAGACACGGTCTAATGGACGTTCGGACAGGATGTGGTGTCCGACGGCCTGGGTGAGGTGGCTTTTTCCCAACCCTGTCTTTGACAGTAAGAACAAACAATTTTGGGAAGCATTCTTTCGAGAAGCCATTGACAGGGAAGCTGAATAGGCAAAGTCGTTATTCTCTCCGACCACAAAATGATCAAAAGTGAAATCCTTTTTCAAGAGACGACCATTACGCGGACACACATTTATATTGGGAAGCAGCAGTTGAGGGTCTTCATATGCTTTCGGTTTTGGGAGGGCATTTTTTGCGGAGATCTCGATGGAAAGCCGGCATTCTCTTCCCAGAACAGTCTTTATTTCGGACTCTATGAGGGCACCAAAATTCTCAAGAACCCGCTTCCTGAAAAAAAAGTTGGGGGAATGAAGAACAATTCGGTTCTCATCACACCTTGCCAGCTGCAGCGGCTCAATCCACATCCTGAACGTGTGAGCAGGAATTCCTGATTTGATAGAAACTTTTACCTCGTCCCAAACTTTCTTCATATCCGTTAATGTATATTATAAAAAATAGATTTATCTGCTTTTTTTATACGGAGTAAACAGAGGAAAACATACTAAATCTAACAATATATGGGTATTATCTCAGATTATCAGAAAACCGGTTTAATGCCGAATCAAGTTGAAGCTTATTTAGCGAACTATTTTATTTATGTCAAACTCGATAATTCTGGGTTTTCATTTTTCTATTAACAAATTGTCGAAGAATTATATCTTATTGTATTACCTGGATTTAATTTCATTTAAAAATCAAACGTTCTGAAATTCGAGCTTTTCTGAATGCTATGTTTCTACAGGCATTTCAGCCATCTCCAGACTTGCGGTTAAGTTATTAACAATTATATTAACTCTCATATAATCCCATTTACGTTGAAAATCTGCTAATTTCAAAAAATATTTGTCAGATTATTGTCATATTTGGATTGAGAGTGAAGTCAAGGGCTTTGGTATTGAATAATTTGTGCCATGGCCGGAATGTAGATTTTTAATCTTTGGTCCAAAACTTCGATAGAAGTTTGAACATGACGGGATTAAAAAGATTTGCATAATAATCAAGATCCTGGATTTTTCAGTATTTATAGTTTTGAACATTTTGTAAATTGTTAATTTTGTCAATAATTGAGAGAAGTAATTGATATTGAATCAATATCGCTGAGGATTTTTGTTGATAACTTGTTAATAACTATTTCAGCCTATCCTGCACATTTTTCAAGCTGACCCTGTACAAATAGAGCTTGGCCTCGACATTACGTTAATACCTGAGATGCATTTTAGATGTACTTTGAGTTTAATCTAATCGAAGAAATGAGATAAAAGTTTGAAATTTAATGAAAAAGCAGTCAGTCAGACATATCGAAGGTTTTTGAAATGGATGATATCTTCATTTTTTGGACGGCTATCTGAACACCCAGCCTTGCACCCTCCGTCTGAAAGCCGAGCTTATTTCTCTTATAAGTGTGTTTATGGCTCCCAAAATGCACTTCTACGGCCTTTTTTACGCATTTATTAAACGTTTTATATAGTATATCAAGATAGTTCTGTAGTCCGCCTCCACTGACCAATGACAAATGACCAGTGACCAGAACTATCCATTGATTTTTTTAGTTTTATTATTTAAGGTCAAATAGTTAATTCGTCAAACATAACAGCCGACAGACAATGTTAAATACCGGGAGCAGCTCCCATGGTTATGGAATACAACAAAGCCCCTCTTTTCGCTAAAATGAATTGAGGGGCTTTTGTGTTTATTGCCATGACTCCATAGACCGGAAGGGAAACTTATAATTTGAGGGGCGTCCTGCAACTACTTACAGGATGTCCTGTAACCTTATTCACTTCCTCCATTATATTTTTTAGTAGTTAATTAACAATAATCAAAAGGAATCAATAAAAAATGGAAACTACTGATAACCATTTAAATAAATATAATGAAAAACAAGATGGTCACTATGAATCATTTTTGTTGAAGGAATATGATAATATTGCCCAAGCTCATTTTAACACAAAAAATAGTCTATCCGTATTTTTCAGATACTATCTTTTAATTATGGCTCTCCCTCTTCCTCTTTTCGCAGTAATATTAGGGAAAATACCTGGCCAAGCCATTAAAATTCAATCATACGAAATGATATTAAATACATTCATAGAAATTGCCCCCATCTTTTCTATAATATTAGCAATAGTGGGTTTTTGTGTAATGCTTTATATATCTGGTATACACTTTGATGCTTTGTTATATGCACGCCAAGTCAATGGGATAGCCACGAGGAATATTGAATGGTATGAGACTGATGAGAAGAAATGTGAAGAAGAAAACATATTCACTCTGAAAGACTCTAACATTAAATATTACGATAAATTGGCAAATCATTTAAAGGAGGCTGCTAAGTACCAGCTTCTTGCTCATATTTTTAGAAATGAAAAGATTAAAGGATTGTCCTTGGTCGTTCCTGCCACTCGAGGGAAAGAGGGTAAAACAATTTTTTACAATTTTCTTTTAAGGCCATATGATCTTCTTAAAATTGCATATATTAGCCATAAAAAAGGTGATGATATTGATGATTTTGACACTTACCAAAGGATGCTGGCACCGACTCGTCTAAAAAAAATAGGCAAATTCATAGATGACGGCGGACAGTTTCCAACGAACATCGTGGTAAATATCAAGCCCAAAAGGAGTTTGGTTTTCGAAAAGATGAAAGATATTGGGACCTCTGCCTATGGGCAATTGTATCTTCCATCACAATACGCTTCGGCATGGATTATTGATGGCCAACACCGTTTGTATGGTTATTCATACAGCGAAAGGTCAATGAAGAAGAGTTCTGACACGACACTTTTTCCAGTGCTGGCGTATGTCAATTTGCCTTCGGATAAAGAAGCTGAGATGTTTATCAGCATTAATTGTGAGCAGGTAAAGGTTTCCAGAAATCTATTAAATGAAATCTACTCTGGCCTTAAATGGGATTCTGATGATTTTACAGATCGTATCGATGGGCTTTGCTCACGAATAACAATGAATTTGAACAGCATATCAACCTCACCAATATTTGAACGTGTGATAGTAACCAACACAAAAAAAACTAATTACAGGTGCCTCACGATTAATTCCTTTGTTGATGGGCTTAAGGAAAACAGGTTTTTTGGAGAAGAAAATAAAGATGGAGTTACACCAGGCCATCTTACTGCCTCATATTCGCCAGACCTTAAAATTACGCTTAACAAGGCCATACTGACAATCGAATATTACATTAACCTATTCAAATCCAAACTTAATGATCATTGGATGTTTGGAGACGCTCCAGGAGGGTTTCTCTGCACAAACAATGGAATAAGAGCCCTGCTAAGAGTGCTCAAGGAAATATTCAACCACGTCGAATATGAAAAAGGAGAGGAACTACATAAGTTAAAGGCAGAAGATTTATTTAGGGACATAGAAAAATATACATCACCATTACTAAAATACTTTAAAGAACTAAGCGCTGAAGAATTTACTTATTACCGAAACAGAACAGCCTTAAAAGGGGTAAATCAAAATACCATAAGAATGCT
>Ga0307423_1001430_pt1 | contig 14416 bp, 10 predicted proteins | sample SalMarWE160310MG_FD_202154 | JGI IMG/M metagenome (GOLD analysis project Ga0307423, IMG submission 202154) | Salt marsh sediment microbial communities from the Plum Island Ecosystem LTER, Massachusetts, United States - WE1603-10 | ecosystem: Environmental > Aquatic > Marine > Intertidal zone >...
GATCGCCGCCGGCGACGTGCAAGGGCTTTTCGACACGCTCCACCCGGCGGTGCTCGACGCCCAGGACACCGATCTGTGCAGAACGTACATCGAACGCGAGATCCTTGCGCTGGTCGACTACCGGCTGTCTGGTCCGGTGACCGGACCTGTGTCGACGACATTTGGTTCGACGACCGTCGACATGTATTCAGGACCGGTGTCGTTCACCTACCAGGGGCAGTCGTTCGACTCGACCGCCACGTTCGCTCTCGACGACGGTGAGGTGCGCTGGTTCACCACCTGCCGGTAGGACCGCTCTCCCGAACCCACGGCTACTGATTTCAAGGGGGCCACCGGCTTCACGATCCAGGAGGTCCATGGGAACAACCGGCCCTGCCGATAGCCTTGGCCTGGATGCTGGCCCAGGCACGACGGCTCGCCGAAACGACCCCCGAGTCCCGCAACCGATACATCGACTTCCTGCGGGCTGCATCGATCGTCGCGGTCGTACTCGGACACTGGTTGGTGATCACCCCGTGGGTCGACGCGGCGGGCATCTTCCACCCGGATCACCTCCTCACCCGATCGCGGACCGGCCAGTGGCTCACGTGGGTTTTTCAGGTGATGCCCGTGTTCTTCGCGGTCGGCGGCTTCGCAAACGCTCTTTCGTGGGAGTCGGCCCGGGTCAAGTCCACGGCCTACGCGTCGTGGCTACAGGCGAGGCTGTTGAGGCTGATCCGCCCCACGGTCCCGTTGATGATCGTCTGGATCGTGATCACGGCGCTCACCCCAACGGTCTTTCCGTCGGTGCTCGTCGAGGTGGGGTCGATCGGAGCGTTGTCACCGTTGTGGTTCCTCGCCGTCTACCTGGCAGTCGTCGCGCTCGTTCCGTGGACGACGGCGGCGTGGCGCCGATTCGGGCTGGGTTCGGTGCTCGTGCCGATCGGCGCGGCCCTCCTCGTTGACGGCGTCGCGTTCGGCCTCGACGTGTCGTGGCTGCGCTGGATCGACTACGCGCTGATCTGGCCGGCGATCTTCCAGATCGGGTACGCGTGGCGGGATGGACGGCTCGGGTGCCCCGGCCGGCGGTTCGTGCTCGGGGCCCTCTCACTGGTGGCAGCGTGGCTCACGGTGACGTTCGGCCCATACCCGGTGGCAATGATCGGCGTGCCCGGCGCCGACATCTCCAATTCGGCACCACCGACCGCAGCGCTGATGCTGCTTGGCATCGCCCAGGTGCTGATCCTGTCGGTACTGGAAGCCCCGGCTCGTCGATGGCTACGACGAATCGGCCCATGGACGATCACGGTGCTCCTGAACGGAGTCATCATGACGCTCTTCGTGTGGCACTACACGGTGATGGTGGTACCCGCCGTCGCGGACGCCACCTGGCTGGGCGGAATCGGCCTGCACATGGTGCCGAACACGACGGCGTGGTGGTGGTCCCGACCGGTCTGGCTGCTGGTCCTGTCGGCGCTGATGCTGGCGTTCCTTCCGGCGGTCGCGCTGTTCGAACGGGCAGCCCCAAGGCCGACCGGCTCGGTGTCTGTCACCGTCCAGTTGGGAGCGCTGCTCCTGGCGGTGGTCGGGTTTGCGGTAGTCGCGCTGGTCGGCACGAACGGTGGGCTCGTCGGCCGCTGGATCTTCCCGGCAATGCCAGTGGGAGCTGCGTTGCTGGTGCAGTGGCCACCCTTGCCGCGAGCCACGCATGAATGACCTCCGCGTGTAGCTCGGGCGCCGGGTACGCATGGTCATCGACCGACAGATCGCTCCACCCTGAAGGCGAGGGCGTCCTCTACCTCGAATCCAGGGGTCCCGGTTCCCCCAGAACCCCGGACTCGCCAGATCGCGCCGGCGAGCCCAGGGTTCCCAGTAGCGGACGCCGATGGCGTCCGACAATGTGTGGCGTGACCGCGGCCCTTGCATTGCTCTGGCTGACGTGGCGGGGGGTCTTCACCCCACCGCAACGCCCAACAACAGCCCCAGGCCGGCTCATTCTGCTCCCCCGAATCTTCCAGCCTTGCATGCCACTCTACGGCTGCACCACCCAATCGTCAACGGAAAGTGGCCACTGCAGTCACTCTTCGTGGTATCTCCGAAAGCATCGGGCATGGCAGTCCATCTGTGAGAAGCGGCACACCGACACACTCGAGGAGCGACCCGGTCGTTCGGTCACGGAGATGGTGTGTCTACGAAATGACCCGACCTGTCGACGACAGACCTGTCTGAGGCACCGACCGTACGACCCGGACGGTCGGCGGCGACCTGCGGTCGGTGACGCACGGCGTTGGTTCCACCGGGTTCCCGACCGAAGACCGGCGAGCTACTGCTTGCCGTGCTTGACCTCAACTCCCCCAAACGCGACGAGCGCCTCGATCGAGAGCAGGGGCGCATCCGCAGCCAGCACTTCTGCCTTTGTCTTGTTCGACCAGCCTCCGAACAGCGGCAGTCCTCTGATGACGACCCGCCAGCCCTCCGGAACGAGGATGTCGACACCTCCGAATGCGCACACCACGTCGATCGCAGCACCACCCTCCACAGGGTGGGCGCTGCGAAGGTCCACCTCGGTCCCGCCGAAGACGTTGAGGATCGATCCGCCACGAAACTGCGGTGAGGCGCTCGCGACATGACGTCCGAAGAACGCCACCACGGAGTTCACTCGATCGGAAACCGAGATACCGCGACGGTTGGGTCCGACGATCACCCATAGGCCCACCAACACAAGCACGATCGGCCACAGGTACTGCGTCACGTTCTGGTCGATGAAGTCGAGCGATCCCGCGAGCAGCACCAGGCCGACGATGATCAACACCGCCGGAACGACAACGTGGGGTGGCGAAAGGCTGAAGTACAAGAGGCCGGCAACGACGAACAGAACCGGCCACCACTGGCCAATCGTGTCGCCGGCGTCGAGAACGCCGCCCCGGTCGAGCAGCAGCAACGCACCGAGAGCGATCAGCAGGATGCCAACGAAGGCCCGGCCACGACTCATGAGACTCCCTCTCGAGGATGTTTCCGATGCTACTGAACACCGGCCGGCTCAGGGGCGGGCGTTCCCGAGATGCGGCCACTCTCTCCAACCCAGGTCTCGCACGACCGCTACCCCACCAGGCCCTCGACCTTCGCCATCAGCAGAGCGAAGGTGCCGTCGTGCCGCCGATCGGGCATGCCGAACTCTTGGTCCCGTTCTGTCACGAACCCGTGGAGGAGGCTGCGCAGAATCCTGACCGTCGAGATCATGTCGGCCTCCCCCACACTCGGCGAGCACAGGGATCACGGCGTCGACCGGTGCGGCGAGCGCCACGGTCGTCCTCGCCCGGCACCGGTGCGGGCAGCATGGTACAGCCCGGGATGCTCGGCCGCGAAGGATCGATAGGCGTGCGCGATCGCGCGCAGTGCCTCACGAGGATGGTCCATCACAGCCGAACGTCGCGTCTCGGCCGACATGCCGACACCGGCGGTACTCTGGCCCCGTGCCCGATATTCACTTCGCGCGCAGCGACGATGTCCACATCGCCTACCGGGTCGTCGGTGACGGTCCCATCGACCTCGTCTACGTCCAGGGAGCGCTCTCACATCTTGGCGTCGCGTGGGAGCTGCCCGCCTACCGCAGGTTCTGTGAACGGCTTGGCGAGTTCACACGCCTGATCCTGTTCGACAAGCGCGGCATGGGCATGTCGGATCGGGTGTCAGGCGCGACTCCTCTGGACACCAGGATGGACGACATCCGCGCCGTGATGGACGCCGCGGGCAGCAACCAGGCCGTCATCATGGGTGCGTCGGAGGGCGGACCACTGGCGATGTTGTTCGCCGCAGCCCACCCTGATCGGACCCGTGCGCTCATCCTGATGGGTGCAGAGGTGCGCGAACGGCGTGATGATGACTGGCCGTGGGGCGAGTCGACGGAGGAGGAGTTCGAGGCAGCGATGACGTCGGTCGCGGACCGCTGGGGGCTCGGAGGTGCGATCGCCTGGATCGCGCCGAGCGTTGGCGACGAACCGTGGGCCCGAGAGTGGGTTGCGCGCCTCCAGGTCAACTCGGTCACTCCGGGTGCCGCAGAAGCGTTCATGCGAATGGCGTTCGATATCGACGTGCGAAACATCGTCGCAGCCGTTCGAGCCCCAACCCTGGTGCTGCACGCCGTCGGTGACAGAGTCTGTCATGTCGAGAACGGTCGGTTCCTCGGCCGAACGATTCCCGGCGCCCGCTATGTAGAGCTGCCCGGTGAGGATCACGTCCCGTGGTTCAGCCCGGATCGGGCAATCGCCGAAATCAGAGAGTTCCTCACCGGGAGACGCGAACCGGCAACCCCCGACCGAGTGCTTGCGACGGTGCTGTTCACCGATGTGGTTTCTTCGACCGAACGTGCAGCATCGCTCGGCGACGATCGCTGGCGGCAGTTGCTCGAGTCCCACAACGCGATGGTGCGGTATGAGCTCGATCGATACCGCGGCACCGAGATGGGCACTGCCGGGGATGGGTTCCTTGCGACGTTCGATGGTCCCGCTCGGGCCATTCGCTGCGGACTCGCTATCACCGAACGCTCCCGCCAGTTGGGGTTCGAGATACGGGCGGGTGTTCACACCGGCGAGGTCGAGCGAATCGGCGACGACATCGCGGGCATCACCGTGCATATCGGCGCCCGGATCGGAGCGCTCGCCGAGCCTGGTGAGGTGCTTGTGTCGAGAACCGTGCACGATCTCGTCGCGGGCTCGGGCTTGGAGTTCACGGATCGAGGTGTCAAACAGCTACGGGGTGTTCCCGGCGAGTGGCAGGTGTTCTCGGCGAAGTAGCCGTTCTGCCCAACCCGCTCGTCAGTCCTCCGGCAGGGCGCTGATGAGCTGGTAGATCTCATCAATCGTCAGGGTGGAGTTCCGGTCGAGTGCGGCCTCGAACTCGGCATCCCCCATCGCGTCGCGTAGCTGCTCGTGCACTCGCCGGCGACGGCCCTCGTGCGTCCAGTCCAACTCGAACCCTCCCGCTTCCAGGCCCTGCAACCCGCCCAACAAACGGGCGGCAGACTCCATGTCTCCGGCTGTGAAGTCCAGGTCGGCCCTATCCACGACCCACAGCCCAAGAAAGAACAGGTTCTTGCGAAAGTCCTCGTTCTCGAGTGCGATGGCGGCCTGCTGTGCGAACTCCCTCCGAACGTCGGGAACTCCCATGTCGTGTTGGGCGACGGCGATCACCGTACGCGCAAGAGCCTCATACTCGGTGAGTCCACCGGCTCGCGCCGCGGCAAGCGCTCGTCGAAACACCTCCTCTGCCCGCTCCGGCTCACCGGCGTTCAACTCGACAGCTCCGAGTTGGAAGATCGCCTCCACCAGCCGGAATGCCGACCCGAGCTTCTCGGATGACGCGATCGATTCCTCGAACTCCTCTCTGGCCCGAGCAAGGTCTCCCAATCTCGCATGGCCCTCGGCGATGTTGCCCATCGCCACTGTGTAGCCGGCGGGGTCGGCGTAGCGTCTCGACACCTCCACCGCCTCCTGGTTGACCTCGATACTGCGCTCGGGGTCATCGACGATGAACGCGGAAAGGTTGATGAGCGCCGCCGAGTAGCCGTGACGCAGCAGCACGGGATCAGCGCCTTCTTGGTCGAGTTGCCTGTACAGCTCGAGGGCCGTCGTGAGATGCGCTTCCGACTCGTCGAAGAGGCCGACGAATCCGGAGAGAGTGCCCAAACCGAGATGGGCCTTCGCAGTCAGCACCCTGTCTGCACTCTCACCTGCGGCGTCGAGGGCCGAACGGAGCCAGCGGATCCCTTCGCTGTAGCGAATGTTGAACCACCAGAACCGCCAGATCGCCCCGGCGATACGCAACCCCAACTCGGGATGATGCGACTCGGCGGACCACAGCATCGCCTGGCGAAGGTTGTCCAGATCGGCGTCGATCCGTTCCCACCACAGCCGTTCGTCGACACCCCGCACGTGAGGCTCCGCGGCCTCGGCCAGCCCGACGAAGAACTCGGCATGGCGGAGGCGGAACTCGTCGGCGCGGCCGTGCTCGTCGAGGAGGTCGCGGGCGAACTGGCGGATCGTCTCGAGAAGCGCGTACCTCGCCTCGGCCCGGTCGGTGTCGGCCGAGACGAGCGACTTGTCGACGAGTGACGGAATCAGATCCAGCACGTCGAACGCCTCTATCCCATCCCCCAAGGTCACTTGCTCGGCTGCCTCGAGCGTGAACCCGCCCTGGAACACGGACAGCCGCTCGAACAGGCTTCGCTCGGCGGGATCGAGCAGCTGATAGGACCAGTCGATCGCCGCAGCCAGGGTCTGCTGGCGAGGGAGTGCCGTCCTCGACCCGCCGGTCAGCAATCGGAAGCGCCGGTCCAGATTGTCGGCGATCTGACCGGGGGAGAACGATCGGATGCGCGAGGCAGCAAGCTCGATCGCAAGCGGCATGCCGTCGAGTCGAGTGCAGATCTCCGCGATCGCCGCCGCGTTCTCCTCGTTGAGATGGAACGCCGGCTGTGACGCCGACGCGCGCTCGACGAACAACCGGACGGCGTCGTATCTGGCGAGTTCGGAGGCCGACAACGTCCCGGCGTGTGCCGGCAGCAGCATCGACCGCATGCCATAGGCGACCTCTCCACCGATCCCCAGCAGCTCCCGACTCGTGGCGATGACCGACACCTCCCCGGTCTCGGTGAGGATTGCGTTGACGAGCTGAGCACTCGCGCCTATCACGTGCTCACAGTTGTCGATGATCAGAAGCGTCCGGTTGGCCTCCAAGTGCTCGACGAGCGATTCGATCACCGGTCTACCCGGCTGCTCGGCAACGCCGAGGGCCCTGGCCGTTGCGGACACGACCAGATCGGGGTCGGTGATCGCGGCGAGTTCGACCAGCCAGGTACCTCCCGGGAACTCACCGCTCATCGACGCGGCAACCTGAAGAGCGAGCCGGGTCTTGCCCGCCCCGCCGACACCGGTGATCGTGATCAGCCGGGCGCCGCGCACGAGCTTCTCGACCTCGGCGAGTTCCTGATCCCTGCCGACGAAACTGGTGGCGAGGGTCGGCAGGTTGTTGGGGATCTCGTCGAGCGTGATGAGCGGCGGGAACTCGGACGAGAGGCCGGGACCGGCCAGCTGGAACACCCGCTCGGGACGGACCAGGTCCCTGATCCGATGCTCGCCGAGATCGACGAAGCGTAGGTTCTCCCCCAATCGGGCAAGGCGTTCCGTGACGAGGCCGACGAGTATCTGTCCTCCGTGCGCCGCGCCCAGCAACCGTGACACCCTGTTGAGGGCAGGGCCGAAGTAGTCGTCTCCGCGGACTTCTGCTTCACCTGTGTTGATCGCCATCCGGACCCTCAGTGTTCCAACGTCTGGGAACGGCCTGGCTGCGATGGCGACTTGGGCGTCGGCCGCCGCGGCGACGGCGTCGCCGGCGGATGTGAAGACCGAGAGGATGCCGTCACCCGTGTGTTTGAACACCTTGCCGTCACGCCCGGCGATGGCCTTGGTGAGGATCTCGTCGTGCTCGGCGAGGGCGGCACGCATCGCCTCGGGGTGCGCCTCCCAGAGACGTGTCGAACCTTCGAGGTCGGTGAACAGGAACGTGTGGGTGTCCACTGCCACTCAGCCTACGGGCGTGCAGGCAGCTATGGAGGCACAGCCGTCTTGCACCTAGGCGAATGGTCGCCGGTACGCTGGTCCGATGGCGACCTGCGCCTTCTGTGGGCTGGAAGGAGACGGCCGGTTCTGCGCCGGGTGTGGGGCTCGACTGTCCCCTGTGTGTGGCACCTGCGGCGCGGCGCTGTCCTCAGACGCGAGGTTCTGTCCGGCATGCGGTGCTCAGGTCGCGGCCGGCAGCGCTTCTACCCTGGCGGCAGGCTTCTCGGGCCTTCACCTGGGCTCCGACGAGCGCCACCGGATTCTCTCCGACGTTCACGGTGAGCACCGACTTGTCACGGCCGTCTTCGCCGACATGACCTCGTCCGTCGAACGTACAGCCGAGCTCGCGCCCGAAGAGGCCGCCCACCTCGTCAGCGGGCTGCTGGAAGCGATGGTCGACGTACTGGTCCGCTATGGAGGGCGTATCGATCGATTCCTCGGAGACGGTTTGCTGGCCGTGTTCGGCATTCCCGACGCTCATGAGGACGACCCGATCCGAGCGGTACGCGCCTCGCTGGAGCTCAGAGACAGGGCAGAAGAGCTTCGGATCGGCGTCACCGTCGGGATCAACACGGGAACCGTGTACTTCGGACCGGTTGGTTCGAACCTACACGAAGAGCTGACGATCATGGGACCGGTCGTCAATCTCGCAGCCCGGCTGCAGGCCAAGGCGACCGATGGACAAGTGCTCGTCGGTGAAGGGACGTACGGTCAGGTGCGCGGGGCGTTCGACCTGACCGCCGTCCCCCTCGACATCAAAGGTATCGATGACCCGGTCACGGCCTACGCGGCTGAACGGATCCTCGACCGGCTCGAGAAGGTGCGCGGTATCGAAGGTCTGCGCGCCGCGATGATCGGCCGTGACATCGAACTGGATCGGCTTCGGATGGCGATGTCCCAACCCGGCGGAGCTATCGCCATTGTGGGTGAGGCGGGTATCGGCAAGTCCCGGTTGGTGTCAGAGTTCCACCGCGCGTTGGAGGGCGATGGAGGGGTGTGGCTGGAAGGGCGATGTGTGGAGCTGACCCGCGGTGTCGCGTACGGGCCGGTACGCGACCTTCTCGAGCGACACGCGGGCGATCTCGATGGGCTTCGCCACTCCGTCGCGGGTGCGATCGCCTCAGGACGGCTGCCGCCGGACTGGGCATCGGATCTCGGCCCGTTCCTGTTCGACCTGCTGGGAGAACACGATCCTGCGGTCGCGACGATGGACGGCAATCAGCGGGCCCAGCTCACGGCGACCGCCGTCGTCGAATACCTGGCGGCAATGGCCGGGGATTCCCCGGCCGTGGTGTTCATCGATGACCTGCACTGGGGCGACGATCGAACCGTCGACCTCCTCACAGGGCCATGGCCCGAGGCTCTGAAACTCGTCGTCGCCGCCCGACCGGATCCCGACTCGCCTGCCTCGAGACTTCTCGAACGGATGGGGCAGCGCATGGGCACGATCGCGTTGTCCCCCTTGTCGGAAGCCGACTCCCGCGCGCTGGTCCGGCGACTCCTTCACATCGACGGGCTCCCCGAGTCGGTCGACGCCTTGATCCTCCGCACCGCGGAAGGCAACCCGTTTTTCGTCGAAGAGCTCATCCGGTCGTTCATCCAGCGAGGTCTCGTTGTCGAAGATCACGGAACGTGGACCGCGACGGCCGAGATCGCGAATATCGATATACCCGACTCCGTGCAAGCGGTGGTCATGAGCCGCGTCGACCGGCTCGACCGCCGGGTTCGCCGCTGTGCCCAGGTCGCATCCGTACTCGGACGCTCCTTCACCCGTGACCTCCTGGAATCGATGGTCGGCGGAGACGTCGGACCGGACCTCTCCGTGCTCAACTCGGCCGGCCTGATCGACGAGGAACGTGCCGGCGAGTACTCGTTCCTCCACGCACTGACCCACCAGGGAATCATGGAGACACTGCTCCCGTCACGGCGCGCAGAGCTGCACGAGGAGGCCGGGGTCGTCTTCGAACGGGCAGCCCCAGACGCGCACGACCAACTCGCCCACCACTTCGGGAGGAGCCGCGACCACTCGAAAGCGGTCAAGTACCTGACGCTCGCGGCGCGCGACGCGGCCGACGCGTATCTGACCGACACGTGCGCCGCCTACCTGGAACAGGGCATCACGCGCGTCGATGACCTCCCGGCCGATGACCGTCCGGCCGCCCTGTCGCGACTCCTCGCCATCAGGGGAGAGCTGGCAGAGCGATCACTGCGGCATGCGAACGCTCGTGCCGATCTCCAAGCGGCGCTCGAGCTGATCGAGCATCCACCGCTCGAGACCGCCCGCCTCCACCGGCTGCTCGGACTCACCTACCGGCAGGAGGACCGATTCGACGACGCCCATGCTGCCTACGATGCCGCCGAGCGAGCCCTCGACGACGCACCCGATCCGACATCCACGCTCGTGCGCCGAGCGTGGATCGAGATCCAAAAGGAGCGGAGCTACGCACTGTACTTCGGTGGGCGCGGCCGCGAGCTTCCGGCGCACAACACCATGGTCGAACCAGCGATTGAGGAGCACGGGACGCCCATTCAGAAGATGGACCAACTTCTCAGTCGCACACTGGCCGCGTTTCCCGCAGAGCGGTTCGCCCTCTCGGACGCAACGATCGAGCTCGCGGCAAGGGCGCTGCACATCGCAGACGAACACGGCAACCTGGCCCAGCGAGCCGAATCCCGTTTTGTGAATGGATTTGCTCTCCTGTGGGGCGATCGAATGGAGCAGGCCGAGAGGTTGCTGAGCCGGGCGGTGGCCGACAGCGACAGGATCGGTGATGTCATGCTCCACAATCGTGCGTTGGCGTACCACGCCATCTGTCTGCGCAGGCTCGCCAGAGTGGAAGAGACCGCGGCCACAGCACTCGCCGCACGCGAACTCGCCGGGTCGGTCGACGACAGCTACTACGCCGGCCACGCCGAGGCGAACCTGGCATGGGTCGCCTGGCGAACGGGAGACTTCGACGCTGCACGTCGCCACGGTGAGGCGGCCTACGCTTCGTGGGGTCCCCTGGTCAGAGGAGACGCCGAGGGGCTCAACGTCGAGTTCGCATTCCTCGCCGCATGGCCGATGCTCGCCATTTCGCTCGATGAGGAGGGTGAGGCTCGCCGTCACCTCGAATACCTTCGGGTCCCGTGGGAACGGACGATGCCGCCAGATCTGGATCGGGCGATCGACCTGGCTCTGGCGGAGACCGGACCGGCCATGGAACGACACGCTCGCGAGGCGCTGACGCGTGCGGCCCACCACCGCCTTGCATAACCGAGAACGCCGATCGCGACCCACGCATGTCCTGCGCGGCGAGGCTCGCAACGATCACCGCGGGGAGATGGCCGGTGCGGTTGACGTCGCGAACGGCGTGGCGAGGAGGCGTCGACGGATCGGGTGCAGCGTGCTCGAATCGACGAGTGGTCAGATCGACAGGTCAACGACGAATCCCTGAGCCGTTCTGGATTGCGTAGTACGATTCTTAGGAATGAGGCTCGGTACCAGGCACCAGGTACAGCGAGCGGAGCGAGCCTTCGAGGTACGAGGTACGGGCTCGCTTCGCGAGCCCCTTCACCCCTTGTAGGCGTCCCGTGCGGCCTGAATGATCTCGAGGGTCTCCTCGATACCGAACCAGCCCAGAGCAGCCGTCTTCTTCTCCTCGAGGGTCTTGTAGACGGTGAAGAAGTGTTCGATCTCGGCGAGCATGTGCTTGGGGAGGTCGTCGAGGGACTGTACTTCGCCCCAGACCGGTTCGCGAACGGGCACCGCCATCACCTTGTGGTCGGGATGCCCCTGGTCCTCCATGAGAAACAGGCCGATGGGACGGACACGGATATGACAGCCGGGGAACGTCGGCTCGGACACCAGCGCCATCGCGTCGAGCGGGTCGCCGTCCTCGGCAAGCGTGTCGGGGATGAAGCCGTAGTCGGCCGGGTATCGGGTGGCGGTGAACAGCGTCCGGTCGAGGTAGATGTCGCCGGTTTCGTGGTCGACCTCGTACTTGTTGCGGCTCCCCTTGGGGATCTCGACGATCATCGTGAACTCTTCCATGGGCCTCCTCAACGGTCATCGCAAGGCTACCCCCCCACACCAAAACCCGTTCTGGCGTGAGATAGCTGCACTATGGCCAGCTATCTCACGCCAGAACGGGGAGGGGGCCGGTGGTCGCTGCACCTCCGCTAGCCTCCTCCCAGCGATGATGAACACCGAACGGACCCAGTGGCTCTCTACGGTCGTGCGCGTGGCACTCGCCGGGATCATGCTGTGGGCAGGACTCGCCAAACTCCTCGAACCTGACCAGGCGCTTCGCGCCGTGCAGGCATACCGGATCTTCTCCTCCTCGATCGACGACATCGTCGCCATCGGCCTGCCGATCGTCGAGATCACAGTCGGCGTACTCCTGCTCCTCGGCCTGGGGACGAGGTTCGCCGCGTGGGTGACCGCCGGGTTGATGGTTCTGTTCATTGCCGGTGTCGCGTCGGCGTGGATTCGTGGCTTGTCGATCGACTGTGGTTGCTTCGGCGGAGGCGGCGATGTTCCGTCGGCCGGGCGGGTCGGACGCTACCTGACCGAGATCGGTCGCGACCTCGTGTTCATGGCACTCGCGGTCTGGCTGATCCGCTTCCCGTCGAGCCGCCTGTCTCTCGACCGGCTCACCGACGACATAGCCGTCGAGATCGGCGAGGATGTCACCAACCCCGACGAGACAGACGAGAGCTCATGACCAAACAAGACGACAAGAAGGCCCGTCAGGCCGCTGCCCAACAAGCGGCGAGGCGACGAACCCGAGTCATCATGATCCTCGCGGTCTTCGCGGTGGTCGTCATCGCAGGCGTCGCCGTATGGGCGGCGAAACGCCCCCAGTCGAACCCGTCAGCAGCTATGCCCGCCGGTGTGAACAGTGACGGTGGGGTGCCGGTCGGGACGGCGGCCTCGCCGATCGTCGATGTGTTCGAAGATTTCCAGTGCCCGATCTGCAAGGGATTCGAGGACAACGTCGCCCCAACGCTCGACCAGATGGTCGAAGCCGGACAGATCAAACAGGTGTACCACATCATGTCGTTCCTCGACATCAACTTGAAGAACGACTCGTCCAAACGCGCTGCCAACGCAGCGGGGTGCGCCCAGGACCAGGGGTTGTTCTTCGAGTATCACAACGAGGTATTCGCCAACCAGCCGGCGACCGAAGGGGCCGGCTACACCGATGACCAGCTCATCCAGTTCGCCGAGACCGTGGGAATCCCCGACATGAACCGCTTCAAACAGTGCGTCGCTAACGACACGTTCGGGAACTGGGTGACCCAGATGGAGATCAATTCGGAGAACCGCCAGGTGACGGGCACTCCGACGCTGATGGTCAACGGCAAAGTCGTCGACTGGAGCCAGGCATCCACGTGGAACGGCGTCCTGACGGCAGTGCAGGAAGCGATCGCTGCCGCCCAGTAGGGGCTTCGCTGGTGGGAACCACCCCCTCCGGCTCCCCCCAACGCTCAGCCGAGGCTTCGCTGGGGGGAGAGATCCACTCGCTTGTCTCTCGCGAGGGGAGGCGACAAAAGACGGGCTTCGCCCCGGCAGCTCTCAGCCGACAGCCAACAGCTGACAGCCAGAACGCGAGCCTGCGTGGTCGGCGCTGATGGCAGTCGCCAACCAGAGACTGAAGCAAGCACAGCGAGCTGTTGGTCCAAGAGCCCCCGGTGCGACGTGCTGGGCAAAGCACAACGCACGAAGCACGGCCCGTCGGACGGGCCAGATGACCCGCCTACGCCAAACCGACCGACGCGTTGCCGACCATCACGTACTCGGCCGCCACCCGCCCATGTCTGAGGACCACCGCCCCCTGGGTTGTCTCGAAGAAGCCGGTCGAGGCGGGCTCGAGGAGCCTGGCCCATGGGAGGTCGGGATCAGCCGTGATAGTCAGCTCGCCCTTGAATCGGGTCGAAGTCGCGGGTTCGAGTGTCTCTACGGTGGTCGCGATCACCTTCGGGCCTCGAAGCGGCGGTGACAGGTTGAGCATGGGGGCGCCGTAGTACTGGGTTCGCGGATCTCGGAACCCCTCGTCGATAGGAACGAGATTGGTCACCGCGAGACGGAGCAACGTCTGGTCCCCCTTGCACGCGATCCCGACCCAGCCGTCGTCGTTCTCGGTGAGTGTGATCTCTGCCATCTCTTTCGGGAAGCCGCGCAGACGACCCCCGATCCTCGCGACTTGCCCGGTGACCGGCATCATCAGTGGGTACCAGCCTTCCATGACGCCATGACGAACCGACACGAAGACGCTGGCCTCCAGATACGGCGTGAGCGGCCACGGTGAAACACGGTCGAAACCGACCACGTACACCTGGACCCTCGGCGACGACGAAGGCTTGAAGTGTGGCGTGATCGCATCCAGGTAGGCGTCACGATCGGACGGCTCGAACACCCCGAAGATCGAGTGGTTGGCAAGAAAGAGCCCGGTGGGATGGAAACCGTGAGACATGGTCGACTCCTCTCTGTCCCCAGCCTACGCCCACGGACATCAAGTCCGAGGTGCTCTCCACACGTCAGATGCCGGCCGCACGTTTGACATCACGATCACGGACAACGACGAACGACCGACCCTGCGCGTTGCTGGCACTCCGGGCGCGAACCGGAGAATCGATCAGTTCGTCGAGGTTTCCTCGGGCACGTCACGAGGCTCGTGCCGTCGCATCGCCCGGCTCGTCCGCATCACCTCGAACAGGTCCGTGGTCATGGTGACCTCTCTCTGCGGTCTCCACAACGTGTCGCAGGATCGATGGTGCCAAGGGGGTAAACGGCCGGACTGCGTTTCAGGCGCGGCTTCCTAGAGCAGGCTTCGACG
>Ga0307423_1001431_pt1 | contig 14412 bp, 11 predicted proteins | sample SalMarWE160310MG_FD_202154 | JGI IMG/M metagenome (GOLD analysis project Ga0307423, IMG submission 202154) | Salt marsh sediment microbial communities from the Plum Island Ecosystem LTER, Massachusetts, United States - WE1603-10 | ecosystem: Environmental > Aquatic > Marine > Intertidal zone >...
GTGTCGTCCAGGAACATGTACTCGGAGCAGGGGTTGCTCGCGTTGATCCGCCCCGATTTCTTGACCGGATTCCACTGGTTGATGGCGGTGTCGTACTGCAATCCGGGATCGCCGCACAAGTGGGCACTCTCGGCGATCTCATCCAGCAACTCCCTGGCCTGATGGACATCCATCACCTCACCGGTAGTGACGGAGCGGGTGGTCCAGGGCAGGTCGTTCAGCGTGGCCTGCATGAAGGCATCCGTCACGCGCACGGAGTGGTTCGCATTCTGGAAGAAGACCGAATCATAGGCACCGCCCGGCACGTTGAAGCCACCGTCGTAGCCGGCCTCGATCAGCGCCCAGGCTTTCTTCTCCTCGTCCGCCTTGCAGCAGATGAACTCCCGGATGTCCGGGTGATCCGCGTTCAGGATGACCATCTTCGCCGCGCGGCGGGTCTTGCCACCCGACTTCACCACGCCGGCGAAGGAATCGAAGCCCTTCATGAAGGAGACCGGCCCCGAGGCCGTACCGCCCCCCGCCAGCGTCTCCCGGGAGGAGCGGATCATCGACAGGTTGGAGCCGGTCCCGGAGCCGCCCTTGAAGAGCATCGCCTCGGTCTTGGCGAGGTCCATGATCGATTCCATGGTGTCGTCGACCGAGTTGATGAAGCACGCGCTGGCCTGCTGGGGCGCGTCCTTCACCCCGATGTTGAACCAGACGGGGCTGTTGAAGGCCATCTGCTGGTGCACCAGCAGATGGGTCAGCTCGGCCTTGAACGCGTCGCCATCGGCCGGCGTGCGGAAGTAGCCGGACTTGGCGCCCCACTCGTGAATGCGCCCGACCACCCGCCCGATCAGCTGCTTGACGCTCGACTCGCGCTCGGGCGTGTTCAAGTGTCCGCGGAAGTACTTCGACACCACCACGTTGGTGGCCAGCTGAGACCAGCTCGCGGGGATCTCGCAGTCCGCCTGCTCGAAGATGACCTCGCCGCTCTCGTTGCCGATGATCGCGGTGCGGCGCTCCCATTCCACGGCTTCGAGAGGATCGATCCCCTTGCTGGTGAAATGTCGCGGAACCGTCACGCCCCTCGGCGCCTTCGCCCTCTTCCGAGCGCGGACCAAAGGGTCCAGCCGCTGGTGCGTTCCCGGCGTCGAAGCGACAGATGCGCTTCGGGCCTCGATCGTGTCTCTGGTACGGTCACCAGTAGCGTCCACGTGCTTCCCCCTCACGTGTCAAGATTGTCTCGAGCGATCCCGGTCAGGAGCTGCTTCGCGCGCCAACGCGAATTCCAGAGAAGAGAGAGGCCCCGGGGATCCCCCGGGGCCCCCGAGCCGGGGCAGGTCCTCCTTCCCACCACAAGCTCGCTTCCCTCCGGCAACCGCCTGTTTACGAACCCCCCCAGGCCGCCGGAAGGAGTTTCATCCCCGTCTTTTCCTGATACCCGCGGAGAGAGGGCCCGTCAACAAAAAAATACCAAATATGGGGTTGGCAAGGGCACTCTACCACAAGTCCTCGTGTTTCAACGATTCCTGGGAATGCCCAGCTTCTCCGTCTCCCACCCCGCTCGCCAGCCAGATCCCCGGCAGTCCGCTAACTAGCTGGATTCCTAGGAGATGACGCATTGCGCTAGCGCAATGCGTCGAGCCGGATCTCGAAGATCGCGCCCCCCTCCCTGGAGTTCCGGGCGGAGATGGTTCCGCCGTAGCCGTCGATGATCGCCCGAGCGATCGCAAGGCCGAGACCGGTGTGTTCCGCATCCATGGGGGAAGCATCCGGCCCGGAATGGTCCCCCGCTTCGTCCACGAGAGCGATGTCTCGCCGCTCGAGCCGGCGGCGGAGCCGCTCCTGAGCTCAGCGACCCATCGAGAGCTCGCGCTAGTCGCGGGCGAAGCGATTCCGCAGGAGGATCACCGCCGCGCCGCCGCTCGCAGGAATTCGCTTGACCGCGAGGGCCACGCGATTGTCCGCGTCGAGGCCGTCCCAGTAGCGATCGGCCAGCCCGTCGGGATCGCCTTCGAGAGGCAGCCACAGTGGCTCCCCGCGGAAGCTGGGAAGCGGATCGCCGTCGCCCTGATAGGTGGTGAGGGCGAGACCGAGGCCCGGAGGCGGCGGGGCGGGGCGGAAGGTGGTGCGATCGGTGCGATCCGGATCGGCGGGATTGGCCTTCAGAATGTTGAGGGCGAAGGCTGCCTCCCCTTCCCTCAGATCGATCAGGCCACTGATGCGCGGGGTGTAGTTCGGCGCGTCGGGCTCGCGCTCCCGCTTCTGGAGGGCCGATTCGAAGCTTCCGCCCGAGGCGATCTCGTCGTGGATGGTCCGGGTCTGGTCTCCGTTGCTCACGATGTGGACGCCGGGGAGCTCGAGCATGGCCTCGTAGATGACGAGTGCGGGATCGCGAAGCGCCGCAGGGTCGTGGGGCGCCGTGCGCAGGATCGCTCCCTCCGCCTGGAAGATCCGATTCCGGCTGTTGGGGCTGCGTCCCATGATCCAGTAGATCTGGAGCCAGGCGGCGCCGTCGGAGGAACGCCCGAGAACCAGACCACGGCCGGGATAGGAGTTCTGCTCGATGTGACGAGCGAAGTTCTCGCTGGCTTCGACCTTTAGATCCATCTCGTCTCCTCAGGATTGAAGCTGGCTGGCTCGGCCCAGCACTCCGCGGCCCGTTACTCCGGCAGGCCGGTGATCCGAATGCCCAGGCCCTCGGGGACCTTGTAGCGGATGTTCAGACCGATCAGCAGGGCGGTGATCGCCTCGACGATGCGCGCATTGTCGAGAGGTCCGCCATCGACGGCCCGAAGACCCGGAACCAGGTCGCAGAGCCCCATCACCGTCTGCCGCGCCTCCTTGGCGCCGGAGACCAGCACGTCGCAATCGACGGAATCCGTCAGGTGCTGGAGGCGATGGGCGGAGACGTTCTGAAAGGCCGAGACCACCTCGACTCCCTTCGGGACCCGCGCCGCCACCATCTCGGCACAGGATCCCTGCCAGATGCCCACGGTGCGCATGGCGCCGTCACCGACGGCCGTGGCCAAGGGCACTCCCATGGAGACCACGATCTGACCCGGCGCCAGGGCTTCCCTGATCGACTTCAAGGTGCTGGCCATGTGCTCGAAGGGCACCGAGAGGATCACGATCGGCGCCCTGGGCGTGGCGAGGGAGTTCTCGAACCCGCTCACCTCGGCGCCCGGGACGGCCTTGCGGATCTTCTCGACCGCAGCGAGGGCTCGCTCCTCCACCCGGGATCCCACCACCAACGGGCGACCGGCCTTGGCGAAACGGAGGGCGAGGCCGAGGCCCTGATCTCCGGTTCCGCCCAGGATCGCGATGGCATCGGGATCGGGTTCCTGCATGGAGAGCGGAGGCTAGCGCAGCCTCCCGGCAGCGTCCGGCACCCCCGCTACTCTTCCAGGCATGTCCGACCACGCCGCGACGGCGTCCATCACCCCGAGACAGATCCGGCAGAAGGGGCCCCGCGGGCTCGTCATCGTCTGGGCCGACGGCCACGAGAGTCGATACGACGTCCGCGATCTCCGGCTCGCCTGCGCATGCGCGCAATGCATCAACGAGTGGACGGGGGAGCGTCGCCTCGATCCCTCGACGGTGCCGCTCGACGTCCACCCCGTAAAGATCGAGGGGGTCGGACGCTACGCGATCCAGATCGAGTGGAGCGACGGCCACAGCTGGGGGATCTACACCTTTTCCCGCCTGCGGGAGATGGGGTAGTCCGGATTTCTCGGCAGCTCAGAAGCGGTCGTCCCTGAGAACGCCAATCCAGTCGAGGTCCCGGTACTCGCCATCCACGTCCATCCCGTAGCCGATCACCCAACCGCTCTCCACCTCGAAGCCCACGTAATCGAGAGGGATCGGCTCGGCGCGGTGCTCGTGCTTGTCGACCAGGACCGCGGTCTTGACCGAGCGGGGCTCGGCCATCGACACCAGGTCGAGAACCGCACGCAATGTCGTGCCCTCGTCAGCGATATCGTCGACTACCAGCACATCCCGGTCCTCGAGACGCTCGGCGTCGAAGGCGTCCACCTGGACGGTGCGGAGCGCCGTCCCGTCCGTCCGCCGGGCGTGCACGGTGAGCCGCTCGGGGCGGAGGCCCCGGGGCTCGACCGCCTCGAGCAGGGCATCCACGAAGCGAATGGCACCCTCGGCGATGCAGAGAACGATCAGCGGCGAGTCGGCGTAGTCGCGGTAGATCCGCGCCGAGAGCTCGCGGATGCGCGCATCGACCTCGGCCTCGCTGAAGAGCGGTTCGATCCTCATCTTCCCTTCGTCTCTAGTCTCGCAGGGCGAAGGCGACGATGAAGTCTCCGAGACGCGTGCCGCCCCTTCCGTGACCGCCGGCCGCGATCACGACGTACTGCTTGCCGCCCGGGCGGACCCGGTAGCTCATCGGCGTCGCCTGCCCGCCCGCCGGAAGCCGGCCCTTCCAGAGCTCTTCACCGCTCTCGATGTCGAAGGCGCGCAGGTAGTCGTCCATGGCAGCACCGATGAAGACGAGACCGCTCGCCGTGACCAGCGGACCGCCAATGTTGGGCGTGCCCAGCTTGACGGGAAGGGGAATCGGCGCGATGTCGCGAATCGTCCCGAGCGGCACCTGCCAGCGGATCTCACCGCTGCCCAGATCCACCGCGGCCAGGGTTCCCCACGGCGGGGGATTGCAGGGGACACCCAGCGGAGAGAGCACGACCTCGCGGCGCATGGCGTAGGGCGTTCCTCGCTGGGGCGAGATCTCGACACCGGGGTTCTCACGGCGCGCCTGCTCGTAGCTCTCCCCGGGCAGCAGCGTGACGGCGAAGGGGAAGTCCGAGACGTTGGCGATCAGGACCTGTCGCTCTGGATCCACCGCCACGCTTCCCCAGTTGGAGCCCCCGGCGTTGCCCGGATACATCAGGCTTCCCTGAAGCGTCGGTGGCGTGTAGATGCCGTCGTGGCGCAGCGCCTCGAATTTCTTGCGGCAGCTGCGTCGATCGAAGGGCGTGATCCCCCAAGCGTCCTCCGGAGACAGTCTGTGGCGAACCAGCGGAGGGGGCTTCACCGGGAAGGGCTGGGTGGGTGAGAGGATCTCGCCGGAAGCGCCGCCCTGGGGCACCGGACGCTCCTCCACCGCGAACAGTGGCTCGCCGGTCTCCCGGTGGAGGGTGAAGAGAAGTCCCATCTTCGTCGCCTGGATGACGGCGGGAACGGACTTGCCGTCACGCATCACGACGGTGAGCGCCGGCTGTGAGGAGACGTCGTAGTCCCAGAGGTCGTGGTGAACCGTCTGGAAGCTCCAGACCACCTCGCCGCTCGAAGCGCGCAGCGCCACCACCGAGCTTCCGTAGTGATCGATGCCGCCCCGGCGACCGCCCCAGTAGTCGGGTGCGGGGTTTCCGGTGGGCACGAAGACGAGGCCGCGCGCCTCGTCGACGGAGATCGGCGCCCAGACGTTGGGCGTGCCGAGCATGTACCCGGTCTCCTCGGAGCGAGCGTGGCCGCCACCGCCGCCGGGCGGCGAGAGATCCCAGGCCCAGCGAAGGGCGCCGCTTCGCGCGTCGAAGGCGCGCACCACCCCGCTCGGCGCGTCGACCCGCTGGTTGTCGGCCACCGCCGATCCCACCACGACCAGATTCCCCGCGACCGCAGGCGGTGAGGTGACCTGGTACTCGCCCTTCCAGAGCTCCTCCCCGACGCCGGGGTTGAGATCGATCTCGCCGTCGTCACCGAAGTCCGCGCAGCGCGCGCCGGTCCCGGCGTCGAGCGCAAAGAGGCGCGCGTCGTTGGTGGCGGTGAAGATGCGGCGTCTGCAGGCATCGCCGGCTCCGCGATCCGGATCGAGCCAGGTCGCCACGCCGCGGCAGACGAACTGATTGGCGTAGTGGCGGGTGAGATCGAGACCGGGATCGAAGCTCCAGCGCTCCGCCCCCGTCTCGGGATCGAGGGCGATGACCCGGTTGAAGGGCGTGCAGGCAAAGAGGCTGCCGTCCACCATCAGCGGGGTGAGTTCGAAGGCGCTGGTCTCCTCGAACTTCCCCCTGCCGTCGGCAACGTCACCCGTCCGATAGGTCCAGGCGATCTCCAGGCCGAAGAGGTTCTCCGCTCCGATGTCGTCCAGCGGTGTATAGCGGGATCCGCCGGGATCGCCTCCGTAGGAGGGCCATTCGGCGATGGCACGGGCCTCTCCGGGCGGCTCTGCTTCCGCGGGGAGACCGAGTGCGAGCAAGACGAGGAGGGCTGCGGCGAGGCAGGTCGAGCGCAGCGACGTGGCGATGATTCCGGGCCGACTGCGATGACTCCGGCGGTCCCATGCGTCGGTGGTCAAGGGGCGTCCTCCTTCCCGGGTGGGCAAAGCGGATGCTAGCCTGCTTTTCTCGACAGGCACTCGCCGGAAGGCCATGATGGTCCCGGCTGTGACGAACCGATGACTCAGACGAAGCGCACACCGGTACCCGCGATCCCCTCGGCCACCATCCTGCTTCTCCGGGATGGAAGCCGGGATCTCGAAGTCTTCATGGTGCAACGCCATCACCAGGTCGACTTCGCCAGGGGCGCTCTGGTCTTTCCCGGCGGAAAGGTCGATCCGGCCGACCGTGAGCCCAGCCTCCGGGAGAAATGCGATGGAGCGCCCGACTCCGACGACGAGCTCGCCGTGTCCGTCGCAGCCATTCGGGAGACCTTCGAGGAGAGCGGGATCCTGCTGGCCCGGCCCCGGCCCTCCGGCGACCTCGTCAGCGGCGAGTGGCTGCGGGAGATCGAGAGCCGGCACCGCGACGTCCTGAACCGCGGGCAGACCACCCTGCGCGAGATCATCGACGCCGAGGACCTCACGCTCGCCTGCGATCTCCTGATCCGCTTCGCCCACTGGATCACCCCCGAGCTGGCACCCAAGCGGTTCGACACCCACTTCTTTCTGGTCGCGGCACCGCCGGACCAGGTCGCCATCCACGACGGAGGGGAGTCGGTGGATTCGATGTGGACCGCGCCTTCCGCCGCCCTCGCCGACGCCGACGCCGGTCGCTGCACCATCGTCTTCCCCACCCGTCTCAACCTGATGAAGCTGGCCAGAAGCCATCGGGTGGAGGAAGCCCTGGCAGCGGCGCGAGCGTCGACCATCGTGACGGTGATGCCCCAGATCGAACAGACCGAAGCAGGGGCGATGCTGAGGATTCCCCCCGAGGCCGACTACGACGTGACCGACGCTCTGCTCGCTGGCCAGCCCTCTCCCTTCGCCCCGCGCCGCTGAGTCGACTCCCGTCAGCCGCGCAGCAAGTCGCGGAGGGAGCGCATGCCGATCCGCTTGACACCCGCGGCCTCGAAGGCCCGCGCGCCGGACGCGCCCCCGTAGAAGCCGCGCTCGAAGTCGCGCTGGTGGGCCGACTCCGGCGTGATGGCCGAGAGCTCCTCACCGCCGCAGGCGGGATGGCAGATCAGGTAGTTGACACCGGTTCGCAGTCCCTCGATCCGCTTGCGGTTGTGCTCGAGGCCCTCGCCCTCGGTGAAGTCGAGGGAGTCGGTGTCGAAGCCGTCGAGGATCGGGAAGCCCTCGGCCTCGAGTGATCCGACCAGCCAGTTCAGGATCTCCGTCGCCCCCTGGAGACCCCTGGCTGCGAGCGCTTCCGGATCGGGGTGGACGGCGAAGACGGGAACCCGGAACTCCGCGGCCAGCTTCTTGTAGCTCTCCAGGAAGGGGGGAAAGAAGACGGTGCCCATGTGGCTGTCGAGGTGGGTCACGTCGATGCCCGCGTCGAGGGCCATCTCGACCTGGGCGCGAAGCTCGACCTCCACCTCTTCGGGCTTCGCCCGCTTCACGGTCTCGATGGAGGTGCGGGGCAGGAATCCCTGCTCGTCCAGCAGGGAGGGGACCGCTGAGCGCCCGGCGACCGGGCCCCAACGGTAGTGGGGCCATTCGGCGTTCAGCGTGAGATGCACGCCCAAGTCGCGCTCGGGGCTCGCCTTCGCGAGCTCCACGGCCTCCTGAAACCACGGGCACGGCACCATGATGCTGCCGCAGGTCGCGGGGCCCTCCCGGAGCACCTGGAAGGCCCCGAGATTCGCCGCGTGACACATTCCAATGTCGTCGGCGTGGACGATGGCGACCCGATCGGTGGCAGCGAAGCCCAGACGTTCGGCGAGTGTGAGAGACATGGAGCCAGTCTAGCGTCGCGCCGCGCACCTTGTCGCGCCGCGACCGCGAACGCCGGGACGCTACCGGTGGACGGCGAAGGCGAGCCTCTCGATCCAGCGGTGGCCAATCAATGGATTACTGGGTCTCCTCTTCGTCCGCCTCGTCCGCCTCGTCCCTCGTGCCCATCTCGTCCGCCTCGTCCATCGCGCCCATCTCATCCGCCTCGGTCATCTCCTCTTGAGCCTGCTGAGCGGGACCGGAGTCGCCACAGGCCATGATTCCGCCAAGGAAGACTCCGACGAGCATCGCGAGCAGGATTCTTGCGAGTTTGCGGGCCATGAAACCCCTCCTCGGGATCGTGTTGGTAGGGTCCGACGGCAGCGCCGACGCGACCTCCGCGCCCCCCGGCGCTACCCTACGCGGCTCCCGGCCCATTTGAACGAAGTCTTCCGCCTGAATTCAAGAAGAATCTGATGACTTCGATCCTCGACGCCCTCTCCATCTTGCTCGACCACGGGTGGACGCCTCCTCATCCTCGAGGGGAGGCCGGGTGAGCTTCATCCTCGTCACCAACGACGACGGCGTCGACTCCCCTGCCCTTCCGGCAATGGTTCGGGCGCTCGCGGAGCGGTGGCCGGTGCGCGCCGTCGTTCCCAGCCAGGAGCGCAGCTGGATTGGCAAGGCGATCAGCCGCTGGGAGGACATCCGGGTCGAGCGCATCGAGAGGGACGGCGTGGAGATCCACTCCGTCGACGGATTCCCAGCGGACTGCACCCAGCTGGGGGTTCACTCGCTCTTCGAAGAGAAGCCGGAGATGGTGGTCTCGGGGATCAACGTGGGCTTCAACCACGGCCTCGCCTTCTTCCTCTCCAGCGGCACCGTGGGGGCCGCCTGCGAGGGCTGGATCGCCGGTCTGCCGGCCATTGCCTTCTCCGCCGGGGTGAGCCGCGGCCACAACGCCTGGGCGAAGAAGGCCTGGTCCGAAGAGTCGGGACCGCTCTGGGCACGGATGTCGGCCATCGCCACCGACATCGTGGGGGACGTGCGCGGTGCGGGATTCCCCGAGGAGGCGGACCTGCTCACGGTGAACATTCCGGAGGCCGCCGACCTGGGGACGCCGCGTGTGGTGACCGCGCTCGCCAAGGTGGGATACGACAGCTTGTTCCGGCGCCAGAGCGAGGGGCTCTACGTCCACGACTTCTCCGGCGGCTTCAGCCGTGTCCCCGACCTCGAGGGAACGGATCTCGAAACGGACGGAAGGGGCTTCGTGTCGATCACTCCGGTGCGGCTGGCCCATTCGGTGCCTCTCCCGGACGCGGCGCGCCGGGCCCTGGAGCGCCCGTGAGCAGGTGTCACATTCCGGATGCGAGGTCGCCGGCCACTGCCAGATCCAGCCTGTTCTCCTTGTTTTACTGATTGTTTACGGCGTGTTGGGCGAATGTGGAGGATGCTCTAGAAACCGTCCGCCGCCGTTACGGGTCTTATTCCTGAGGGCGAAGAAGCGAGGTGGTCGCCGTGTCTCTGAGCCGATTCCGATGGATGATGCTGCTGGCGATGCCACTCCTGATCGGTCCGGCCCCTGGCGGAGCCCGGGACTACGCATCCATCAAGAAGGAGGCGGAGCGGCTCTACGCGGAGAAGTCCTACGCGCGGGCTCACTCCCTCTACCAGGAGAGTCACCCGCCCACAGCTGGTGAAGAAGGCTGGGTGGCCTTCCGGCTCGCGGATACCCGCTGGCGGATGGATCCCGAGGGCGGGAGTGAGGAGGCGCAAGCGGAGCTCTCGGCCCTGCTCGAGGCCGCCCCCCGCCCGCTGTGGATGGAGATCCAGGAATCGCTCGGGGACTCCTGGTGGATCCCCCAGCACCGGCGGCAGTGGCATCGCGCCTGGCCCCATTATGCGGAGGCGCTGGAGGGATGGGCGGAATCCCGTGACCTGGAACGGGCAAGGGAGCGCTACCTGGCGCTGGTGGACCGGATCACACGGCCGGAGGGCCCGAGCCCGGAGCCCTACCGCCAATACGGCTCCGCGCTCCCCCTCGAGGTGATCGAGAACGCCCTCTCGCTGGCACGAAGCGATCGCGAACGGGCGCGCCTCCATCATCTCCTCGCCACCACACTGCAGAGCCAGGGCGACTGGACTCTCCAGCATCGGATCCCCGGGGCGTTCGAGGCGGCGCTCCGAGCGGGCCGGGACGCCCCCTGGTACGACGACGCGCTCTACCAGTACGCCGAGTGGCTCTCCCGTCGCGGGCGACCGGTGATCGACGAGCACGGGGGCGAGAGCTACCGACCCGACCACCCTGAGGCCCTGAAGCTCTACCGCCGCCTGGTCGCCGAGTTCGACGAGGGCGAGACGCGCTACTGGTGGCCAGCGCAGCGGGCGATCCAGGCGATCACCTCGCCGGAGCTGCAGGTGATGGTGTCGAACGTGTTCCTGCCCGGATCGGAGATCGCCTTCGAGCTGGTCGCCCGCAATCTCGAGCAGGTGCGCCTCTCGCTTCACCCGGTCCAGCTGGACGACGCCCTCGACCTCGGGCAGCGGGGCGACTGGAGCGATTGGGTGGAGGGGGTCCGCATCCGCGGGAGCAGACCCGTCCGCTCCTGGTCGATGGAGCTCGACGCAGAGCGCGACCACGCGCAGCGCCGGGAGAGAATCCGCGTCGAGGAGCCCCTCGAGGTCGGCGCCTACCTGGTGCTGGCGAAGTCGGGCGGCGTGAGTGCGCGCGCACTGCTGCTGGTCTCCGACGCAGCGCTGGTCGTGAAGGCCTCCGGGGAGAAGCTCGCGGCATTCCTCTGCGACGCTCACTCCGGCGCGCCGCTCGGGGATGGAGCGGTGGTGTTCTGGACCTGGCGCGGCTCCGGCGAGAAGCGCGTCGCCGGCCGCCTCGAGGCCGTCACCGGAGCTGACGGGCTCGCTGTGGCGAAGCGCACGCATCCCGAAGAGAGCCTCTCCACACTGGTGGTGGCGCGCAGCGGGGCGCGGCAGGCGGTGGCGCAGCTCCACGCCCCCGGCCGCGAGCAAGCGAGTGGAGACTGGCGGATCTACGCCTTCACGGATCGGCCGGCCTATCGCCCCGGCGAGACCGTCCAGTGGAAGGCGATGGCGCGGATCGGTGCGGACGGGCGCTACACCACGCCGGCGGGAGAGCAGCTCGGCTATCGGATCGAGGATCCACGCGGCACCCGCGTCGCCGAGGGAAGCCTGCTCCTGAACGACTTCGGCAGCGGCTTCGGCGAGCTGGCGCTCGACGAGAGCATGGTCCTGGGGCCCTACCGGGTGGCCTTCACGGAAGAGAAGGACGAGCGAACCCTCGGCTCGGCGACGCTCTTTCGCCTGGAGGAGTACAAGCTGCCCGAGTACCGGGTGGAGGTCGCGGAGGTGGGAGGGAAGCAGGGCTCGCACCGCAGCGGTGAGCCGGCCCTGGTGGAGATCCGCGCCAGATACTATTTCGGGGGACCGGTCGCGGGCGCGCGGGTCGAGGCGATCGTCCAGCAGCGCGACTATCACCCGGACTGGTCGCCCCCGCTGCTCCACGCCTGGATGGAGCCGAGCCGGCGGCCCTCGCCGGGATTCCAGGGCGGCCGGACCATCGGGCGGCACCAGCTGGTGACGGACGGCGAGGGCGTCGCCCGGCTTCGCATCGACACCACCCGCTTCGCGCGGAGCGATTCGGAGCTCAGCGTCGAAGCCCGGGTGGTCGACGCCTCACGGCGCGAGGTGATCGGGCGGGGCTCGTTGAGGGTGACGCGGCGGCCCTGGTTCGTCTTCCTCCATCCGCAGCGCCGCGTCCACCGCACTGGAGACGTGGTCCGTGTCGATGTCCACGCCCAGGACGCCAATGATCGGCCGGTGGCGATCGAGGGACAGGTGACGATCACCCGAGAGCGCTGGCGGGAGATCTGGCTCGATCCCGCCGGTCACGAGGTGAGCGGCGAGCAGCTGGCGAAGCTCCGCGCGGAGCTGGCCAGCTTCCCCCCTCCGCAGCCCCGCGGCGAGCGGCCGTGGCGACTCCGCTTCCGGGGTTACGAGCCGGAGCCCGTGCTCTCGCGGGAGATGCGGACGGGCGAGGACGGCGCTGCGGAGCTGCGCTTCGAGGTGAAGGAGGAGGGCTACTACCGGGTCACCTGGGTGAGCGAGCCGGAGGACGCGGTGCCCGTGCGCGCGGAGGCCTTCGCGTTCGCGGCGTCGGAGCAGACGCGAGACCTCCACTATCAGGGAGCCGGTGTCGAGATCCTGGTCGACCCGAGCGCGGTGGAGGTGGGGCGTCCGCTCCCCGTGCTGCTCCACGCCACCTCGCCGGGCCGCTTCGTGCTCTTCGGCGTGGAGGGGGAGGACCTCTACGACCTGCGCGTCGTCCAGCTCGAGGGAAACGACCGGCTAATCGAGATCGAGGTGGAGGAGCGCTTCGTTCCCAACGTCTTCCTCTCCGCGACGAGCGTCGGGGAGCTGAGGGTGGAGGCCGACCGGGAGGAGCTCTCCGTCCCGCCGACGCGGCAGATCCTCGAGGTCCGCGTCGTGGCGGACCGGGAGGAGTACCGCCCCGGGGAGAAGGGTCTCTTCACCGTCACCAGCCGCGACGCCGACGGGCAGCCGGTCTCTGCGGAGATCGCTCTCGCCGTCGCCGACGAGTCGGTCTTCGTCATCCAGGGCGAGCTGGCCGAGGATCCCCGCGCCTTCTTTCATGGCCGCAGGCGCCCGCAGCGGGTCCAGACCGGGATTAGCCTGGATCGGATGGCCTTTGCCACGTGGATCGAGGGCGACGAGGATCTGCCGGAAGCCACCCAGATCGAACGCAATCTCTTTGGCACGAGCTCCGTGCGCAGGTACATCGACACCGGTCGCCTGAGCAAGGAGGCGGCACCTGCATCCGAGGCGCGCGAATCGCTGAAGGCACTGGGATACGTCGCCGCCGATGCGGCGGAATCCGCCGCGGGGGCTGTGGAGCCGGCCACCGTGCAGGTTCGTCACGACTTTCGCTCGACGGCGCTCTGGATTCCCGATCTGCTGACCGACGAGCGGGGAGAGGCGCGCGTCGAGGTGCCCTTCCCCGATTCGCTCACTGGATGGCGCGCCACGGCTCGGGCGGCCGACCGGGGCACGCGGGTGGGAATCGCGCGGGCGGCGGTTCGCACCCGCAAGCCGCTGCTGGTCCGGCTCGAGACCCCGCGCTTCCTGGTGGCGGGGGACGTGGCCACCATCTCCGCCTCGATCCACAACGACACCGACCGGAAGCTCGCGGTAATCCCGTCGCTCGTCGCCTCCGGGCTCCACACCGAGGGGGGCTCGGACAGCATCTCGATTCCCGCCCACGGCGAAGGCCGCGTGGAGTGGACCGCCAGTGCGCGAGAGGCCGGCGACGCCACGCTCGAGCTCAGCGTGCGCGGGGGGATCCTCTCCGACGCCATGCGCCGCAGTCTCCCCATCTACGCACACGGCATCGAGAAGCTCGAGACCGCTGCCGGCAAGCTGCGCGGGGCCGAGCTTCGCGCGCGCATCACCCTTCCGGAGCGCCGGCGCTCGACGCAGCTCGAGATCCTGCTGGCGCCGAGCCTGGCCGTGGCGATGCTCGACGCCCTCCCCTACCTGATCGAGTACCCGTATGGCTGCACCGAGCAGACCATGAGCCGCTTTCTCCCGGCGGTCATCACCGCGAAGACATTGGCGGAGCTGGGCCTGGGGAGGGAGGACGTGGTAGGTCGGGTCTTCGGCGGGATCGAGCCGGAGCACGCTCACAGTACGCATCCGCGCGGCTCCCGGGATCAGGGCGAGCTCGACGCCGTGGTCCGTCAAGGGCTCGCGCGTCTGGCAGACTTCCAGCACGGCGACGGCGGCTTCGGCTGGTGGAAGCCGGGGGCGAGCGATCCCTTCATGACCGGCTACGTGGTCTGGGGGCTGGTCCTGGCGCGGGATGCCGATCTCGCCGTGGACCAGGGGATGCTGGAGAGGGCCCTCCGCTACCTGGAGCGCACACTGGTCGAGGAGGAGGGCGAGCTCGACACACAGGCGTGGATGCTGCACGCCCTCTCGGCTCACCACGGCTCCAGCCCGGGGCACCGCCCTTCCGATTTCTAGAAAGCGGCCTTCGAGAATCTCTTCGCGCAGCGAGAACAGCTGAACGTCTACTCCCGAGCGCTGCTCACACTGACGGCTCACGCCTACGGACGCAGGGCGGAGGCGGAGACCCTGGTCCGCAATCTCGAGAACGGCGCCCTGACCGAGGGCGATCCGGTCACGCACGCCCACTGGGGTGAGGCTGGAATCCGGGGACGCTGGTCCGAAGGGGGTGTCGAGGCCACCGCCTTCGCGCTCCGGGCGCT
>Ga0307423_1001433_pt1 | contig 14381 bp, 15 predicted proteins | sample SalMarWE160310MG_FD_202154 | JGI IMG/M metagenome (GOLD analysis project Ga0307423, IMG submission 202154) | Salt marsh sediment microbial communities from the Plum Island Ecosystem LTER, Massachusetts, United States - WE1603-10 | ecosystem: Environmental > Aquatic > Marine > Intertidal zone >...
GCCTGCGGTTGAGCGCGTCGATGTAGCGCAGGTAATCAAAGCGTTTGGCATCGGGGTTTTTCTCGGGGTCGGAGTCGTACACGCCATCAACCTTCGTCGCCTTAATAACGATATCAGCGTCGATCTCCATCGCACGCAGCGCAGCTGCGGTATCAGTAGAAAAATATGGATTCCCGGTTCCCCCACCGAGAATGACCACCCGGTCTTTCTCAAGGTGACGGATCGCCCGGCGCCGGATGTAGGGTTCAGCCACAGCACGCATCTCGACCGCTGACATGACGCGCGTAACCGCGCCAATCCGCTCGAGGGCATCCATCAGGGCCAACGCGTTAATGACCGTTCCAAGCATGCCCATGTAATCCGCCGTGGCGCGCTCCATGCCGCGTTCGATCCCCTCCCGGCCACGCCACAAGTTTCCAGCGCCGATGACGATCGCGACCTGCACGCCCAGCGAGCGCACTCGGACGACGGTCTCGGCAACTTCCTCAGCCCGATCGGGATTGATGCCAAAGCCGCTCTTCCCGGCCAGAGCCTCGCCGCCTAATTTAAGCAAGATACGTTTGTAAATCGGTCCCGCCATAGTGTCCTCGCCACCCCGAGTCTAGCCGCGATAAGAAAAACGGGCCAACTCGTCGTTGGCCCGCATGTTCACTCCAGCTCTTCGCCGACTTCCCAGCGCTCAAAACGCCGGATGACGACATTTTCGCCGGTACTGGCGATCGTCTCCTTGAGCAGTTCTTCGACGGTCTTTGCCTCATCCCGGATATACGTCTGACGAAGTAGAACGGTTTCATCGAGGAACTTTTGCAGGCGCCCGTCAACGATCCGATCGAGCACGTTCTCGGGTTTGCCCTCGTTCTCGGCGAACTTGAGGGCGATCTCACGTTCACGCGTGATCACGTCCTGCGGGACATCATCCTCGGAAACCCACATCGGGGAACTGGCTGCGATCTGCAAGGCAACTTCATGCGCAAACTCACGGAACCCATCGGTCCGGGCTACGAAATCGGTCTCACAGTTCACTTCGACCATGACACCAACCCGGCCACCACCGTGGCTGTAGAGATCGAGCATGCCGTTGCGGGCTTCGCGATCGGCACGCTTGGCTGCGGCGGACAGGCCCTTCTCGCGCAGAAGTTTAATCGCCTGTTCCATGTCGCCGCCGGTTTCTTCGAGCGCCTTTCTGCAATCGAGGACGCCGGCTCCCGTTTGATCGCGTAGTTCCTTAATTTCCTCGGTTGACACACCCATGCTTAATCGTCCTCGTCCTCATCATCCATGTCATCGTCATTATCGTCATAGTCGTCATCGTCAAAATCTTCATCAAAATCTTCGATTTCTTCGATTTCGTCCAGTTCGTCATCCATCTCGGAATCCTCTTCCTCTTCATCAGCGGCTGGTACGGAAGCGGCTGCTGGAGTCGGTTTTTCATCTTCAGGGGCGGCTTTACTCTCTTCTTCACTCTCGGCAGCTGCTGCTGCGGCCTTGGCTTCACCCTCGCCAAACTCTCCGCTCTGCAGCTTGGCCAATGTTGCCTCACCCAGCAGTTCCTCGTCACTCATCTCGGCAGCTGCAGCTTCGGCTTCTTCCGCCTCGGTCCCCAGCTCGCGTTCAGGTTCTTCATCCTTGCGCATCGCCTTGCCTTCCAGCACGGCATCGGCCAGCCGTCCTGTGAGCAGCTTGATGGCACGGATCGCATCATCATTGGACGGGATAACATAATCGATTCCGCTCGGGTCACAGTTGGTGTCGACCAGGGCAATGACCGGGATCTCCAGCAGGTTAGCCTCGTGAATGGCTGTATTTTCCTGGCGTACGTCGACGACGAATACCGCCTGCGGCAGGCCGTGCATCTCGCGAATGCCTCCCAGACGGCTATCAAGCTTTTCGATATCTCGCGTCAGGCCTAGCGCTTCCTTTTTCGGGAGTAGGTCGAATTCACCTGTATCTCGCCGGTGCTCAAGCGATTCTAGTTCATCAATCCGGCTGCGGATCGTCCGCCAGTTGGTGAGTAAACCACCCAGCCAGCGCAGGTTTACATAGGGCATCCCACAGCGCTTGGCCTCAACCTCGATCGTCTCCTGTGCCTGGCGCTTCGTGCCGATGAAGAGCACAGCCCCCCCCTCTGCCACTAGATCACGTACAACCGCGTACGCCGTTTCGAGCGCTTCCAAGGTTTGCTGCAGATCGATGATGTGGATGCCGTTGCGCTCAGTGAAGATGTAGGGTTTCATCCTCGGGTTCCACTTACGAGTCCGGTGACCAAAGTGGACGCCCGTTTCGAGCAGGGCTTTCATAGAAATGACGGCCATGTAGACCTCCTTCGCGTTTGTCCTCCGCCACGATCATCTCGAATTGGAACCGGCTGGCCGGCCGGCACGCCCAACTCGATCACGTGGCGTGTGTATTTGCCCTCGCAGGGCAGAATTTTTCCCGCCGGATCATCGTTGCTGCCCGGCGGGAGCGTTTGAGAGTATATCACGCAGTCAGTTATTGGTCAAAGATGGATCTTCCGTACTGAAGCGTTCAGGGGACCGGGGGTAATTTACTCTGAACGCGCTCCATAAAACGACCCTCATCGATGATAAAACGCTCATGGTGGGCACGCCCAATGAGTTCACGCTCATCCCGAATTTCAGCTTGAAACACGACTCGCCGGCCCTCAATTTCGATCACGCTCGCCTCAATCTGCACCGTTGCCCCCAGCGGCGTCGGAGCGAGGTGCTCGACCTGGATCATCGTCCCAACGGTCGTCTGCCCGGTTGGAAGCAGTGGCTCAATCAATTGCCGGCAGGTGTGTTCGATAAAGGTCACCATGGCGGGAGTGGCATACACCTGCAGTGAGCCGGATCCTAGATGGGCAGCGACGCGCGCCTCGGTCACCTGCTGTTCGGCATTGATTTTCATCCCGACCTCGATCGTATCGGTCATGATGATGCCGCCTCGACGGCGACGGCGATTGCCATCGCATGCTCATGGGTATGGCTTAAGCTGATCGACCAGGATTCAATGCCCAAATCCCCCGCCACCAGCAGTGCATTGCCATGGAGATGCAAAACCGGCTGACGAAGCGGGCCATTGATAACCTCGATTTCCTTCCAGCTGATCCGGCCGATGCCTGTTCCCAGCGCTTTAGCCACGGCTTCCTTGGCTGCAAAACGAGCCGCCAGCGCGGGTGTGTGTCCGGAGGAATCGATCAGTTCCTGCGGTGTGAAGAAACGCTCAAAAAGCCGTTCACCATGGCGCAGGATAGCCCGGTCAAGCCGGTCCACTTCGACAATATCCACGCCGGAACGAATCCGCATCAGGCCGCCTCCCCGTCCGGACCAGCGACAACAATCGCCAGTCGGTCTGGATCAAGGTAGCGTTGTGCCGCCTCCAGGATCTGGCTGCCGGTGATGGAGGCGATCAAGGCCGGGTAGCGTTGGTAGTAATCGAGCCCGAGATGATAGCGTTCGATGTGCGCCAGAGATCCGGCGACCCCTTCGTTTGACTCGAGCTGCATCGGCAGGCGCCCGATAAAATTCGCTTTGTTCTCGAGCAGTTCTTTTGAGCCAACCCGCCTGGAGGTGAAGCGGCGGATCTCCTTGAGAATGATTTCGATCGCCTTCTGTTCATTGGTCGGGTTAACTCCGGCGATCACCTGCCATGGTCCCGGCCCAAGCCCGCCTGACACCAGGCTGTAGGCGTAGTAAGCCAGCCCGGCGGAAACCCTTACTGCGTCCCCAATTCTACCCATCATGCCGAAGCGTCCCAGAATACTGTTGCCAAGCGCGGCCGGGAGAAAATCCTCGTCCTGCCGGCTGGGCCCAGCGACTCCAATGATCAAGTCGCTCTGCTGCTTACCGGGCAGGCGCACACTGGCTCGCTTTGTGGATCGAAGCGGTTTTACGGGTGGAAGGAGGGGCATGGGTTGGACGTCTCTCACCTGCCACGAACTGAGGGCATCCTCGGCCAGCTGCATAGCCTGATTGGCTGGAACGGCACCAACGATTGCCAGCACCATCCCCTGCGGGCAGTAATAACTGCGGTGGAAACGCCGCAGATCCGTGGCCTGTAACCCGGCGACGCTGGCCAGGGTGCCATCGGTCGGGAGGCGATACGGGTGTTTCGCATACACCAGCGCATCAAAGGCCAGCTCAGCTTGCGCTCCGGTATCCTGTTCGCGAATCGTCAGGGAGGTGAGATGCTGGGCTTTCAACCGTTCAATTTCCAGTTTCGGGAAGCTGCCGCTGGAAAGCACCTCCGCTAAAAGACCAAGCAGCAGGCCGAGATCCTCCGCGAGGGATTTACCGTGAAAGGAGGTGGAATGAACACCAGCGCTCACATTGAGGTTGGCGCCGATCGATTCGAGCGATTCGAAGATCTGGCTGAAGCTGTGCTGTTTCGTACCCCGCATCAGTCCCAGCGCAGTCAGGTAGGCCAGGCCTGCAGTCTGCTCGGTTTCAACCAGGGATCCAACGGGCAGAAAACCGGAAAGCACAACTGAAGGCGAGGCGAAATTCTCACGTACGAGCAGCGTGATGCCGTTCGACAGCTGGCGCCGGCGGATCGTCTCCGGGCCAGGCAGAGCAGACAGGTCGAGCTGGGGCAGGTCGAAGCTTACCTTAGCCAAGCCCATCCCCTTTCTGCGGCCGGTAGAAACCAACCGTTCGCTGACTCGGCTTTAAGTAGGTTTGCGCGCAGATCCATAGATCCTTGGGGGTGACCTGCTCCAGACACGTGAGATAGCTTTCGAACCAATCGAGATCGGCGAACATCTCGCTGAAACCGAGCCAGAACGCCTGGTTGGTCACACTTTCACTGCTGTAGGCGAACAAGGCACGCGCCTGTTTGATCGCTTTTTCCAGTTCTTCCGCTTTAATCGGCGCCTCAAGCACCCGTTCAAGTTCATGATCGAGCACCTGCAGCGCCTGTTCGACCGACTTATCCGGCCGCACGGTGACATGCAGCGTGTAAAGGTAAGGGTCGATGGTAGCCGCCAGTCCGCCGTGGACGGAGGCTGCCACTTCACCTTCCACCAGGGCTCGGTAGAGACGTGAAGTCTTGTTCGAGATTCCCCCGCTGAAAAAGTTGAAACTGGACGCACCAGCAAGAACGCTGCCCAGAACAGCCAGCGTCAGGAAATCCTGCGCCTGCGCGGCCGGAGCTCGATAAGCAATCTTAAGGTACGGCGTATCGCCCGGGCCTTCAACGTTGACAACCTTTTCACCCGTCTGGGGTGGCTCAGGCCGGTGTTTAAATGCCGGGGTTGGCTCAGATGGGATCGGACCAAAATGCTTACGGATGCGTTCCAGCATCGGCCGAATTTTGAAATCCCCGGCTACCGACAGGACAGCGTTAGATGGCGCGTAGTGCGCCAGGTAGTGCTGGTAAAGGTCATCGCGCGTCATGCGTTCCAGGTCGACCATGTCACCGATCACCTCATGGTGGTAGCCGTGGACGCGAAAGGCAGCGCTTTGCAGTTCCTCCGCCAACCGGAAGGTCGGCTCGTTCTCGTGCCCTTGACGCTCGGAAATGATCACCGTTCGCTCGGCCTCAACCTCGTCTGGTGCAAAGAGGCTGGAGCGCATGCGGTCGGCCTCCAATTGCAGCGCGAGCTCCGCCCGGTCCGCAGGCAGCGTCTCGTAATAGGCAGTCCAATCGAGCCAAGTGAAGGCGTTCCATACGCCGCCGTCACGGGCGATGGCGCGATCAAGCACGCCCGCCGGGAAGGTAGGCGTGCCCTTAAACTGCATATGTTCCACCCAGTGGGAAGCACCGGTCAACCCCGCAATTTCATTGCGCGAGCCCACCCGGTACCAGATCCAGGTGCTGATAAGCGGTGCGCTGTGGACTTCTCTCAACCGCACCTGCAGCCCGTTGCGCAGCCTGGTTCGAAAAACCGACGCGCCCGTTGCAGGCTTGATCTTAGTCGGCGACCGGTTCGCCATCTGGACCATAGCCACGGCCGATGCCGCGGTAGCTGAAGCCGAGCTCCGACATATCACGCGGATCATAGATGTTGCGGCCGTCGACGATTACCGGCTGGGTCATCACCGACTTGACCCGGCCCAGGTCGAGCTGCTTGAATTCATTCCATTCCGTACATATCACCAGCGCGTCGCTGCCTTCCGCCAGGGAATAGGGATCCTCAACCATCCCCAGGTCAGGCATCAAGCGCGCTGCGCCCGGCATGCCAACCGGGTCATACGCCCGGACCAGGGCTCCGGCTTCCATGAAACGACGTGCAATTTCCAGGGCAGGAGCATCACGCAAATCGTCGGTGTTCGGTTTAAAGGTCAATCCCAGCAACCCGATCCGCTTTCCTTCCAAACCGCCAAGGGTTTGGCGCACCTTTTCAACCAGCAGCCGGCGGCGGTCGTCGTTGATATCCATCACGGCCTGCAGCAGCTGTGGATGGCGTCCCTTTTCAGCTGCCATGTGAGCCAGGGCTTTAACATCCTTCGGGAAGCACGAACCCCCATAGCCCAGGCCGGCATCGAGGAAATAGGGACCGATGCGCGGATCGTAGCCCATGCCAGTCTTAACTTCCTTGACATCCGCCCCCAGGGCCTCACAGATATTGGCAATCTCGTTGATGAACGAGATGCGCGTCGCCAGGAAGGCATTCGAAGCGTATTTGATCATTTCGGCCGTTCGCAGGTCGGTGATCACGATCGGCGCGCGCAGCGGCAGGTGCAGTTGGGCGGCCCGTTCAGCAGCTTCAGCGTCAAGCGATCCCAGCACCGTGCGGGCCGGGTTCATAAAATCGAGCAGCGCTGAACCTTCGCGCAGAAACTCGGGGCAGGAGACAACCGAAAAAGGGATCGAATCCTTCTGGGTAGAACGGATGATGTCGGCCACCCAGTCGCCCGTACCAACCGGAACCGTGGATTTATTGACGATAATCAGTGGTTCTTTCATCGCCCGGGCGACCGATTCGGCCGCCGCTTGGACATATTTCAGGTCCGCTTCCCCATCGACGCCCTCTGGAGTACCGACCGCGATAAAGACAAATTCAGCCCCATCGATCGCATCCTCGTAGGAGGTTGTGAACTCGAGCCGGCCGGCGGCAGCGTTACGCTCAACCATCTCCTCCAGGCCAGGTTCGTAGATCGGCATCTGGCCCCGTTTTAAACCTTTGATGCGATCTTCATCGATGTCGACAGCAACGACATGATTCCCCAAATCAGAAAATCCAGCCGCTGTCACCAGGCCAACATAACCCACACCGATGACTGCTATTTTTTTCACTACACGCCTCCTGCGAGCGCCGGACGTGACCTCCGGAAGTCCGGCGCAATCATACCATGGCCGGGTCCGGTCGCAACTTCCCCCTTTCGTAAAGTGTCATACCGCCGTCGTGACACTCTTCACTTGTTCATGGTGTCCCGACAGCGTAAACTGAACCTGAAGTAGACAACTCCTATCTTGATGGGAAGAGTAACCGGCTCAATTGGAGGCCGCGATGCAAATAACGCGACAAGCGGATTATGCTGTTCGAGCGGTGTTGTACCTGGCAGGGTTGAACAACGGACGACGTGCCCCGACCAGCGAGATCGCGCGTGAACAGCGCATACCTCCGTCATTTCTGGCTAAAATTGTTTCACAATTGTCCGTCGCTGGCGTGGTCCAGACCTCGCGCGGTGCGCGCGGTGGCGTTGCCCTGGCGCGATCTCCTCAGGATATCTCGCTGCTGGAAGTGATCGAGGCGATTGACGGTCCGATCATGCTCAATGAATGTGTCGATGACCCAAGCGCCTGCTTCTTCGGCGAGGATTGCCCGGTGCAGGGCGTCTGGTGTGATGCCCAGTCGAACCTGGTGCACAAGCTGCGCGTGACCGACTTTTACGGCCTCGCAACAGCCTGATCATCGACAGATCTTCAACGTTAGAATTCATGGCCGGCGCGAACCTGCGCCGGCCGCTGCTTTCACTGCTGCCCGCACCCCCTGTTCACCCGTAGCCCCCGTTTGAACTCCAAATCCAGCGGGCCTTATAATGTGAGTGGTCCGTCTCATCGAGGTAGGCATGCAGGTCCAGGAAGCGATCCGTCTCAAGCGTGCAATTCGTGACTTTCGGCCCGAACCGCTGCCACCGCAGGCGATCGATGCAATTCTATACGCCGGGCGTCGAGCTCAGAGTGCCAAGAATCGACAGGTGTGGCACTTCCTGGCGATTACGGAGCGGGATACCCTCCAGAGCTTATCCAAACTCGGGCATTTTGCCGGTCACCTGGCAGGCGCTGCGCTCGGCGTATGCATCCTCACGCCCGATCCGGCCCAGCGCTGGTCGATCCTGTTCGACGCCGGCCAGGCCGCAGCGTATATGCAGCTTGCCGCCTGGGAGCTTGGTATCGGATCCTGCCTAGCTACAATCTACGAGCCGGAGGCAGCCCGCCAGCTGCTCGAATTCCCCTCGGATTGGTATCTTCACGTCGCGATTTCCTTCGGCTATCCCCAAGACCCGGGGGAGCTTTCCCGCCCGCCTCGTGCCGGCGGCAGATCTGAGCGTGAGAACGTGACCAGTTTCAATCGCTGGGGAGGGATCAGGCATCCTTGAGCGATACCAGCGATGACGCCGCTGCACCCAGGGCTACCGGGCTGAGATCCCGCCCCGCCTGTGCCAAGTGCTTGCCCAAGGGTTCCAATGGGATTGAAGATTTCGAAGCATAAGACGAACACCGTACAAAGCAGGAGAAACTCATGACAGAGCCACGCACCGTCCGCGCGCCGCGCGGCACCCAGCTGCACTGTAAATCCTGGCTGATCGAAGCTCCCTACCGCATGATTCAAAACAACCTCGACCCGGAAGTCGCCGAACGTCCCGAGGATCTGGTTGTCTATGGTGGTCGAGGGCAGGCGGCCCGAGATTGGGAGTCCTTTGAGACGATCCTGACCTCGCTGCAGGAGTTGGATGAAGATGAGACGCTCCTGGTACAGTCAGGGAAACCAGTGGCGGTCTTCAAGACCCACCCGGATGCACCGCGCGTCCTAATCGCCAATTCCAATCTGGTCCCGCATTGGGCGACCCAAGAACATTTTGATGAATTGGCCGCCCGCGGCCTGATAATGTACGGCCAGATGACGGCCGGCTCATGGATATACATCGGCACGCAGGGCATCCTGCAGGGGACGTATGAGACGCTCGGTTCGCTGGCCCGCCTGCGCGGCTGGCCCTCCCTGCGCGGCAAGTTTGTGCTCACAGCCGGTTTGGGTGGCATGGGTGGAGCGCAGCCGCTGGCGATCACGATGAACGAAGGCGTGGGGTTGATCATTGAAGTCGATCCAGCCCGCGCACAGCGGCGGCTCGAGAACGGGTATGTAGAATTCGTCGTCGACGAGCTGGAAGAAGCAATGACGCTCGTGCAGGAAGCCCTCGATGGCGAGGAACCACGCTCTGTGGGATTGATCGGGAATGCGGCCGACCTTTACCCCGAACTGGTAGTAAGGGGAGTGATTCCGGACGTAGTTACTGACCAGACCCCAGCGCATGACGTGCTCTCCTACGTGCCGAACGACATGACTCTTGAGGCGGCTGCTGAGCTGCGAACCGGCGACCCGCAGGAATACACCCGGCGCTCAATGGCTTCGATGGCAAGGCATGTCGAAGCGATGCTTGCCTTCAAACAAGCCGGCGCCGAGGTCTTCGACTACGGCAACAATCTGCGTCAGCGTGCCTACGACTACGGCGTCTCGGAAGCCTTTGAGTTCCCGGGCTTTGTGCCGGCCTACATCCGCCCGCTCTTCTGTGAAGGCAAGGGACCCTTCCGTTGGGTTGCGCTTTCGGGCGATGAAGAAGACATCTATAAGACCGACGCGGCGGTGATGGAGCTCTTTCCTCAGGACAAGCACCTGCACCGCTGGCTGCGCTTGGCGCGTGAAAAGGTCCAGTTCCAGGGCCTGCCGGCCCGCATCTGCTGGCTGGGCTACGGCGAGCGTGCAGCTGCCGGCCTGCGTTTCAACCAGATGGTTGCCGGCGGTGAACTCCAGGCCCCGATCGTCATCGGGCGTGATCACCTCGACGCCGGTTCCGTCGCCTCCCCCAACCGTGAGACGGAGGGCATGCTGGACGGAACAGATGCTGTCAGCGATTGGCCGCTGCTGAACGCGATGTTAAATGCGGTCGGCGGTGCGACCTGGGTTTCATTTCACCACGGCGGTGGTGTCGGTATTGGCTTCAGCCAGCACGCTGGACAGGTGATCGTCGCTGATGGCACACCGGAAGCGGCGGTACGGATTGAGCGTGTCCTCACGACGGACCCCGGGCTGGGGATCGTCCGGCATGCTGACGCGGGCTACCCGGAGGCGATTGCTGCCGCACGCAGGCATGGTATCAAGATGCCAATGCTTAAGCAGGACTAGCCGGATCGTTTGCGGATCGTACTTTAACCACCTCCCGCCGAGTCCCTTGAGACCTCCCCAGGAGGTGGAGTACAATGCCCCCCATGATCCGCCGTCTGCGGCCCTTTCCAGCCTTCCTTTTACTGCTGCTCGCAACCGGAATTTTAAGCATGTTCGGGCCTCCCGAGGCCAGCCTGGGGACGAACGTACGCCTGGTGTACCTGCACGGAGCCTGGGTCTGGACGGCACTTATCGGGTTGGGTTCGGCTGCTGTCACTGGAACGCTTGGGCTGCTCCTGCGGCGGGATCGGTTGCAGCGTTGGTCGATTGCCCTTGGCCAAGCGGGGATGGTGTACTGGATCAGCTACCTTCCGCTGAGCCTGTGGACAATGCAGGCTAACTGGAATGGACTTTATCTGGCTGAGCCGCGCTTCAAAGTCGGCTTGGATTACGCCGTGATTGGCTTGCTCTTGCAGCTGGCAATTCTCATACTGAATGACCGTCGAATCGGTAGCGCGTTGAACCTCGCCTTTGTCATTGCACTGGCCTGGTCGATCAGCGGCGCCGAGCAGGTCTTACACCCATCATCCCCGATCTTCAGCTCAGACTCCATCTCCATCCGCATCTTCTTCCTGCTGCTGCTCCTGGTCAGCCTGCTCGCCGGGTGGGCCCTCACCCGCTGGCTGCACCTGCTTCAATCCCGCCGATGACCCAATCCAGCCCACGTCCGAGCGTGGTATCGGAACTGGTGCTTTTCCCATTGATTCGCGGGGTGATTAACACCGGGTTCCGCATAATTTACCCGTTCCTACCTACGATCGCACGTGCTCTCGGTGTGAGCATCGAATCAGTCGCCCTTGCGGTGACCGCCCGCTCCTTGATCGGTGTCTCAGGGCCGCTGATCGGTTCAGCCGGAGACATCCTTGGCCGGCGCAGGGCCATGCTGCTCGGGTTGCTGCTCTTCGCTGGCGGATCGCTGCTGGTCGCGTTCTGGCCAACCTACCCCGGGTTGCTGCTGGCCCTCATCCTGGGCGCAGTCGGAAAGATCATCTTTGATCCGGCGATGCAGGCCTATCTGGGCGATCGCGTCGAATATGCTCGGCGTGGACGTGCAATCGCCATCACCGAATTCGGCTGGTCGGGGGCAGCTCTCCTCGGGCTTCCAGTGTCCGGTTGGTTGATCGCTCGTGCTGGCTGGATGTCGCCCTTCGGAGTGCTGGGTTTTCTGGGGTTGGGCTTTGCCATCGTCCTGCTGCGGTTGCTGCCCGCGGCGGATCGCGGCGATGCCGCCTCGTTCACCCTGCGCGGGGCATTATCCGCCATCTCATCTGAGCCCTCCGCTCTAGCCGCACTGGGCATCGCATTCTTGCTCAGCAGTGGCAACGAGGTAGTAAACATCATCTACGGCGTGTGGCTGGAGGGTTCCTTCGGATTGCAGGTAGCTGCTCTCGGTGCAGCTTCCGCCGTAATCGGCGCCGCTGAATTGACCGGGGAGGGTGTTGTCGCATTATGGACCGATCGGCTCGGGAAGCGGCGGGCAGTCGGAATCGGTCTGCTGTTGATTGGCCTGACCTGCCTGACGCTGCCCCTCACGCGCGCTTCCCTGTTTGGTGCGCTGATCGGCCTGTTCTTCTTCTACATTACCTTCGAGTACACCTTTGTCAGCCTGATATCGCTCGTGACAGAGCTCACCCCGGCCTCCCGCGCGACCTTGATGGCCGGCAATATCACCGCGGCCGCCGGCGGCCGCGCTCTGGGCGCGTTCGCCGGGCCGCTGCTTTTTAAGTTCGGTCTGCAGGTGAACGGGATTGCGGGTGCCATTACAGCAGCGTTCAGCCTGATCCTGCTGGCCAGGTTTATCAGGGTAGAATAACCCTGGTCCTGATGAAGGTTCCCTACCATGCCCACCGAAGTTGACCTGCTGATCCACTCCGCTGACCAGCTTCTTACACTGGCCGGCCTGCCCCAGCGCGGCCGGGCGCTTGGCGAGCTGGGAATTATCCCCAATGGCGCACTTGCGGCAGCAGGTACAAAAATCGTCGCCGTCGGTCCGAGTGCCGAGCTGCGTCAACGGTATTCCGGAGCGGAGACGATCGATGCCGCCGGACAGGTCCTGCTACCGGGATTGATCGACCCTCACACCCATCTCGTCTGGGCTGGCGACCGTGCGGCCGAGTTTGAGCTCCGCCTGAAGGGAGCCAGCTACATGGAGATCATGGCGGCCGGTGGCGGAATTGCCTCCACCGTTGCTTCGGTTCGCTCAGCCCCAATCGATCAATTACTGGGTGAGAGCCGTGCGCGTACGAGCCGTATGCTTGCCAACGGTACAACAACCGCCGAGGCTAAAACGGGATATGGGTTGAACATCGAATCTGAGATCAAGCTGCTGCAGGCTATCCTGCAGCTGGACGAGGAAGGCCCGCTCGAGCTCGTTCCGACTTTTCTTGGGGCTCACGCGCTGCCACCGGAGTACGCCGATCGTCCGGATGGCTACCAGCTCTATACGGATTTCGTGGCGGAGGAGATGCTCCCGGCAGTCTGGAACTGGTGGCAAGAACATTCCGCAGACCGACCGCTGCCATTTGTCGACGTGTTCTGCGAACAGGGCGCCTTTTCCCTGGAGCAAAGCCGGACGATTCTCAGCGCAGCGGTGAAGCTGGGGTTCCCAATTAAAATCCACGCCGATGAATTTGCCGGCCTGGGCGGGACCGGGCTGGCGGTCGAACTGGGGGCGGCATCCGCCGATCACCTGGTATACACACCGCAAAACGACATCGCGGCGCTCGGCGCTTCCGACACCGTGGCGGTTGCCCTGCCCTGCACTCCGTTTGGACTTGGGCACCCAGAATACACCCCGGCCGAGGCGATCCTGAATGCAGGCGGCATCCTGGCGATCGCCAGCGACCTGAACCCGGGAACCGCCTGGTGCGAAAGCATGCAGTTCGCCATCGCCCTTGCCTGCCGAGCGATGCGGATCACGCCAGCGCAGGCGATTGCGGCAGCAACAATCAATGCTGCGGCAGCGATCGGGCAGTCAGATCGCCTCGGCAGCCTGGAAGCGGGTAAACAGGCCGACCTGCTCCTGCTCGAAGCACCGGATTACCGTCATCTTGGCTATCGCTTTGGCACGAATCTGGTATCTATGGTGGTTAAACGGGGTCAGGTCGTCGTCGACCGCCGTGGAATGGAAACTATCTGATGGAGATGCTGAAAAACTTTCGTCCCGAGTACATACTGCTGATTCTTTTTGCGCTGATCGTGGGTTGGTTCTTGCTGCGATTCTTGCTCAAGTTCACCGCCCGTCTGTTCACCTGCGGTTGCCTAGCCCTGGCCGTACTCGCCGCCGGGTGGATCCTGTTCAGCGTGCTAAAGTAGCATCGATTCAGCCCACCGCCAGCCCAGCCGTGGAATGCAAGAGACTGGGTTCATCCGTAGGCGTAGGAAGCCTGAATACACATCCCTCCCCGTACCGGCTCGAACATGACCATCAGATATTCAAAAGCGGTCCCATTTTCAAGCCGGATGGCATCCGCTCGACGTTCTGATTCGTAAATGACCAGCCGGCGGGGGTTCTCGTAGCCAGATTGTGAGAGACAGCCCGAACTCGCTTCTGCCTCGGGCACAACAGAAGAACCAGCCCCGTTCTCATCGATCACGACCGAATGCAAGCCAAGTCGATCGACCAGTGTCGCTACTTCTGCCTCGCTGGTTTCATAGAGACAGAATCCCGTGCGGGTCGAATCGATGACCGTACAGCCCGGTGCCGAATCTGTGAAACCTGGCTCCCCGTAGAGCAGCGACAGATCCCGCTCGAGAGCAACCGATGTTGAACGCGAGTAAATCAACCCGCATCCGGAGCTCACCAGCATTAGCGCCATCAGGAGAAGCCCAAGACCATGCTTCATCATCCGCCTCCTTCACACCTGCTCGCTGGAGAGATTACCCTGTTAGATCGAAATGCTCAGGCCTTCGGGATGATAATCCAGCAAAGCAAGTAGGGCACGATCCCCGGCAGACCACCCGGCAAGGCAGCCAGGATAAAACCAAGGCGGAACCA
>Ga0307423_1001434_pt1 | contig 14374 bp, 11 predicted proteins | sample SalMarWE160310MG_FD_202154 | JGI IMG/M metagenome (GOLD analysis project Ga0307423, IMG submission 202154) | Salt marsh sediment microbial communities from the Plum Island Ecosystem LTER, Massachusetts, United States - WE1603-10 | ecosystem: Environmental > Aquatic > Marine > Intertidal zone >...
TTTCAACAGAACAGGCCGAAGTCGGATCACGCGGGAATATACTGCGTATTCCACTGACTTATTGCATACTGCCGACCGACATGATAACAACTGCCAGGGTCGGCACCCGGATTACTGCTTGATGTCTGCAATCAAAAAATCTTTTGCTGTTTCCCCCGGGCTATTCGCCCGGCATCATTTTGCTTCGCTTGCTCTATTGATCTTCGGGGCCGGACTGTTTGCTTTTATCGGCATCGCCGATGAGATGCTGGAAGGCGATACCCTGCAGCTCGATCGATGGCTGCTGCTGGCATTGCGCGCATCAGGGGAACCTGGCGATCCAGTCGGTCCTGCCTGGGTGGAGGAAATGTTTCGTGACTTCACGGCTCTGGGCGGAATCGGAGTGCTTGGCCTGCTCACCCTGGCTTCGGTCGGCTACCTCTGGATGCAGGGTCTGCGCCGTATCGCGCTGTTCGTGCTGTCGGCGATACTGGGTGGCCTGCTGCTGAGCCTGGCACTCAAGGTCGGTTTTGAACGTCCCCGCCCGGACCTGGTGTCTCATGGTTCGATGATTTATACGTCCAGTTTCCCCAGTGGTCATTCGATGCTGTCAGCGGTCGTTTATCTCACCGGTGGGGCATTGCTGGCAGTGTTGCATACTGCGCGCAGGGTAAGGGTCTACCTGATCGGCTGTTCTGTTCTGGCCACGTTGCTGGTCGGTGTAAGCCGAGTCTACCTGGGGGTTCACTGGCCAAGTGACGTGCTGGCCGGATGGGCTGCCGGAGCAGCCTGGGCAGCCGCCTGCTGGCTGGCTGCCCAGTGGCTTCAGCAAGCCGGGCGCATCGAAGGAGGCAAGCAATAGGAAACGGGGAAAAGACCCCGGTTTCCCATTTGTCAGCAGTGGCTGCACAGGGTTGGATTCTGCCGATAGCCAGGCGCTCGCGAACAGACCGCTTCCTGTATCAAATGAACATTCGAAGCCGGCACATGGCCGTCAGGCATTGCCCGGCGCAGGACATGGTTCCATCTTTCAGGCGGTATATTGGTGCGCATTCCGGGTGCGTCTCTCTGCAGGCCTTCTACGATCACCCTGCGGTGTGTGCAAGCGCCGAGGGCGTCTGGCAGCCAACAATTGCCGGGGCCTCGTGAATCAGCTCGTCGTTCACCAGTGCCTCTACCATGAACAGGGCGAAGTCCATGCGGCGCGTGATGTTGCTCTCGAGGATGGGGTCGCCGACGTGCCGGCTCCACACGGGCAGGCCCTGGCTCTCGCCTTCTTCGAGATCGCTGCCGCGCACGACCGTCCACCGCGCGTCACTGGCAAACACGCGCCGGCACGCTTCCACCTGGTCGTCGATGTCCGCGACTCGGACGAGCCGCGCGAGCCAGCCGAACACGGCCACGAACCATTTGAACGTGCGCGGGTACACGTCCTGACCGTCGCGGGTGATGTGCCACCCGCACGCGAACACCAGGCGCGCGCCCGCAGGCGCAAAGTCGAGCACCGCCTGGGCAGTTCCCGACGAGTAGTGGTGGATTCCCCACGGGACCAGCACGGTGAGGACCCCGTCACATCCCGCGACCGCCTGCCTGATGACCGCGCGGTCGTTCGTCGCCCCGGGAATAACAGTGATGCGTCCCTTGAACGCGTCGAGCTTACCGACGCTTTGCTCGCGGCATACGCCAACCACCTCGTAGCCCCGATCCAGCGCGTGCTGCACCATATACTGCCCGAGCTTTCCGGAGGCCCCGACGATGCAGACTTTCATCGTGCGCCTACCGTACCGCCCTCATGGCATGCTGCGGGGGGCAAGATGCCTGCGCTCGTGGCCTGCGGCCCGTGCTGTGTCGATCGTCTGCCGGATTCCATAAGTGGCATTCTCTCACGCGGGCTGCGCAGTTCCAAAAAAAGGATCGGCAGGCTCACCGGTCTTTTCGGGGGGATGAGCATGTATGCGCGGGGGGACTGAGTGGCGCCGGGCTGCGGGCACGATACCGGGGTGGTTCTGGCGATATCCGGTTGTGGCCGAACTCAACTGGATGGCGGCAGCCGGGCAATACCCGGGTAATTCACCTGGATGAGCAGGTGCGAGCCACTTCACTCCGGGTGGCCGGGTCAGCTAGACTGTCTACGGGTGAATCACAATAACGAAATTCAATGGCGGGTTTTCGACACCAAACCGTATTCGGGTTGTGCATGGCGCTGTTTATACTGGCGGCCGTTTCGGTTGTCTGTGTTGCCCTGCTGTTGATCGAGCGCCAGAACATCGACCGGCTGCATTCGCACCTTACCAGCCTCCGGCAGGAGAATACGGCACTCAGGTCACAACTCGACGACGTTCGTCACCGCCTCGTTACACGACAGGATGCGGCGGCACAGTCCTCTGACTGAATCGCGCATCGTATGCATGGTGCCGGTGACCAGAAGGCACGGCATCTCCGGTCTCGGCCTGTTGTATTGAAAAACCCGAAAAACCCGAAAAACCCTGAAAGTCCACGTACGTTCGCAATAGATACTTCCGTCACGACGGCCCATATGCCATGCGGCAATCCCCGAAGGCATCAGTCGGAAGTTTAGCGTTCGCTGATCCAGGGCTGGCCACAAGGCGGCCGACAGCCGATCTATCTGCCAGTCTGAAGAGACTGCACCTTTGTTCGACAACTTTCCTCAGAGAGTGTGTCAGCATCAACTGCGGGCCCTGTTCTTCTCCAGGGAAGCAACTACGTCCCGGAACAACTCCACGTTGTGCTCGCTGAGTTCCATCAGGGCGCGGTGAGCATCAATCAGGGTACGCGACAGGCCCTCCCTGTCAGTGTTCTCATGCGGGATCCTCTGCCCCGGACCGGGCGCCAGGTTGCTGTCTGCGACAATATCGAAAACCTGATCCAGGGCCATGCTGGTCAGCACCGAGTTGATGTCAGCACGGTTCGACACAATCGTGATTCGCCCGTCGTTGAGTGCTTGCATCCGCTTTGCGACACGGACCAGCAAGCCGAGATTGGTGCTGTCAATGCTGTCTGTTTTTGTAAGGTCGATAACAAACCCCGCCGGCTCCGGACCGGCGAAAATTCCCTCCAGATAGCGAGCTATCGAGGGACTCAGGGTGTAGCGGATATCACCCACGAATCGCAGCACATGAACGCGATCCTGGCAGGCGTGCAGGACTCTTCCGTCATCCATGACCGCGGCCCCTGCTGATCATCAGGAAGGCAATATCATCAGGCAGATGCTTGTCTGCCAGGACGTCGAGGCCGACTGTCAATTTGTCCAGATCCAGGCCCGCCCCATGCATTTCTGATAGCACGCTGCTGTATCTTTCCCGCATGGCGTCTTCGGGCATCAATTCCAGAATCCCGTCCGATACCAGCACCAGTACGCATTCCTCCGGCAGATCGCACTGCCAGACACTGAACTCCGCATCATCAAACAGTCCGATCGGCCGTCCCCGGCATTCGAGCGTCCGCATCTCATGTCCATCGTACAGCAAAGGATATGGAAATTGCCCCGCGTTACTGTAGAGCATCGTGTGTTGCTCCAGATCGATGACTCCATAGAACAGGGTAAGATGCTTGTCCAGCCTCTGGCGGCATATGTCCTGGTTGAGACGTTCCATGATCTCCTGCGGGTGCAGGATTCTGTCATCACCGGACTGCCACAATGCATCGCGGTACTGGATCATCAGGGTATTGATCATCACGGTCACGAATGCCGAGGCCGCGCCATGACCCGATACATCCGCCATGTAGAAGCCGACATGCCGGGCATCGATGCGGGAATAGTCGACAAAGTCTCCGCTCAGATACATGGACGGATACAACCGGCGCCGGAAGGTATAGCTGCCGAAGTTGCGGTTGTCCTCTGGCAGTAACTGGAGCTGGATATTGCGTCCTGCTTCTTCATCTTCCTGCAGCCGATTCAGGATCTGGGTCAATTCCCGGTTTAGCGTTTCGAGGTGTTCGCGATATTCCCGGTTCTGGCGCAGGAGGTCCGCATGCTCGAGTACCCTGCGCACGGTACTTTCCAGCACCCCCATGTCCTGGATGGGTTTGGTGACATAGTCCCAGGCGCCTCGCTTGAGTGCCTGTACGGCGTAATTGAGCGTGCTGACGCCGGAGACGACAATCACCGGCGTTTCAGGTGACTCGGCAGTGATTGCCGAGAGGACCTCCAGGCCATCCATGCCAGGCAGGCGCAGATCGCATAACACGACATCCGGATGTTCACGCCGGAATACCTCAAGGCCAGCGAGGCCGTCATTGGCCTCCAGCATGGTAAAGCCGCTGTCCTGCAGGTAGGCGACGATCCCGTCACGGATATGTAGTTCGTCCTCGATAGTGAGGATTTTAGCCGGCGCGCCTGTTATTTTATTCATGGCGCCAGCCCCTGTTGCCGGCCAGCGCTTCCACCGATTCTGCAAGCGGCTTCATGTCCATCAGCGGCTTGGCAAAGAAATGGCTTTCATCGATGCCTATCGCGCGCAGATCATCCGGGATGCTGTAGTACGCCGACCCGGTATGAATGATGAACTTGAGGTCAGGGCAGACCTCGTGCAAGGCGCGAATCGCAGTGTCGCCGTTCATGGCCGGCAATCGCATGTCCATGATACATACATCATAGCCGGAGTTATTTCGTATGATTTCCAGCGCCTCTTCCCCGGAACTTGCGCAATCTACCTGCATGCCTTCATCCTGCAAATAGACCCGCAGTCCGGTGACGATCGCCGGCTCGTCATCCACTACAAGCACACGCGGATTCATGAGGACAGATTTCCCCTGAGCGGCAGGCAAACGGTAAAAGTGGTGCCTTCGCCCGGGTTCGATATAACATCCATCGTACCCTTATGCTGCTCGGTGACAATGAAATAGGACACGGAGAGACCGAGTCCGGTACCTGCTCCCGCTGGCTTGGTGGTAAAGAATGGTTCGAATACCCGGCGCCGGGTCTGTTCGTCCATGCCGGGACCATTATCCTGTACCTCAATGCACCCGTATTCGTGCCCCCTGTGAGTGCGCAGGGTAATACGGGGCGGGCGGGGGTTGTCACCTTCGGCCATGGCCTGGGCGGCATTCTTGACCAGGTTGAGCAGCACTTGTTCAATTTCCGTTTGGTCGCAAATCAGGGTTTCGAATCCAGGGTCATATTCGCGCACAATCTCGATTTGCCTGAAATCATACTTCTTCTTCAAATCATAGTCGCTCGCCGCCAGCCGTACCACGGTATCCAGTATTTCCTCGACACGTGCGGGTTGAAAGTCGGTGCTGGTGCTGCGGCTGTAGGCCAGCATATCGGCCACGATCCGGCTTGCGCGGCTGGCAGACTGTCTGATAGCGTCCAGGAAATCAAGGATGTCACGCTCCTGCAGATAACGGTTTAGCAGTTCAAGGTCGAGACCCAGTTCCCCTGCGATACGACGATTGGGCTCCAGATCGGGCGATATCCGGCGCTGGATATTCTGGCAGCTTTGCAGCACACCACTCAGCGGATTGTTTATCTCGTGCGCCATCCCGGCAGCAAGCCCGCCTACGGACATCATTTTTTCAGTCTGCACCATCATTTGTTCTATGCGTACACGGTTGGTGATGTCATCAACCCTGATGACCGCGCCGGCAGATCCGTCTGCCAGCAACGGGTAAACCATGACGTCGGAATAGCGCGGTTCCCCGTTTTTCTCGGTAATCAGGCGCTCCCTTCGAACCGGAGCATGGGTGCGGATCGCCTCCTGCATATTGTCAAGCTGGGATTCAAGTTCAGGGAACAGAGCGCTGAAAGGCTGACCGATTGCCTCGGTGGCAGCTACGCCGGTTGCCTGCTCGGCGCTCTGGTTCCACTCGGTAACCATGCCATCCCTGTCCACCCCGACCAGTATCGATGGCATGGAATCGATCATGTTTTTGAGATAGGTTCGCATGCGTTGTAATTCCCGGTCGGTGCTGACCCTTTCGGATATGTCGACAATAGCGCTCAAAATGAGCTGTTCCTGGCCTGTGTCAACCGGACTGAGACCGACCTCGACAGGAAATTCACTGCCATCCTTGCGCAGGCCAAACAGATTGCGTCCGAGTCCCATGGGGCGGGCGCGTGGCTCGGCCTGGAAACTCCTGACATAGTCCGGGTGATGGTCTCTCATACGCTCGGGTATCAGGAGCTCGACAGGTTTGCCCAGTAGCTCATCACGCCGGTAACCGAAGTACTTTTCCGTCTGTGAATTCACAAGAACGATGCGGCCCTTCGGGTTCACCATTACAATGGCATTTGGTGCCGATTCCACGACCAGCTGGAACATCTTCTCGGTGCGTTCGCGCTGGGTTATATCCTCTACTTCTCCAACCAGCATCAACGGAATACCATTCACATCCCGTACCAGGCCGGCACGGGCCCTTCCGATAATGGTGGCGCCGTCACGCCGGATATAGCGTTTTTCCAGTTCATAGCTGTCGATGTCGCCCTGCACCAGGGCCTGGAATCTGCTGGTGGTTTCCTCCCGGTCGTCGGGGTGAGTGATGTCCTCGATGGACAGGTGGGTGAGCTCTTCGGCCGAATACCCGAGAATATTGCAGAAGGCCGGATTGACTGTGAGCAGGCGGCCGTCCAGTTCGACAGTTACAATGCCGATGGGGGCATTCTCCAGCGTCAGGCGCAATTGTTCCTCGCGCTGCCTGAGCCTGTCCTGCGCCTGTTGATGTGCCGTAATATCCTCACCGGAACTCAGCGACGCGGTGATGTTGCCCTCATCGTCATACAGGACAGTGTTGTGCCAGGCGATCAGCCGTTCCTCGCCCCCGAGTGTTTGAACCCGGTATTGATTGTATTCGAGGATAGCTCCCTGCCCTGATATCATCCTGATGAACAGCTCCCTGATTTCTTCCCTGTTGTCTGCCGGCATGAAATTGTCAAACCAGTTCCTGCCGACGATGTCCGATTCGCTCCCGCCAATCAGCTCGCAACCCTTTCTGTTGATCAGGCTGACCCGCTGGTCGGCGTCAATAACCAGCATAATGACGCCGGCTACATCCAGATAGCGTTGTGCCTTGTTTCTTTCCTGTTTCAGGGCATGTTCGGACTGCTGTCGGTATATCTCGCCGCCAACCCATTGCCCCATAAGCCGGAGAATTTCCACGTCGGAGGCTGTAAAGCGGCTCTTGCGCGGGGTGGGACTGGAAAAATTGAGCGTCCCGTATACCTTGCTGCCTGCGAGCACGGGTACCCCCAGATAGGTTTCCAGCTTGAACATCTGGTAACAGGGGTGATTCTTCCAGTTCGAGTTGGCAGCATGCTCAAAGCCGATGACCCCGTCGGCCTTCAGCGTTTCACGGCAATAGGTGTCTCCAAGCCGAAACACCGTGCCGGGGACAATGGATTTATCGGGCGAGACGACCTCAACAATCTCGTAATTGTCATCATATATATGTGAAAGTATTCCGAGCGGAAGCTTGAGTTGCTGGCAGCCGCTTTCAAGCAGCGCCCTGACCTTGTCATGAAACGACAGGCCATGCGCTGATGTGATTTCATGCATCGCACGCAGTGCGTGCTCCGTTTGCCTGCGCGCGGCTATTTCATCTTGCAGCGCCCTGGCTACCCGCTGACGTTCTTTTACCTCGGATTCCAGCTGGGAATTGATTGCCGTTAGCTGCTTTGTGCGGCTGGCGACATTTATTTCCAGCTGGTCGCGGGAGTCACTCACAGCCTGCTCGGCGCGACTGCGCCGCTGGTCTGCGCGCCTGATGAGTATCGCCATAAAGCCGCTGACCATCAGAAAAACCGTGAAAATCGACACCGCCTGTCGATGCAGCAGATATTTCTGGGCACTGAACAAATTGCTGGCTGGCAAGTCGACAAGTGACCACAGGCTGCCTTTAACATCGGATGAGAAACCGATGTGTGCCATCTCCTCCGGTCCCAGCTTGATTTCGCGTTTCAGGTCAGCGCGTGTGCCATCGGCGGTAATTTCAATCAATCCAGGCCTTTCCCTGTGCAGCAGGATAAGACTGTGGTCATGCAGCTGGCTGTTGGCCAGGATGCGTGCCAGGACCTCTGGATCCAGGCTTATAAAGAAAATGCCCCGTTCACCAGCGAGGTTCTGCCACCTTGACATAATGTCAAAATGGTAACCGTTTGGATTCGGATGAATGAAAACTTCCTGATTTTGCCCGGCGGCAAAATGATGAATGTCCGTCTGACAAAGGCCGGAAACCATGCCCTCTATATCATCCAGCAGAACCTCACCCAGATCATCTGTGATGGTGAAGGCGAAGAAGTCGGGAAAATGTCTTATAACCTTGTTTGTAAACTGCTCCCGCGTTTCATCATCAGCCGGATTACGGGACAGATAGCCGATGATGTCCCCTTCCTCATCGGCGAACAGGTCAACGCGCCGGCGCGCTTCCCTGATATAAACCTCAATGGCCCTTGCCGCGCCCCGGGTGGACTGCTGCATCAGGGCGTGCTGGCTGTTGAGATAGCTTTCATAGCTTCTGTCCACATACCAGAACAGGTAATAGCCAATCAGGATCAGCGTACTAACGATCAGTATCGAAGTGTAATTCTTCACCGGATAATCGCTTCGCATCGGGGAGGCCGACAGCATGACGCTGTATAGTTGTGTAACGAATATTGAGTATAGCGACTGTCTGGAATGTCGGGATATGGGTGAATTATGGCTGTTTCGCAGCCATGATGGGCATTTTTCCAGAGGATGCCGATGGTCTCGTGAAATTGTATTGCTTCGAAATGTGCGCCATATTTACGGCGCCGGGCGGTGTGCGCCGGCCTCATCGATACCGATGTGACCAGGTTCCCTCGGATAATGCAACACTGGCTGCCGCTGCCGCCGCTGGTTACCGTGGCAAGCACCCAGTCCAGCACCGGTGAGTTCAGGCCTCTGCAGTGGTCTGTCAAAATCCGGAATCTCAACCCGGGAGCGGATGCAGAGGTCTGCCGCCGTATCGTTGTATATTCACTTTCGTTGAGATAACAAACACACCACCAATGTTTATTTACATTACCATTGCATGGTGTGAGCAAGATGCCTTGTCCCCTTGTGGAGTTACCCTGTAACTGACACAGTTGCCAGGCTGCACGGTGTGTAATGATGTCTGAGGACTGGAAGTCCCGTGCTGTTTTTCCAGACGAAGGCAGCAGTCAGGATGACCGGGATGTTCAAAGGTATCGGGTGGATGGCGTATTGGGGCCGGTATTCTCCGGTCGTCGGCCCGTCAGCATTCTGGATCAGGAGTCGCTGAACGACAACAAGCTGCCGCTATTGTTGATAAACTCAATATTGTCTACCGGATCAACCCTGAAAAAGGAGGCTCAAGTATGGATACCAAGCTCGCAGAAGTTACCCTGCATATCGATGAAGATACGACCCATGATGAACGCGAAAATTTCCGCGATGCCATGTTGGCAATGGATGGCGTCATGGCTGCAGCGTATCAGGATGAAAAACCGCATTTAATGCTCATTGAATACAATCCGGATGTCATCAATTCAATCGAGTTTGTGAATTCAGCAAGGAAGCATGGCCTGCATGCTGAATTGATCGGGTTCTAGGCCTCGCGTTAACCGGAAAGAGCCGGGATTTGTTGTAAATGGTTGCGATGTGAACGGCTGCTTTCGGCCGGGATTGTGTGGAAATAAAAAAAAGCGATTATCAAAAGCGGGATATCGATCCTGCTACAGGAAAGAACCTGCCATATTGCTTTGGAAGCAGCTGGCATATATACAGCGTCCTTTGTTCAAGCGGTAAAATCATCACTATTTCAAAACGGTGCATTTTCACAACGCCCGGGTCGGAACACGATCTGGGCTCGTTTTACGGGGAACCATTTCTACGTCCTGATCCGGCTCCATGCGGAATTCTCCGGCCATTGTGAACGCAGCGAAGCGATCTCCTGCTGCAACCGCCACGCCCGGCGAACCGATGATATATTCGCGGGCCAGTTCTTCGCAGCGGAGTATCGCAGCACACTGATCCCGATAACAGGCATATCAAACAATCGCTTCGTGTAACATTGCAAGATGATACTGCAGCACTAATACATAAGTATTAATTAGCGTTTTGTGATAGATGCCATTTGGGTGTAACGTGCCCTTGTCAGTCAACCAGGCAAAGGAGATCGACCGGTCCGGGCTGGCGTTTTACAGATGCAGCAAATCCTGAATGGGGGGATGTATTATGGACAGGGCGATGCAACATATAGCTGGCGATGCAGTGAACGCTGTTGAAATTGTTGTACACGTAAAACAGGACCTTGGAGAGTCACAACAGCATCAGGTAATTTCAGCATTGGAAAAGACAGATGGAATTTTGGGAGCAGAGTTTTGCTTGTTGCGTAACCATCTTGTAGTGGCGAAATATAACAAGGATGTATTTTCGTCACAGGATGTATTGAAAAGCTTTCACTCGTTGAACCTGGATGCCAGGCTTATCGGCCCGATCTAGCCATCCATCCGGGAGGCGGTAGCCAATACATGTCCCGTAGCGGCCCGGCTGATACCAGTTGTGATGCCGGCTCTAACGGTTTGGTTGAAACCTTCAGAAGAAAACAGGCGGGACGAGCATGAACCTGATCGTAAGGCAAAAAGGCAGTCGTCGACTTGATCTGCCCGTAGCATTTCCATTGATAGATAGTCACAAAGTGCTGGTGGTTCGGTGTCGAAGACGATCGCCGGATCGACGCAAGGCAAAACTTGGACTTGACGATTTAAAGGTCATACTCTCGAAAATGCGTAGTAACTAACTGACAGTTCAGCTCAACAGTTTCAACTCCCCGCTATGGCCTTCGATCAGATTCTATTATTATCCGGCATGACAGGGTTCCGCCCATCCCGGTCCATCACGGGCTAAGCCGCAAAAACCTCAAAAAACGGCGATCACCAGCCTGCCCCGGAAATCCGGCGTCTGCATCAATTGAACAGTAACCCGGATTCACCGTCTTTTCGGGTTTTCAGCAGCACTGGCCGAAAGCCGGCATTTAAACAGGCAGCGCTGCTGTTCGATGCTTCAGTCCCGGACCACATCGTCCGTCGTGGTGCGGGCATCCGGTGTTACGGGTTACTCCTCGCCCGGCTGGTATTTCGCGACCCAGGCGCCTTGCAGTCCGAGTCTTTCCTCAAGCAGTGCGACCCAGTCACGCGCCTCGCGGGCACTGGTATAGCCGGTGGTGCGGATGCGTATCATGGGTTTGCCCTTGACGGTGATGCGCACGAGCTCCGCGTTCACGCCCTTGTTGTGGAATGTGGCCAGCTTGCGTTTCGCCATCGATTCGAAGTTGTAGGAGGCGAGATTGATCACCCATGTGTTGGCCAGCTCGCGGGCCGCCTGCGCGGGTGCGGGTGTCCTGGTCGGGTTGTCGGGCAGGAATTCGACGGCCTCCGTTTGCATCGCAATTTGCCGCGGCGGGGTTTCCACAGCAGGGCTGTCCTGCCCGGTTCGCATGTCAGGATTTACGGTTGCCGGTGTGGCGGGTGACGGTGTCGCCGTGGCCGGTCCTGCGGCCGTGCCAGGCAGTTCTTCCAGCGCAAGTGCGAGGGGCTGTTCCGCGGTGACCGCCGGGGTCTCCGGCGGGGTGGCGGGTACCTGTTCCAGCTCCGGGGGGATCACCGCGCCGGCCAGTGTCGTGTCGTCCAGTCGGTCACCGGTTTGCGCGGCGTCCGTGTCCGGCGGTGTCTGCGCCAGGGTGTCGGGCCCGGTACGTAACACCGGCAGCGCGCCGGTCACCGGGCGCAGCCCCGTCCTGCCGGCGACCACGATCGGTGGTGGCTGAATGCCGCTGCTGGCGACCTGCTCGGGTGTCTGGATGGAAAAATACACGCCGGCCGTGCCGACCAGCAATGTCAGCACCGCCAGTTGCGCGAGGCCGGTCAACAGGCGGCTGGTCATGGGTATACCGTGCTCCCGTTCCGGCACGGCATGCCGCACGGGATCGTTCCACACCTGATAGGTGCCGAGCGTGCCGACATCATCCCAGTCTTCCCACGGGGCCGGACCGGCGCCGAAGGCGGCGGCACCCTCGTCTTGCATGCGTTGTTCAAAGGCTCTCAGTTTCTCGGTGTCTTCCAGGGCAATGGTCGGCATGGGTCAGCTGTCCAGTCGTTTGTACTTGATGCGGTGCGGCTGGTCGGCATCGGCCCCGAGGCGACGCTTCCTGTCCGCCTCGTAATCGGCGTAGTTACCTTCGAACCACACGGTCTGGCTGTCGCCCTCGAAGGCCAGCATGTGTGTGGCGATGCGGTCGAGGAACCAGCGGTCGTGGGAGATCACTACAACACAACCTGGGAAGTCGAGCAAGGCTTCTTCCAGTGCGCGCAATGTTTCCACGTCCAGGTCGTTGGTCGGTTCGTCGAGCAGCAACACGTTGCCGCCGCTTTTAAGCAGCTTGGCGAGGTGTACACGGTTGCGCTCGCCGCCGGACAGTGTGCCGACGATCTTCTGCTGGTCGTTGCCCGTGAAATTGAAACGCGAGACGTAGGTGCGTGAATTGAGTTCGGTCCGCCCCACGGTGATGATGTCCTGGCCGTCGGATATTTCCTCCCACACGGTCTTCTTGCCGTCCAGGCTGTCGCGGCTCTGGTCTACATACGCGAGTTGCACGGTCTCGCCGATGCGCAGCTCGCCACTGTCGGGTGTTTCGGTGCCGGTCAGCATGCGGAACAGCGTGGTCTTGCCCGCGCCGTTCGGGCCGATCACGCCGACGATGCCGCCGCGGGGCAGGTTGAAGCTGAGGTCATCGTAGAGCAGGGTATCGCCGTAGCGCTTGCCGAGATGTTTTGCCTCGATCACGAGGTCGCCGAGGCGCGGCCCCGGCGGGATGAAGAGCTGCTTGGTCTCGTTGCGTTGCTGCGACTCCTGCGAGGCGAGCTCCTCGAAACGCGCCAGGCGCGCCTTGCTCTTGGCGTGGCGGCCCTTGCTGCCGGCACGCACCCATTCCAGCTCGGCCTTCATCGCCTTCTGGCGCGCGGAGGTCTGCTTCTCCTCGGTCTCCAGGCGATTTTCCTTCTGCTCCAGCCAGGATGAATAGTTGCCCTCCCAGGGAATGCCGTGGCCGCGGTCGAGTTCCAGTATCCAGCCGGCGACATTGTCGAGGAAGTAGCGGTCGTGGGTCACGGCCACCACGGTGCCAGGGAACTCGGCCAGGTAGCGTTCCAGCCAGGCCACACTCTCGGCATCGAGGTGGTTGGTCGGTTCGTCCAGCAGCAGCATGTCGGGATCGGACAGCAGCAGTTTGCAGAGCGCCACGCGGCGTCGTTCACCGCCGGAGAGCTTGCTGACATCGGCATCCCAGGGTGGCAGGCGCAACGCATCGGCCGCAACCTCCAGCTTGCGTTCGAGATTGTGGCCATCGCTCGCCTGCAGGATGTTTTCCAGCCGGGCCTGCTCGGCGGCCAGCGCGTCGAAGTCGGCGTCGGGTTCCGCATAGGCCGCGTACACCGCCTCGAGCTGTTGCTGTGCCTCGGTAATGGCCGCAAGCGATTCCTCAAGATTACCTCGTACGTCCTTGTTCGGATTGAGGTGGGGCTCCTGTTCCAGGAATCCGATCTGGATGCCGGGTTGCGGACGTGCTTCACCCTCGATCTCGGTATCCTGGCCTGCCATGATGCGCAGCAGGGTGGATTTACCCGAACCGTTCAGGCCCAGTACGCCAATCTTGGCGCCGGGAAAGAACGACAGCGAAATGTTGTCGAGGATCTTGCGTTTCGGCGGGACAACCTTGCCCACCTGGTTCATGGTGAAGACGTACTGCGCCATCGATCAGGAAACTCCGGGTACGGAATACAAGGCGCACATTATAGGCGTCGCCGACTGCCGGGCAACTGCTGGTTCACTGGCGCCAGCGGGTGCCGGTCCGGCTATTTGACCAGCGGATAGTATTTCTCGCGCCATTCCTCCATGCCGGTGCGGAACCAGTAGATACGGGTGTAGCCGCAGTGACGTGCGATCCGCGCCGCGTGTGCCGAGCGCCCGCAGTGGGTGCCGTTGCTGTAGAGCAGGAGCGGCTTGTCCAGGGCCGGGATGTGCGCACCGAGCGTTGCGCAATTCGTGTCGCTGTCGGGCAGGCTGATCGAACCCTCGATGAAGCCATCCTTGCGATCCGCGCCGACGCGCGAGTCGATCAGCACCAGCCCGGGGGTGGCGCTGACCAGGTCGATCAGGCCCTCGGCATCGACGTTGGTGACCCCTTCGATCCGGTCGGGACTGATAACCCGGTTCCCGGCTGCGCTTGCCGGCAGCAGGGTCGTCATCATCAGCAGGCACAGGGTGAACAGGGTCTGGAGCCGTCCGGTCATTTGCAGCCAGTTGATCATGGTGTGACAAGGTCGTCGACCTTCCGGCCTGGCCGCGAAAAAGTCAACCGCGGCGGCCTTGCCGCGTGGGCGGCCTGTCGGCCAGAGCGT
>Ga0307423_1001437_pt1 | contig 14332 bp, 14 predicted proteins | sample SalMarWE160310MG_FD_202154 | JGI IMG/M metagenome (GOLD analysis project Ga0307423, IMG submission 202154) | Salt marsh sediment microbial communities from the Plum Island Ecosystem LTER, Massachusetts, United States - WE1603-10 | ecosystem: Environmental > Aquatic > Marine > Intertidal zone >...
TTGCTGTATGACATCAAGCAGGGGTTTGTCAGTGCCATGGATGATGACCTGAACATCTCGGCAGCCATGGCGTCCATATTTAAAAATGTTAAAATGGTGAACATTCTGATTCTGGAAAACAGGTTGGATACAAACGATGCGTCGAAAATTTTAGATGCATTTCGCAATCTGGATGCTGTACTCAAAATTTTTGATTTTGAAGATGCGCATGATGATCCTGACGTGCAGCGGCTCATCAAGAAAAGAGAACAAGCCAGGCTCGACAAAAACTGGGATCTTGCCGATAAGCTCCGGGACCAGCTCAAGGCACGAGGAATTACCATTAAAGACCAAAAACCGATCAACGAATAAACCCATCAACGATTTAACGAACCCTGGAAGAGGAAACATGAAACCGACTTATTTCCCGTTCACCTATATTCCCAAATTCGTGGGAAAAGCATTATCCGCCTGCTTTCGTCAGACAGCAGTGTATCAGATTTCCGGCACAAAAATACCAAAAGACATGCAAGGACTGTCCCGAGACGGCATTCTTGACATACGCATTCCTGAAGAAGTTAACGGCGAATTTCTCGATAAAATTCTCAAAGACTATCGCAATTGGATCAATGCCCACCAGGGAATGGAAACTGCTGTTTTAAAAACCATGGCCGATGAAATTCCATTTTTTGATGAAAGTGCGTCTTCACAGATAAGAGCGGATCTTAAAAGAACCGGAAAGCAGATTCCGGCTGAAAAAAAACCCGACCCCCTGTTCAATGCCAAACTGTTTCTTCACATGGCACAGGAACTTGACCTCCAGGTGAAAATATTGGACCAGGATCTTATGAATATTGAAGCCATGGAAAAAGATTTCATGAGAACCCTCAAAGGAGAAGATGACGATGATCAGGCCCGGGCCACTATGCAAATGGTATTGGAAAAAGACGATCCAGGTCATTTCATGACAACAGAGCGGATAAATGCCTGGATATCTATTATGTTGCAAGATCCACAGGCCCCCGGACTCTTTGTCACCACCAGCCGGGCCGTACTCGAACACCTCATCGACATTGTGCCTGAAATGGTAGAGGTGATCTGTTTGGATGCCATACCCATGGGTGCCGATGAAGATGAAACGCTTTTAAATTGGCAAGACGGCCTCATGGAATCCCTTGAAAAGCTGGCAATCGGAAATTGGCCTGTGCCAATAGACGACATGGCAAATCCCCCTAAAATCCCCGGAAAAGAAACCAACATTGAGTTAACCATCTACATTGTTCCAAACAAAACCCCGCATGAATGTTTTGCAGACTGTGTTGAAACCGATGTGTTTGAAACTGAATCTGTAAAAATGGATACACGGTTTAAAAATACCCTCATCGGCCTTGTTGAAAATAGATAACCAAAGGGAAAAGAAAATCATGGTTTGGACGGGTTGCTCAAACCGGGTTGCTTTTTTTGGCCAGGGGCGGGCTGCGGCATGCGGTCCTTTTTTGGCGCATTGGACCCCGCACCCTGTTCGGGCGGTTGCTTTGGGGCCGTTTGGTTCGGCACGGCAGTTACCTGAGGAGAGAGATCTTCCAGTCCTTTCAACTGCTCGGCAACGCGGCCTTGAAGGGCGCTGTAAGCTTTTTCAAGAGAGGTCTCCATCACAGCGACTTGGCCTTCACTCATGATAATTCGCTGCAATTCCGGTATCTTTACCCGAGACGTGGATTTGAGATAGACCGGTTGAATGAAAAGAATGCTCTTTTCTATCGGCAAGATGATCATTTTGCCTCTCGCGACCGACGATCCGGCCTGATCCCAGAGCGTAAATTGCTGGGCGATATCCGGATCCTGGTGAATCAAGGCATTGATTTGGTCTGGTCCGTAGACCAGTTCGCCTTTGGGAAAATTATACATGATGATTTTGCCGTAATCGGGATCGTCACACCCCACGATGGCCAAGGACCTCAGATTGTCTCGGCCTTTGGGAAACATGGGCAGCAGCAGCAGAAAATCGAGCTGGCCGGGACGGATCAAATCCAGGGTCAGATAATAGGGTTTGATCGGTACTGCATTTTTGGCCTCCATGGTTTCCGCATAGGTCCAGATATCCTCCTGCTGGAAAAAAACCTGGGGATCGGTTTGATGGTATTTGGCATAAATGGCCATTTGAATGTCGAAAACATCTTTTGGGTAGCGCACGTGAGGCCTAAGTTCGGCCGGCATTTGCGCTTTATCTTTAAAAAGTCCCGGATAGATACGCTTGTAAGCCCGAATAATGGGATCTTTTGGGTCGAAAATGTAAAAATCGACGCTGCCGTTAAAAGCGTCGACCACGATTTTTACGGAGTTACGAATATAGTTCAAATTAGAACCGTTGGAGGTATAAGGTGCAGAGTCCGGATACCACGCCGATGTCGTGAAGGCATCAACGATCCAGTAAATCCCTTTGGGTGTCACCGCAACATAAGGGGTATGATCCAGCTTGAGATACGGCACCATGTATTGGATGCGATCTATAATATTGCGCCGTATGAGAATTTTACTGTCCGATTTGTATTTGGTCATAAAAAATATATTTTTGTCCTTGAAGTAGTAGGCGAACAATAATTGTTTGAAAAGCGAGGCAATGGGCACGCCGCCTTCACCCTGGTAGTCAGCCATCACATTGCTGTTCCCTTTAGGATAATCCATCTCTCCGGCTTTGTTGGGAGCGATGGCATAGGAATATTTTTTTAGACCATAGTAGATCCTCTCCTGACCGATGCCCAATCCGTACCGGGATTCGGAAGGAATGTTTTTTAGAAACCATGTCATGGTATCGCCGCTGGCTTGACTGGCCGGCGTCATAACGGCACCGAAACCGTGCGTGTAGGTCAAATGCTCGTTGATCCAGTTTTTCGCTTCGGGAGGCAAATTATCGTAATTGACCTCGCGCGGCGAAAGAAACACCTGCTGATAGTTGCCCACCACCGTGTAGCGCCCCACGTTGACCAGCGGGAATGTGTAATATGTACGCAGTTCCTGAAGCTGCTTAAAAACCGAATCCAAGGTTTCCGCGTCCCAAACCGGAATATTGCGCAGCAAGTTTTTGACCTGGTTAACGTTATAGTTAAGCGGAAAGCGTTGATAGGAAAAATCGCGAATATCCACATGGGTTAATTTGTAAGCATCCAGCGTTGCTTGAATGTTTTTGGATATGTAGGGCTTCTCTTTATCGACCTCATTGGGTTTGACAATGTAGGTTTGAATCAATTGCGGCAGATAGGTGGTATAGCGTGCAGCCAGAGCTATGGCCAAGAGGACGATAAATGCGACAAACAGCTTGTAACCTTTTCTGAACTGAATGGCCACGATCAAAGCGACCGCCACCGCGGCCAGCAGCGCGAGGGAGCCCCATATGAACGGCAGGATCACATTCATCTGAACATAGCCGGGCCCGTAAAAAAGCGGTTCATGGCTCCTATCGTAAAGCAATGCATAGCGTTGGAGCATAAAATCCCAGATTTCAATGCAAAAAACGATCAGGACCAAGATGCTTAAGTGCCATTTTGCGCCGCGACCGAAGTGAAGCGCATGCCGGGTCTGTAAACGGTTCTTCACCATGTAGAGAACGAACAATCCAATCAAAAGGATGAGGAATGCGATAAGCAGCCAGCGTTGTATGAGAGTATAGATGGGAAATGAAAACAAGTAGAACGAGACATCCTTGCCGTAAAAAGTATCCGAAACACCCATAGACGGGCCGAAGACATAAAAAAGAAATTTTTCCCAATTACGGTAAAGCGGCATGGCGATGGGAATGCTCAGGGCCAAAGATAGGGGCACATAGAACATCAGGGATCCGGTCTGAAAAGCCTTGTAAATTTTGCGTAAGGTTTCTCGCGGCGCATCTTCGACCGACTGGGAAGATCTTTTCAGGAATCGGGAGGCAATCCAAAAATTTAAAAAGAAAACCAGGAAAAACAAAAACGAAACAGTAAAAAAAACAATGTAACGGTAGAGTTTGCGCTGCCAAAAGTAGAGCTCATAACCTAGAGAATGGTACCAGAAGATGTCGACCAGGTCGTCTGACAAGATTGCGCTCAGAACCAGTAACAACAGGAAGACAAGAAACAGAACGCCTCCCGCGATGAACAATCGTCTGGCAACTTTGCTGCGAACTTCTTGATTCTGCATATTTATTCGTACTTTCCGGGTATATTGAATAACAGATTGCGAAATAACGATCGGCCGGGAACAAATTCAAGCGGCTCCAAACTGCTGGTTTTTGCTTGCAGCTTGATTTGTTCTTCAGGGCTGAAAAATTGCCCTATGCCGTTTACCAGCGGTTTTAAGGATTCGATGTCCAACTGTTCGCATTGACCGAAAAAGTAGACGACGTCGGCTTTTGAATATCCTTTTTCCAGATATCGCAAATTGTGGGTATGCTGGTCGCCTACTCGACCAGTGAACCGTCTATTTTTGTGTTTAACGGTTCGGATATATATACTTGCTAAATTTTCATATATTATTTGGCATGTCAACGTTAAATGCAGTCTTCGTGATGCATTCGCAACTTGAATTCACCTTTCTTTAACGCTTTACATCGTACCCAATAAAACCCCATATGAATATTTTTCGGGTTGTGTCGAAACCGATGTTTTCCAATTCTCTTAACTTAGCGCTTGCCGTTAATAACGAGATGCGTTATTGTTTAACCTAAGTTGAGCGATTTTTGCGAAGATATGTGCCGAGGTCTTGATGCAGAAAGATTTGCACAAACCGCAGGCATACCCGTGGATATGTCGAGGATTTTTGCAAAGCCTTTATGCGCAAGAGATCGGTGCAGATCGAGTAAAAAATCGCTCAATTTAGGTTTAATTATGATAGAAAAAAAACTTCTTCCCATCCACCCCGGTGAGATCTTGGAAGAGGAATTTTTAAAACCGATGGAACGAAACCTACAATCCAAAATGAAGATATGATCATTCCCCCTGTTTCAGGGAGGAAAAGAACATGACACTCAAGCATGCCGGGTACATTCTATGCTTTTCTTTTATGATGCTCGCGATGGGCTGCGCCACGGGAATTTCCCAACAGTCTCTATCAAAGGTAACGTACAAAGGAACATTCTCGGCATTGCAAAAGACGCCGAATGCCTATAAAAGCGAAGTCATCATGCTTGGCGGCAAGATTATAGAAGCTAAAACCTCGCCCTCGCCGCCCCTGTCCGAACTCTTCGTCCTGCAACTTGCCCTTAACGCCAGTGGTCGTCCAGATAATTCCGATCAATCCGGGGGCCGCTTTATTGTCCAATCCAAGCAACTCTTTGATCCCGCGATTTATCAAAAGGATATGTTGCTCACTGTGGTGGGGACACTCAAAGGGAGTAAGGTCCTGCCTATTGGTGGTTTCAAATATGCCTATCCCCTTGTGGAACCCATTGAGATCAAGCTTTGGCCAAAGGGAATGCAAACTCGGCCGATGATTCATTTTGGTATCGGTGTCGGCACTTCATTTTAAAACCTGAATCTTGCATGAAAATCAATGAGAATCTTTAGGTTAGTTGATTGATATTGTTATATTTGCGGAATCCAAAAACGGAGGTATATGTGGAAAAATTGAAAGGTTATCAGAAGAAATATTTGAAGGGGCTTGTTCACGGCATGAAACCGCTGGTTTTTGTCGGCCAGAAAGGACTTTCTCCTACGGTAACCAAAGCGGTTGATGAGTCATTGCAAAAACATGAGCTTATCAAGGTAAAATTTATCGATTTCAAGGAAAAAGGTCAAAAAGAAGAGATCGCCGGTGCCATTGAAAAAGAAACCGCATCCGAGTTGGTGGGAATGATCGGTCATATTGCAATTTTTTATCGCCAGCAGAAGGATCCCGAAAAAAGAAAGATCCATGTTCCAAAGAGATAGATAGCCCATTGCTTCTACCCCTTGCCCCCTACCCTCTGACATCTGACCTCTAATGCCTTACACCTGTCTCCGAATACACAGAAATCTCACCGAAACCTGAAACATCCGAAAGACGTAAATCACTTGACATCTATCGGTCTTTACCTTAATAAATTTTCTCGACCTACTGTACTGTATGGCGTTGCTGAAAATCAATTGTGCTAAATTTGATTAACAACGATTTAAATAGGAAAACAAATGGAATCTAAAACATTTCCCCGTAAAAAGATATTCGTTCGTCTGCTCTACACTGTGTTCTTTTTCATTATTTTTGAGATTTTGAAAATTATCATTCAGGTTTCGGTTTTGTTTCAATACGTTTATCTTCTCATTTCAAAAACATATAGCGAGCCGGTCAGAAATTTTACAAACAAGGTTTCGATTTATGCCTATAAGGTTCTACGATATGTTGCTTTGAATGAAAATGAAAAACCGTATCCGTTCAGCGATTTTCCCCAAGAAATAGAGAAGCCTGAGGGGGAAGTATTTTTCGAATAAAGCTTTAGAAATTCTCGTGTCGGACAATGTCGCCTTCTATCAGATAAATAACCTCTTCGGCGATGTTGGTGGCATGGTCTGCAATGCGTTCAAGATGGCGCGAGATTAAAAGCAGGTTAACCAAATGCTCTCCCTGTTCAGGGTTTTTTTTGAGGGCCGCTTTCACCAGGCGGTGAACCTCACCGTTAATCTTATCAACCTCATCATCAAGGATGCATACCTTGAAGGCCACATCCTTATCCAGGTTTACCAGGGCATCCAGACTTCTTTTGAGCATGAACTGTGTCTTATCCACCATTTCAGAAAAGTCGAAATCAAATTCAAAAGGGTGTTTTGTTTTTGAGAGATATTTTACCCCTCTTGCGATGTTTACGGTTTCATCAGCGATTCTTTCCAAATCACTGTTTATCTTAATGACAGTGGCAAGAAAGCGAAGATCAACGGCCACAGGCTGATGCAGCGCCAGAATTTTCAGACATTCTTCCTCGATCTCGACTTCCATCTCGTCGATTTCATAGTCCCCGTCTATGATCTTTTTGGCTATGCCGGCATCTCGGGTTTCAATTGCTCTAATTGACAGGCGAACACGATCTTCCACGATGGCGCCTAAAGAGAGAATTCTCTTTTTTATTTTTTCCAATTCTTTATGAAAATGTTTAGACATGATCTTTTTTGTAAAATGACACTTCCCGATTATTTAAATAAATTATTTACAGAATTATAACACAACTTGATACGAATTGTCAGGAGAATATTTTAGGACGCGTTGTCATGCATTCCTAACGGAATAATATAACAGAATATTTACAACAGACAACAGTGGCAAATCTTGAAAAAGTGTGTCTTCTGCTTTACGGAAGGGACATCCATAGTTATAATGGAAAATCGTACGATACTGTTTTTTAAAAATAGTACCATCAGAAAGGTAGAATTGATTTGACAATGGATGCTAAAAAGAAAATCTATATGGATAGGGTTCTGCATTACATTTCAAAATTCGATATCAAAAATGATTAAAGCGATCACCGAAAATCTGTATTCAGATATTCCAAAGGAGACATTGTATCACTATACGACCTTTACAGGGCTGGTGGGCATTGTCGATAGTCAAGTGCTTTGGGCCAGTGATATCAGATACATGAATGACTCGGCAGAGCTTAAACATACGGCTGATCTAATTCGAACGGAAATCACGCAAAGAATTACTGCCGGCCATGCAAAACCGAACTTGCTAAATCAGTTTTTGGAGTGGGTAACCCATCGAATAACAAACGGGAATATGTTATTTGCCGCCTCATTCAGATCTAACGGCAACCTTCTCAGTCAATGGCGGGGATATAGCAAGTTGGGAAAAGGGGTAAGTCTCGGTTTTAACCCGAATTACATAATGAAATGCGCCTATGAGCAATCATTTCAGATCGGCAAATGCATTTATAGTTCAGCGGATCAACGCCGGCTCATTAAACAGGTCATCGATGCCGTCGAAGCCCTTGCACAAGAGTATAGTGAAAACACGGATGTGTCCAAAAAGCACACCTCTCAATCCTATCACGACGTTTTCGAAAACATAGAAAGTGATCTTCTCCGTATTGCAGCTATTTTAAAGCATCCCTCGTTCCAAGAGGAAGAGGAGTGGCGCATTGTTTCGCCGGCTTTGACGGATTATGTGACATCTCCGGTATTATTCCGGGAAGGGACGTCTATGCTGGTGCCGTATGTTGAATTCAAGCTATTACAGGAAAAAGACAAACCCATTGCGTTAGAGCATATTTTCCTTGGCCCGACACCGAACATAAACATTTCCATGAATTCTTTGACGATGTTTTTGGCAAAAAACGGCGTCAATCCTGAAAAAGGAATCACATATTGTGAGATTCCGTATCGTCAACATTAACCTGGTGAATGAGGCAAATCTAAAATAGTTATTAAAAAATTTCCCTCCAGAACCTATAAAAGCAATTGATTGGCGGCTTCAGCGGATCAATATGTTTAACGCCTGCGCCTAAGCTCGGGTTGTCTGTAGCCGGGTCTGTACTTCCTCTTGAAATCAATAAATTTGTTCCGGTCCTGGTTATCAGCGTAACCGGTTTGGAAGGGATACCTCCTCCGATGGTTAAACGACGGTCCAAATCTGATTCATTATCAAAATCCAAAACCGCCGCACCCGTTAAATATGACAACGCATACAGTTTGGCATCGCCTCCGGGCACACTGGGATCGTTGTTGGGCGTGAATGTGGTAATATATAATGTTTTGTAAAAAACCGTTCCTTCTGCAAGAACCTTTTCACCCACAGCATTGCCGCTGTCATCCACCAGGCGGATATACCAGCCTTGACCGGAAGTTTTTAAATCAGGAGGCATGGTAACCGGATCTGTAACATCGGTCAAATCGGAAGCGGCGAGAATGGTGGTGGAAGAATGCGTATCTTTCACGGCAGCGATGATATCCGGTCCGGTAAAACTGCAAACATTGCTACGATTGTTACAGCAGGCATTTTCCCGATCTCCTGTTCCCATAAAAATCATATCATATCCTTTTTCGAGCGTAAGACTCGGTGCATAGAAAAATTTCCTGGAGTTGTTATTATCTGTTTTAAAGAACACCTGTCCTGTCCATGAATGTATGTTCTCATTACAATTTGGAAAAGATAGAGACTTACCGCTGCTGTCAGTAAAACTTGAAAACCGCCACATCTGGCCGCCAAGGTCGCCCACATACACTTTATCCAAAAAGCCGTTGTCATTTTCATCGACTACAAGGACATCGCTTGGAAAGCTGTAATTCATACCGGTGGTGAATTTTTTCACGACGGTGCCGGTCAGCACATCAACAGCGACAACCGCCCTTCCTGAAGAATTGTCTGAACTATACCCCCCGCCGATGAAAAATACGGGCCTCCCGGTTGTATCTTCATTAAAGGTTTTAACAACACCGAATTGGGGCTCTGACCAGGTCTCACCCAACTCCGCAATGACCGTTGTGGGAGCCGACCAACCAAGTTCAGAATCATTATTCTGGTTGATCCTCCAAAGATATCGCGGAGAAGAAGGGTCGGTCGCATCCAATGCAAAGTAACTGGTGCCCCCCTTCCCTTCACCGCAAACAAGAACAACTCTATCCCCATCTCCCGAGTCTAAGACACCATCCCCGTCCATGTCCTTAAAATAAATCTTCGGGGTGGCGTCTACATAACTTTGATGACCAACACCTTCTATCATCTCCTTTAAGCGGGGCAATTGATCAGGGGGGATAAAAGCCCATTCTTCCGTACCATGGGATGTCACGGTCGGAGGGACTCCTGGACTCTCCGTTTCATCTAAGACCGCGTGAAGCATCCCGTCGTTTGCTCCAAAATAGACCATTGTTCTGGACGTACCGTCAGCATATCTGTACTGAAAAATAGAAGGTTCGCTGTGAAGAACATCTCCGGTAATTATGGATCTGTTTTCTGTAACATCACTGTCTCCGTCCTCATCGAAGACATCCGCACCCCGAACATAATTGATGATATTCGCCTTACTTCCGGTTGGATTTCCAAGGATGGTCACTGTCAAATCTTCATTGGTCGATTCAAATTGGCTCCAACTTGTCAGATAGGTGTAAATATTCCTGTTTGAGTTATGGATATAGTTGCTTTTGCTAATATCGGTCCAGTCGATTGTCGCCCAGTACGGCACGGCATCACTTTTCATAAGGCCGCTGGCTAACGTAGCCGGACCACCATCGGCATCGACAATCTGATTGTCCGACGAAATACCGAATTTGGCAACGTTTCCTGCCCAAAAATTCCCTTCACCGGGCTTAAAAAAGGCCATATAAATTTTGTCCTGGCTGATGGTTTTTGCAGCAGGCACCACCGGCGCCATAAATGTACCGGTTGTTGAAAGGGTATCGCCTCCTGAAACTTTCACCGCATCTTGCTCCGGTGCTACATCAAGAAGCAAGTCATCCACGGTCTTCGACAAAACACAGGTATCATCGGCTAAAACCGGATACACCGTAAAAATAAGGCAACATATTACAAATAGTGTTATCAGGCCGTACCGTCTTTTTTTTTTCATGGTATTCCCTTAGTCCTGTTTATATTTTTTCAAACCGGTATATCTATAAGCCATCTCAAAATAAAGATTTTGGTTCAAGATCCCCCGCTAAAATCCAGCGGGATAAAAAGGCGGTGCCGAGTTTTAACCCGCCCCGTTTGTTGACGGGATCTTCGACACGCATACTAAAGTATGTCGAGGACTTAAAACGAGGCGCCAACGCCGAGGCTTGTCCGCCTCACCGCAAGCGGCATTTTCGACCGGCGGGTTGGGCCAAAAGATTATTTTGAGATAGCTTCTAATAGCCGATACGATAGAACCCAACCACGATATTTTTGGTGGTCTCGTTAGAACTATATCCGTTGCATACCATCTGATACTGATGGGCCTTGTATTCACCCACCGAATATCCTGATCCTCTGGGAGGTGATAAAGCATTGTCGTATTCAACTTCTCCATTAAAAGATTGAGTCGCATTCATCGTTAGTGCTTTGGGCAAACCAGAAGTAATTCCCACATAAGGAACGATATTATTCGGGAAATAATGAGGCGAACCTGCCGTAATATTGTCAGGGCCGTATAAATCAGGACGCCGCGTCACATAGGCTGTTGCAGATTCGGCTGCGTAAAATGCCAGTTTATGTCGCAGCTCATTTCCGGCGATCTGAGTGTCAATGCTTGATGAAGTTAAAACTGCAATACCCAGAATTGTCAGCACCGCCAGCAAAATCATTGCTAAAACCATTACAGAACCTTTCTCATTGTCTAAAAGGATGTCTTCCATTTTTAACTTCCTTTATTTCACCATTTTAATTGGGGCTTAGCCCCTGATTTGGCTTAAGAATACCAATATCCGTTCTTCTACCTTGGCCGCTAACCGTCACCGTAATGTTCTTGATGTTTGTCACCGGATTGTTATCAATTATAGTCCAGGAAATGGTATAATCTCCCAATACTTCCTGATGAGGATTACCGGCTGAGTCCAGTACGGGATGAGAGTACGGAAGCGCTGACAGTTCTTCAATCTTGTCCATGCCCCATGTACTGAAATTTGTTAGTTTTCCGGCCATGGAATTCATCCTAATGGCCGAGGTCTGCATGCCCGCCACGGCAAGCAGACCTACTGCAAAAATCGTAATGGCGATGAGTATTTCTATAAGCGTATACCCGTCTTCTTTTTTCAATGTTCCCATCTGAGCCTTCGTCTCGATTATATATGAACCTATCTCAATAATAAGATTTAGGGTTCAAAAATAGCAAGTTGAGCTATGCGAAATCCCGAGAATCGGGGGCGCGAAACGGTGAAAAAGCGGAGCATACACGTAGTATGTGAGCATTTTGAATCGTTTCGCAACACAGCCATGGGCACTTAGATTGTTTTTGAGATAGGTTCATGTTATCCAACCTCGAATATCAGCCTATAATCCTAAATTTCTTAATTTAATCCGAGCGGTTAAACATCTGCGGCTGAAATAATCATTCTGTGGTTTTAAAATCTGCCATTCCCGCAGGTTAAAATAAGCGTTATTATTTTTGGAGGCCAGCGTATTCCTTTCTGTCCGAGCCACCATGGTCACCTCCACCAACCTGATTTGATCCAGACTTTCGTTAGGAACACTGCTGCCCTTCGGGTTGAGCACATTGGGGGGTGAAGATCCGTCCAGATAAACAAAATCGAGGACATCGATGTTCTGGACCACCAATTGATTTCCGCCCCCGGTATTTTTCACAAGATTGTTGGCTTTCAAACAATAGGTAATGTCTTCATTGGCATCGTCCGTAGCCCCGTCCGAATCAGTGTCGTCAAGATTTCCCCTGACATCTTCAGTAAAACGGATCTTAGTCGCATCTGCTGTGATGATTCTCGCATTGGCATTCCCGGTGGGGTCACACCCGGCCATCCGAATGTCTCTTTGCATGTAAAACAGGGCAATTCTGAGATTCTGATTCATGACAACCGTCTCTTCCTGAACCACATACGATTTATGCTGGTTTAAAAATGTCGAATAAATTGCTCCAAAGACAAGAAAAGACACAACCATGGCAACCAAAAGCTCTACAATGGTAAGCCCTTGATTCGGAAACCTAATTTTTTGTTTCAGTTTCATTTCCATAATGCCACCGGACTCTATTTTTGCAAATTATGTTCCAATGACTTTTCTTTTTTGAAAGTGTTTAAAAACACACCATTTTGCCAAAACATACAATCAATCGTATCAATCTGTTTTAATTGATAATGGTTGATGCTTTCAAACGCTGAATGGTTATTAAAGATGTAAATCTGAGGAATACAACGTTAGCGTACTGTGTGATTTCAGGTGGACAATGGTTTGGAATTTACCTGATAGTGCACCGAAAAATGTGCATGAATGCACATTTTTCGGTGCACTCAATCCTTCCCCGTTCTTAAAAGCCTTAGTGGGAAAAAATCATCGTACCATATGATATTTGCAATACCGCCCATATTAGTATAGTAGTATTTAATATCTACTCACGTTTTAAATAGAGAAATTTCTTAAAATTTGTAATGATCTGAAGGTGTAAAATATGTCTGATCTTGAAAGCAAAAAACTACCTACGGTCGAGCAAGTTGAAGAGATCATGAAAGACTGGGGGAAGTTTACAGCTGAGGAATTTGCAGTCCGTTTTCAACTGGACAAAGAAGTTATAGAGGCTACCGTAGCGTATCTCCACAAATTGAAAAGAACGTCCGACGAACGTTCAATTCCAGTCGTTGCATGTTATCGAAACGACAAGCTGGAATCCATTGTCAGGTGTGCCGGTGCACGACACGGTTATATGTGATTCTAAGAAAGGAAACCTGACATGAAAGATATTGCCCCGAAAATTCGATCCCTTATTTCAACTATCGAACCTCAATTATCTCGCATGAATCATCATGAAATGGGGATCAAACCCGATCCACACAAGTGGTCGAAAAAGGAAATACTCGGGCACCTAATCGACTCGGCCGCGAACAATCACCAGCGGTTTGTAAGGGCTGCGAACAAAACTGCCGGCCAGTTTCCGACATATGATCAAGATGAATGGGTTCGAATTCAGCGCTACAATGAAATGCCTTGGTCGTTTTTGGTCACACTTTGGTCTGCATACAACAACCATTTGAGTCATATTATTGAATCCATTCCAGAGAGTGCCGGATCTTCACCCTGTAACATCGGAAAAGAGGAACCCGTCACACTGGAGTTTGTTGTAAAGGACTACTTGCATCACTTGCAGCAGCATCTCAAAGACATATTGGAAGAAAAAGTCTAACCCGCATAATAAAAACAAACGGAAAATAAAAAAGGACATCGTTTCATGAATATTCAAATGCTTATAATGGTGGCCAGTGGTATTCTTGTAGGAATCGGTGCGTCGTTTACCGGATTGGGCGGCGGGTTTCTGATGGTTCCAATACTCCTTTTTATGGGGTATCCTGCACAAAAGGCAGTGGGAACATCATTTCTAGCGATTCTCGTCATCTCCATATCTGCCTTGATCGCGCACAATAAGTTCGCAAATGTCGACTACAAAATCGGCTTCCTCCTCGGTATGGGAGGGATCATTGGTGCACAGGTTGGAGCCAGACTGGTCGAACATGTTACTACTGCACATTTTAAGAAAATCTTCGCTCTTGTTCTTGTCGCTCTCGCAGTCTACCTCTTCGTAAAAAAATAGAACAAAAGGATCAAGCCCGACGTATCGCTTTGCCATAAATCATACCTATCAAAGAAACAAAATTGGTATAACGCCTCTTTTCTAATTTCAATCTTTACCAAAGCTTTACCTTTTCTTTACGCCCCTTTTAAATTCAATTGTTATTGTTATCGTAGAATTCATCGTCCCTTTAAAGCAAAAATGGGACATACACCC
>Ga0307423_1001438_pt1 | contig 14328 bp, 15 predicted proteins | sample SalMarWE160310MG_FD_202154 | JGI IMG/M metagenome (GOLD analysis project Ga0307423, IMG submission 202154) | Salt marsh sediment microbial communities from the Plum Island Ecosystem LTER, Massachusetts, United States - WE1603-10 | ecosystem: Environmental > Aquatic > Marine > Intertidal zone >...
CTTCCAACAATGGTATTGCACGTTTCTTTGCTTTTTCATCTCCAGCCATGAAATACGACTGTTTCTTTGCCTGGACACTGTCAGGACGGCCCATGACCGGCGCTGCAAGATAATATCCGCCAAATCCCGATTGTTGAAAGGTAAGCCGGGCCGCAGTCTTCGGCAATATGGTGCTCATGGAAATATGAATTCCATCCCTCCCCAAACGTTCTGCCAATTCTCCATTTTCTCCCACAACGGCAATCAATGCGCGATCTTCAGAAACACAGCTCATCACTATTCCGCCAGGTTCCGCTACATCCAGAGATTTTTTTTTAAATTCCACGTCCAAGCCGATCAGAGAGGATGCTTTTCCAGGTGTTCTGTTATAAATGCTTAAATGATAGCCGGCTTTTATTAAATTATGGGCCATAGGCAGTCCCATCATTCCAGTACCGATAAATCCTATATTCTTTTTTTCTGGCATGGCTACATCTCCTTATTTTTTTTATTTTATAGTTTGGCGCATTATATATTCACAACCCGTTACCGAGACGCAAGCCAGCCTCTCTCTCCACAGGTTTTAAGCAATTTTTTGTACGAAGTTTAAGTAAAAGGCTTTTCATGCCAAATGTCAACATACCACATTTGTGCCCAAATGGTTTTCTGCCATTTTTATACGGCATTTTTTTGTCACATCCAGAACGTTTTGCCACAATAACTATGGATTGGAATCCATATAGTATGTTGCGAAAAAACATTCTAACTTTCGATATTATATTGTATTTATAACAAGTATACACCCTTAAATAATGATGGCACTGGTTTTGCATACACATAAAATGATAGAAAATGGAGGTGAAATTCAATGGAAGCAATTAATTCTGCCATCGTTTTTGAAGAAACCCATGCCCCTTCAAAAGAAGAGCTTGTGTCATCGGTTGACATTGAGTCCGTGGAAGGTCTTATGGATCATTATGACGAGCCCAGCTATTTTTTCAGAGGCGCCATTTTTGGTTTTATCTTATGTGTTCCTTTTTGGGCCGTTATATTCTGGTTCATCACTTGATTGAATATCAATCGCTGTAATAAGTCATTGAAAAAACAATATTCATCATGGAGAATTTATGCAGCCCAACAAGGTCATCGTACGATTTAAGGACGGTATGATAATGAAAGGCAATACCAGTGACTTTTTTCCAAATAAGGTACGCTTTCACTTCAATCGTCTGGATGGCAAGATAGAGGAAATTAATATCGAAACTTTAAAGGCGGTCTTTTTCGTAAAGAATTTCGAAGGTAATAAAGATTATCAAGAGAAATATGAAGATACGATCCATGCTGCAGGACGCAAGATCGAAGTAGAATTTACTGATGGTGAGTCTATCTCCGGTTATGCTTTAGGTTATTCACCTGACCGCCACGGCTTTTTCATAACACCGGCTGATTTGGCCAGCAACAATGAACGCATTTTTATAGTAAAATCAGCTACTAAAAATATTAAATTTCTCTAATGACACAAGATAAATTCAGGGAATCTCCCCGGTTTTGAAAAAATTCACTGCTATTTGTTGTTTTTGGAAACCATTGCCTTCTGCAATTTTTCGGCCAAATCACTATTGGGCAAAGGGGTTTCGGACTGTGCAAAATTTTTCCAGGCACCATCGTCTTTTGAATCGCCTGGATTAAGGGTAATTTTACGTTCGCGGGGATGGATCTCCTCCACAGTCACGACAAGCGAATCTCCTACTTTGAGTTGTTCTATCAATGCAGGTTTTTCGGCCCCGCTTATTTTCGGTTTCGGTAGAAGTCCGGTGATACCCGGAGCCAATGAAACAAAATAGCCAAATTTTTCTTTTTTTTCCAATGTTCCTTTGACGACCTGACCAACACTGAATTTGTCCGACACCTCCAGCCATGGATCTCCCTGAGCATCTCTGATGCTAAGGGAGATCCTTCGCCCTTTTGCATCGAGATCTTTGACCAGAACCGAAACCTTTTCTCCCGGGGTTACAACATCCTCGGGGTGAATGACTCGTTTGACATAGCTCATCTCGCTGATATGAACCAAACCCTCTATGCCGGGAACGATTTCAACGAAAACCCCAAATTTCATGCACCGGGTGACTTTTCCGATCACCTTGTCTCCCGGACGAATTTTTTCAAATACCGTATCCCATGGGTCGTTGCCAAGCTGTCTCATGGACAGGGAAATTTTTTTCTGATTCTTTTTGTCACCGTTCGCTATGTCGATAACCTTAACCGTAACCGTATCATCGGGTCGGACCATCTCTTCAATCTTTTCCACCCTGGACCAACTCAATTCGGAAATATGAACCATGCCTTCGACGCCGGGAATCAGCTCAACAAATGCGCCGTAGGGCATAAGTTTAATAACCCTGCCTTCTAAAATATCGCCCTTTTTTAACGTACTGAAAAAGACTACTTTTTCCTTTTCCATGGCCTTTGCAAGAAGTTTTCGGCGGGAGACCACGATGTTTCTTCCGTTTTCTTCGAGTTGGGTAACCAGAAATTCATAGGTCTGTCCGACGTAACTTTCAGGTGCTTCGACATATTTTACATCGATCTGACTCATAGGACAAAAGGCGCGTTTCTGAAGCAGGTCCACGTTGAAACCACCTTTGCAGGTTTGTGTTATTTTTCCTTCAACAGGAATTGCGTTTTTAAATGCGTCATTCAGAATATCGAACCCTCCGATCCCGGAAATTGCTTTGGATAAACGTATTTCATTTTCATCAAGGGCCACCACATACAACTCAATTTCATCACCTTCACTAAAAGGCATATTTCCCTCGTCGTCTAAAAGCTCAGCACGTTCAACGGTTCCGTCAATTTTTGTTCCCGTCTCCATAAAAACGGTATTTTTTCCGATGGAAATGATCTTTGCGGTCAATTTGTCACCGATCTGAAGATCGTCTTTCATACCGAAGCTGTAGGATTCAAAAAGCTCGGCGAAGCTTTCCTCCTCATTCTCTTCTGTTTCATTTTTTAAGTCGTCTGACATGTCTATTGCTCCAAAAAAAAGATTAATGTAGATATGTTGTACGATAAGTTTACTCTCCCAGAATTTTTCCCACTTGATTGATGATCTCTGCAGCTGTTGCCTTGTCTTTCAAAACGACCCTTTTCCTGGCATCAACTTTGACCTGGGTGGTTTTTGACGTCACCTCTTCTAAAATGATTACGATGTCAAGTTCCTTTGTAGCCGCAGTTATGGTATTGCCATCTTCTGACCTGCGGTCATCAATTATGTTAATGTCCATTTTTTTCAAAGCGTCAATTGTAGCGTGGTGAACCTGATCTCTAGAGGAACTGAAAGACCTGTAAGCTACATTGCTGAGGGTGTAGCTTGCTCCGACTCCAGCCCCCGTCAGGGCCACAGCTGTACATCCTGACAGTAACGGAAGAAGAAACGCAATGAAGTATTTTCTGAATATATTCATATTCTTACAATGCTATTGGTGCAGCTGGTTTTGCATCTGCACAGTGCCCGGGAGGGTGAAGGCAAATTTCCACGAACCAGACCATATCATCTGACCATCCGAAATCATAAAAAAATTACAGATACTTTATCAGTATCGACAACATTCTCAACAACAATTTATATACAGATATCATATTTTTCTGGTGTCGGGTCAAATAAATCCTATTTTAGAAATTGCCAAATCCTCTCCGTCCACCAGTAACTGTGATAGGGAATCGTTGTTTTTTTAATATTCGAAGCGAAAAGGCTGAAAAAAGAACCGTATCGGTCGGCTTGCCATTGGCTTAATTGTGATTATTATACACACAAGAATACGACAAGGTGGTGAATACTTATGACAGAATCAAAAATGAAATCGGAAAATCCCCAAAAGAAAAAATTTGTCATGGATCTGGAAAAACTCAACACCTATAATGCAGAGGGCTGTCCGGCATGTGGTATGAAGTTCAACCTGGGGGATACCGTTGTCGTTGCGTGCGGGACCTGGGAGGGAGGAAAAATAATCCACGATAGCGAAGCTGTTTTTGACGAAAGAATCTCCACTTATGTTGAGCGAAAGTGCTACAACCGCTGAGGAATGAAAAAGACGGTGTCGATCTCCTTTTCCAATAATGACTACATTTCCCACGTTGCATCTCCAAAAAAAAATCTATGGTCCTTATTCAAAAATGCTTCTATGGCTTTGCGCTTATCTCCCAGGCAAAATGAAGGTCCGTGGCCTGGATAGCAGACGGTCTCATCCGACCAGGATAATACGATGTTTCGTAATGTTTTCAAGGTTACCTGAAATCCCTCTGCGGACCAGGTTTTGCCCGGACCGCCGTCGAAAATCGTATCTCCCACAACAGCAAAATGGTAATCCTCATTCATTAGACATATTTGATCGGGAGTATGGCCGGGGGTATGATACACGTTTATTTGTTGATTGCCCACTTTAATTTTGCTGCCATTGGATAGCCAGCGGTCGGCCTCCAGATTCATGATGTCGGCATGAGGTCCGGAATGCGCCATTAGCGGAACCTCAAGTCGTTTTCGCATTTCAGACAAGGCCCCTATGTGATCGGAATGCGTGTGGGTCAGTATGATTGCCACCGGTTCAGTTTTTGTCAGCAGTCTATCCAAAGCATCCGGCTCAGCCCCAGGGTCGACAAGCACACTTTTTCGGGTTTCCGAACAAACCAGTACATATGCATTCAGCCCCCATGGCCCAACTTTTTTTCTACGAATCTTCAACCCGGATTTCTTATGGTTTTTGATCATAACTGATTTACCGAAAATTCACACTAATCTTTTTTCATGGCATGGTTTCGAATAAGTCCTTCCTGACTCACAGAGGCAACGAGTTTGCCTTCCTTGGTGTAGATTTTCCCGTTGTTCAATCCTTTGGCCTTGTAAGCATTTGGACTATGCATGACGTATAAAAGCCATTCATCCATCCGAAAATCCCGATGGAACCACAACGCATGATCCAGGCTGGCCACTTGCATATCACGCTCCCAGTAACTGTGCCCGTGAGGATAAAGAGATGTAGCAACGAAACCGAAATCAGATGCATACGCCAGCATATATTGGTGAACTCTAAAATCATCCGGCATTTTATCGATGGCTTTAAACCACGTGTAACCGACCGGCTCCCTTTTTTCCGGAGAAAAAGGGTCAATGGGATTCACCGGTCTAAATTCAATGGGTTTTTTGCACAAGATTTTATCCCGAATCGATTCCGGTATTTTGTCAGCAATTGCCATTGCAAGTTCGAGTTCGGATTCAATTCCTTCCGGCCCGGGGATATCCGGAGCCTTGTCTTGATGATCAAATCCCGGCTCGTCAACTTGAAATGAAGCAGACATGTTAAATATTGCACGTCCCTTTTGAATTGCAACGACACGGCGAGTGGTAAAACTTTTTCCATCACGAATGCAGTCAACGTCATAAATGATGGGCTTGTTTGCATCACCCATTCTCAGGAAATATGCATGAAGGCTGTGGGCTTTACGGTCCGATTGTATGGTTTGATATGCGGCTGATAAGGCTTGGCCCAACACTTGTCCACCAAATACACTTCCAAAACCCAAATCCTGACTTTGCCCTCGAAAAATATTCTCTTCTATTTTTTCTAGTTTCAGAAGCCGTAATAATTCCTCTAAAACGTTATCCTCTTTACAAACGTTCATTTTTCTCCTCTGTTTTATCTAAATTAAACCTAAGTTGAGCGATTTTCAGGTTTGCCGCAAATACAAGGAAGATGTTGTATCGCTATAGTCGTCTATGCGGAACGGCATCTGACGCAGTAGATGCGGTGAAATTGGAAATCCCGCAGGGTTTCAAATTATTGAAATTCAAAATGTCAGAATGCCTTAAAAATATTGTTAAATTAACCATTTCAAAAATTTGAAACGCTCAGCTAAGGTTAAAATTTTTTGAGCCTCTTGTAATCAATGGCTGAAGCATAATCGACCAAATCATTTTCGTTGATATTCCGTCCTTTCACAGAAACAAGGTATTGTTTTGCTACAACGATATTTATTTCTCCATTCTTTTGTGATGGATGGTACTTTATGATGGCCTTTTGCCTTTTTATTTTTGTGAGTTTTCCTCCATCAGCTGAAGCGTAGGCAGGGTTTGAAAAGACCATAACCATAGATTGAAGGGCAGGAGAATCCGTAATTATTTCTATAGTAACGGAACTTTTTTCTTTTTTATATTTTCTTTTTGCTGAAATCATACCACCAAGATATCCTGGACCCGCAGCCTGTGATTTAACATCATCTGCCGACCACCCGGCTAATGGTTCGGGCAATAAAGCTTCCAGATTTCCGCTTCGCTTTTGGCGTATGAGTTGGGAGGCATAGTCGAGGCTGTTTGCAGCTTCGACGTAATTATTTTCCTTATAATATTCCGCTGCTTCTTCAATGGAATCAGTAATTTCATCGGCAAAAACAACCCTAGGAATAATAAATAATGAACTTATAAACAAAACGATCAAGCACGCACGGAAAGCTTTTGATATTCGAAGCATTTTAACCTCCTCATTCATCTTTTTCGATGGTTTCAAATCCTGGCTTCGTCTCTAACCTAAATACAAAATAAATTTTCCAATTTTGTTTATGATCAATTCGTTTTTAATATTGACACGTCCGCACCTTCTGTCAACAAGAAACGCCTGTAATAAAAACAAAATGGATTCATATTCTGTTTCGGTTAATATAGAGGTCGCTGTTGTTGCGAAATGATGTTTTGTACTTATTTTTTATGTAATGTCTCAGCGTTATTTTGGTAATTATTATGAAATCATGGAATAAAAATTTTAAAAGAACTCCATCCGGACATGGCTGAAATGCTGTTTAAACAGATTAATTACTAAATGAAGTCGGGGCGCTCCGTACAGGGTTTATCTCCGGGTCCCGGCAGCTCCGCCTTTGAACCCCCTTTTGATTCGCCTTCAATGAGAGACTTTATGTCCGGATATGCATATATGGTCTTCGCATTATTTTGGGGCAAACCACCGGAATCGGCTGAAGGCCCATAAACACTGTGTACATTTCTTCCCAGTATCCTGAGAATGGCAGTCTGCTCTCCTCGATGATGAGCGGTATGGGCGATTCGCCTCAGCATAATCCAGGTTCTCGAACGCCTGGTATCAAAAAAAGAAACCTTTTCCTCCCACCAGGCTTTGTCCTTTGTTTTTAATATCTCAAACCGTTTTTCGGTATCTTCGGCATATCCTTTTATAAATTCAAACCGTGTCTCTTTTTCAGGTAAAGGAAGGGCATCGACATCAATGCCGAACATGTTGCAAAACCATCTGTCTTCGCTAACGCATTGATGCACCATGTGTTCAAGTGGGTTCCGATCTTTCTTGTTGAGTGGATGGGGACGAATGAAAAGATCGTCATCCGTGAACATGCTCCAAACGCTAAGCGTCTTTATCCTTTCTGTGTCATACGTATCTACAAGAAATTGATATTCCATTTTTGCTCCTTTACAGATCATTTTCCCCCAAGGTGCGGAGTTTGCCCCGTTGTTGCAAAAGCCCGTGCAAACAGGCGGCAGGACTTTTGAACCCACAATCAACTACCGGCTTTCCTAAAAAAAACCTGATCCCTCTGCCTGAAGTTATACCGGATTCTCCCAGTGAGACAACTTTCACAACGTCACTGATATTTTGCTGAAATATATGCGCGCAGTTCAACCCTTATATTCAAGCATGAACATAGAAAAAAAGACTTCGAGACCTTTTGTGATTATACCGGCAGGCAGAACATCGTTTGTGTCTCTCTGATACCCTTTATGATTCTGATCTTGTCGTAAGCCAGGGACAGCATGCTGGCATCGTCCAGAGCCTGAATCTCTGCCACCACATCATAGCGGCCGGCCGTCAGGTAAACGTTCTCCACCCCTTTGATTTTTTTTATCTTACCAGCGACCTCGCGATCTTTGCCTGGCTCTGAATTGATTAAAATAATTGCTTTTGCCATAATGTAGCCTCCTTTTAAATGAATAGATACACACGGGTGTATACCCCTCCTGTCACTTGTAAACCAAGTTGTCGGGTTCAAAACCTTATTGTAATATCACTAAAACGAATATTCCTTGAAATGAAAGCTGATTCAAAATAGATGTCAGGTTGTAGAGGAAACTCTATATTGTGTAAGATTAGAGCAAATGAAATTTAGTGTCAAATAAATTACTCAAGTTTCGCATCCGAATAGGGCTGAGATAATTTTTTGGCAAAATCATATGAATTGTTTATTTTATGCAAAAATGATATCAGATTTAAAAAACCCTATGTCGGCTTTCATTTAAACAAAAACACGATTTGCAAAGGAGAATCTATGGAAACCAAACCAGACATCATCTCTGACGTGCGAAGTTTTATGAAAAGCAGGGTAATCCTTTCCGCCTCCGAATTAGATTTTTTTTCGAAACTGGACGGAAATTTTGTTTCCGCAAAAGAGTTGGCTGAGATGTCCGATCTGGATGAAAGGGCTACCACACGAATTCTTGATTGCCTGGTCACTTACGATCTTCTTGAGAAAGAGAACAATCGTTATCGAGCCACAGAAAAAGGTTCGCAACTTTCATCACTTAATCGGGAATCCCGGCTCCCCATGGTAAAACACATGAATCACATATGGAACAATTGGAGCCGCCTTACAGACGTTATTAAAAAAGGTACCAATCCATATTTAAGACCCGTTGTTGATTCGGAGTCAAAAGCAGACAGAAACGCCTTTATCGGAGCAATGCATGTCGCAGCAAAGCGTATTTCAACTAAAATAGCGGACACCTATAATTTGAGCGCCTATAAAAAACTGCTGGATATCGGAGGCGGATCAGGGGCTTACACCATCGCTTTTTTAAAAAAAAACCCACAACTAAACGCTGTTATATTTGATCTTAAAGGCGTTATTCCTATTACAAAAGAAATAATCCGTGAGAACAATTTTCAGGACAGGGTCAAATTCGTTGTCGGGGATTTTTATGTGGATGACTTACCTTCTGGTTGTGATATTGCACTTCTATCAGCCATTATTCACCAAAACAGTCCTCAACAGAATGTTGAACTCTACCGGAAAATTTATCAAGCCCTCGATCCTGGTGGAACGTTGATCATTCGGGATCATGTCATGGATGAATCTCGTACAAATCCACCGGCCGGAGCCCTTTTTGCGTTGAACATGCTGGTAAATACCCAAGCCGGAGACACTTATACATTCATGGAAGTAAAAAATACCTTAAATATAGCCGGTTTCATAGAAGTAAAACTCGCTATATCAGGAAAAGAGATGGACTGCCTTGTAGAGGCGATAAAGCCGAATCCAACATAAGTCCGGATGATAAAAATGAATGAAATAAATAATGTGTTCCTAAAAAATATTGATGACGTCGTTGACAGGCTCATCTCCGAATTATCATTTAAAGATAAAACAAAAATTGCCAATATGTCGGAAGTCGACCTGGTAAAACTTAATCTCTCTTGGGGTATATACATTAGAAAAGAATTTCGCCTTGAAGGCAATTATCCGCTGTTGAAATCTTTAAAATCTTATGCAGGCGTAAATGCAATGACCCCTGAACAGGCATCATACATCATAATAAAAGAATTGTGGGAGAAACTTCAAAATTCTCACGTTTTAAAAATCATCAAATAGTGTCTGTCCGTAAATAGCAACCGACAGCCGGATCGTTTCCACCTGTCGGCAGGAAACAGAACATGCAAATCTAAAAAAAATGACTTGGCTGATAATAGAGGCATATGGCAAATTCCCCTGATGCAATTAAAAGTTTTGACTCCCTGATCTTTTCAGCGGGCCGCAAATATCCGTTTAACCAAAATCAATAGCGCATAGATTACCAATGCCCACAAGAGACTGTTGATAAATAGAGGTATAACAACATAGTTTCCGGGGAAAAACTGCCTTGGATACCATGCCAGTGTAATGACAGGAAAGTATAACACTTTAGATAGCATCATCATCCCGCGCCCAATGAAAGACATCTGGGTTTTATTAACATTGGCTGTAAAGACAGACAACGTTATCATTGAAGCAAACTTCGTTAAAACAGAATGAGCCGCTGCGATAACGAGAATTATAAAAGTTTTCTTCATAAAATTTCTTATACACCACCCATCATTAACGCACCCTCAATGATGTTCTCAGTCTGGTTTCTGGCATAAGGCCCGTTTTGTCCGATCACAAATATTACTTCAATGCGGTATAGCTGGATCCAATCTTTAAGCAGTAAAGCAGCTTTGATGTCATCCATTTGATCAAGATCGATACCGAGCATCTGGCGCCCATATCTCAAAGTCGCCTTTCTGGCGGAATCCAAATCTCCGGTCAGTTTGCCATACGATATAATAAGGGTGCCTGACGCGTCCATGACATTCTGTCTGATACATTCGGAATAATTTTCAGATGACATCTCCTTGAGTTTGAATCGTAAAGGCAATATGCCGGTGTCGGTTACCCTGCCTTTTGGTACCCATCCACCATGAGGAATTCCCATTTTAATTGCTATGTCAAGAGCTGCCTGGTCTGATTCGGTTTGTCCGCCTGAAATAATTTTTTTAAGCATAATACTCTCCTCGTTGATTTTGCAGCGATAATCTTTAAGGATTAAAATATTCATCGATGAACGCTTCGGACGACATGATTCTTATCAAAGGGTATATGGGAGTGCTTTTGTTATAAAGGCATCTGGATGTTTGTTAAACCTACCCTTAAGCAAATCTACGATGATCAGGGCTGGTTTCATGGCAATCCATCCTTTAGGACTTCAACTTGACTGCGTTTTAATGTTACAGGCAGATCGTGATTCCCCTTTATCATTAGGTATCAGGAAGAAAAACCAGGGTACCCTTTGGGAGTCCGTTAAAGTCGTTTATTTTATCACCGGCCACCAATTTTTTGGGTGGCAGGTAGTAGATCGTCTTCCGATCTTTGAACTTCTTACCGGCAACTTGGTAGGCGGATCGACCTTTATGAAGCTCGAAAGGACCCCGGTAACCGACAATAAGTTTTGTTTTGGCAGGCAGATCATCCCAATCGGATATCATTGAACCGACTTTCATTTGGCCTGAAGGCATAAAATAGATCGTGGTTTTCAGTTTATACGCTTGACCGGCAAAAGACCATGCCGTGAGCCTGTCCGATATAATCTTTATGGGATCATCGCTTTTTATCAAAGAAAGGCTGTTCTCCTGATTCAGCATCACAACAGTTTTTGCAGGTATTCTGTCCCAGCCTATTTTATCTGAAATTTGATCACCGGTGTATATTTGACCGCCTGGAAATTTGTAGACCGTTGTCTGACTGTCGTAATCTTCTCCGGCGATTGACCAGGCGGTGTTAATTTTTGTAATGAGGTTCGCGTCATCTGTTTTTTCAACATATTCCCGCCGACCATAATATATTTTAGATAGCTGAAGATCGGCCAAAAGCTGGCCGGATCGCACATCGGGATCATAAGGCCAGGTGGGTCCTACTTCGGCTTTTTCGCGAATAAAATTTCTTGCACAACGTTTGCGCCCCCGTTGATTTCTTCTAAACCACCGGTTTGGTTTTCCATAGGCTACCTGGCTGTGGGTCAACACTGCCCGATCATCCAGGCCGTATACCCCTTGTAAAATGTCAATCAATATGCCCACGGAACGATACTGGTTTTCAGTGATGGGTGAGTAATGATACCCGACCAATTCAATTCCGATAGAGATTTTACTGATATCCGTCTCCCCGTTCCACATGCTAAGGCCGGCATGATCGGCCACGTATTTCTTGTCTAGAACTCTATAAGCGCGTCCGTTTCTGGCAATTACATAATTGGCATGACCGCCATAGGTTCTCCGACCGTTTCGTAAGTGTTTTCCCTTCGAAACAACCCTTAACGTCATTTGAAGCCCGAGTTCCGAGGTGTGGACGATAATGTATTTTGTCTGTTTGCGCCTGATCTTTTTATAATTCGGGTTCAACCGTGAACGGTAATCTACAATGGAATTCTGAAAGTTCAGGCGATCGGTGCGAGTATATGCGGCTGAAAAATGTGGTCGATTTAAAATAAAAACAAGACATAAAGAAACCACCCATATCAATCGTTTATTATATAATTTTGATAAATCATTCATAAGTTCCATTACATTCAATACGCTTGCATTAAATAAATATTTATGGAAAATATAGTAACACCTAATTTGAGCGATTGTCGAGGTTGCCGCAGATACAAGAAAGATGTCGTTTACGCTATAGTCAACTATGCTAAATGGCATCTGACGCAGTAGATGCGGTAAGATCGGCAATCCCGAAGGGTTTCAAATTTTAAAAATGAAATCATTATAATCCGTTAAAACAAAATATACTTGATCCCCTTTAAAATTTGAAACGCTCAATTTAGTTAACATTATATTCGGGATCGAATGACGAAAAAATATTCTAGCCGAAGTTGAGACAGAATGTCAACCGCCGCTTTTTTATAAAAAGGAAACATTATGGGTGACCAGCCAAATAAAATCATATGTTCCATGGTTCAGGTGAGCAAGTATTACGATAAAAAACCAGTTCTTAAAGACATATCATTGTCGTATTTTTACGGCGCCAAAATCGGCGTTTTGGGACTCAACGGCTCGGGGAAAAGCTCTCTTTTACGCATCATGGCGGGCAAGGACACGGAATTTAACGGAGAGTTGATTCTATCTTCTGGCCACACTGTGGGATATTTGGAGCAGGAGCCGGTTCTTGATGACACCAAAACCGTCAAAGAAACCGTTGAAGAGGCGGTACAGACGACCGTTGAACTCATGAATGAATTCAATCGCATCAACGAAACGTTCGCCGAGCCCATGTCAGAAGAAGAGATGGATCGCCTGATCGAGCGACAGGGAGAGGTCCAGGAAAAACTGGATGCAGCGGATGCGTGGGATCTGGACGCCCGCCTGGAAATGGCCATGGATGCGTTGCGCTGCCCGCCAGGGTATACATTGGTAAGCGTACTGTCCGGGGGGGAAAAACGCCGGGTGGCACTTTGCCGGTTGTTGCTCCGCGCGCCGGACATTCTGCTTTTGGACGAACCCACCAACCATTTGGATGCCGAAACCGTGGCTTGGCTTGAGCATCATCTTCATCAATACCCGGGAACCGTCATCGCAGTGACCCACGACCGGTATTTTCTTGATAACGTTGCCGGCTGGATTCTGGAACTCGATCGGGGTCACGGCATCCCATGGAAAGGCAATTATTCTTCATGGCTCGAACAAAAACAGGAGCGTCTCAGACAAGAGGAAAAGGCCGAAAGCCATCGTCAAAAAACCCTTCAACGGGAATTGGAATGGATCAGGATGACCCCCAAGGCCCGGCAGGTCAAATCCAAAGCTCGAATCAGTGCATATGAAAAACTGCTGAGCCGTGAAAGCGCGTCGCGAGCCGGAGATCTTGAAATCTATATACCCCCGGGGCCTCGTCTGGGTAATCTGGTGGTTGAAGCCGAAAATGTATCCAAAGGTTACGACGATCGCTTGCTGGTCGAAAACATGTCATTCTTTTTGCCGCCAGGCGGCATTGTCGGCGTGGTGGGCCCCAATGGTGCCGGAAAGACCACGTTGTTTAAGATGATAACAGACCAGGAAACACCGGACACGGGCAGTATCCGGATCGGACAAACCGTTCGAATGGCCTATGTGGATCAGAGCCGGGAAAGTCTTGATCCGCAAAAAACCATTTGGGAGGTGATTTCGAACAAAGAAGATGTGATCGAACTCGGCAACATGTCAGTCAAATCAAGGGCCTATGTGGCTCGATTCAATTTTACCGGTACCGACCAGCAAAAAAAGGTCGGCATGCTATCGGGCGGCGAACGCAACCGTGTTCATCTGGCCTGCATGCTCAAACAGGGCGCCAATGTTATTCTTCTTGACGAACCCACCAATGACCTTGACGTAAACACCCTTCGCGCCTTGGAAGAAGCTCTGGAAAATTTTGCCGGGTGCGCGGTAGTGATCAGCCACGATCGCTGGTTTTTAGATCGTATTGCCACGCATATTCTGGCCTTTGAAGGAGACAGCCGGACAATATGGTTCGAGGGAAATTATTCGGAATACGAGGCGGACCGTAAAATACGTCTGGGCGTCGAGGCCGACCGCCCCCACAGGATCAAGTATCGCCAGCTTACACGGGATTGACCGGGTTTCGGCCTGATACGATTCTGTGGAAACAGGGAGCGGGGAGTTTCCATTTGTAAGATCGCATCATTGATAATGCTTTTTTTCAAACCGTGGAGACGATGGAATGAAAGGAAAAATCCAATGAAACAACATCCACTGGCTGGAAAGCCGGCGCCAAAGTCTATGCTGA
>Ga0307423_1001440_pt1 | contig 14318 bp, 12 predicted proteins | sample SalMarWE160310MG_FD_202154 | JGI IMG/M metagenome (GOLD analysis project Ga0307423, IMG submission 202154) | Salt marsh sediment microbial communities from the Plum Island Ecosystem LTER, Massachusetts, United States - WE1603-10 | ecosystem: Environmental > Aquatic > Marine > Intertidal zone >...
CGCGGCCCTGGTTGGCGGCGGTCATGAGCTTCTCGCCCATAAGCTTGGAGGCGCCCATGACGTTGGTCGGATTCACGGCCTTGTCGGAACTGCAGAAAATGGTCCGGGCGACGTTGTTTTTCTTCGCCGCCCGAATGACGTTTTGCACGCCCATGATATTCGTCTGGACCGCTTCGAAGGGGGAGCGCTCACAAAGCCAGACATGCTTGTAGGCGGCGGTGTGGAAGACGAGATCCACCCCGCGCATCATCTCGGTCAGCCTGTCCTCGTCGCGGATGTCGCAGAGATTGAAGCTCGTCCGCTCCGGCGCGCCCAGGCGGTGTTCCAGGAAGAACAGGTCGCTTTCGTTGTTGTCCAGGCTGATGATTTCCGAGCCGTCTTCGCGCTCCAGAAGCTGGCGCACGACTTCGGAGCCGATGGTTCCGCAGGCGCCGGTGACAAGAATACGGGGCATTGGTTCATCCTTGGCAATAAGGTTTCGCCCCGGGCCCGGGAGCGGGAACGCGGGATCGCGCTGGCGAAGATACTGAAGATCGGAGCGTAAGGAAAGGGGCGCATGATCGGGCGGGCTTTGGACCATAATATTTCGTACGGTCAATGAGTGAACGATATATGTTGCCCTCACGGATGTCTGGCATTAAGTTTTTTTAGACGTGACCGATAAACACGTCATATTGAGCGAATCGGCTATGCTTTCATGCGGTTCGCCGGGAAGGACGGAAGAAAAATCGTTCGGGAAGCGAGTGAACGTTCGACCAACGCCGGAAATTCACAGCAAAGTTAAATAAAGGCGAACATATGGACATCAAGGGAAAAACGTTTCTTGTCATCGGAGGCGCGGGCTTCATCGGCTCGCATCTGGTGGATCAGCTGGCGGAAGAGGATGTCGCGGAAATCCGGATCTACGACAATTTCACGCGGGGCAGCGAGGGAAATCTGGCCCGGACGGTCAAGGACCCGAGGGTGAAAATTTTCGAACTCGGCGGGGAGCTTTTGCACCGCGACATCCTGAAGGAGGCCATGCGGGGAGTGGACGGGGTCTTTCATCTGGCCGCGCTCTGGCTGCTGCATTGCCACGACTTCCCCCGCTCCGCCTTCGAGGTCAACATCGGCGGGACTTTCAACGTCCTCGAAGCCATGCTCAACAGCGGCGTCAAGCGTCTGGTCTATTCCTCCTCGGCCTCGGTCTACGGCGACGCGCTGGTGGAACCCATGAAGGAGGACCACCCCTACAACAACACCAATTTCTACGGGGCCACCAAGATCGCCGGGGAACACATGTGCCGCGCCCTTTTCCATCGCTACAAGGACACGGAGAAGCGCTTCGACTACGCGGGTCTGCGCTATATGAACGTGTACGGCCCGCGCCAGGACTACCAGGGCGCCTACATCGCCGTGATCATGAAAATGCTCGACCGCCTGGATCGCGGGCTTTCGCCCACCGTCTACGGCGACGGCTCCCAGGCCTACGACTTCGTGGCGGTGGGCGACTGCGCCAGGGCCAACATCTGCGCCATGAAGTCGGACGCGACCGATGCCTTCTACAACGTCGGCTCGGGCGTCAAGACATCCATCAAGGAGCTTGCCGGGCTGCTCCTGGAGTTGACCGGCTCGAAGCTCGAGGTCGAGTACCTGCCCGGCGGCCTGACTTTTGTGAAGAACCGGGTGGGCTGTCCGGAAAAGGCTTCCAGGGAGCTGGGCTTCACCGCCGGGAAGGACCTTCGGCAGGGCCTGCTTGAACTGATCGAATGGCGCGCGGGCCACCAGCTCGAGGTCGAACGCCGCCGCAAAAAGGCCAGATGACATGGACCGCATACCGCTCATCAAACCGTACATGTCCGAGGCCGTGAAGACGCGGGTTCTGGCTGTCCTGGACTCGGGTTTTTTGACCGAGGGGCCGGTGACCAGGGAATTCGAGCGGCTGGTGGCCGAATACGTGGGCGCGCGGCGGGTCCTGGCGACCTCCTCCTGCACCACGGGCCTTGAACTGGCCCTGCGCTGCCTGGGGATCGGCCCCGGCGACGAGGTCATCGTCCCGGACTACACCTACCCGGCCACGGCCTCGGCGGTGAACATCGTCGGCGCGACCGCCGTCATTGTGGACGTGGACCCGGAAACGCTGCTCATCGACTACGACGCCCTGGAGGCGGCCGTTACGGAGAAAACCCGGGCGGCCATGCCCGTGTCCCTGTTCGGCTCGCCTCTGGACTGGGATCGCCTGGAGGACATCAAGCGCCGCCATGGCCTCTTCATGATCGAGGACGCGGCCTGCGCCCTTGGCTCGTCGTACAAGGACCGCATGACCGGCGCCTGGGCGGACGTCTCGGTTTTCAGCCACCATCCCCGCAAGTTCATCACAACGGGCGAGGGGGGGACGGTCTGCACCGGGAACGAATACTGGGCGGACTGGATGGAATCCTACAAGCATTTCGGCCTGCAAAGCCAGGGCGGCAGGCTTTCGGCCTCCTTCGTGCGGGTGGGGACGAACTACAAGATGAGCGATCTTCTGGCCGCTGTGGGCGTGGAGCAGATGCTGCGCGTGGACGAGCTGCTCGCCGAGCGGCGTCGCCTGGCCGGGCGCTACGCCGAGCTGTTCGCGGATGTTCAAGGCTTCGAGGCGCCTCGCCTCGTCTCCGAAGGCGAGCATTCCTGGCAGACATATTGCATTTTTGTCGATGACCGCGACGAGATCATGGCTTCCCTGCGCGGGCAGGGCATAGAGGCCCAGATCGGGACCTACGCCCTGCACATGCACACGGCTTTCCAGGATAATTCCTTGTGCAGGATCGAGGGCGATATGCGGGGAAGCGCCAGCGCCTTCGCCCGCACGCTGGCCCTGCCTCTTTACCAAGGTATGACGGAGTTCCAGCAGCGGCGAGTGGTTGAGGCTCTGGCGCGGGCTTTGCGACAGCATGGGAATTTATGAAACGAGCCTCTGCCATGCTGTTCGTGGAGGTCTTTGCGGAACTCCAATGAACTTTGAAGAGTGGCAAGTCGTTGGCAGAGCATGATGCCTTGGTCAAGTCAATGGGCAGTATGTTTTTTGGACGATAACTTGCAAAGATAAAAAAATTTACAGAATTTTCTACTGAAAGATTTCGATCCGCGCCGGGATGAGGGAAGATTCGAGGCCGGCGGAGTTGAGCGTCCGCACATGCTGCTCCTGGAACGATTGCGCGAGTTCGAGCATATCCGCTGATCATGCAACCCGAACTCGACGCCCCGGGCTTTCCCCGTCGCTCCGGCATGCGCCGGTTTTGGCGGACATGCTTAAGAAATTACCCTACGGCGGAATCGTTGTTCGCGCCAACGGATATATCCATGAGACGGCGGCGCTGCGGCAGACCGTTGCAGACGTTGCGGGGAAGTGATGGGCAAACCCAGATTGATGCACCTGTTCAATGCCTTCGAGGTGGGCGGCGTGGAACGCCAGCACATGATGCTGGTGCGCGAACTGGCCCCCTACTATGAACAGGCCTGCTGGTCTTACAACGAAGGGCCCATCCAGAACGAATTGGACATGCTGGGCATTACGCACAGGGCGGGACGCTTTCCCGTGGCTGCGGCCATGATCGAGCAGGGGCGTTTCGACTGCGTGGTGTTGCGCACCAACCGCTACCTGCGCGAAATGGCCGGATACTTTTCCGGCTGCGAGACGCCCGTGGTCTATGTCCGCAGTTTTTTACGCTGGTTCGAGGGCAACAAGACCTATTTTGACGCGGAGTTGGAGCGCATCAGCTACGAAATGGCGGATTATGCCCTATTCAGCGGCCCGTCGCTGCAAAAGGCGGCGCGGACGCTTTCTATGGAGATTCCCGGCGACGAGCTTTTGTTCAATGGACTGGAGCTGGCCCGTTTCCCCATGCGTCCACGCGAATTTTCCGGCCAGGGGCCTTTGCGCGTCGGCATGCTGGCCAACCTGGCTCCGCACAAGAACCAGCTTATCGCCATCAATGCGCTCGAACCGCTGTTGCGGGACGGACGTTGCGAGTTCGTGCTCGGCGGCGCGGCGCATTTCCCGGACTATGCGGCCAAAGTGGCCGAGGCCGCTGCGGGGTTGCCGGTCGAACTCAAGGGGTATGTTCCGGATCCCGTGGCCTTTAATGCCGACGTCGACGCCATGCTGTTGGCCTCCACCCATGAGGGGTGGCCCATTGCGCTTATGGAGGCCATGGCCTGCGGCATTCCGGTCATGGCGCCCGACCTGGGCGATACCGCATGCGTGCTCGATCATGGTAGGGCGGGGATGATTTATCCCGCAGGGGAGTACGGGCGGATAGCAACCCTGGTGGAGGCGCTGCGCGACCCGGAGACATACGCGGCGTTCGCGCGCGCGGGCGTCGAACACGTGCGGGGGTTCGATATACGAAACACCGCAGCCAAGCTGCGCAACGCGATCGAAACGGCGCGCCGCAACGGAAAACGCGCATGAGCGTGCATGTCGCGCTCATCAGCCGGCTCGCCTCTCGCGGATGCCTGCCCCAACGTATTCGCGAAACAGAGGCCATGATGGTCAGCCGCACGGGAAGAGCCTGTTTTTGCCAAGAGCGCAGCCAGCCCAGCGTCAAAAAAATGGTTGCGGGCAACGCGGCGCAAAGGGAGCGAGCGCCTGCGGAGCTGCCCGCGCCCAAAAGCCTGTTTCGGCGCGATTGTCTGGCGACCCTGCGCGAGGTTATGGCGGCGGATGACGCCGCTGCGTTTCACGATGTAATTCATTCAGTTAGTGAAAGATTCGGCGCTGACGTTTTGGAGTGGCCCGCGGAAGGCGTGAACCGGTTCGGCAACCGGCGGGGGCTGCGGGAGGAGTGCGGCGCCATTCTTGCTAGTTCTCCGCAAAACAACGGCGGCGCTTGCCTTGCCGTGCTTGCGTTCGACTACGCGAAAAGACCAGGGAGCGGGCGCGCGCCGTATCATCCGCCGCTGGAGCGGACAGGGGGTTGGAGCGCGACCTCCATAGCTTTCATGCATCCCGAACCCGGCAAGACGTTCAGGGATGCGCACCGACAAAACCGAAAGCCGCTCGCCGACTTACAGTAGGACACCGGGCCATGTGTGGCATAACAGGCATCATCCATCTCAACGGCGAGCGCGCGTCGCGCCGGGCCGTTCAGGCCATGAGCAGGGCCATCCGGCATCGGGGTCCAGACGGCGAGGGAGCGTATGTGGACGGTCCGGTCGGCTTTGGCCATACGCGGCTGGCCATGGTGGATCTAACCGACCAGTCCGCGCAGCCCATGGTGCAGGACGGTGGCCGCTGGGTTCTCGTGTACAACGGCGAGATCTACAACTACCGGGAGCTGCGCCGCGAGCTTATGGAGGAGGGATGCCGCTTCGTTTCCACGGGCGACACCGAAGTGCTGCTCTGGGCGCTCCGGCAATGGGGAGAGCAGGCTGTTGAAAGGCTCAACGGCATGTTCGCCTTCGCCTTGTGGGACAACGAACGCCGGGAACTCCTCCTGGGGCGCGACAGGTACGGCATAAAGCCGCTCTACGTGTCGCGGCGCGATGATGCGTTCCTCTTCGGCTCCGAGATAAAGGCGATTCTGGGGCACCCCCGGCATGCCATGGATATCGATCTGGAAGGGCTCGTTGAGTATTTCACGTTCCAGAATTTCTTTTCCGAACACACGCTGTTCAAGGGCGTGCACACCTTCCCTCCCGGCTTCACCATGCGCATCGGCCCCGCTTCGCCTTTGCCGGTCTGGCGGAGGTATTGGGACTTCAAGTTCGAAGACGCCGAAACGGGAGTGACCGAGGCGGAGTACATCGACGAACTCGACCGGCTTATGCGGATCGCCGTCAAACGCCAACTCATGGGCGACGTGGAGATCGGGTCCTATCTTTCCGGGGGCATGGATTCGGGTACCATCTCCTGCCTCGCGTCCGAAGGCGCCCCCGACTACAAGACGTTTACCTGCGGGTTCGACATGCACTCCATTTCCGGACTCGAGTTGTACTTCGACGAAAGGGAAAAGGCGGAACACATGTCGTACCTGCTCGGGACAGAGCACTACCAAGTGGTACTCAAGGCCGGAGACATGGAGCGGGCCTTGCCGAGCATTGTGTATCACCTGGATGAACCCCGAGTGGGACAGAGCTATCCCAACTATTACGCGGCCAAGCTGGCGAGCCGTTTCGTCAAGGGCGTGCTTGCAGGGACCGGCGGCGACGAGCTATTTGCCGGGTATCCCTGGCGCTACTACCGCACAGCGAGCAGCAAATCGTTCGAGGAGTTCATCGACAACTACTACCGCTACTGGCAACGGCTCATCCCCAACAGGGAGATCCGCAAAGTCTTTTCGCCTATCTGGAAAGCCGTGGGGCATGTGTGGACCAGGGACATCTTCCGTGACGTGTTCAACGGTAACGGCAACGATGTGGAGCGTCCCGAGGACTACATCAACCACTCTCTCTATTTCGAAGCTAAAACTTTTCTGCACGGACTGCTCGTGGTGGAAGACAAGCTTTCCATGGCGCACGGGCTCGAGAGCCGCCTTCCCTTTCTGGATAACGATTTGGTGGATTTCGCGCTCAAGATTCCGATCAGGTACAAGCTGGGCAACCTTGGCGAAGTCATGCGCGTGAACGAGAACGACCCAGTGAACAAAGTGGAAAAGTATTTCAAGGACACCAGGGACGGCAAGCTCATACTGCGCAAGGCCATGAGCCGCCATATCCAGCATTCCATCACCAACGGCAAGAAGCAGGGGTTCAGCGGCCCTGACGCAAGTTGGTTCAAGGGCGATTCCATCCGGCTGGTGGAAAAGAAGATTTTCAGTGATAGCGCACGGATGTTCGACTACATGGACCGGGATTCGGTGCAGAGTCTGGTCCGGGAACATATCGAGGGACGCACCAATCGGCGTCTGCTCATCTGGTCTCTTCTGCATTTCGAACAATGGCTGCATCAGTTCATGGGATAGGTGGGGCATGGGCGTAGCGGAAAGACTGAACGAAATACTCGCCATCATTCCGGCGCGAGGCGGCTCGAAAGGAGTGCCGCGTAAAAACATCCGCATGCTTGGCGGCAAGCCGCTCATCGCCTACTCCATCGAGTTGGCGAGACGTGTTCCCGGCATCGGCCGCGTGGTCGTTTCCACCGAGGACGAGGAGATCGCGCAGGTTGCCAAGGAGTGGGGCGCGGAGACGCCTTTTCTACGTCCCGGGCATCTGGCCGACGACAATTCCAACGTGGGCCAGGCGTGCAGCTATACGCTGCGCCGGCTTGAGGAAAAAGAAGCATACTCTCCGGTAGGCTGGTGCATCCTGTTCCCGACCCACCCGTTCCGCAAGACGGGAACGGTCGCCGGGCTTGTGGACAAACTCCTTGCCGGGCACCAGGGCGTGAACACCTTCACCACCATCGAGGCGCACGCGCTGTCTTTCCTGCGCGTCATACCCGGAGGCCTTGAACAACTGCGTGACAAGGGCGCGCGACTGGAAGGGAGAAGGTATCTTTTCCCCACGGGATATTTCATCGGCAAAAGCCAGTTTCCGGCGCACAGGCGCCTTGGCGAGTATGTCCATTGTCTGGATGATCCGATGGAGATGCTCGACATCGACTACATGCACGATTTCTATTTTGCGGAAGAAATCGTCAACGCCGGATTGTACGGAGCCGAATCATGAGAGCGCTCGTGTACATACAGACATTGCAGGACGAGTTCGATTGGCTCGTTGAGCCCTTTGTCGAATGCCTCGACGCCTGCGTACGGAACGTGGGAGAACTCGCTGCGCGTGAAAGGATGCATCTGATCACCGATAACCCCGCAGTCGCCGAACGGTACGCTGGCGATTTCCGGTTCGTTAGGATCGTAGAGGAGCTCCCGCGCTTTTGCCTGCTCAGCGGCTGCGTCGGTAACACGCTGAAACGGCTGGGCATTGATCCTTCCGAAGCCATACTGGCGATCGACCACCACAACGTGATGCTCGGCAAAGAAGATCTGCGCAACATGCTGGCACAGTACGAAACGTCCGGGCGGCCGCTTTTCACCACAAAAACCATGCGCGAGCTGGCGCATCAGTTGGCGCAGTATAAAACCATTACCGCGGCGACGAGCATCCATTTTTTCGACCGGGCCGCCCAACCGGGACCGCATGTCCCCACCAGACCCTTTATCTTTGACTGGGCCAGATATGGAGAGGTTTCCGGACCAGGACTGTACCGCTGCGCCGTGACGCGGGACGGCGTCAAGTTCGCGCCGTGCGCAGCCGGGGAAGAGGGCCTCGCGTACGAGTGGCTCACGCCCGATACCGCCCGTCTACTATTTCCAGCCCGGATGGTCGCAGATGCCGACGGCATGTCGCTACCCGATAGGGAGGGGAACGTTGCGTTTATCGCACGCCTTGATCGTGGGGTGGCGCGCCTGTGCTTTTCCGTTTCGCCAGAGTGTCCGGACCAGTGTGCGTATGAGATTCTCCCCTTTGGCCCGCATGGGGCGCTCGTGAAGGCGTACGCCTGGGCTGACCATGAGAACGGCTCGAGGGATGTGACCTTTACCCTGCCCGAAGATGCCGCCGGTTTCGTGGTGACCGTCAGTCGCCCCTTGTGCAATGGCGTGGCCGACTCTTCCAGCCGGTTCGAGCCTGGCGATGCCGTGTGGGTAATGGAACGGTCGGGGCATTTTCGGCGCAAGGATTCGGACGCCATCATCGTCGGCCGACAGGAAACCCTTACGCTGGTGGAGGCCACGGGCGACGCCATGGTCGGAGCCGGCGGACAGTTGAGCCGTATCGAAGATCTGGTGGAAACAGGTGAGGCCCAAGCGTATCCCCTGCCGCTGGAGCATGGCAGGATGCATACCCGCCTCGACTACCTGCGCTTCAAGGCTTCGGAACGGGCGAGAGCCGAGGGGCGGCATGTTTGATCCGACCCGATGCCACACGCTCATCAAGCGTTTTGAACTTGAGGCTCCTGGCCAGGATGCCGCTGGCCTGCTGCGGCTTTATGGCGACTTTGACCAGGCTGTCGCGGACATGGAGCGGGAACTGCACGCCTGGGACCACAACCTGACCACGGCAAAGAATCTCGCCTACCAGCTCTCGGACCTCGAGGACCAGCCCATGGGGCGCAGCCGCGAACTGTATGCGCAGTTGCGCGACGCGGGTACGCCCATGGCCAACTACCGTCGGCTCCATTCCTCGCTGCGCAGGGCGTACGCGCTGGCCGCCCGGCTGCTGGCCGCATGCGGTGAGCGCGAGGCCGCCGACGAGGCTCGCGGCAATGTGCGGCGGTATTCGGGGATGGCTGCCGAAAACGATGTCCGGAAGCTTTCCGATAACGTGTATCCTGGTTGGTTCGAAAGGCATCGCAGGATCGACGGCGACGACGTGCTGGCCATCGACTACGCCACCGGCAACCTGGCGTTGCTCAAAAACGGCGACCGGTCTCCCGCCGTTGAGCCGCTCGATATCGAGGTGTCCGGCAGAGTGGAGGATATCATCAAGTCGGACCAGGGGTGGTTTTTCATTGTGTCCAAGGGCGCCCGCGTCGTCGAGACCGACGTGGATTTCCGCGTGCGCCGCACCATCGACCTGGATTTGCCCCCGGCAAGCATATCGCGCCATTTCGTTGAGAACGGGACGGTCTTCGCCTGCACGCAGTTTGACGACCGCATCCATGTCTTTGACCGGAGCTTCAAGAAATTAAAAGAGATAGTCGTGCCTGGCGCCGAAGAGCTACGCCAACCCTGCTACAAAGGGAGCACCCTTTATGTCCTTAATTTTTCCCGCTCCAACTCCGGATGCTCGGAGTTGCTGGCCATTGACGCAATGGGGCGCGTGCGGTGCGTGTGCAACGGGTTGGACATGCCCACGAGCCTGAAAGGCGGCCATGGCGTCGTGGCGGTGGGAGACCGCGTGGGCATCCAATTCCTGGGCGGCGGCAAGGATTCGAAAGCCCGCACCCTGTATTTCGAGGATGTGACGAGTGAAGTGGAAAAAGGCCCCTATTGCAACGGGATGGAATTTACCGACCAGGGCTTGGAACTGTACATGCTGCTTTTGGAGGATTTTGTCGTGGCGCGGGGCATAAGCCAATTCATGGTCAAGCTGCCGGAGAGCGTGGTCTGATGGACGGTTTTTTGTACACGGACAGCGAAATCCGCATGCATGCCGACTGGCTGTTGTTCGGTCCGACGCTCGACGCCATCGAGGCGTTGGATGTCGAGGAGCCGCGTGTGGCCGACATCGGTTGCGGGACTGGGGCCTTTGGGATGATGCTTGCAGTGCGCGGCGTCACTGCGCGCTATGTGGGGGTGGACCTGTCCGAAGTCAATCTGCGCACGGGCCGGAATGGCTACGGTTTGAAAACGTTGCTCCTCGGCGATGCGGGCCGTTTACCCTTTGCCGATGACGCCTTTGACGCGGTGGTCTCCTGTGGCCTCGTCCAGTCGCTTCCAAATCCGTGGGCGGCCATTGGCGAAATGCTGCGGGTTGGAGGGGGCAGGGTCGCGATGGAAATTGCGGAAGGCCCCATGGGCGTGAACACTTTTTTCGAAGCGGGACTTTCCGGCATGGACGAGTTGGTGGCGCTCTACAATCAGAACCAGCTGCTTGACGCCTTTGTCAAAAGAGAACTGCCCGCGCCGGACCGCATTTTGTCGCGGACCGCGCACACGGATCATGGGCTTGGCAAACCGTTTTACCGGAACGTCCCGCATCGGGTTCGATCCGTCTACTTTTGGGGGCTGTGATGGACCGCGTTGTGTTCGCACATGCCCAAAGCGCAGCTCCGTTGGCGCTCCAGGCCATGGCTGCCGCCGTGGCCGATGGAGGGGAAGCGCTTCCCGCCGTGCTGGCGTTGGAGCATCCTGAAAAATGGGGGGAGGCTTCGCTGTTTTGTCTGTATGACGTGCATCCCGCCGCGCTGTCAGAAACGCAACTGGCCGAAATTCCGGACCAGGCGGCGTGGGTGTATTCCGCCCGATTCTGCTTCGAGCACGCCGCTTCGGTGGCGGCGTGGCACGCGCAAAGCGGCATGCCCGGCCTGTATGAGGTCTACCGGGAGCAGTTTGCCGCAGCGCCGACGCTCGGAGAGGTCTTCTTGCCTCCCTGGCCGATCAGTGATCCGTCGCCGGGCAACCCCGTGCGCGGGGACGCGGCCAAAGCGCGGATCTGCGTACCGATCATGCCAGTCAACGATCAGGAGCTGCGCCGTCTGCAGAAAGAGTATCTGACATGCGAAGCGGCGTGCTATCTGGCCATGCTGGAGCCTGCGGAGGACATGAGGGAGCTGTGTGAACGGCTGTATGGCTACAACCTGTTTTATTTGCCTGATGGCGAAGGGCCCAGGTGGAATTTTGATTTGTCTTGCCTCTTGCACGTGGGGGCGATTGTCGCAGGAGCGGTCCCGGACTGCGTCCGAACCTTTTGCCCGGAAGCGTCGTCCCTGGCCGAAGCCGTGTCTTGCGCAGCAGCGAGAAACGGGAAGGGCATCGCGCATGACGCGCATGTCATGGCCGCGTTGCGCCGGGCGTTTTTAGACACATTAAGGCGGGTGACACGATGAACATGACACAAAAGACAATGCCGATGGAAACGGACACGACCCGCGTCGAAAAAATCGTCGAACAGGCCCATCGGGACATGGAGGCCAAGCGGTTCATGTCCGCTTTTACCGCCCTGCGCGACCTTTTGGCCGTGCATCCGGGATGCGAGCGGGCACGGGAACTGTACGACAGGATTCTTTATGGCGGCGAGTACCCCGAACGGGTGATCATCGAGCCCACGAATTATTGCGCCATGGCGTGCCCGGTCTGCTCCGGCCGCGGAGGCGAGGTGGGGTTCATGCCGCTGGAGAAGTTCGAGCGGCTGATGGAAGAGCTGGGGCCGAAGCTGCGCGAGGTGTGGTTGCACCAGCGTGGCGATCCCTTCTATCACAAGGACATCTACGATTTCATCGACATCGTAGGGCGTTACAAGTATCTCTCGTGCGTCATGCACACGCATGGATGCCACATGCTGGACATCGAACGACTGGCCGCCACCAAGACGAAGCTTGAGCTTGTGTTCAGCGTGGATGGCGCGGACCAGGAGTCGCTGACGCGGTACCGCACCAACGGCGATTTCGAACTGGTTCTGGAGAACATGAGGAGGTTGCTCGCCCTGCGCAACAAGCGCGGGCAGGAGTTCCCGCGCGTTGTCTGGAAGTACATCGTCATGAAGCCCAACGAACACCTGGCCGAGGCCGCGAAGAAACTGGCCGAAGAGATCGGCGTGGACCGTTTCGCCTTCAGCGAGTTCGGCATCAACTGGACCACGCCGTTGATGAAGAATTTCAAACCGCTCATGGAGCGGTTCGTCCCCACGGACCGCAACTTCTTCCACGAGGATTACGAGGCGGCCATGGAGGGGCGGATCAAGCGGCGCACGCCGCAGTCGCCGCACTGCTTTCATGTCAACGTGGTCAAGGCCACCGTACGCTGGAACGGCTCGCTGATTCCCTGCTGCATGAGCATCAAGCCGCATGAAAACGTCATGGGCAACGTGTTCGAGTCGGGATTCAAACCCATCTGGGACAGCGAAAAGTACCGGGAGTTCCGCAAGGCGAGCGTGCTCGAACCCGCCTCGCTCATCCCCTGCGACCGGTGCGCCATCATATTTTGAACCCGCGAGTGAAAGACTCGCCCAACCGATTTGATCAGAAAACAAAGCAGGACAAGGAGCACACATGCATCTTCTCAACTGCCCGATTTGCCAGTCGGGACTGACCATCACATCGGAATCATGCAGCTGCGAAAATGGGCATCGCTTCCCCATTGAGGAGGGCATACCCAACATCATGTTGCGCAACACCCAAACGGAAGACCATTACAACTTCCAGTGGGGCAAGGAACTCGATTACTACAAGTCTTTGGAGGAAAAAGGGCTCAAGATTCTCGGCGCGACCGCATCCTATAAGCTGGGGTGGTACGAGTATCTCCCAAAAATGCTGGAAGGCGCGGAGCGCGCCCTGGACATCGCCTGTGGCTACGGCGGCGTGGCCGACATATTCAAGGAAGCGGACTACAAGGGCCAATACCTGGGCATGGACATCAACAACACCCTGAAGGATATCAAGAAGGAGCGTTATGCCCATCTGCCCAATTTCAATTTCATCCGTTCGGACATGATGGACGACGTCTTCCGCCCCTCCTTCGACGTGGTGGTCTGCCGTTCGGCGATCATGGTGGCCGGTGATCCGCCGGCAACCTTCAAGAGCATGGCTCGCGCGGTCAAGCCTGGCGGCAAGCTGTTGATCAGCGTCTATACCAAGAAGTCCCCCATGCGCGAGATGGCGGACGACTACTTCCGCGAGTACTTCAGGAAAATGGAGAAGCGGGAGGCGTTCGAGGCCCTGAAAGAATTCACCGCCTTCGGAAAGATTCTCACGGAGTTAAACGTGAAGGTCGACATTCCCGAGGATATGCCGACGCTGCAGATTAAAAAGGGCGTCTACGATATCCAGCGCCTCATCTACTACCATTTCCTCAAGTGCTTCTGGAACGAGGAGTGGGGCATGGTCAATTCCACCATTACCAACTTCGACTGGTACCACCCTGAATTCACTTATAGGTACGCCAAGGAAGAGGTCCTCGATTGGTACGAATCGAACGGCTTCAGGATCTTGGAATACCGAAGCGTGCCCGCGCAACACTTCATCTGCGGCGAGAAGATCGGGTAACGTGATTGAAGCGCCCCGCAGACAAGGGCTCGCGGGCCGCCATGAAGGAAGAAGCATGAAGCATCAGGCAGGCGCGGGTAGGCAAAACTCGCTGAAGATCAATTTCGTCGGGAACTACGGTCCTGATTATAGCTATTGCCGCTACATGGCGCGGGCTGGGCACGAGGCGCTGTTCTATACCGATCTGAAGGTGCACCCACGGTTGTCCATTGCCTATTATCACAAGGACATTGATGACGATGACATCTTCCGTATCCGTATCGAGGACATGCTTTCCACGGCGCATCTGAATCTGAACGTGCAGGCGCAGGACATCTTGCGCAAGGTCTCCAATTGCGACGCGCTCCAGGTCAACAGCCTCTATGGCATGTGGGGCGTGCTGTCGGGAAAGCCCTTTGTGTACAAGCCGTTTGGCGGAGACATAAACCACTGGCCGTTTCTCGAGGACACGGAAACGGAACGTATCCGGGCCTGGTACATGCGGACCATCCTTTCCGAAGCGACGATCCTGCTCGGCTTCCTGCACCAGAAGAAATTTACCCGCGCGCTGGACGAGTTGAAGCTGGATCGTTCGCGCATCCGGGGCTGGTGCTTTCCCATGAACGCCGACGTCTATCGTCCGCTCCCCGAATCCGAGTGGATGGAGCTGCGCAAG
>Ga0307423_1001441_pt1 | contig 14318 bp, 10 predicted proteins | sample SalMarWE160310MG_FD_202154 | JGI IMG/M metagenome (GOLD analysis project Ga0307423, IMG submission 202154) | Salt marsh sediment microbial communities from the Plum Island Ecosystem LTER, Massachusetts, United States - WE1603-10 | ecosystem: Environmental > Aquatic > Marine > Intertidal zone >...
ACGCGCGCGTGGGCGGCCCCAAGCGCGATCAGCAGATCGAGCACGTGCTCGAGATCATCCGCGCGCTGGGCAGGTTGGGCGTGCCGATCTTTGCCTACAACTGGTCGCCGATCATCAACGTGTGGGGGCACTATCGGCACGGTCAGGCCGGGGGCGGGCGTGGGGGCGCTGGGCTGACCAGTTTTGACTATGACCTGGTCAAGGATGGCCCTTTGACGGATGCAGGCGAGATCTCGGCCGAAGAGATCTTTCGCAACCACGTCTATTTCCTCAGGGCTGCCGTGCCCGTGGCGGAGCAGGTCCATGTCAAGCTGGCTGTACACCCCAACGATCCCCCGGCCCCCGTGCTGCGCGGCCTGGGCCGCCACATGATCAGCGTCGAAAGCTACCAACGCGTGCTGGATGCCGTGCCCAGCCCATACAATGGGCTCGAGTTCTGCCAGGGCACGGTGATCGAGATGGCAGACGTGGGCGGCGCGCGACTGCCCGAAGTGATCCGGCATTTTGGGCGGCAGGGCAAGATCTTTTTCGTGCACTTTCGCAACATCAAGGGCAAGTTCCCCAAGTTCGACGAAACGTTCCAGGATGACGGAGACGCCGATTCCTACGAGGCGATCAAGGCCTATCTGCAAGTCGGCTTTGACGGCCCCATCCGTCCCGACCACTCGCCTGCCATCGCCGGAGACAGCAAGCAGCGCGCGGGCATGGCCTATTCCATCGGCTACATGCGCGCCATGATCGACGCCGTACAGCGTAATATGTAGGCGAGTCCATATCCAAATCGAAGAGGCAAGAGGGGATGCCCGAGACAGCAGACTGTATCGTGCGTGCCGTTCATTGTGACCACCGGGCCAGCGACGAGGAGGTCTATCAGGCGCTCAAGCGGGCTACGGAGCCGTTGCGGGCATCCCGGGACAAGGTTCGGCGTGCGCGGCGCATCACGATCAAGTTCAACCATGTCTTTCCACCCGGGCGCCGGCACTATATCGATGGTGTGCTCCAGGAGCTGGTGGATAGCAAGGTCGCCCGGGCGACGTTGCGCTTGCTGCGCGAGAACAACCCTGCGGCCGAGCTATTCTGCCCGGAGACTTCGCCCGAGGCGCGCCGTGCCGGGGTGCCGCTCGAGGCGAACGTCGCTCACCTGCGACTGCTCGAGGAGTACGGTGTCACCCTCGTCGAGGGCGACCAGCTTCCGCACCAGGTCTGTCCTGTGTCGGGCGGCGGAGCGATGTTCAGCCAATACCTGCTCCCACAGTCGGCTGTGGATAGCGATGCCTTTGTTTCGGTGTCCAAGATGAAGAACCACGCCTTTATGGGCGTCACGCTCTGCCTGAAGAACCTGTTCGGGCTCCCGCCGATGCCGCCGCTTGGGCGAGCCAGGGTCTATTTCCACCACATCATCCGCCTGCCTTACGTGCTGGTCGACCTGGGACGGATCGTCGATCCCGCGCTCAACATCATCGACGGCCTGGTCGGACAGTCGGGCCGGGAGTGGGGCGGCGAGGGGCGCGTTGCGGACACGCTCGTCGCGGGCGACCACGTGGTCGCCACCGACGCCTGTGGCGCTTACCTGATGGGATTCGATCCGCTGGCCGATTGGCCCAGCCAGCCCTTCGTACGCGATCGCAGTGCGCTGCGCGTTGCTGACGAGACGGGCTATGGCAATCTGTCCCGGATCGATTTTCAGTCAGAGTCACGGGCGCCAGTGGCCTCGTTTCGCACGGTCGAGACGGACACACCCGAGACGGTGGGCGCGTGGCGACGCTCGACCTGCGAGCAGGCGCTCACCTATCGCGACCACCAGCGTGAATTCGTGGCCCGGTATGCGGGCCAGTACATCCTGCTGCAGGATGGCGAGGTCAGGTGGCACGACAGGCAGAGCGAGTTAGCCTACAGCCGGCGCGTGTTGGCGGGTGCGAACCCGCAGAGCGCGATGTGGCTCAAGTATGTAGACCCCGAGGAAGCGGAAGGGGAACATTTTGCGGTCTATGAGAAAGAGCTGGCAAGGCTCGAGGCCGCGCTGCCCTCGGCGGTCCTCAAGCCCTAATCTGCTACACGCCGGAGACTGGCGTCAGACCATCTCCACAGGATTGTATGTGGCCTGTAACCGTGGACGATCGTCTGTTCGGCTACTTGGGCAGTGGAAGATCCACTGTCTCGCGCCCCGGCGTGCGAGGCGCGCGTGCACTTGCCACGCCAGTCGGGTCATCTGCAGTGAGCCGTTCCGTTGTCCGCCGTTTCGAGGTGCCGCCGACACTGGTAGATATAGGTCATCAAAAGGCCCGGGGCGCTAATACTGAACGTCACCCAGGCTGTGTCGATGCCATAGCGAGTTGTGATTGTCCACCATCCAGGCAAAGACAAAGCTACCGAAGCGAGGGGCATGATCGGGCCCCAGATCGTGGGCAGGATTTGGATAAGATCGTAATCGTGAACGAGGGGATTGATTACAGAGCTTGCCAAGAGGAGAACATCAAGGGAATGGCTGTTTCCCTTCAGTTTCCAGACGACCGCCATCACTGCGACGCCAAGGACAAACCAGAGAAGCCAGATACCCGGGAGGGCAGGGCGAGGATTGCATAGACCGAACTACCGCGGCCTATGCATCCCGGTCTCCAGGCTGCAAGTGCGGTGCACCAAGCGACTCTCCACCGTCTTGCCTGGGCATCTGACGCGTGCAGGTATGAGTGGCAGATAGACCGCTGACCCGCCGTATGCGTCTTGCTTTGGTGACCGGCTCGGTACCCGCCCATCCGCACGCATTCCCCTCGTTTTTGCTGTTGCAGAACGGCTGCATAATGACATTGTACCACACTCTGGTGGGAGCGGATCAGGGTGCTGCTGGCAATCTGACAATCCTGTTCCGCGACGCAGCGTGAAGCCAGCATCAACCTTACGTGCCCAGCACGGTATGCGCATCTCGCTACCCCTCAGTCGCCCGGCGGCCGGAGGAGTGACACAGTCCCCGCGGACGCGTCCGGTGTCAGGATGTGCTATGCGCGGGCCTCTCGCGCAATCGTCCATTCCTTCACGATCTCCCGATGCGCGGTCACTTCCTCCAGGAACGACCGCCTGAAGCTTTGGTCACCGATCTTTGCCGCGCACTTCTGGAGCGATCGGTAGGCCTGGTCCAGGAGCTCCTCGGCGTGGGGGTCTTGACTGGCACATAGAACGCGGTAGCAGGTCAGATACACCAGGAATGGCTCTTCGGTGCCCTCGAGCGTGCCATTCTCTAGATGACGCAGGATCTCTCTTACTTTGGCCTGGGCCTGAGCCGACTCCCCCAGGGCTAGGAAGACGCGCGCCAGCCCGGCGAGGGCCTCCATGGCCTGACCGGGCTGGCCGAACTCGCGACGTAGGGTTAGGGCTTGCTGATAGGCGCCAATCGCTTCACTGAAGCGCCCAAGTCCGGCGAGAGCGTGGCCCAAGACGCTCAAAGCAAAACCCTGAGCAGAACGCGTGCCGACCTCTTGGGCAATGAGCAGTGCCTCGTAGCAGCTCTTCACGGCGGCCTCGTGATCCCCTAGGTGGTGCAAGAGAAGACCTAGATAGGCGAGCCAGAAGCTCTGGCGTCCGCGGTCGCCGATCTCGCGATCGATAGCCATGGCCTGCTCAATGCACGCCTTGGCCCCGGCATAGTCGCCTGGCCTGATCAGGATCCCACCCGTATTGCCGAGTGCCACGCTCTTTCCTCCGCGGCGCCCGATCTCGTCGCAGATGCGTAGCCCCTGCTCGAAATAGGCTATGGCCGCGGTTAGCTCCTCCTGGCATGTGGCAACAGCACCGAGGTTGTTGAGCAATCTGCTCTCTCCCAGTCGATCGCCGATCTCACGACTGATGTGCAGTGCCTCCTCGAGATGGATCCTGGCTCTGGCATAGTCGCCTTGTTCAGTGGCAACTATTGCGAGGTTGTTTAGCAGTCTGCCCTCGGATCGCCGGTTGCGAGTCTCACGATGGAAGAGAAGGGCTTGCTCGTAATAGGCTGTGGCCTGGCCATAATCGCCCTGCTCATCAAAGATATTGCCGAGAGTTGTCAAGGCACGAGCTTCCACGGAGCCTAGCCCAGCCTCTCGGGCCATAGCAACAGCTCGCTCGAGCCGGCTTCGGGCTGCATCATAGTTCGTCTGACGCCAGAGCGCTGCTCCCCAGCGCAGATAGCCCGTTGCCTCGCTGCGCGTATCTTGAGCTCTTTGGGCCAAACGGATCGCTTCCTGGGATGCTGTGATCGCTGCCGGGTAGTCGCTGGTCAGTTGGCACAAGTTGGCCCGACGCAAGGCTACCTCAGCCCTTTGCCGGCTGTCGTCCAGCGTCTCAGCCAGCTGCTCGATCGCAGCCAGGTCCCGACGCTGGTGATCGCGTTCACCCAGTAGATCGTATACCTCCTCGCGGGCCAGCAAGAGGGCATAGCGTTCGGCCAGATTCCCCTCTGGCATCAGATCGAGCGCCTGGGCAAAGTAGTCGAGCGCCTCTGCGTTGGCATAGTGAGCTGCAGCTTGCTCTCCAGCTCGACGCAGATAGTGGCTGGCCCTCTCGGCCAGGCCGGCCTCCCGGAAGTGCCTGCCCAGCTGCGCGGCGATCTCGGTCACCTGATCCCCGTACAGCGCCTCCAGCGCCGTGCCGACGTCCTGGTGCAGGTAGGTCCTCTCCGCCGCGTCGAGGTTGTCATAGAGGTACTTCTGAAAGAGGTTGTGGCGAAAGCAGTAGGAGGACAACGCCTGCAGACCTAAGCGGCGGATGCCCTGGGAGACAACCAGGTGGTGCTGTCGGTCCAGCTCGGCGCTCAGCCGGCGGACAAGGCCCCGCTCCTCTACCTCCCGGACGCGGGCGATGACCTCCGCCGTGAGCTCTTCCCCTTCCACGCTCCCGACGGTCAGGGTCTCGCGCAGTTCCGCCTCCAGCCGGCCGATGCGCTCCTCGATCACCCCTTCGACGCGCGGTGGGAGGGCATCCCAGTCCAGTGCTGGGCCCTGAACCCAGCAGCCTTGGGCGTCTAGCTCCAGGTCTCCCTGCTCCTGCAAGTCGCGCAGCAGTTCGACGGCGAACAGCGGGTGCCCGCCGGTGTGCTGGACCAGGGCCTGGCGAAAGCCTTCGCCCAGACGATTGGGCTCCAGGTCGAGGAGGGCGTCGACGAACGGCCGGGCCTGGTCCCGTTCTACCTGGTCGAGGTCGATCCAGATGCCGCCATAGTAGCGCTTGAACTCGGCGAGCACCTTGTCCAGCGGATGGTGCTCACCGCCACGTCCCAGCTGCACCTCCTCTGGGCGGTAGGCGCCCAGGACGAGGATGCGGCTCTCGGCGATGCGTCGACCGAGGTGAAAGAGCAGGCTGATGGAGGCGCTGTCCGCCCACTGCAAGTCGTCGAGCACCAGGACCAACGGTCTTCTCTTGGCCAGGGCCTTGAGCACGTTGGTGTACTGCTCAAAGATGTGGCTCTGCTCCAGCGCGGTTCGCGCCGGGCCAGTGGTTCTGCGCTCGACGAGCTGCTGGAGTTTGTCTAGCCAGCCGGCCTGCTCGAGGACGAACTTGCCGGCTTTAGTGACCAAGCCGGCCCCCGGCACCAGGGTGTTGATCAGGTCGGGGCCGAACTCCATCAGGGCTTCACACGACCACCGGACTAGCCCCTGCAGGCGGCGGGCGTTCCTGGCGCTCGTCGCGCCGCGGGCGAGCCTGGCCTCGACATCGCCGGTGAGTTGGGCCAGGATCTCACGGAAGGGCAGGTAGGGGTCGCCGATGCCGGTCTGGGCGTTGCAGTTGCCGACGACGGTGACCAGCCCACGGTGGGCTGCGTCTGCACGGCGGGTGAACTCGGTCAGCAGAGCTGTCTTGCCGGAGCCGGCCTCGCCGACGACGAAGGCGATCTGTCCGTAGCGTTGCAGGGCCTGATCGAGGAACGAGCCCAGTTGCTCCAACTGCGCCTGTCGGCCGACGAACCCCTGCTGAACCACTGTACACCTCCTCATCAAGCACACGGCTCTCCCTTGCCGGGCGACCGAATCCGTTCCTCCGCGCGATCCCGCCCACAGTATCTGCTGCCCAGTGGGGCACGAGATAGGTTTGTCGAGGACGAGGACAGGTAACGGGTCTCAAAATGCTTGTATGCTAGGCAGGCAGGCTTCACTGACGAGAACCTGGCCTGACCGGGTAGGGGACAGGTGTGAGATCTGGGCGATGGTTGGCGGCCGGTGATCGATCCGGCTTCTATTATAGCACAACTCGATCAGAAATGGGTCAGGGGATCAAGAGCTCGCTATCAAGCCGATGACCCTCGCACGAAGGCGGAGGCCTATCCTACCGAGCCCCGCTTCCCAGACGTGGGGATGCCTGGCGGCGGGAGTTGTGCCTACCTCCTTCTGCCGGGCTGCCAAAACTGCCCATCAACGGGCCTGAGATGCGCTTCCGGTGGCGCAAGTCTGAGCAACTGCGCACCATGCCCGGCAGGCAGCGGCACTCGCCAGGGAGATCGCGATCCCAGGACCCGCAAGCACGTGTCCCGCCAAGTGTTGGAATCTACCGCGATCCGTGATATGATAGGGCACAAGCAGACAGGTCGTGCGGGAGTGGGTCGATGAAGGTCAGGGTGTTCGGCACGCTGCGTATAGTGGTGGGAGACCAGAAGTACGTAGAGGTGCGCGTGGCGGACGGCGCCAGCGCACGCGAACTATTGGATCAGCTCATCCTTGCCTATCCCGGCCTGAAAAAGAAGGTCCTCCGCCAGGGGGGAGAGCTCCAGGGAGGGGTGGGTATCTTTGTCAATGGCCGCTCAGTCCGCTTCCTGGATGGCCTGGACACCGCCATCCACGAGGGGGACGAGGTGGCCCTCTTCCCCCCCGTCGGCGGCGGGTAGAACGGACATCTGCAGATAACGCAGATTTCACAGAACGCCTTGCATCCCGTGAAACCTGCGTCATCTGGGTTCACATGATGCCCAGCTCGGCCAGCTTGTCCTCGGACACCACGCCGTTCACCCAGCCCCGGAAGGTATAGTACTCTTCCAGCATCTTGTCCAGCTCGCAAACCGACTGGGAGGCCGGTCCGGTGCCCGGCTCGACCAGGAAGCGCTGGGGCAGCGTGTCGGAGCCCTCGCGGAAGCCGTTGAGGTTGTTGTAGTAACGCTCCAGGTTATAGATCCGCTCCCCGGTTTTGAGCAAGCCGTCGGCATCGAGCGGGATGCCGGTCATGCCCGAGTAGATGCGGGCATATACGTCGAGCGGAATGGCAAACGTGCCAAACTTGCACATGTCGGCGCTGTCGGTAAAACCGTACACGTTCTGGAAGATGGCTACCAACTGTCCCTTGCCCTCCCAGGCCAGAGGGTCGGCGACGCTCTCTTCACCCAACACCCAGCCAACCACCTCGGCTGCCGGGGTGTAGCCGCGTAGGTGGCACGCGCCGCGGTTGGAGGTGGCATAGCCGATGCCCATGCCCTTGATGCCGCGCGGGTCGTAGGCCGGGATCGACTGCCCCTTGACGCTCATCGAGATCTCAGGAGCTCCCCACTTGGCCGCCGCCTGGGCTGGCCCCTCCGCCAGATCGTCGCCGATCCCCTGGCGCAAGGCGATATCCTCGATGAGGTCCATCATGGCGTCCGTATCGGCCCAGGCGAGTCCTTCGACCAGGCCCTTCTCGGTGGCTTCCATGGTCATCGCCAGCGCGTTGCCGCACTCGATCGTATCCAGGCCGTAATCGTTACAGCGGTCGATCATGGCGGCGATCGCCTGGATGTCGTCGTTGTCGCACATGGCCCCAAAGGCCCAGGCCGACTCGTACTCGACGCTCTCCATGTGCAGCCCGGTGTACTTGCCCGAGGTGATCTCGATCTCCTTCTTGCAGGCCACAGGGCAGCCGTAGCAGGAGGTGCGCTTGACCAGGATCGTCTCGGCCACCGCCTCCCCGCCAATGGCATCTGCCTGGGCAAAGACCGAGCGTTGAGCGTTCCGCGCCGGCAGGCCACCGATCTCGTTGGCCATGTTCATGAGCACGTTCGTGCCGTAGGTGTGCAGGTCGCCGTCCTTGGGATCGGTCGTCGGCACCTGGCGCAGCTTGGCCAGCGCGTCCCGGGTTGCCTGTTGGAAGGTCTCGGCGTCCGCTGGCTCGGGCATGTCCGCCCGCGCTCCCTTGATGACGATGCATTTCAGGTTCTTGGAACCGCCCACAGCGCCGGTGCCGTTCCGGCCCGCAGCACGATTCTCGTCATTGACCCAGCATGCCAGGTGAACCAGCTTTTCCCCGGCTGGCCCAATGCTCATCACTGCTGTGTCGTCGCCGTACTTTTCGTGCATCAGTTCGACGATCTCGTGCACGCCTTTGCCCCACAGCGCCGAGGCATCGTGCAGGGTAACTGTGCCTTTCTCGACATAGGCATAGGTGGGGCCGGGGGCTTTGCCCCGGAACACCAGGCCGTCGAAACCGGCCCACTTGAGTTTGGCCCCGGTCGACCCGCCCATGTGCGAGTCAGCGCAGGTGCCGGTGAGGGGCGATTTGGTGACCACGCACACCCGGCTGTTCATGGGTGCCCGCGTGCCCGTCAGTGGGCCGACCATGACGCAGAAGATGTTGTCCGGCGACAGGGGCTCCACGGCGGGGCCGTTGTCGAACAGGAACTTGACCCCCAGCCCGCGACCGCCGACGTACTTGAGCACATCCTCCTCGTTGAGCGGCTCGTACTGGATCGCGCCAGTACCGAGGTCAATCCGTGCGATCTTGTTGGCGTAACCTCCGAATGCCATTGTGCACCTCCTCGTGCGTTGCGTAGAACGTGAGAAGCCAGTCAAACAACCGGTGAGGGGATCAGAGGAATCACCGACTTGTCTGCTATTATAGCACAGATCGGTGGGCAGTGGGGACGGAGATCCTTAAAACTGAGATGGTCTGCCGCGCGCTGGCCGATCGTCTCTTTGTCGGTGACGATCATGTCGCCGCGCTCCCTCTTGGGGCCGATCATGGCCTAACCGGAACGTCGGCGAGGAGAGTGCGTGCCAGGTCGACGTCGCTGGCCAAGATAGCCTCGTAGGCCTGGTCCAGGCGCGCGTTGATGTCGGCGTTGCCGGCGTATTGGTTGCGCAGCTCGAACAGCTGCAGCGGCAGCCGCAGGTCGTCCGCAGTGAACGCAAAACCGGCCCCGTCGCTTGCGCGCCGCGTCTCCTGGACCATCTCCAGGTATCGATAGCCGTCTTCTTCGGTAGGCTCGATCTCTGTGCTTTCGCCATAGTCGTTCCAGGTGATCAACTGGATCACGTCTGGGCGTTGGTCGAGCGCCATCTGCATCGTGAGGCGGAACGTTTTCCCCTCCTGCGGGTCCAGGTAACGCGATTCGTCGGCGACCCCTGCCTCCTTGTAGATGTCCTGGAAGCCGGGGAACGCACCTGCCACCAAGTACTCCCAGCGCTCTGCCTTTCCGTAAAAGGTCACCAGGTAGTTCTCCAATGCCTCCTGGCTCAGCACCCCGTCCCGGCCAGCCCACATCGGCGGCCAGGGATAGCTCGACAGGCTGGCTGACTCGGTGTGTCCGTCCAGCGTGATCAGGGCGGGTCGGGTATCCAGCACGGAGAACAGCGTGTCCCAATCCGAGGCACTCTTGAAATACTGGGGGCCAAAGACAAACAGCACCGGCCGATCGAGAACCTTGAGATAGGCATCGTCCTGGAACCAGGTGTCCTGTAGGTAGCGCATCACGCCCTGCGCGTGCGCATAGACCTCCTCGACGGGCAGATGCTTGTTGTCGACCATGTGCTTGATCGTCTGGTCCTCGTAGCAGATGGCAAAGCGCAGCCCGGCCCTCTTGACGTGAGTGAACAGCTTGTTCGTGGCCGCATTGAGCACGCCATAGTCCCAGAACGGTTCCGTGCCATACCAGTCTACGATCACGCCGTCGATACCGCTCAGCCGCATCAACAAGACCTGGTATTCCAGCAGCGTATCGTCGCTCGAATCGTATGGCCCGGTCAAGGGGAGGTGATACGAGGCAATGTCCGGACGCCCGGTCTCGTCCCTTCGGGAAGGGCTAAAGTGATCCATTTTCCAATGCCAGCCCCAGTAACCGCTCACCGAGGGAGTCTGGTACCACGGCATATAGTGGGCCATCAGCAAGGGGCGCTCGGGCTCCGGGATGCTCGATGCCGGCACGTCGGAGGCGGGCGCCGTGGTCGCTGCCGGTGGAGACGGGAGCGGCGTTGCCGTAGGAGAGGGAAGGGCAGTCGCCCTTGAGGCTCCGCAGCCGGCGAGGAGCAGCACGCTAACGGCAAGCACACACGTCTTGAGGCTCAACGCGTCACTCCCTCCGTAGGTTCCATTGCCGAGATCCGAGACTCCATAATACGTGGCGGCACTGCCCGTGATTGGGGCAAAGGTTATCCATAACAGCTGGTTGATGGCGACGACAAACATGAACGCAAGCAGCACGACCCATCGATAACCATAGATTCTGAGGTCAGTCTGTTCCATCGGGCAAAACGTCCTGCCAATAAGCTGATCTGGAAAGGGCTAACGCTTCCACACCGTGGTACGCTCTAGCATCGCGCAGATTTTCACATTCCTCTCCGCTAAAGTGACGTGATCCCCATTCTTTGGACACTTTTGGCGGGTATCCATTGAGCATAATTACCCCCAACTTGACCTGAGATGATACTGAGAAACCATCCTGCACCGCTGTCGCTCAAGACGAGTATGAAACCCACAATGAACGACACGGCTGCAGCTGACCATAGCCAGGCTCTTTGACGGTTGTGCATCGGGAACTCCTTTCTCTTTCTCTGCCAGAAGACGCATCTGTGCTCTTGCGGGTGAGGGTGTTGGAGACCGCCTAACGGCCTCGAGTTAAGTTGCCTGGCGAAAATGGTTGTCGTGTTCGCGAGCCATCTTGGCTAGGCAGATTGCGCGGCGCGCGCGGCCCCGACGACGCGATCCACTAGCAAGTCCAGGTACAGAGGATCCGCCGCCCCGCCGCTCAGGTAAGAGGCCCCAGCCGCCGGAGCTGCATGGTCGTGTGTCGCGGCAACGAACACGTGCTTTCCTGGGACGCCGGCCTTACGCTCGCACGCATCGCGGATCCGCAACAGCAACGTCCGATCGACGAACGTGAGATCGCAGCAGATCAGCGCGACCTCTGTCTCGCCATCCGACAGGGCCACCGCGTGACATAGCAGATCATCATCTGCCGCTCCACGCCGGTAGGTCGTGCCAAAGTAGGTACGTAACTCGTTCCGGGGTGTGATACTGGCCATCGCGGCCCCGACCCGGATCAGATCGATGTCCATGCTACCTCCATACCGGATGGTCAGTTGGCGGTCAGCGACGCTGCAGCTCGCCTACGTGCGCCACCACCTTTTGGAACGCGGCCACGACGTCGGCCATATCTTCCACCGTCGCCGGAGGATGTACCTTGAGCTCGATGTTCTGCCGGTCGCACGCCTGTTCGGCCACCGGGCACATCCCATCCTCGTACCTCGGTCGCTCATCGTCGGGCGCACGATAGTACGGGCAGCTGAACGGGCAGCCGTGTCCGTACGCATTCTGGACCTGAAACGTGTGGTGTCTGTAGAGCGGAGTGTAGATCAGAGGCAGGCGGATGCCCTCAGCCCGTGCTGCTTCGACAAAGCGGTCGCGGCTGATCCCCAGCTCCTTCTCGGCACAGCGGATCACATAGTTATAGTAGACGGCCTTTGTGTCCGGCCGAACGGCTTGGGGTGCCAGCCCGCACAAGCCAGCGAGCTCCCGATCCAGGTACCGGGCATTCTCGATGCGCATCTCGTTCTGCTCGTCCAATCGCCGCAGGCGCACGCGGCCGATCGCCCCGTGCAGCTCGGTCATCCGGTAGTTGAAGGCCAGCGGGAGCTGGCCAAAGCTGCGAAACGCTCTGGCCTTGCTGGCCAGCCCCTCGTCGTTCGTGATCACGATGCCGCCCTCGCCGAGGGAGAGATTCTTTTTCTGCTGAAAGCTGAATGCCCCCAAAGGCCCGATCGTGCCGACCTTGCGGCCGTGGTATTCCGCCCCGTGCGCGTGAGAGCAGTCCTCGATCAGGGTGAGACCGTGCTCCTCTGCGACCGCCATCAGGCCGTCTAGGTCAGCGGGGTACCCGTTCATGTGTACGACGATCAGGGCCTTGGTCCGGGGCGTGACCTTGGCCTTGACCTCATTGGGATCGAGGCCCAGGGTATCCGGCTCGACGTCGGCAAAGACGGGGATCGCGTTCTGCATCAACACACTCGTGGCCGTCGACAGAAACGTGTAGGGGGGCACGATCACCTCGTCCCCAACGCCAACGCCACATGCCGCCAGGGCGGTGTGCAGCGCGGTCGTGCCGTTGCTGGTGGCCACGCCAAATCGGGCTCCACAATAAGCGGCAAACTCGGACTCGAACGCGTCCACCTGATCTCCCATGGCGGCACACAGATGGCCGCTGCGGATGACGTTCGTCGCCGCAGCGATCTCTTCTTCGCCACGCACGGGGTACAGTGGAAAGGGCTTTGTCCTGATAGGCGTTCCACCGAGCAGTGCGAGCTCGGACATTGGCATCCCTCCTTCTGCCTTGAACGTGCATACAGGCCTATCTTGCTTCAGAAGCACGTGTGGTCCCATGACCACACGATATGAGCCGCACGGCGGGAAACGATCTGCCTGTCGATACAGACCACGAGATATGGGCTAACGGAAGTAGAAGGCGCGCCGGCCAAAGAACCGGGCCGCACTGAATGGGGAGCCTCGTGACGATCCGTAGATAGGCAGGGTCCCGCCAGGTCGGACGAGCACAGTGTTCACGAGTTGCGCGATCGACAGTCCAAGTGAGGAGGAACCACTCGGAATGGATTGGGCAGACTATACTACGGACGAGGGATCGCGTCAAGGTCGTCTGCCGTGGGTGGTATGTCTTTTGCCTCTCTGTAACGTTCAACACGGATCCGCGCCGTGAGGCCGTGGGCCAGCATGTGCTCGGCCTGGCACTGCTGCTCCGTGACCTCACCGGTCCGCCGGCTTGCGGCGGGTGTCATCCGCTGGTAGGTCACTGTCTTGAGGAACTTGCCTACCCACAACCCTCCCGTGTAGCGCGCTGCCCGTCCGGTCGGCAGGATGCGGTGTCCCCAGACACTATACCAGTCCCGACCACTCGCAGTGTGCCCTCGTTCCCATTCAGGCGCAAGCGAAAACAGGTGGCATCGGGCAAAGTGAAAGGGCCAGTACACGACTCGCTGGCCCTCTCTGTTCCCGCTTGCGTTTCCTGCCTAGGACCGATAGGCTCGGCGCAACCGATGCCGACAAGGGATCAGCTTGACTTGCCCTCCGTCACCTGGGGACCTGAGTAACGATCAGTCTGCCCGGTGTCCTCTGCCAAGCGGTCGATCCGCGGGCCCGAGACGCGGTTCTGGAGTGTTGCAGCCCAACAAGGCACGCCTTGCTTCTCAGTGCCTTGTTGGTGATCTTGAGGTAGGGCAGGATCGACCATCCCGGTTGGCCACAGGGCTTCGCCTATGTGGGACGGGCCACCGCAGGAGTACCGCCGCAGGCTAGAACTCTATATAGGGCTCTGACTCGATCTGCGTAAAGGAGGACGGTGGGTACCTGGCCAGGGCTGCGTCGTCCAGGTCCGCACCCCAGCCCGGGCCATCAGGTGGGGCGCCGCATCCATCTGCGATGATCAAGGGTCGGGTCAATACCTCCTGGTACACGTCCAAAGAATTGAGAAAAAGCTCCTGCATGTGGCAGTTCGGTATGCCCATATCCAGGTGCAGGCTGGCCACCGTCGAGATAGGCCCGTTGGAGTTGTGGGGCGCAAGTGTGACATAGTACGTTTCGGCCATAGCGGCAATCTTTTTCAGTTCCGACAGCCCGCCAGCGTGGCAGATATCCGGCTGGATGATGCCGACAGCATTCTGCTCAAGCAAGGCACGGAACTCCCAACGCGTGTACAGCTCCTCACCCGTGGCCACAGGAACGCGCACCGAGCGCGCAAACGCTGCCATAGCATCAGCGTTGTCGAAAAGAATGGGTTCTTCCAGCCAGGCGATGTCCAACGGCTCCAGTTTCTGGGCTACCCGGCGGGCACTCCAAGCATTCAGGCGCCTACGGACGTCGACGGCTATCTCGATACCTGGCCCCACTGCATCGCGCACGGCGCGGACCAGATCCACTCCGCGGGCGATCCGTTCCGGTGTGATGACCTGCGGACCGTTGAAGGGATACAGCTTGAGGCAGCGGTACCCCCGCTCCACAACCGCTCTGGCGCACTCGGCGTACCAGGCCGCTTCGCTCTGTGCGACCTCAAGTTCTGCAGTCAGCCAGCCATTGGCATAGAGCGGCACACTGTCCCGCACCTTGCCACCCATCAG
>Ga0307423_1001442_pt1 | contig 14311 bp, 10 predicted proteins | sample SalMarWE160310MG_FD_202154 | JGI IMG/M metagenome (GOLD analysis project Ga0307423, IMG submission 202154) | Salt marsh sediment microbial communities from the Plum Island Ecosystem LTER, Massachusetts, United States - WE1603-10 | ecosystem: Environmental > Aquatic > Marine > Intertidal zone >...
TTGATTCCCCAGAACAGGGCCGCCACGCCGGCCAGAAAGGCGGAGATAATGAAGGTAACAATGATGATTCGTTCGGTATTAACGCCCATTGTTGCAGTGATGCCAGGGTCATAGCTCATTGCCCTCATGGCTGCGCCGGTCTTGGTGTGTTTGACAAAGTAGAGGAGGGCGGCTCCCAGGATTGCAGTAATGATAACAATGATGACTGTTTTCTTGAAAAGAATGATTTCCCCAAGCAGGAAAAAGCCTTTGAGGGCTTTTGGCACAGGGAATGCCTTCAACTTGTCGGTAAACAGCATGATGAAAAGGGTCCGAATACCGAAGGAAGCGGCTAACGAGGTGATAAACAAAGAGATCATACCGGCACCGCGCAGTGGTCTGAACGCAATCCGCTCGATAAAGAGGGCAATGCCGATAGACCCGAAAAGGGCTGCAAGGACGCCAACCCAGAAAGGCAGACCCCAGAAGACCATGACCAGAAAAGCCGTCATTGCACCGACCATCATGACCTCGCCGTGGGCGAAGTTGACCAGGCCGATGAGTCCGAAGGTCATAGTGTATCCGGCGGCCATCATGGCGTTGATGCTGCCCCAGCCGAGACTGTTGATGAACTGTTGCAGAAAATAGTTCACTTTTTACTCCATGGCCCGTGGCCTAGTCAAAGCCGAGATATATGTCCGCGATGTGTTTGTCATGAACCAGTTCGTCTGAGTTCCCCTCGAAAGTGACGGTCCCCTTATCCATGACAAATGCGTAATGGGAGTTCTCCAGAGCCAACTTGGCATTCTGCTCCACAAGCAGGATCGAAACGCCGGTCCTGTTGATTTCGATAAGGGTCTCTCCGATGAGCTTGACCAGCATGGGAGCCAGGCCCAGGGAAGGCTCATCAAGCAGGAGCAACGCTGGCTTGGAGATGAGCGCTCGGGCGATGGCCAGCATTTGTTGTTCGCCGCCGGAGAGCGATTCAGCCAGTTGCTTGTTCCGTTCACTCAACCTGGGGAAAAGCCCTTGGACCCAGGCAAGATTTTCCAGGAACTTGGTCTTAGTCTTGAGCCGATAGGCCCCAACTACCAGATTTTCGTAAACGGTCAGGTTACCGAAGACATGACGTCCTTCGGGACTGTAGCCCATCCCCAAATCAGCCATCTTATAGGGGCTGAGCCCTCCTACCTCTTTGCCGTCATAGAAGAGGCTCCCGGCAGATGGTTTTATCTGCCCTGTGATAGTTTTCAAAGTGGTCGTTTTGCCTACGCCGTTGGAGCCCAAAAGGGTCACAATCTGCCGTTTCCCCACGAACATACTGACGCCTGTGACGACCGTCTTTTTGCCATAACCGGCAGTGATGCCTTGCAATTCCAGCAGATTACGGGTGTTCATGCGTCGGTCACCCCCAGATAGGCGACAATTACCTCAGGATCTTGGCGGATTTGGGCTGCTGTTCCTTCAGAGATACGGGCTCCTTGGTTCATCGCAACGATCGACTCGCACATATTCATAATAATTCTCATGTCGTGCTCAATGAGAATGATGCTCAGATGAAACTTCTCCCTGAGGCGAAGGATAATATCGACCAGTTCATTTTTTTCGCGGTTATTAAGCCCTGCCATGGGTTCATCCAGGAGCAGCACCTTGGGAGCAAGACAGAGGGTCCTGGCGATGTCAATTTTACGCTGGAGGCCATATGGCAATTCATTACCGTTCTTATCCTTCAAGTGATCGACACCCAAGAGTGACAGGTAGTGGACTGCACGCTCGGTAAGTTTTTTTTCTTCGTCAAAATAGCGCCGGGTAAGAAATATGGAGTCGAGGACATTGTAGTGGTAGGCCAGGAAGAAGGAAGTCATCATGGTATCCAAAACAGATCTGTTCTCGAGGATTCTGACCGTTTGAAAAGTACGTGCCACGCCCCGCCTGACAATCTGGTCAGCAGAGTATCCGCTGATATTCTCGCTTTCAAGGGTGATCTTTCCACTGGTTGGCTTATGAAGTCCGGATATGAGATTGAAGACCGTACTTTTGCCTGCCCCGTTGGGTCCGATAAGACCTTTCAGTTCCCCGGGCCCCAGGGAAAGGTCAAATCCGGTGACGGCATGCAGTCCACCGAAATTCTTGCATAGGTTGTCGATCTTGAGGATCACCGGCATTGTGGCGTGATCATCATGTTCAGCGTCCAAGATTTTACCTCGCTGTGCAGGTCTGCTCCAAAGCAGACCTGCACTCCGTTATTATAGAGGTTACTTAAACGGCAGGGTATTGATGCCCTTCGGGGTAAAGCTGCTGTAGGGCTGAAAGGTATAGAAAACACGTTTGCCTCCCTTCACTTCTTTCCATACTTGCCCCTTGCGTGGCCAGCCTTCCTTGGTAAATTGGAAAGACTGGGTCGTGTTTTGAAATTTTACTGTGAGCAAGGCATCGCGGGTGGCCTGCCGTTTTTCTGCAAGGCTGGCATTTTCCCACCATCCTGCCCCCTTGTCCTTAATGACTGAGCCGATGCCTTCGGCCATGATCATCAGGGCGTCGTAACCCATCGTTCCAAAGGCGCCTGGATCATTCTTGTATTTTGCCCTGTAGTCGCGTACGAATTCCTTGGCCAATGGCGGCAGGCCGGGTTGGTCCGGATGGAAATGGGTAGAGAAGATCATACCTTCAACTGCCTTGCCGCCTACATCTGTCAGAGCCGAAGTGTCAACGCCGTCCGTGCCGATCAACGGAAGTTTGATACCCAGGTCACGGGCCTGTTTGGCAATAGTTGGTGCGTCTTGTGGCCAGGTAGGCAGGATAATAGCTTGGATGCCCAGTTTCTTGATCTGGGATTTCAGCCGGGTTAATTGTGCTGAGTAGTCGGTGTCACCGGTCTGGTAAGTCAGTACCAAAGGCACGGGATTTTTCTTTTTTGTAAAGATTTTTGCAAAGTAAATAAAATATTCGGATAGCTTTGTACCATAGGCGCTTGCTATATCCTTGAAAATAGCAAAGGTATTGTATCCCAATTTTTTTGTAACGTAATCGGCAACAGCTCGTCCTTGGTCATTGTCCGGTCCAGGGGCCATGAACATGTAGTCCGAGATCAAGGGAATGGTCGGCGTAGTGCCGCCAATATCGGCATAAGGGGTCTTGGCCTTGGCGAAAACTTCCCCTGCAGCCGTAGCAAATGAAATATCGTTGCCACCGATACCAGCAATGACCTCCTCGCTGTCCAGGAGGCGGTGGGCCTTCGTGGCAAACATGGCGGGGTTTGATCCTCCGTCCATGATAATTACCTTGACGGGGAATCCGGCGATCCCTCCGTTGGCATTGAGCAGCTTTTCGGCCACGTCGATGGTATTCTGGTTTTCAATACCCATTTCTGCAGCCTCACCGGTAAGTTCGACGATAGCGCCGATCTTGATCGGCTCCTTGGCTTGTGAATCTGGTATACCCATGCCGATACCCATACAAACCATCAACAACATTGTCAGTAGATTACGTTTCATGTGGTGCCCTCCTTCCAGCTCGTCTAAAGGTGATGAAAAACAAAAAACCCTTCCTTTAAAAAACCTCTACATAATTTTCTGTTTCCCAGCCTGAGACATGGCTGACATACTTTGTCCAGGCGAAACGCTTGAGCTTCAGGTACTCATCAAAAAATACCTCACCAAGGAGATCTCTAAAAAAGAGGTCCTTTTCTAATGCTTCAAGGGCTTGGGCTAAAGTTTCAGGCAGCCGGTCGATACTCCGGGATCTTCTTTCTTCGGCCGGAAGATCGTCAGGGTCGCTATCCACCGGGCGACCGGGATCAATCTTGTTTCGAATGCCGTCCATACCTGCTGCCAGAGCTGTAAGGGCGGCAAGGTAGGGATTACATGCCGCATCAACCGGTTTGAGTTCAATGTTAAATGATTTTTCCTCGTTGCCTTTTGTCCCTGTTACTACCCTCACGGCGGCCTCACGGTTGTCAGCCCCATAGCAGACATAAGCCGAGGCCCAGGAATGGGGTACAATGCGTTTGTAGGAATTGACCGTTGAAGCAGTAAAAGCGCAAAGGGCTTTGAGGTGTTTGAGAATGCCACCAATGAAAAACCTGGCCGTATCAGAAAGGCCGTTGTCGGATGAAGGATCATACAACATGTTTCTTCCATCCTGCCACAGACTAAAATGGAGGTGTGCGCCACTACCGGCCAAATGTTGGAATGGCTTGGGCATGAATGATGCGAGAATACCATGATTGGCGGATATCCCCCGGGCAGTCTCACGAAAGTAGACTTGGTTGTCGGCTGTGGTCAGGGCATCGGCATATTTATAGACCAGTTCGATTTGCCCTCTGCCATACTCGGGGTAATATTTCTCGACAGTTATGCCTTGGGCCTCAAGAGCCCTGATCATTTCCCTGATCACGGCATGCTGTTGATTCATGCCGGTAGTTGCGAAACAGAGGCTGTTATCAAAAGGGACCCATGCCCCATTTTGACCACGCACCAGCAGGTAAAATTCATTTTCAAATGCAGTTGCCACCTCGTACTCCAGATCGGTCAGGTATGATCTGAGCATGGACCGGGCGCAGAGTCCTGAGGGCGAGTGATCGCTCTTGTTGACAAAGTCGCAAATCATCATTGCGGAACCGGATACCCACGGCAGGACACGGAACGAGTTGGGATCAGGCACACCCGACAGTTCTCCTGTACACCCAAAGCGGGTCCCGGTAGGAAGGTCGTCAAGAACGCTGAAAAAAGGCATGGCCGTTGCGAATGGATGTCCAGAATCAATATCACCAGGCAGTTCATGAGGTGTCGTTACATAACTCCGGATGACGCCGTCATTATCGACATACGCGAACCGGATCATTTCAATATTCTGGTCCTTTACTGCTTTAAGTACATCGCTCTTGGTTTTCATGACCGTTTACCTTCTTGGATGATTAGGGTGTTTAGAATATTATTGGCTGATCCGTTCCGGCTTAATCACTGCTGATGGGACGTCGGATCCGGTTGCCGTGCAATCCGGTATAGGCCCAAGCATCTTTTTTGATGATATCGTAGACCCGTCGCTCATCCAGATTCAATGGCTGGCCCAGATCACAAATCTTGTGCATGTAGGCGTGAAAGAAGTCATGTCTGATTCCCTCGCGCACGGCTTGTACCATCCAGTGGTTCTTGCCCCAGTTTATTGGCGACTCGTCTTCATGTCCTTCTTCGAACAATCCAACAAGGACTTCCGTCCGATCAACAACAACGTCAAAAACGCGGCCGTTTTGAAGTCTTCGCACTGCTTCGGACTCAGGGTGGATCACCTGAAGATCAAATGTGGTCAAAGGTGTGCCCATGGACACGTACTTGATTTCAACACCGCGGTCTTCGGCCGTTTTGAGCCATGGATCTATTATTCGTGCTTCCCGAGGATAGAACAATACATATAGCTCATCGTCGGCTGATTCGATCATCACTTTGATTTTTTCCATCACTTCTTCATAGCCACGGATTGTCCAGATATACTCATAATTGACGCGTTGGGTAACTCTTCTAATCCGTTTTTCCAGGTCGTCCAGTTCATTTTGGTGTTGGGCCTTCAACCGTCTGAGGAGTTCATCCGGAGGGAGTGGTTCGTACAGACCGTCACCCAGGTCTGCGATGAGATCTTTCCGTTTCAAGGACTGGAGAATATCATAAATCCTGGCACGGGGAACTCCCGAGGAACGGCTTAGTTGGGAACCGTTGACAGGATGATGTTCAAGAAGAGACAAATAGGCGGCCACTTCCGAATTGGAGAGTGCCAGCCTGTTAGAGCAGGTAAAGCTCATATTTACCTCCTAGTTGCTACGGCCATAGCAATAAAACCACGTACCAGCTCATGTGTCAAGTTTTTCTTTGCCAGTTGTCCGGGGGGCAGCTCCGGACAACTGGCAAAGAAAAGTCAAGATATCTTATCCCTCAGCCGGGAGAAGGCCCATCAAACATCGTGCATCGCTCTCCCCGGCTAAACTGATGCGAGCGGTCTGTCAGAAGGCCCAACCCACTTCAAACCCTTTTGCTGCCCAATCTTTCTGATAGCGGGGCGCCAGTTCGATCCCCCTGCCGGGGCACACTCATCCGTCTATTTCCCTTTTCCTTTATCAGCCAAAGGACTGCGAGATTGGAGCACTATTCTCAAAATAAATATCTCTCTGGATGGCAAATCAGGGATGTAACAATGAATCTTTTTTAGCAGGTGGATACATTTATCGGTTGACAAAATTGTGTTGTCATTTTTATAACAACACATACCGTTGTAATAAACATGACAACACAATTGCCCATGGCACAAAATAGACAGGACACATTGGGATTTTCTCAGTCTGAACTAAAAACGTATCTGACGCTGTTGAGTCACAACCCGGCCAATGGGTCACAATTGAGTCGCTTTTCTGGAATTCCACGGGCAAACATCTATGCCATTTTAGATTCCCTGAAAAACAAAGGGGTGGTGGGTGAAATAGAGGAAGGGATGTACACGCCCATACCTCCCGATGAGTTTTTGAACCGGTTACGGAACAAAGCCAAATCAGAAATCGAATCCGTCAAAAAGATGATCGCTGCGGTTTCAAACAACCAGTTTACTGAATATATCTGGACGATCAAAGGCTATGATAACGTCATGAACAAGGCCGTAGAAATTATAGGTGCGGCCGAACAAGAGCTGTACGTTCTTCTCTATCCCGAAGAAGCAAGGTTGCTCGATCCACACTTAGAAACGGCAGAGTCCCGCGGGGTAAAAATTAGATACATTTCCATGGGTATTCCCCTGACCACCTTCGATATTCAAATCATTCACCCGGAATTCGAATCGGTACAACGATCACATGGCGGGCGTGTGATCGATGTGGTTAAGGACAGAAACGAAATCCTGGTCGGAATGTTCGAGCAGGACAGGGAAGACGAATCACCGATCAATTGGGCTAGAAACCATTGGTTTGTGATGGCTTTGCGCGAAACGATCCGACACGACTTTTACCATTACCTGGTGCATAAAATGCTGAGCCAGGGGTTGGAATCGGATGACAGGGATCGAGAACTTTACAGACTTGTGAACGGCGATACCTGGGAAGCCCAATCCTAATCTCGGGTAGCATTCTTTCGAACAACCACTGAAAAGGGAGGATTGCCAATGAAATCCACTATTATCGATTTTCACGGTCATCTCGGTGGACACAAACCGGTGCCGTTTAGCAATCCATTTAAAGTTCCAAATGATTATCATCCGCCCTATTGGATTCGGGACCGGCAGCTTTTCGATTCGATCTCGAAGGAGGGGGGGCCGACGATGTCGATCATGTTCAAAGTCGGACTTTATCTCAGCAGGCTGGGATTGGATGTGATCAACAATGCCAAAGATATCCAAAAGGAATTGAAACTGTCCGAGCGGGTCAACAAGCTTGTTGTGCTGGCAACTTCCCCGGTGGTTACCAACGGCAAAATGGATTTGACCAAAACGCCCCTTTACATTTCAAACCGGTCGGTCATGGACATGGCGAAAGCCAACGAGCGCATCATTCCCGGGATTTCGATCAATCCCCTGGCGGATGACGCTGAAAAGGAATTGGAGAGTCTTGCTGCCGAATCCAAATCCCTGCCGAATGGCGGAAAAATGGTGTTCAAACTGTTTCCTTCCGTCTGCTTTTACTATGCAGATGGCATGGATGAAAACGGTAAAAAGCTTCCCTATCGAAAAAAACTCTTGGATTTTTACGATCGCTTGGCTGCACTTGGGATTACCGTCATTGTCCACACCGGCGTCGAAGAAGTTATGAAAGATGCTGATTACCAGTATTTCATGGACCATGGCGGCGATGTCGCCAAACTTACACCGTTGATTAGCACCGGCATAAATGTGATTCTAGCCCATTCCGGGTACGATCCCAGTTATCAGAAAGCCCATAAGGACAAGCCCAACCAGTTTGCCGAAGTCAAAGAGGCGATCGAAAAATACCCGAATGTGTATACGGACATATCGGGGGCCTACTCGGCCAAGTATAATTTCGTCGGCACCATTGCGGAATTGCTGGAAGATGATACCTATCGCAAGAAAATGATTCATGGCTCCGATTTTCCCGTTGTCCTGGGAGACCCCGCCGCCATATTGTCGTCATTAGAAAAGGAAGATCGCACCAATAAATACGTGCAAAAAGCAATCACCGCCTATTCGGAAATTGTCAGGGATACCACTCTCCATAAAATGACGTTCCTTGACAAATGTGCCCGGATGACCGAACTGACGATGAAAGCGCTTGGCGTTGATGAAAAGGAAATTCGTTCCTATTTCACCAATGGAGCTCGATTGCTCGGTTACACAGAGTAAATGAATGGTGAAGCATCTTTTTGATGACCGCTTTCACGGCATTATCGGTCATTTCCTACCAGCGTCTGTCCCCTATTTGTGGAGCGCCTCTTGTACCTGTGTGGGAGATCAGAATTGAGAAGCCACTATCCGCACTTGCCCCGAATCTGCCGGAAACGATCCCATGCGGCGTACCAATTTCAAATACCTGGCGGCCGATGCCACAGTCAATCCCCACCTGGAGCTGACGGTTCTAATCCAATCCGGGCTTGAAGGGATTGAGGAAAAACTTGCGTTGCCTCCTCTGCAAATAATCAGGCTATTTTCGTATGCGCCTGGGTGATGTCAAGGCCAGACATCTTCCTGTGAAATGACGGGCGGTGGTATGATTATGATCGAAGCAGGATGATAGGAATTACTTTTGCCGCAGAAAAAACACGTTGCCCGATACAGAAAATTCGGGCAGAATATCAGAGTGATACAAAAGGCTATCAATGAAGTGAGGCCAAAATGGGACGAGAGACTGTGGAATCAGAATTTCCACAGGGGTGTTCTTGAGGCGTTTGTAAAACAGAGTCCGGGTTTGGCAGCAAAGCTATCTGTAGGTCATATGATGAGGGTTTTTCATGCATTCTGAAGCAGTCATCCGCTCGGGTTTTTTCTTCGGCATCTTCCTGGCTATGGCCCTCTGGGAGCTGTTAGCGCCCCGCCGCCGGCTGACGGTCGGGAAACTGGGGCGGTGGGGGAACAACCTGGGCATCGTTTTGCTGGATACCCTGATGATCCGGGTGCTGATGCCGATGGCGGCCATCAAAACAGCCGTGGCCGCTCAACAGAGCGGGTGGGGTTTGCTGCATTTTTTCCCTGTCTCCGAAGGGCTTGCCATGGTCGTCGGGGTGCTGTTCCTGGACATGGTCATCTACCTTCAGCATCTCATGTTCCATGCCGTTCCCCTGTTGTGGAGGCTCCACATGGTGCATCATGCCGACCTGGACATCGATGTGACCACGGGGCTCAGGTTTCATCCCATCGAGATCCTCATATCCATGGGGATCAAGATCGCGGCGGTGGCGGTCATCGGGCCGCCGGTGGCGGCGGTTCTCGTTTTCGAGGTGATCCTGAACGGGACGGCCATGTTCAATCACGGAAACGTTTACATGCCCAAGGGATTGGACAGGGTTCTGAGACTTCTGGTCGTGACCCCGGACATGCACCGTGTCCACCACTCGGTGACCATCCGGGAGACCAACAGCAACTTCGGCTTCAACTTTCCCTGGTGGGACCGCATTTTCGGGACCTACCGTGCCCAGCCCGTGGCGGGACACGCGGGCATGAAGATCGGAATCTCTCAGTTCCGGGACAGGAAGCTCGTGACGTTCCCCAGACTCCTTTTATTGCCTTTTACGGGAGATCCGGGATCCTATGCCATCAACAAGAGCGGGATGGAACCGGTCAAAACGGGAAAAGAGAGATCGAGAGGGGCCGTGAAACAATAATCAGGAGGGCAGAATATGGAAATCAGTGAAAAGACAAAAATAGACGATCTATTGAACCAATACCCGTTCCTGTTGGATTTTTTCATCAACAAGTCACCCCATTTCAAGAACCTCAAGAATCCGATCATGAGAAAGACCATCGGCAAGGTCGCTACCCTGAGCCGGGTGGCCGCCATGGGCAATCTGGATCTCGATGACCTCCTCCGGGACCTGCTCCTTGAAATCCAGGAAAAATCGGGAGGGGAACTGAAAGTCGTTGGCGAGACAGAGCCGGGCGCTGCCGAGGACCTGGACGACCCTGAAACCAGGCAGGAGGTACTGAAAGGCATCATAAAGGACCTCCACAAGGGAGAGGACATGGAAAGCCTCAAGAAGAGGTTTCAGGAACTTGTGCAGCACGTCTCCCCTTCCGAGATCGCCAATATGGAGCAGAAGCTCATAGCCGAGGGCATGCCGGAGACCGAGGTCAAGCGGCTCTGTGACGTGCATGTGGCCCTTTTCAAGGAGGCCCTGGAAAAACACGAAATACCCGGCGCGCCCGCGGGGCATCCCGTAAATACCCTGATGAAGGAAAACAGGGCGGCTGAAGCGGTTATGGATGAAATGGACGGATTTCTCCTGAAGTTCGGGACCCCTCCCGACGAAGCCGGGTTTCAGGCCGGAAAAGGGGCTCTGGCGGAACTGCTGGATGACCTATCGAAGATCGACCTCCACTACCTGAAAAAGGAAAACCAGCTCTTTCCCCTGCTTGAAGACCACGATATTTCAGGCCCTTCACAGGTCATGTGGGCCATTCATGACGATATCCGCGCTATGATGAAAAAATGCATGGAAGCGGTCCCCGAAAAGAAGGCCGAGGAGGTGGCGGCCTGTGTGAAAGAACTCCTGTCCGCCGTCCGGGAGATGATTTACAAGGAAGAGCACATCCTCTATCCCATGTCCCTGGAGACCCTGTCCGATGCGGAGTGGGGCAGGGTGAGGCAGGGTGAAGACGAGATCGGCTACGCCTGGATCGAACCTGAAGCTGAATGGTCTCCAATGGTCTTGGAGCAGGAAGAAAAAGGGGCTCCGGGAGAAGAGAAGATCAGCCTCGATACGGGTTATATATCGAGGGATCTGATCAACCTGATGCTGACCCATCTCCCCGTGGACATCACCCTCGTGGATGAGGAAGACCGTGTGGCCTATTACTCCCAGGGCAAGGAGAGGATCTTCCCGAGAAGTCCCGGTATCATCGGGAGAAAAGTCCAGAGATGCCACCCCCCGGACAGTGTCGAGATCGTCGAAAAAATCCTGGACGCCTTTAAATCCGGGAAGAAAGACGTGGCAGAATTCTGGTTGCAGCTGGGCGAAAAATTTGTCTACATCAGGTATTTCGCCCTGTATGACCAGACCGGCATCTACAAGGGGTGCCTGGAGGTGAGCCAGGAAATCAGCGGGATCAGAAAACTGGAAGGGCAGCGGCGCCTGTTGGATTGGGAATAGCCCGCTGCCTTGGTTACTCCCGACGGCCTGCCACCGGCAGGCCTGTCGGGGTTTTTCGGGAGATAATTGCCCCCGGATCTACCCATTGACATGGAATAGATTCGGCAGGTATGAGGGAGGCCTACATCTCCACCAGGACTATTGTAATATTGTCTTTTCCTCCGGAATCCAGTGCAGCGTTGACCAATGACTCGGCCTTGGATTTGAGATCCGTCCCGGAGACCAGGATAGAAGTGATGTCTTCGGCCGACAATTCGCTGTGGAGACCATCAGTGGTGAGCACCAAAAGGTCTCCCCGCTTGATCTCAAGAAGTCCGGTGTATGGCTCGCACTCGCCGCAACCCACGCATTGATCCAGCAGGTTCCTCAGGGGATGGGTCCTGGCCTGATCCGACGTAATTTCGCCCTCGTCAATGAGAAACTGGGCCCAATTCTGGTCCTTCGTGACCTGTTTCAGTTTTCGATCGCGCAGCAGGTAGAGACGGCTGTCGCCCACATGGAACCAGTAACCCCTTCCATCGCCGGTAAGGACGCCCGTTACAGTCGTCCCCATGCCTTCAAGGCTCGGGTCCTTCAGGGCCCTCTTATAGATGGATTTGTCCGCCTTCTCAATCTCGCGGAGAAGCTGCTTCCTTAGATCTTGATCATGAAACTTCCTGCAGGCAAGCCTTTCAGTGACTATTTCAGCGGCCAGATCACCGGCCGCTTCTCCACCCATCCCGTCCGCAACGGCCACCAGAAGGTATCTGTCCAGGATTTCCCTGATGAGGTACCGGTCTTCGTTCGTTTTTCTGATCAGGCCGATATGGGTGAGTGCGAATGTCTTCACTGTAAAGCCTCCGTTGGCATGCGTTCAATAAAGATGACTTTGTAAAAAGTCCACGGACGGACTTCCAACGAAGTCCTTTTTTCATCCGCTTCCTCTTCGTTCCCGGCAGGTTGCCGCTTGCGGCGTGAATTAGCTTTTTACGATTCCATCAATAAAGAGCGTCTGTTTTTCATGAAACATGGTCCTTGTCCAAAGTACTACGGCGTGGTATTTTAGACAAGGCCCAAAATTGAAACTTTCGAACAATTGAGACGCGGGCGGATGGAACGCCGAGTCACTCCATTTCGGGAGAAGGTACCTGCCATGGAGAAGAAAAAACAGAATTGCTGGGAATTCAAGAGATGCTGCAGAGAGGTCGGTGGATCACGCGTTCACGATCTGGGTATCTGCCCTGCGGCAGCCGACACCTCATTCGATGGGCTGAGCGGTGGGACGAATGCGGGAAGGATCTGCTGGGCCGTCGCCGGCACGTTCTGCGGCGGGGAAGTCCAGGGGACCTTTGCTGATAAACGTGAATCATGTGTCAGTTGCGATTTTTTCAAGGAGGTGCAGAGCGAAGAAGGGGTCTCCAATGTGGACACAAAGTTCTTGCGATTTCTGTCCGAGGATGCGAGGGCACCTTTCCTGAAGGGTATGGCCTATAAGCATATCAAGGCAGGAGTGCGGTTCATTAGGCAGGGAGACGTGTTGGATGTGGCCTACATCATTCAGCGGGGCTCATGTCTGGTCATCGTCGAAAAGGATGAAAAGCTTTATCCCGTAAGGCACCTGGGAGAAGGTGATATCGTCGGGGAGCTGACGATTCTTACCGGGGAACCTCAAAATGGACATGTGGAAGCCCAGACGGAGATGGATGTGTGGGTGATCAAGAAGGAGCAATTTATAGATCTTTCCGGGAGAGACCCGGATGTGTTGAATTTTCTGACAGAGCTTGTGGCCGACCGATTCGATTCGATGCGAACCTCGGGTGACAGAACCATAGGCAAGTACGTTGCAACGGACGTCATAGGCAGCGGCGGATACAGCATTGTCTACAAAGGTTTTCACAGGACATTGAACTTCCCGGTGGCCATCAAGATGATGAGGCACAACCTGGCTTTATGTGACGAATTCTTGGAAAACTTCTGGAACGAGGCAAAGACCATTGCCGGCTTCAATCATGAAAACCTCATCAAGATATACGATATCGAGGAGCGCTACCGGACGGTCTTTATCATCATGGAGCTTGCGGAGGGGGAGTCCCTCAAGAAGATGATCGGAAGATTGAGGGTTATCCCTCCCCCTGTGGCGGCCGATCTTCTTTCACAAACATGTCGTGGACTCGGATACGCCCACCGGAAGGGAATCCTGCACCAGGACATCAATCCTTCCAATATACTTGTGGAGACAGGAGACAGGATAAAAATCATTGATTTCGGTGTGGCCTGCCCCACCGGAAGTGATGACAGGAGTATCTTCGAAGGCACGATCCACTATATGGCCCCCGAGCAGATCGCCTGTAAACCCGTGGACCCGCGCACCGATATCTACTCGCTCGGCATCACCGCCTATGAAATGGTGACCGGAGGAAGGCCGTATCCTGAGGGAGACATAAGGAACATCATGGATATGCACCTGAATCATGACATCCCGGATCCCGCCGAAAGGGTGGTCGGCTTACCGGAACCGCTCCGCCGGTTTATCCTGAAGGCATGTAACCGTGATCCAGGCAAGAGGTACCAGAAGGCAGAGCAGGCTATTGAAGAACTCGAATCTTTGGTCACGGGGTTTGAAGCGTTGCGCCAGCCTCGGTACCCGGACCCCATCGAAACTTTGGTCAATGAGCATGGCTTGATACGACAGTTCCTGGACAACCTGTCCATGGCTGCAGGCGAGCTGGAGGTTGATGAGCGGCCGCAGAGGGCCTTTTTTGAAAAGGCCATTGAATTTGCGCGCAGATTTACGGATCGCTTTCATCATTTTAAAGAAGAGCAGGTCATGTTTGTGAAGCTGGCAGAAAAAAAGGGTGGGCTGCTCGACGGCGAAATCGAGGCCCTGAGGCATCAGCATGAACGGGGCCGAACCTTTATTGCCGGTCTGTCAGCCGCCCTGGACGGATATGCCGCCGGCGACGAAACAGCTACCACAACTCTCCTTGAAAACCTGGCGTCCTATATTCATTTGCTGCGTCATCACATACACAAGGAAGACCACAGGTTTTTCCCGATGGCCAGAC
>Ga0307423_1001444_pt1 | contig 14307 bp, 11 predicted proteins | sample SalMarWE160310MG_FD_202154 | JGI IMG/M metagenome (GOLD analysis project Ga0307423, IMG submission 202154) | Salt marsh sediment microbial communities from the Plum Island Ecosystem LTER, Massachusetts, United States - WE1603-10 | ecosystem: Environmental > Aquatic > Marine > Intertidal zone >...
CCCGGTGTGGCTTCCGGTCAGATGGCAACTACCCCGGAAAAGGCTGTCGCGATGGCCGAAGCCGGAGATCAGGTAGTGCTGATTCGCCAGGGGACTTCCCCCGACGACGTGCACGGCATGGCTAAGTCGGCCGGCATCCTCACCGCCACTGGTGGGCTGGCTAGCCATGCCGCCGTCGTAGCCAGGGGCTGGGGTGTGCCCGCGGTGGTCGGTGCCGCGGACATCTCCATCGATGGTGATTCGGTCACGATCGGCGCCCACCTGTTCGGGCCGGGTGATGTGTTGACGATCGACGGGAGCACCGGTGAGGTGTTCTCAGGCGCCGTTGCCACTGGGTCCCAGATCGTTCCCGAGGCAGCTGTGCTGCTCGCGTGGGCGGAGGACCTCGGCATCGAGATCGCAGCCAACGACGAGGTGGCTGAAGGCAAGGCCGACGATGCCGGCCGTCAGGCCACCCGCGAGGAAGTGCTGCACATCTTGACCATCAAGGGCTTCGTGGTTCCCAACGACCTGGCTCCGTTGCTGTTCACCACCCCTGAGGCAGTGGCGGGTCTTCTGGATGCTGCGGTCGCAGACGGCCTGGCTGAAGTCATCGGGGGGTCGGCGCTGGCGGGCATGTTCCAGCTCACCGAGAGTGGCAAGACCCTCGGTGCGGAGAAGATCGCAGCCGACCGGGAGAGCTGGGGCGCCGAGAACGCAGCCAGGGCCCTCGACGAGTTGGTGCCCTATGACCAGCGGATGAAGAACATCATGACCGGCTGGCAGATGCGTGAGGTCGATGGGCAGCCAGCCTTGAACGACCACACCGATGAGACTCACGATGCCGCGGTGCTTGCCGATTTTGGGGCACTCCACGAGGACACCACCGGATGGTTGGCTGGACTGTCTGAAGGTCTTCCCAGGCTGTCGTTGTACCGGGACAGGCTGCTACGTGCCGCAGAGCGTGTCGCTGCCGGCGAGACCAACTATCTGGCCTCTCCCCGAATCGACAGCTTCCACAATGTCTGGTTTGAACTCCACGAGGACCTGATCCGATTGGCCGGCCGCACCAGAGAAGAAGAAGCGGCCGCCGGGCGGGCCTAGGAAGCCCCCGAGGAGTAGCGTGGCCGCCGGCCGTGCCCGGGACAGGTATCTTTGGGAGGCAACCCACAAGCGGGGATTGCAGTCTCCACAGGAGGTAGACATGAGTGACACTCCCCGGGATCTTGAGCCGGCGGGTGACGCGTCCTCCTACTTCGACTCATTGGGTGTTGCCGATGCCCTCGACGCCGGCGGGCAACCGTCGATCACTCACATGGACGACTACGCCAGCTACGAGATCGCGGCCGGCCTGTTCTTCCGGCCGGTCTTCGCAGAGAGCATCTCGCTGAACTTCGTCACATTCCCGCCGAACAGCGGGTTCCCCGAGCACGTCCATCCCGAGGAGCAGATCAGTATTGTCCGTGAGGGCGAGATGGAGATCGCCGTCGGGGAGATCCGTAGGATGGTCGGGCCCGGTGACATCGTCATTTACCCCTCCAACGTGCCGCACTCCGGCCGGACCTTGGATGGAGGTTGCCGTCTCATCGACATCTTCTCTCCACCTCGCACCGGCATCCAGGACGTCATCGCCGAAGCCGACCCGGTCCGTGGCGCCGACGCCGACCGGTGGTGGTATCGAGACAGGTGATCGCTTTCTCTCTTCCCCGCTTGAGAGGACAGACTGGTACTCGCCCTTCGTAGATCGGCTTCGGGGTTGGCCGGAATCTCGAAGCCGCCATACACCGGACATGTCTTGTCCGCAATGCGTCGTACGATGCGATGCGAACACGCGAAAGGAAGATCCCATGAAGATCACCCGGCAGGTTGTTGTGCTCGACACCGCAGACCTCGAAGCCGAGAGCAGGTTCTGGGCCGGGGTGCTCGGTGGCAAAGTGGTTGCAGAGGACGACTGGCACAGCGTTGTTGACGCCGATGGTGAACAGCGCATCGACATCCAGCTCGCCCCGGATCACGTACCGCCGGTTTGGCCGGGAGGGCCGCAACAGCAGCAGGTCCATCTCGACATCTATGTTGATGACCGGGCAAGCGCTCACGACGAGGTCATCGCGCTTGGCGCTCGATTGCTCAAGGCCGCCGATTCTGAGGGCGACGATGGATTCCAGGTATATGCCGACCCGGCAGGTCATCCGTTCTGTATCTGTTCGGGCGGCTGATTGCGATGGGGGGAGCCGGCAACCTCCGCTAGCCGTTGATCTGCGCCCACGCTTTGTCGGTCTCGAGGATTGCCAGATGGAATGCATCGCTCAGTGTCTGGTCTTTGACCCCGATGATGTGAGCTCGATCCCAGTTGCCGGCCTCGTATTCGACCACTCCGCGGAGTGTCTCACCCATGATTCCCCCGCCGGAGGCAATCGCATCGACGATCTCCGGATTGAGTGGGAGACTTCCGAGAGCTTGTCTCGCCGGAACATCTAGTAGTGCTTCGATCACCGAGAACAATCCGACGATGTAGAAGCGTTGAACGTCGGGCCGACCGAGGCTTTCGGCGAGTCTCTCGCATGATCGTGCCCGCACCATGGCGGTCCTGGTGAGCTCACCCGGTTTGTTGTTGAGGCCGGACATGCTCATCATCCCGGCCCACGACACGATCTGCCTGGTCCCCACCAGCATGACCGCCTCCTCGATCGAGCCGAGGGGGAGCGGTAGCGCGTAGTGAGCGGAGTTGACCACCTTCAAGATGCGATAGCTCAGATTGACGTCGCGTCGGATCACGTTCGCAATGTCGGAGATATTGGCATCGGGATCTTGCAGCATGGAGATCAACTCGAGCGCCGCCAGTTTCCCGGCCGGTGTCCTTGTCTTGCGAAAGCCATCAGGCCTGCTCAGAAAGGAGCCCTGGAAATGGGTGAAACCGAGCCTGGTGGCATCCCTGAGTTCGTCGTAGCTGGCAATGCCATCGGCGATTAGCTCTACGCCTGCCGTCTTCAGCACCGCAATCTGTTTGGCGACGGTCGGTGCGGAGACTTTCTCGACATTGATCTTGACGCCGTGGGCAAGCCGAAGCAGCTGGTGTAGTTGAGGATTTGCCGTCAGGTCGTCGAGCAGAATCCGAAACCCGCGGGCCCGGAGATTCTCCAGCGCGGCGATGGTACGTTCCGAGGGCTCTATACCCGACCCGAGGATCAGCACGGCGGCGCCCGGGTCGAGCACGGCCGGGATCCCGCTTTCCAGAATCGACGATGACACGGTCAGTTGTGCAGGCTTGTCGGCGCTGATTGCCAGGTCGACGTCGATGCCGGAATTGACGACCAGCCGCCGGTTTCCGTCGGTGGCATTCTCCGCAACGGCGATTGCGGTGATGGGGTCGCTGCCGATGACAATCTCGTAGGCAACGACCTCGAGGGCTCTGTCGAAGACAGGTCTCCGTACCACGGAGGCATTCCGCGCCGATTCCATCCGGGCCGACATTTCGGCAAGGCGACTATTGAACCCGGAAGGCTGCGCCTTGCGGCTTCGGCTTCGAATCATCGGGCGCCTCTCCGAGAGGCCGAGCTGGATTGATCCAAGCGCTTCTCCTCGTCCGTCTGCGTTCACCCCGGTCTGCCCGGGTGGTCCAACAACCCCCTGTCGGGAGTATCCCTGCCAACTTAAGCGGCCCGGCAGGGTTAGAAATCGCGATCCTCAGCGTTGCTCTGCATAGGATGGGATGGTGTTCTGCCAAGCCTTCGACAGTGAGTGAGCCCGTCCGGCCCTGGGGCGAACTGTTTGCGTTCACCGTCGAGCGGTTGACCGCGACCTTCGAGGAGATGCACACGGCCGTTGTCCGGCCATGGTTCCGCCTGGCCGGACCTGCAGAGTCAGAACTCCGGGGCGTCTATGCCGGTGCAACCTCCAACGTCTATCGAAGTGTCAGGGCGATCGCCTCCCTGCTGGGCAGAGCGTCGGACGTTGCTCGAGGCGGGTCGAAGGCCGGGCCGTCACGCAGATCGGATGCAGCCCAGGCCTTCGCCAACGCAGTTTGGGGCGACGAGTTGGAGCGCCGGGGGTCGAAGATGGCGATCGGTATGGACGTTCGGGACCGCTCTGGTTCGGCCGTAGACCTCGACCCGTCTTCTCTAGCGGAGAAGTTCCCGGAAGCGTCCGGACGTCTGATAGTGCTGCTACATGGCCTGGGTCAGACCGAGCGTTGCTTCTCACCATCGGACATGGTTCCGGGGGTGACGGACGCGCTTGCATCGTCGTCCTTCACACCGGTCCTGGTCCGCTACAACACAGGCCGTGCGGTTGCGGTCAACGGGCGCGATCTTTCGGCCTTGTTGGAGGACATGGTCTCGATATGGCCGGTTCCCGTGACCGAGGTCGCTCTTGTCGGCTACTCGATGGGCGGGTTGGTAGCACGCGCCGCGATCGCTTCCGGTCGATCAAACGCCGACAGTTGGACGGAGACCGTTCGCCATCTGATCACCATTGCTACACCGCATGCGGGATCGCCGATCGAGAAGAGCGCCGAGGTGGCATCGCGGGCGCTGGCGCTGGCGCCCCAAACAAGACCACTGGGAGGGTTCGTGGCGCAACGCAGTGCGGGGATTCGTGATCTCCAGACAGGGGCCGACCTGCCCGCTGTCTTTGCCGGTGTCGACCACCTTGCGATTGCGTCGGTGATGACGGCAGACATTTCACATCCGATCGGCGCGCTCCTTGGTGATTATGTGGTCCGGCCCGGCAGCGCAACCGGTGGGCGGAGAGTCATAGTCAACGAACGGGTCCTGATCGGGGGGCGTCGTCACCACGACATCCTCGCCGATCCCTCGATTCCGCAACGCATTCTCGACCGGATCGAGTAAGACTGAGACGACCGGCCTGTCGTGATTGCAGTGTGCCTGTCGACGTTTGGGACGCTTGTTGGTTGCGACCTCACTGTCGCTGCGTAGTCTCACGGCTCGATTCGACTCGATAGGTCACCGAATGTGAGGTCCCCCCGAACCGGGCCGTCACGGGAAGTCGGGTAGGCTTCCCACTATGAACGCCCCGATGCATCTGGCGTCATGTCGTCTCTGCGATGCGGGACTGTTTGATTCGCGATCGGACGAGAGAGACGCGCCACAGGCATTGCTCATGGCTTGCCGGGCGCGTGACACCGACCGGGCAGCGGGATGGGTGATGGGGGAGTCGAAGCGGCCACGACCGAAGAGTCGGGTCACAGTCGTGGCCTTGACGCTCGGCGCAGCGTTGCTTGCAGGCATCGCGGCCGGTTGCTCCCAGTCGCCTCCTCAATCGGAACGCCCCGATCCGGCATACATGGTTGACAGCGGCTCGTGGTATGTGCGTGAACAATGGCCTCACGACGGCAATCCGTATGAGACCGATCACTTCGTTGTGTACAGCGACGGCGCCGCACCGGAAGCCCGTCAACGGCTTGGTGACCTTGCCGAAGAGGTGTACGCAGAGGTTATTCGAGAGATGGGCGTCGACCCGGCGACGATGTTCCGATTCCCTGCCGATCAGACGAAGATCGATCTGTACGCCAACAGATACAACGTGCTAGAGGGAGGCGGGGCGAGGGGCTATTACGCCGGTGTGATCATCCCGTCTTTTGACCATGAGGCCGGGCAAGAAGCCACCGACGTGGGCAGTATCCGAGTAACTCTGAAGCACGAGCTAGTCCATGTAGTGGAGGCGCTGCTGAAAGGCCGGTTTGTGGGTGACCTCGCGGTTGGTGATCCGCGCCGCATGCCAGTGTGGTTCAGCGAAGGAGTAGCAGAAGCCCTCTCCGGAGGGTCAACCGGCGGTGCACCGAGGACCCTTGATCAAGTGGCTGCCCTGACCGCCGAGTTCGGGCGGATCAATCCGATTGACTGGAGGGTCGACATCCCGCTCTCCGACCTCGTCGGGGGTGAGTATCCGAACTACTACTACCCGATGGCTCAACTTGCGGTTGAGTACCTGCTTGACCCCAAGGGAATGGACAAAACTCCCCGCGACCTAGCGGCGGTGATGATCGATATGGGCAACGACGTCCCGTTTGCGGCGGCCTTTGAGAATCACATGGGCATCAGCGAATCCGAGTACGAGTCGCGGTTCTTCGCACTCATGGACACGTATCTACCTCAGAGCGAGTTCCCCTTCGAGGCAGTTGCTTTGGCGGTGGTGTCTCTGCTGGCCGCGAGCATCATGGGGGCCGTCGTCGTGCCGGGCCTGCGGCGTTCGGAGGCGGCTTTTTCCTCGTCATCCGGGTTCGCTGCGCCGGGATCGACCCGACGCGCTCGTGTGATTTTTGTTGCCGAGGTCTCGATCTTCGGCCTGGTCGCCGTGGTTGTCGTGGCCCTGGCTTTGTTCTCGATCGGATTCGACGAACTCCCACGCGGCGCCAATCGGACCCTGGGGTATGTAGCCACCGCGGGCTACTTCGCAGGCTGCGTCGCCGTATTGACGTGGGCGATGCACCGCAGGGGCAACGAGTCGCGTCCCTCCTATCTATTGCCCCCCTTGGTTATCGTCGCCACCATCGCCTTCATCCAGATCATCAACCGGGTCCTCCTCTGAGTCTGCCGGCAGGGCAGCTGTTGACTATGAACCTGAATGGCTGTGGCAAGTAGTTCTCAGAATCCTCGTCCACGAGCGGGACTGTGGCATCTCCAGCGGACGTACCAACACCATGAGACATCTGCGTGGAGGAAGTGAATCTGGAGCTGTGAATCGATATCCAGCCGGGTTGTTTGGTGTCTCCTCCTGTCATTCGCTGCCCTGGATGTATAGGATCCCGGGCGTGAAGAAGCTCGTTCTGCTCATAGCGCTCGTCCTGGTGGTTTCCGCATGTGGCGGGACATCAACCGGGGACATCCAGGCGACGTCGGCTGCATCATCGGGCACGGCTACCGAGACTTCTGTGGCAGCGGATGACTCCGCCGCTCTCGATTTCGAGCTGTTGCTTTCCGACGGCTCGACCTTCCGTCTCAGTGATGAGGAGAAACCGGTGTACCTCGTGTTCTGGGCGGAGTGGTGACCCGTCTGCAGGCGGGAGCTCCCCGTCATCGATGCAGTTGCATCGGAGTATCTGGACAGCATCAGGTTCATTGCGGTGGCGGGCTACGGCGAGCTCGACGCGACTGAGGAGCGGGCTGCAGAGTTGTTTTCCGACAATATCTCGTGGGGTTTTGACCAGTCGCTCTGGTCGGACTTCGGTGTCTACGGTCAGCCGACATCGTTCATGATCAGCGGCGACGATGTCATTGTGGACGCCTGGTCCGGGATGAAGGGTGAGAAGCAGCTTCGAGAGAAGCTCGAGATATTGGCGGATATGTCCATCGCTCCCGACTGACCCAGCCGGACTTGGATCTCTCAGCACTCGACGTCGTGGCGCGGGCCCGATGCCTGCCCGTCGCCAACAAGGTCCTCTCGATTTCTTGTCCGGCACATGACCGGACCCTCGTCCACACACACGATGTGGCCGCGGTGACGCCTGCGGGTGTCGCGTGGGTTTCGATCCAAGATCATCGACCAGGACATTGCACGACAGATTGGGCGATATCGGGTTGAAGATTTCGGCGGTTTCTGCCGATACAGGTACGGAGTCACTGATCCTTCCGTAGCGAACGGAGCCCATCCTTGTACGCCAGACAGCACCGCCCACAGTCGCACCTCGGTCGGACAGGCCGAACCCCGGCTGACTCGACCGGCCGCATGACCTTCACTGCTGCCCTCGCGTTCGCGGTCCTTGCCGTACCGATTATCTTCGCGGGACCGGGGGAAGCCTCCGGCGGCACGATCGCCGACGACACGGCCGTGATCGTTCGCGAACTCCCCGGCGCCGGGGACGCTCCGGAGACATTGGTTCAGGAACTCGGGGGCACGGTCACGGCGCAACTCGACATCATCAACGGCTTCTCCGCCGTTATCCCCGCAGATGCCGTGTCCAATCTCGTGGCCCACCCCCAGGTTGACTCGGTCACTCCCGATGCATCGATGTTGCTCTCTGCCTGGCAGACCAGCGATCGCAGTGACGAGGGCGCCATGCAGCGGATCAACGCCAATGTCATTCAGTCTACGCAGTACTGGAAGAACGGTTTCACCGGCGCCGGCGTAGGCGTAGCGATCATCGACTCGGGTGTCGCACCCGTGGACGGCCTGACCGCCCCCGGCAAGGTCGTCAACGGTGCCGATCTGTCGTTCGACTCACAGAACGTGAACCTCCGTTATCTCGATCTGTATGGACACGGCACTCATCTCGCTGGAATCATCGCAGGACGAGACGATGCCGCTCCAGCGACTCCCAAGATTAGGGACCTACAGACGCACTACGCGGGCGTGGCACCGGGTGCACAGATTCTCAACGTCAAGGTGGCGGACGGCACCGGCACCGCGGACATCTCCCAGGTCATCGCCGGCATCGACTGGGTAGTCAAGCATCGCAATGATCAGGGCATGAACATCCGGGTCTTGAACCTTGCATTCGGAACCGACGGTATCCAGGACTACGTTTTGGATCCGCTCGCCTACGCCGTGGAGATGGCGTGGAGAAACGGTATCGTCGTGGTCGTGGCGGCCGGCAACGACGGCAACAGCAGTCCGCTACGGAACCCCGCATACGACCCGTTCGTCATCGCCGTCGGCGCCGATGATGCCAAGGGAACGTACGGCACCGGCGACGACACTATCCCTTCATTCTCCAACTGCGGCACTGCGACGCGATCCGTCGACCTCGTCGCACCGGGACAGTCGGTCATCAGCCTGCGGGTCCCCGGGTCCTATGTAGACGAGTTCTATCCAAGCGCGGCCGTCGGCGACCGCTTCTTCAGGGGAACCGGCACATCCCAGGCTGCGGCCGTCGTGTCAGGGGCGGTGGCTCTCATCGTCGATCAGCGGCCCGGCATCACTCCCGATCAGGTCAAGACACTCTTGACGTCGACCGCGCGAACCCTTCGCAACGCTTCAGACGTTTGCCAGGGCGCGGGCGTGATCGATCTGAAAGCCGCATACAAGGCTCCGACACCCGACGAAGTCCAGACATGGGAGCAGTCCACCGGCCTCGGCTCGCTAGAAACAGCACGTGGCTCGTACCACGTCGTGCAAGACGGCGTCACCCTCGTCGGTGAGCAAGACATCTTCGGTATCGACTGGGACGGTGTCTCGTGGTCCGGGGTCTCGTGGAGTAGCGGAGACTGGACCGGTGTCTCGTGGTCGGGTGTGTCGTGGTCGGGTGTGTCGTGGTCGGGTGTGTCGTGGTCGGGTGTGTCGTGGAGCGACGATCTCTGGGCGTCACACGAATGGCACTGACCATGAAGGGCTCAGCCCTCAGACTTCGGTCGGCGGGGGTCGAGGGTGTCACAGATTGAATCAGCCGAACCGAGGTCCTCGTCCGACAGGCGGCACCGCATACGCCTGACCGCAGTCGGTCGCGTCTGGATTCTGACATCGGCGCTGGCATTGGTAGCCCTCACCCTCACCCGCGTAGTCGGCGCAATCCCGCCACTCGAATCCCCGTTCCACGTTCCCTGGCCCCTGCTGATCCCCGTCGTCTACCTGGCGGAGGTGACCGTTGTCCACCTCCAATTCCGCAAGGACGCCTACTCCTTCTCGATGAACGAGATTCCTCTTGTCGTCGGACTGTTCTTCGTCAACCCCCTCGGCTTGATTGGCGCACAACTCATCGGCAATACCCTGGCATTGGGCCTACACCGACGCCAGACCCCGATGAAGCTCTCCTTCAATCTGAGCCAGTTCACGCTCATTGCCGCCTTGTCGGTGATCGTGTTCCGATCGATCCTCGGCGATCGAGATCCTCAAGGAACAGCGGCCTGGGTAGGCATCCTGGTGGGCATGGCACTGGCATTCATCGTCGGAAGTCTGTTCGTCGGTGCCGCCATCCATTTATCGGGAGGCAAGGTCGACCGGCCGGAGCACCTCAAAGTGATGAAGCTCGGTGTGGTCGCGTCGCTGATGAACGCCAGCCTCGGGCTAGTGGCGGTCACCGTCATGTGGACTCAATCGGCAGCAGCGTGGGCGGCGGCCGTTCCACCGATTGTCCTCTACCTTTCCTACCGCGCCTACATCAACCAGGTTCAGGAACGCCAACGTCTCCTGGCGCTCTACGAAGCTACCAGGGCATTGAACGCCTCAACCGAGATCAAGTCGTCGATGATCGCGGCCGTCACCCACGCACAGTCCATGTTCACGGCGGAACGAGCGGAGATGGTGATCTTCCCTGCCGGCCTCGAAGGAGATGGCTACCGCTCATCGGTGGGGCCTGACGAACAGGAAGGAGCCGTCGAGGAGATCAGAGACGGCATCACGGGGGAGGTGTGGAACGAGACTCTGGACTCGGGCGAAAGCCGTCTTGTTCCCCGAGATGCGGGCCGTCGCAGGCTCCTGAGGCGGGAGACATACGACACGATGGTGGTTTCGGTTCGAGGATCCGCGGGCACCAACGGTGTCCTGATCGTGTCCGACATGCTTGGCGACGTCCGCACCTTTACGGCACGCGATCTCCGGTTCCTGGAAACGCTGGCCGGACAGGTGAGCGCTGCCCTGGAGAACGGGCGACTCGAAGACTCGCTGGCCCATGTCACGCGACTCAAAGAGGACATGCGACATCGAGCGACCCATGACGCCCTCACGGGTCTGGCCAATCGAGTGCTGTTGCGCGACAAACTCGCCGAGGCCGTCGAAGCAGCGGGGGCGGGGGCAGCGCCGTCGGCGGTCGTGTTCCTCGACCTCGATGACTTCAAGGCGGTCAACGATACGTTCGGTCACCCGGCCGGTGATCAGCTCCTGACGAGCGTGGCCCGGCGGCTTCTGTTGTGCTGCCGTCCCCACGACACCGTGGCTCGCCTCGGCGGCGACGAGTTCGCCATCTTGCTCGAACGCCTCTCAGAATCCGACGACGCCATCACGGTCGTCAGGAGGATCATCAGCAGCCTGGGCCAGCCCTACTCGCTTGCTCGACAGCAGGTGACCAACCGCGCCAGTATCGGGATCGCATTCGTCCAGCCGGGTAAGAGCCCAACCGAGTTGATGCGTCACGCCGACGAGGCGATGTATTCCGCCAAGCACCACGGCAAAGGGACGTATCAGGTGTTCGAAGCCGGTTCCACGGATCGAGTCGAGCGCACGCCGACGCCGAGCAGCGAACTCGGGAACGCCATTGAGCGCGGTGAACTCGTCCTCCACTACCAACCCAGCGTAGAACTCGACACCGGCCACATCGTCGGTCTAGAAGCACTCGTCAGATGGGATCACCCAATCCGGGGCCTGATCCAGCCAAGCGAGTTCATACAGCTGGCCGAGGACACCGGACTCATCGTTCCCCTGGATCGGTTCGTCCTTGGCGAAGCCTGTCAGCAAATGAGCCTCTGGCACGCACAGTACGCCGGGCAAAAGCCTTCGATCTCAGTGAATCTATCACCAAGGGAGCTCGCCGAACCGGACATCGTCGATGCGGTACGAAAGGCCTTAGAAGACTCTGGACTGGACCCCGCCTATCTCATCCTCGAGATCACGGAGAACATGATCGTAGATCCCTTCCCGGACATCATCGCCGAACTGAAGGAGCTTGGTGTTGGCATCGCCCTGGACGACTTCGGAATGGGCTACTCATCGTTGGGGTACCTCGATCGACTGCCCATCGACATCATCAAGATCGACAAGTCGTTCGTTGAGCATGTTACCGGTGACGACCGCTCGCCTCTGGCCCGCATAGTGCTTGAGATCGGGGATGCTCTCGGCCTGCAGACAGTGGCAGAGGGAATCGAAACTATCGAGCAACTGGCCTGTCTCCGAGGGCTGGGATGCCGCCTCGGTCAGGGATTCCTCTTCGCCCGACCGATGGAAGCCATCGAGATCGAGGCGATGCTCAACGCACAGGCCGACGGTGTGACAGGGATCCTTCACGAGTCCCCGACGGCACCTCGACGCAATCCGTAGCCCGAGCATCTCCGGCCTTGCCAACGGCATTCCAGAGGTGCATCGCTTTGTGGCGATCCCGGGCGGTGAGTTGTTGAGCTGTCGCCACGGTGGACGATGTGCGGTGGTGTTCAACCGTCGAACAGAGTCTCCTGGACCGCTCCCATCTCCGAGCCTTCGATGCGGAGAATGCGCCTCTTGGTTGCGGCGCCGCCTCCCGCGGAGAACCCGCCGATCTTGCCGCCGGCGGCGACCACCCGGTGACATGGAACGAGGAGCGCAATCGGGTTGGCCGAAAGCGCCTGGCCGACCGCCTGTGCTGCTCCTGCGGAATCGATCGCGGCCGCAATCTCGCCGTAGGTTCTGGTCGAGCCGGGTGGAATCCTCCGCGCTGCTTCGTAGACCGTGCGTTCGAAATCGGGAACTCCTTCGAGGTCGATGGCAAACGCTGCAAGATCGCCGTTGCCCCGCTCAAGATGGTGGATCACGGCTGTAATCACCTTATGTACCTCCTCCGGTGGCGCCTGCTCGTCGCAGTCCGGGTAGCGGTGCGCAAACCGCGACCGCGTGCGGCGCGGGTCGGGCTCCGGCAGCCCGAGGCCAACAATCCCGAGGGGGCTCCAGGCGATGCCCATGTCGCCGATCAACGTGGCGAAGAAGGTGTAGCCGGTCGGTTCCATCGTCACAGATTACCGGCGACATCCGCAGAATCGGGGTTGGATCAAGGCCGGTGAACCCGGATCAGGCTGCCGCACAGAGCATTCGAATCGAGCGAGGAAACGTTGGAGAGCACCGACGGACAGCTTGCCGATCTAGATCGCGACCTACCTGGAATCGGAGGGCCTCGCAACGAGCGAACGCTCTCCGTTTCCGGCTCCGACGCGTCGACTATCGGCAGGTATACGTCCTGGCAACCGCGAATTGACGGAGCGCACCAACCGGCAGGCGGCAAACGCTGCGCAAACGGTCGCGGTCGATACTCGGCTTCACCGGATCGGAGACACCGATCCTGCGGAAGATGACACGAGGCAAACCGAGTGGGGGAGTGCTGCCGAATGTTGCCAGAAAGGAAGAATCTCATGTATATGCTTGCCGCCAACCACGACGTCGAGGACTACTCAAGATGGAAGGCCGTGTACGACGCAATCGACCAGGGGGCTCTTGGCGCTAGGTTCGGTCGGGTCAATCGCAACGTCGACAACGCCAACAACCTCACGATCATTCACGGCTTCGACACCGTGGACGCTGCCCAGGCGTTTATGAACAGCCCGGTGCTCAAGGAGGCAATGGCCGAAGCGGGCGTCGCAAGTGCCCCTCGCTTCGAGTTGTTCGAGGAGCTCGAAGTCGTCGAGTACTGAGACCAGCGCTAGGCCGGGCAAGCGGGTGATGCCAAACACCGATGGCCACCCGTTTGCCCGCACCACCGTTGAGCGGCAGGCTGACAGGATCGGCGGGTCCATCCCGGCCGAGAGCACGAAGCACAGGGTCGACAAGCAGAGGAACGCCGCAGATCGTCAGCCCAGGCCAGCTAGAAAGGTCCAGATGGTGAGGCTCGAGTCGAGGTCGGGATAGGGAATCCCGGAGAGGTTCTGCTGCAACCGCGTCGAGGCATGGCCCATCCACGCGTGACCGGCACCTGCCACGATCATCATCTCCACCACAACGCCGCTGTCACACCCGCGCCAGATTCGCCTGGTGATGTCGGGGTTGGTTTCGTCGGTGACTTCGGCCGGCGGGCCACAGCCGTCCAGCTCGGCCAGATGCGCAATGCTCTCCATCGGAGAGGCATAATCGGTATTACTTATGCCGTCGCCCGGCCCTCCGTTGATCGGCAGGTTGTTATCGGCGGCCCCGTGGATGTGGAGCATGGAGACCGGTCGCGCCGGATTGCATTGATCTATCTCCAGGGTGCCTGCTTGGAATGCTGCCCCCGAAACGCGATCAGCGAGCTGGCAAACAAGTCGGTACGCCAGGATTGCGCCATTGGAATGCCCCGTCACGAAGACCCGGTCGGGGTCGATGGGATAGGTGGCCACGACCTGGTCGATGAGTTGGGAGATGAAGCCGACGTCGTCGACATCAAGCCTGTCCTCCTGGGCCTGCCCACAGCATCCTCCACCGTTCCAGACGCGGCCGTTGCCAATGCCGATGCTGGTCCCATCCGGGTAGACGACAACGAACCCATTGGCTTCGGCCAGGTCGTCAAATCCGGAGTTGGCCTCGAACTGTGTTCCCGATCCGGTTCCGCCATGGAGGGCGATGAGCAATGCCATGGGCGTCGTGCCGACAGATGGTTGGTAGACACGGTATGTGCGCTGGACGCCGTCCGGTGTGGTGAGTGAGGCATCCGTAGTCGTGCCTCGAGGTGTGACGCCGGGCAAAACGGCCACCTCAGGCGGTGGGCTCGAGGTGCTTGTAGAGGTGGTT
>Ga0307423_1001445_pt1 | contig 14306 bp, 11 predicted proteins | sample SalMarWE160310MG_FD_202154 | JGI IMG/M metagenome (GOLD analysis project Ga0307423, IMG submission 202154) | Salt marsh sediment microbial communities from the Plum Island Ecosystem LTER, Massachusetts, United States - WE1603-10 | ecosystem: Environmental > Aquatic > Marine > Intertidal zone >...
CTGGGCCACCGCGGCCCGGGCCTGGAGCACCGCGGCCTCGCCCACCGCCAGGTTGGCCGTGGCGGACTCAAAGGCCGACTGATAGGAATCAAAGCTGGCCTGGGAGAGCGCCTCGGAAGGCCCCAGCTTGCGGGCGCGCTGCCAGTCGCGCTCGGCTTGGTGCAGCCTGGCCTTGAGCGCGCCCAAGTCAGCCTGGGCGCGCAGCAATCCGGCCTTGGCCGCCTGCAGCTGGGCCCGGGCCCGGGCCTCTTCGGCCGTGTAGAGCTCGTCGTCGATGCGGGCCAGGATGGTGCCCTGCTTCACCGGGGAGCCGTAGTCCACCGGCTTGCCATCGGCGTCCTGGCCAAAGGCCAAGATCTGGCCGGCGACCTGGGCGCCCACGTCCACCACCTCCTCGGGCTCCACGGTGCCGGTGGCGCTGATGGATTCCAGGAGTTCGCCGCGCGTCACCGGGGCGGTGCGCAGCTGCGGCGGCCGCTCTTTACCGGCCAGCAGGTACCAGGCCACGGCGCCGCTGGCCAAAAGCAGGGCCAGCAGGATCAATAAACCCCTGGTCGGGCGCCAGCGCTTCAGCGGGCTCGATTCAACTGCTTCATGGTTGGGATCCACGGCTACTCCTTGGCTGAACATATTGGCTTCGCTCCCAGTCGGGAAGCTTCTCCTTTTACCTGGATAATCGCGCCCCAGTGGCCTGCGGTATCAAAAGCGGCGCTTTTCCCGATAAAAAAAATCGGCGGCCGCTTTTAAAGTGCGGCTCTGCAGACGCGGGGATTAGAATCCAAGGCAGCAGAGATCGCCGGACCGGAGATTCGCCAAAGCCAAAAAAGCGTTGCATTTTGAAATAGTGATTCCCTGGCAAGATACATTAGCTTAATATGATAAAATAACTAATAATTTGGCGTTAAGACCTTATTAGCCATTGCAATGTGCAACAATTTGTTCTTTTCGGCCTTGGCGCGGTTTTTTAGCAAATAGGATTGATTAAACAAAGAGATAGGTTTGACGACCATCCGCTGGCATGAAGATTTCATGTGTCAGGGGCATGACAACCGGAGCTATGCCAATCTTGGCCGTCGCAATACCTGGAAACACGGGCCGCGCTCCCGAGAAGCCGGGGATGCAACTTCGGCCAGCATATGGAGCTGGTATGAACCTCGTTGCAAGACTTAGCAAAATTAGGATCCGGTTGTTCCTTGGCTTCTTGGTCGCCTTCCTGGGCATGGCCTTGTTCGGCATGCTCTCCTACCACCAGTTCACACGCATGGAACAAAAGCTGGTTTTTTTAAGCCAGGCAGACTCCATGGTCAATGCGGTGCTGGAGGCCAGGCGCTACGAAAAGAACTATTTCCTCTACCACCACGAGGATGACTTCCGCCAGACGCTGACTTACCTTGACCAGTTTCAGGAAATGCTGAACGCGGGGCGGATACACCTGGAAATCAGCATCGGCAGGGACGCCCTGCAGGGGCTGCTGGCCCTGGCCCGCGATTACCGCAGCAGCTTCGCCCAGATCCGGGTGGGGCAGGCTCAGGGCGTGCCTCCAGCGGAGCAGGCGGTGGCTCAGTTGCGGCAGACGGGCAAAAAGCTCATCGAGGCGTCGGAGTCCATCGCCAAAAACGAACGCAGCGGGATCCATCTGCTTTTGGCGGAATACCAGCCGCTGCTCATCGTTTTTCTTTTGGCCTTGGCGGGCATCGGCGGCGCGCTGATCTATTCCCTCGTCGTGCGCCTGGTCAAACCGCTGGCCACCATCGAAGAGGCCACCAAGGTGGTGGCCGCAGGCGATTTCCAGACCATCCCCTGGGCCGACCGTCCGGACGAGATTGGCAGCCTGGTGCAGGCCTTCAACCGCATGGTGGTGCACCTGCGCCAGAACAACGAGCAGCTGGTGCAGACCGAAAAGCTCACCGCCCTGGGCACCCTAACCAGCGGCGTGGCTCACGAATTGAACAACCCCCTGAACAACATCTCGACCTCCTGCCAAATCCTCTTCGAGGAAATTGACAATATTTCGGATTATCACAAAGAACTTTTGCGGGCCGTGGATGAGCAGGTAAGCAAGGCCCGCGACATCGTGGGTTCGCTTTTGGAATTCGCGCGCCAACGCGAGTTCGAGCTCCGGCCCGAGGACTTGCGCAACGTGGTGGACGAAGCCCTCAAGCTACTGCGCGGCGAGATTCCCTCCGGCGTCGAGGTGAGGCTGGCCGTCCCCCCCCATCTGGTCCTGGTCATGGATAAGGCCCACATGGTGCAGGCGCTGTTGAACCTCATATTAAACGGCGTCCAGGCCATGACCGCTGGCGGAATTCTTACCATATACGCCAGCAAAAATGAGAAGGCCGGTCAGGTGGAGATAGTGGTGCAGGACACCGGGCCCGGCATCCCGCCCAAGGTGCTGCCGCGCATTTTCGATCCCTTTTACACCACCAAGGATGTGGGTCGGGGCACCGGCCTGGGTCTCTCCATAACTTACGGCATTGTCGAGCGGCACCACGGCCACATTCAAGCCGAGAGCCTGCCATCCAGCGGCGCCAAGTTCATCCTGACCCTGCCCATTGACGGGGAAAGGGACTAGCGCCATGGCCTTGAAACATAAAATATTGGTGGTGGAAGACGACGCCCTGGCCCGTAAAAATCTTCAACATATCCTGGAAAAAGGCGGGGAATACCAGGTTACCTCGGCGGCGGGCGGCATGGAGGCCTTGGAACTGTTGGCCAGGCGGAACTATGACCTGGTGCTCACCGACCTGCGCATGGAAAAGATTGACGGCATGCAGGTGCTGGAGACGGTGCGCGAGCGCCATCCCCACAGCGAGGTCATCATGCTCACCGCCTTCGCCTCGGTGGACTCGGCCATAGAGGCCATGAAGCGCGGCGCCTTTCATTACATCGCCAAGCCTTACAAGATCGAAGAGGTGCGCACCCAGGTGGCCCGCGCCCTGGAAAAGGCCCGCCTGCACCGGGAATTGTTCGAACTGAAACGCGACCTGCAGGCCAGGGACGGCGTGGGCTCCATCGTGGGCAAGCACCCGCGCATCCAGGAACTGATCCGCACCGTGGCCCAGATAGCCCCCACCGACTGCAACGTGCTTTTAATGGGCGAGACCGGCACCGGCAAGGAGCTCTTCGCCCGCGCGCTGCATCACGCCAGCAACCGGGCGGAGAGGCGTTTCGTGGCCTTCAACTGCGGAGCCTTTGCCGAGGAGCTTCTGGTCAGCGAACTGTTCGGCCACGAGCGGGGCGCTTTCACCGGGGCCCTGGGCACCAAAGAGGGGCTTTTCGAGGCGGCCGACGGCGGCACCGTGTTCCTGGACGAGATCGGCGACATGCCGCTTTCCATGCAGGTGAAGCTCTTAAGGGTTATACAGGAAAAAGTGGTGACCCGGGTGGGCGGCACCGAACCCCTGCCGGTGGATGTGCGCATCGTGGCGGCCACCAACCAGGACCTGAAAACCCTGGTTGACGAGGGCGGCTTCCGCTCCGATCTTTACTATCGCCTGAACGTGGTCTGCCTGGAGCTGCCGCCTCTTCGGGAGCACCGGGACGACATTCCGCTTTTGGCCCTGCATTTCCTGGAAAAGCACGCGGGCAAGCAGAGCAAGGAGATCGCGGGCATCTCCGGCGCCATGATGACCACCCTCATGCGCCATGTTTTCCCCGGCAACGTGAGGGAGCTTGAGAACCTGATAGAACGCGCCGTGACCCTGAGCGGCAGCCAAGAGTTGCAGGTATCCGACCTGCCCGACCAGCTGGTCTTGGCGTCCGGGGGCGAGGGAGAAAACGAAATAGAGGACCGGCTGCTGACTTTGGAGGAGCGCGAGCGCCTTTATATACAGCGGGTGCTGGAGCAGACCGGAGGCAATAAGACCAGGGCTGCGGAGATTTTAGGCATCGACCGGGTGTCCTTGTGGCGCAAGATCAAGAGATACGACCTGGAGGAATAAATGTCGAGGCAGCGCGAAAAAGAGGGACAGACCACATGTTAACACGAATATTTCCTTTTATAGGATGGTTCAAAGGCTATAACCTGGGCAGCTTCCGCTTGGATGCGGTGGCCGGGATCACGGTGGCCTTGGTGCTCATACCCCAATCCATGGCCTATGCCCAGCTGGCGGGCCTTCCTGCCTATTACGGGTTGTACGCGGCTTTTCTGCCCCCCATGATAGCCGCGCTCTTCGGCAGCAGCATGCAGCTGGCCACCGGGCCGGTGGCGGTGGTCTCTTTGATGACCGCCGCCTCCTTGGAGCCCTTGGCCACCGCCGGCAGCGAGGCCTTCATCGCCTATGCCGTTCTGCTGGCGCTCATCGTGGGCATCTTCCAGCTGCTCTTGGGCGTCCTGCGCCTGGGTTTGGTGGTCAATTTCCTCTCCCATCCGGTGGTCAACGGCTTCACCAACGCGGCCGCCATCATCATAGCCTCCTCGCAGCTTTCCAAGATGTTCGGCGTGTATGTGGACAAGGCGCCCCACCACTACGAGACCATCTGGCACGTCTGCCAGCAAGCCATGCACTATACCCACTGGCCCACCCTGGCCATGGGCGCTGGGGCCTTTGCCATCATGTACGGCCTTAAATGGCTGAATCCCCGCGTCCCCTACGTACTGGCCGCGGTGGCGCTCACAACCGTGGTGTCCTGGGCCACCGGCTTCCAGCACGACCAAAAGGCTCCGCTGACTTTCATCGACTCCCCCGCTATACGCCAGGAGGTCCAGGACTTCAATAGAGAGGTTCTGAAAATCACCGAGTTGGGCGGCGAGCGGGCCGAAATCAACAAAAAAGCGCAAGAGGCGGTGAAAAACTACGGCGCGGAGACGCTGCAGGCCATCAAGTACCGCCAGGAGGCCGCCCTTGACACCGTGCTTATCGAGCAGGAAAAGAGCCGAGCCCATCTGCTGCGCGAGCGCCTGCGCGGCTATCTGTTCGCCGGCGTGCCCCAGCCTGACGGCGGTTATAAATTCTACCTGCCAAAGAACCTGCCCGAAAACGCCAAGACCGACGGCAGGACCTGGCGCATCAAGGTGGGCAACAATCCCTTGCAGCTGGATGCGCTGCTCATGATTGGCGGCGGCGCGGTGGTGGGCAACATCCCTCCCGGCCTGCCCGTTTTAAGCTTCCCCAAATGGGACACCGGTTTCGTGCTGCAGCTGTTCCCCTACGCGGCCATAATTTCACTCCTGGGATTCATGGAGGCCATCAGCATCGCCAAGGCCATGGCCGCCAAAACCGGCCAGCGCTTGGACCCCAACCAGGAACTCATCGGCCAGGGCCTAGCCAATATCCTGGGCTGCCTGGGCAAGAGCTATCCGGTTTCCGGCTCCTTCAGCCGCTCGGCGGTCAACCTGCAGGCCGGCGCGCGCACCGGCCTTTCCAGCGTGGTCACCAGCCTGATGGTGGTCATCGTGCTGCTTTTCTTCACCCCGCTTTTGTTTTTCCTGCCGCAAGCCGTGCTGGCCGCGGTTATTATGATGGCGGTGGTCGGACTAATAAACGTATCGGGTTTCATGCATGCCTGGAAGGCCCAATGGTACGACGGCGCCATCAGCATCATTACCTTCATCAGCACCCTGGCCTTCGCACCGCATTTGGACAAGGGCATCATGGTGGGAGTGGTGCTAAGCTTGGCGATGTTCCTTTACAAAAGCATGCGCCCGCGGGTGGCCAGCCTCTCCATGCATGATGACTGTGCCCTGCGGGACGCCAAGCATTATAATTTAAGAGAGTGCGAGCATGTGGCGGTGGTGCGCTTCGATGGGCCGCTGTTCTTCGCCAACGCCAGCTTTTTGGAGGACCAAATCAACGAACGTATACAGAGCATGCCCAAGCTCCGCCATATCCTGGTGGTGGCCAACGGGATCAACGACTTGGATGCCTCCGGCGAGGACGCCCTGTCCCTTATCGTGGACCGGGTGCGCAGCGCCGGCTTTGACATCAGCTTTTCGCATATCAAGGAGAACGTTCTGGAGGCCATGAAACGCACCCATCTGTTGGCCAAGATCGGCGAGGATCACGTCTTCCCCCTGGCCTCGACGGCCATAGCGGCCATACACCAACAAGCCCATTTCGACTCCAACGAGGAGGCCTGTCCCCTGGTGACGGTGTGTCCCCTGGAACGCGTGCACGTGGGAGAAGGAGAGTAGGCCATGAGCGTGGTTAGCATATTCAGTGGTTCGTTCTGCGGAGCCGAAGAGGTTGCCCATAAAGTGGCCGACCGTCTGGGATGCCCCCTGCTGCGTGACGAGGACCTTATCGGCAAGACGGTCAAGGATGGCGGTCCCTCGGCGGAAATCCTGCGCCGGGCCATGTACGGGCGCACTTCGGTATTCAATCAATTCAGCCATGAAAAAGAGGGCGCGGTCTGTTGGCTCAAGGTGGCCATGGCAATGCTTCTTGAAAAGGAAGACCTGGTTTTCCTGGGTTACGCCGCTCAATTGATACCTAACTCTATAAGCCATGTGCTGGAGGTTTGCCTTATCGCCGAAACCAGGCACCGGGCGGACCGCGCGGCCCGCGAGCATGGTCTCAGCCAAAAAGAGGCGCTGGCCAGGGTGCATCGGGACGATGAAGCGGCCATCCGCTGGGTGGAGTACCAGCGCGGCAGGGAGCCCTGGGAACCGCAGATGTACGACATCCTTTTGCCCATGGACAAAACCAGCATTGACGAAGCGGTTGAGACCATATGCACGCATGCCGAGGACAAGCCGCTCGTACCCACTGACAGCTCGCGCCAGGCGGTCCAGGATTTCCTGCTGGCAGCCAGGCTGGAAAAGGCGCTGGCCGCCGAAGGGCACAACCCCCGCCATATCAAGATCGAAGCCCAGTCGGGGGTTGCCAACATAATGATCAACAAGGCGGTAATGCGCCTCAATAAGCTGGCCGAAGAACTTGAGAAGCATGCCCGCCAAGTTCCAGGCGTGAACCAGGTGACGGTCGAACCGGGGCCGGATTATTATCAAGCCGACGTATACCGCCGCGCGGATTTCCGTCTGCCATCCAAGGTGCTTTTGGTGGATGACGAGCGTGAGTTCGTGCAGACCCTTTCCGAACGCCTGATGCTGAGGGAGATCGGTTCGGCCGTGGTCTATGACGGCGAGGAGGCCTTGCGCCTGGTGGCCGAGGACGAGCCGGAGGTTTTGGTGCTTGACCTGAAGATGCCTGGGATTGACGGCATGGAGGTGTTGCGCCGGCTAAAGCGCGACTATCCCAAGGTGGAGGTCATCATTCTCACCGGCCACGGTTCGGAGCGGGACAAGGAAGCCTGCATGCAAATGGGCGCTTTCGCCTATCTGGAAAAGCCGGTGGATATCGACCGGCTGTCCCAGGTCATGCAGGAAGCCTATGATGCAGTGAGGAAGCGGTAAGCCAGCAATGAGTCTGTTGCGTAAATTAAAGCCGGCCTTTTGGGATAGAAGCGATCCCGGCCTGGAGCTTATCAGCTACCGCAGGCTGTGGAAAAATACTTTCCTGGCCGCGCTGGCGGTGTCCCTGGCGCCCCTGGTCTTCCTGGCGGGAATAAATTTTTATCAGTTTGAAAACCAGTACCAGCTTCAGCGCAACGAAATCACCAACCAAATGCAGCGGACTTTGGCCACCAGCAAGGTTCAGATTTCCTATTTCCTCGACGAGCGCCGGGCAGCCCTGGCCTATGTGAACCTGGACAACACCTTTGCCGAGCTTTCCGACCTCCGCCACCTGGGCGCCATCTTCCGGCACCTCCGGCAAAGCTTCGGAGGCTTCGTGGACCTCGGCCTCATTACATCATCGGGCAACCAGGAGGCCTACATCGGCCCCTACAATCTCAAGGGCCGCGACTATAATGACCAGGACTGGTACAAAGAGGTCCTCATCCGCGGCATTTACGTGAGCGACGTGTTCATGGGTCACCGCAATTTCCCGCATTTTGTCATCGCCGTGCGGCATGAACGGGAGTCCGAGCAAACCTATGTGCTACGGACCACCATTGACACGGGAAAGCTCAACGAGCTTCTAAAGGCCACCGACCTCCAGCCCACCGGCGACATATTCCTCATCAACCAGCAGGGCGTGCTGCAAACCCCTTCCCAGTTCTTCGGCGGCGTTCTCACCCGCTTCCCGCTCTTGCCCAAATCCCCCACGGATTTGAACGGCATTTACGAAACCAATGATCGTATGGGCCGCCCGCTTTTGGTGGGCCTGGCCAAGGTAGAGGGCACGCCCTTTAGCCTGGCGGTGGTCAATCAGCACAAAGCGCTCTTGCAGAAATGGGACTTGCTGCGGATCAACGTCATTGTCATGGTGGCCTTAAGCGTAGCGGCTATTCTGGGCGTAATCTGGTGGGGCTCCACCAATCTGGTCAACCGCATTTACGAAACCGATCTGCGGCGCACCGCCATTTTGCACGAGGTTGAATATACCAACAAACTGGCCTCCATCGGGCGCCTGGCCGCCGGCGTGGCCCACGAGATAAACAACCCGGTGGCTATCATCAACGAGAAGGTGGGGCTCATGGAGGACCTGCTCAAGGTCGCCAACGAAAATCCCTACCAAGATAAATTCCTGCAGCAGACCAAGGTCATCAAGGATTCGGTGAAAAGGGTCAGCGAAATTACCCACCGGCTCCTGGGATTCGCCCGGCATCTTCCCATCAAAACCGAGACCATTCATCTGGACACGCTCATCAAAGAAGTGCTGGGTTTTTTGGGTCGCGAAGCCGAGTATCGCAACATCACCATCAATCAACATATCCCGTCGGACATCGCGCCCATCGAAGCGGACAAGGGCCAGTTGCAGCAGGTTCTTCTCAACATACTCAACAACGCCCTGGCGGCGGTCAGCGACGGAGGCGAGATAAATATCGCAGTCGCGCAACAAAGCGAGGAAATGGTGGCTATAAGCATCGCGGACAATGGCGTGGGCATTGCCGGCGAAAACCTGAAAAGAATTTTCGAACCTTTCTTCTCCACCAAAGGCGACAAAGGCACCGGTTTGGGACTCTCTATTACCTATGGGATTGTGCAGAAGATGGGTGGACACATTGAGGTTGAAAGCGAGCCGGACCTGGGCACGACCTTTACCATCACCCTACCCCGCAAACGGCCCTCCGGGTTGATTGCGGAACGGAGCCTGCCCAGCGGGGTGTTTGGCGATGCTTTCAAGCAAGGCGGAAACAAGTCATGAGGGTATTGCTTATCGATGACGAAAAGGAATTGGTGGCCACGATTTCCGAACGGCTGGATCTGCGGGGCATCGCCAACGACTGGGTCACCAGCGGAGAAGCAGGGCTCGAATTGCTCAGGAAAGAACCCTACGACTGGGTGGTGGTGGATCTGAAGATGCCGGGGCTAAGCGGCTTCGAGTCCATCAAGGCGATCAAGGAGATCAGGCCGCAAACCCGGGTTATTTTGCTCACCGGACATAGCGCGGCCGAGGATTTGGATCACGCCCTGGAGCTAGGGGCGGATCACTATCTGGTCAAGCCGGTGGACATTGACGACCTCTTGTCTCTTATGCAAAAGGAAACGGCTTAGGAAGGTTTGCAGACAATGAACGCCAAGCAGCCGGATGATCGCTTGATTGGCATGCTGGAATTCGTGGGAAAGGTCACCGCCAGCGCCACCCATGAGATCAAAAACGAACTTGCGGTCATCAACGAGCAGAGCCGGCTCTTGCAGGAGATGCTGGCCATGGCCCGTCAGGGACGCGAGGTGGACCCAGAACGCATGGAGCAGTTGATAGGCCGGGTGGTTGCCAGGGTGGGTCAGGCGGACCAGGCGGTGCGCCGCTTGAATGCTTTCGCCCATAGCGCCGACCTGGAGCGCGCCAGCACCAACCCCGATCAAATGCTGGAAGCTTTATTGCGGCTTTTCACGCGGATCGCCTCTCTTAAGGGGGTTGTTCTAGATTTTACTCCCGGCCAGGCCGGGAGCGAGATAGCGTTACGCCCCATACTGTTGGAGCAGGCGCTTTGGACTTGTCTCGATTCCGTGGTCCAGCAGGCTGAAAAGGGCAATAAACTGAGCGTCAGTTTAAAGCGTAAACAAAATGCGCTTGAGGTACTGTTTCAGCTTGAGCCCCCTATTGCCTTGCGCGCCCCGGATGCGGAGCTGCTTTGCATGCCGGGCGCCGAGGTTCTAGCAATAGCGGACGGAGAGTTGCTGCTGGAGGCGAGGTTTGAATAGCTGCAAGCGATCAGCAATCACGCCCGCGGTTATGGTTTTAGCAAAATCGACCGTACCAGGGCAGGCATTTTTGATGGCAAATCAGGCCGATATTTTAGACGGGTCCGAATTGCGGCCACAGGCATAAAGGAGACTAAAATGGCCGAGGCATACGTACTGGTGGTGGATGATGAAAAGGAATTCCTGGAAAGCGTGGCCGAGCGCCTGCAAAACCGGGACATTGTGGTGGACACCGCCCAAAACGGTGCCCAAGCCTTGGAGAAGATCGGCTCTAATACCTATGACGCCATCGTGCTGGACCTCATGATGCCTGAGCTGGACGGCATGGAGACCTTGAAGCAGGCGCTCAAGAAAAAGTCGGATTTGCAGATCATCTTACTGACCGGCCACGCCAGCGTGCAGCATGGAGTCGAAGCCATGCGTGAGGGCGCCTTGGATTTCATGGAAAAGCCCGCCGACTTGGACGCATTGGTGGAGAAAATCAAAGAGGGCAGGTCTCGAAGGATGCAGATAGATGCCCAGACCAGGGAACGGGCCGTACGCGAGGCTCTCACCAAATACAGCTGGTAAGCCGTCTCCAACCGATTCGTGGTTTCGCCAATTTAGTTACCGGCTCACAAGGAGGCCGACTTTATAAAGCCGCGCCTCCTTGTCTTGCTCTTGGTTTCCTCGCCAGCCAAGCGCAAACCAATTATACTAGCTACTCTGTGCCATTTTCGTTGGCCACGAATGGGCGTGGCACAGATAAAACCTCTCGTCTTTACCCAATTTATTACCTTTCCACCGACTCAGTCTTGGCACCCAAGGCCACTGCCAGTTAGGCGGCTGTTCAGCCAACCGGTTCCTCGCCCACGCTCACCACGCTTGTCCCCTCGGGCTTTTCAAGCCTCCGGCTCTTTAAGCACCGGCTTGCGCGCGGCCGTCACCTCGTCCAGGCGCCCCACCGGCGTGGTGACGGGCGCGGCGTGCAGGGCCTCGGGGTCCTCCTCCGCCAGTTCGGCGATGCGCGCCAGGGCCGCGATGAAGGCGTCCAGGTTCTCCCTGGACTCGGTTTCAGTGGGTTCGATCATCAGGGCTTCCTTCACCACCAGGGGGAAGTAGACCGTGGGCGGATGGAAGCCGGCGTCGATCAGCGCTTTGGCCACGTCCATGGCGCTGACCCCGTACTGGGCAGCCTTGTCTTCGGCGCTGAACACCACCTCGTGCATGCAGGGCCGGTCGAAGGCCGCTTTCCATTTTTCGCCCAGCTTCACCCGAAGATAGTTGGCGGCCAGCACTGCGTCCTCGCTGACCTCTTTGAGTCCCTCGCCGCCCAGGGCCATGATATAGGCGAACGCCTTGAGGCACACCCCGAAGTTGCCGTAGAAGGGCGCCACGTAGCCGATGGACTTGGGGTGGTCGTAGTTTAGGAACAGGGTGCCGTCGGCGCGCATCTCCACCCGGGAGATGGGAAGGAAATCCTTGAGGCGCTCCACTACTCCCACCGGCCCGGCTCCCGGCCCGCCGCCTCCGTGGGGCGTGCCGAAGGTCTTGTGCAGGTTAAGGTGCACGATGTCGAAGCCCAGGTCCGCCGGTGTGGCGTAGCCCATGATGGCGTTGAGGTTGGCCCCATCGTAATACATCAGGGCGTCGGCCCGGTGAGCGGCCTCGGCGATCTCGCCGATGAAGGGATTGAAAAGCCCCAGGGTGTTGGGGTTGGTCATCATCACCCCGGCCACCTGGTCGCTTATCCTATCCTTAAAAGCCTGGGGGTCCATCACCCCCTCCTTGGAGGGCACGGTCACCACTTGGTAGCCGGCGATGGCCGCCGATGCCGGGTTGGTGCCGTGGGCCGAATCCGGAACCAGCACCAGGGATCGTTGATTACCCTTGTCCTTGTGGTAGGCGGCGATGAGCATGATGCCGGTGAGTTCGCCGTGGGCCCCGGCCAGGGGTTGCATGGTGAAGGCATGCATGCCGGTGATCCGGCACAAAAGCTGCTCCAGCTCGTAAATTACCCTTAAAGCGCCCTGTGCCAAAAGCCCCCCGCGCCGGAGTTGAGGAAGCAAGGGGTGCAGCCCGGCGAACCCGGGCAGACGGCTGGCCCACTCGGTGAACTTGGGATTGTATTTCATGGTGCAGGAACCCAAGGGATAGGTGCCCACGTCCACCCCGAAGTTCAGGCGGGAGAGCTGGGTGTAATGGCGGACCAAGTCTATCTCGGCCACCTCGGGCAACTCGGCGGGACGGACCCTGCGTAGTCCGGGGGGGAGCTGACTGGCTTGGCAGTATTTGTCGGCCACCGCAGAGCAGGGCAGCGAGGCTCCCCGCCGGCCTGGGCGGCTTTTTTCGAATATGGTCTTCATAGCACCGCCTCCAGTCCCTCGGCCAGGTAGCCGATCTCCTCCTTGGAGCGCTTCTCGGTCACCGCCACCAGCAGGTTGTTGGCCTGATCTGGGTAGTAGCGTCCCAGGGGAAAGCCGGCCGCGATTCCCTTGTCGATCATCTGGCTCACCGCCACCCGGGCATCGATGGGCAGGCGCACCCGGAACTCGTTGAACCAGGGGCCCTCGTCCACCAGCTCCACACGCGGTATGGCGGTCAGGCGCTCGCGGGCATAGGCCGCCTGGGTCATGTTCAGCTCGGCCAGCTCCACCAGGCCCTGTTTGCCCATGAGCCCCAGGAAGATCACCGCGGCCAGGGCGCAAAGCGCCTCGTTGGAGCAGATGTTGCTGGTGGCCTTCTCGCGGCGGATGTGTTGCTCGCGGGTCTGCAGAGTGAGGCAGTAGCCCACGCGGCCCTTCGCGTCGCTGGTGCGGCCCACGATACGGCCGGGCATGGTGCGCAGCAGCGCCTCGGTCGCCGCCATGAAGCCCAGGTAGGGCCCTCCGAAGCTAAGCGGCAGGCCCAGGGGCTGGCCTTCGCCCACGGCGATGTCGGCGCCCATCTCGGCCGGCGTCCGGGCCACGGCAAGCGCCAGTGGGTTGCAGCTAATGATGCCCAGCCCGCCGGCCCGGTGGATCGCCTCGAAGTGGGGAGCGCAATCCTTCAGCACCCCGAAGAAGTCCGGATTCTGCAAAACCAGGCCGGCGGTTTCCTGGTCCAGCAGGGTTTCCAGCGCCGCCGGGTCCGCGACGTCGGCCTCCACCAAATCCAGATGCAGGTTCACGGTATAGCTTTTCAACATGATCCGGTAAATAGGGCTGACGCTGGTGCATACAATCAGCTTTTTGCGCTTGGTCTTGCGCACCGCCATCATGGACGCCTCGTAAAGGGCCGTGCCGCCATCGTATAGGGAGGCGTTGGCCGCGTCCAGGCCGGTCAGGCGGCAGATGGCCGTCTGATACTCAAACATGCTCTGCAGAGTGCCCTGGGACATCTCGGCTTGATAGGGGGTGTAGGCCGTATAGAACTCTCCCCGGCTGATCAGGGCGTCCACCGCGGCGGGGATGTGGTGGTCGTAGAAACCACCGCCGAGAAAACAGACCAGCTGGTGGGCGTTCATGCCGGCCAGTTTGGCCAGGTAGTGGCACACCTCGGGCTCGCTCATGCCCGGCGGCAGGTCCCATGCCTGGCTACGCAAATTCGCCGGGATCTCCTTGAAAAGCTCTGCGACCGCTTGCAGACCCAGGGCAGAGAGCATGGCGGCCCGGTCGTCTGGGGTGTGGGGCGTAAAGCGCATGACCTTACTCTCTCTCGGAAAGCAGTTTACGGTAGGCTGCCGAATCTAACAGGTTGTCAAACTCGGCCCGGTCGAATTCCCCCAGCTTGACCAGCCAGCCTTTGCCATAGCAGTCCTTATTAATCAACTCGGGCGCGTCATCCAGAGCCGCGTTGACCTCAGCCACTACCCCGCCCAAAGGCGAGTAGACGTCGGCCGCGGCTTTGACCGACTCCACCACGCACATCTCGCCCATCTGCTCCAACGCGGCCCCCACTTCCGGCAAATCCACGTAGGTTATGTCGCCCAATTGGTCCTGGGCGAAATGGGTGAGCCCCACCACGGCCAGATCCCCCTCCACCCTGACCCACTCGTGCTCCTTTGTGTAGTACAATCCCTCTGGCACCTGCATGGCCTCGCTCACACCGCACCTCCCTCGAACTCGATCGGTTTCAGATAGCGGCCTTGCGGCCGGACAAAGGCATCCACCACCCTGCCCGGCAGGGTCTTTTT
>Ga0307423_1001446_pt1 | contig 14300 bp, 14 predicted proteins | sample SalMarWE160310MG_FD_202154 | JGI IMG/M metagenome (GOLD analysis project Ga0307423, IMG submission 202154) | Salt marsh sediment microbial communities from the Plum Island Ecosystem LTER, Massachusetts, United States - WE1603-10 | ecosystem: Environmental > Aquatic > Marine > Intertidal zone >...
TTCGACAAAGACCGAATGATAATAGTGTTTGACCACTTCTTTCCTGCGCCAACAGTAGCAGGGGCAACACTGCACCAGAAATCAAGAAAATTTGTTATGGAACAAAACATTTCCGGCTTCTTCACCAACGGAGTTTGTCACCAGCTTTTGGTCGAAAATTTTGTTTCTCCAGGAGACGTAGTGGTTGGCGCGGACTCACACACATGCACTGAGGGAGCCTTGGGCGCATTCACTACTGGCTTAGGATCAACGGACATTGGAGGAGTTATGGCTACTGGAAAATGCTGGTTCCGCGTTCCTGAAAGCCTCAAATTCAATTTAACTGGCTCGACAAAGAAGGGCGTCTACGCCAAAGACGTTATCCTGAGCATTGTCGGAGATGTTAGAGCTGATGGTGCACTCTACAGGGCTTGCGAGTTCACCGGCGACTACGTGAAAGATTCGACTGTTGCTTCTCGGTTGACTTTATGTAACATGGCTATTGAGATGGGTGGCAAAAACGGCATAATTGAGGCTGACCAAAAAACGCTCGATTTTCTGGGCGGAAGAACAGGAAAAATCTTCAAAAGCGACAAAGATGCAGCCTACAATGACGAATATGAAATCGAAGTCGAGGACATTGAGCCTCAGGTTGCTCTTCCTCCAGTAGTCGACAACGTGAAGCCGGTCTCTGCGGTTGAAGGAAAACAGATAGACCAAGCCTTCTTAGGAACATGCACCAACGGACGCCTCGAAGACATTGAGGTTGCCACAAAGATATTGAAGGGCAAAAAAGTTGCCCGAAACGTAAGACTCATAGTTACTCCTGCTTCGCAAGAAATCTACTTTGCAGCCCTCGCAAAAGGATACCTGCAAGACCTAGTGGAAGCGGGCGCAGCAGTTTGCAACCCCACCTGTGGTCCTTGTGTAGGTAGACATGGGGGAGTGTTGGCTGCGGGAGAGGTTTGTATTTCAAGCCAGAACCGAAACTTCACTGGAAGAATGGGTGATCCATCAGCGGAGATTATTTTGGCTTCTCCTGCAACTGTTGCGGCGTCGGCTTTGGCTGGGAAGATTGTTGACCCGAGGGATTATTTGTGAAAGCGTGGAAGTTTGGGGACGACATAAACACTGACGTTATCACGCCAGGCAGATACACTGTAACAACCGACAAAAAACGGTTAGGTGAAATAGCGTTCATAGAGTACCGACCAGAATTCGGTAAAAACGTAAAAGAGGGAGACATTATTGTTGCGGGAAACAATTTCGGCTGCGGCTCCTCCCGTGAGCACTCTCCTGTGGCAATAAAGGCTGCTGGAATCAGCGCGGTTATATCTAAATCGTTTGCTCGCATATTCTTCCGGAACTCGATAAACATTGGACTTCCACTGTTTGTGTCTGAGGACGCTGACAAGATCGATGACGGCGACATAGTTGAAATCGACTTCAAGACCGGCGAGATACGCGACAAAAGCAAGGGCATTACTATTAAGGTGAAGCCGCTGCCAGATTTCATGCAGAAAATTGTTGATAAGGGCGGCTTGGTAGAGTTTCTGCGGAGTGACGGATATGACAACGTATAAGCTGGCTGTTATTCCCGGTCCCGGAATCGGGGCAGAAGTTACCGCGGAAGCGGTCAGGTTACTGGAGAGCACGGACCTAACTTTTGATTGCCGATACTTCGAGATTGGCTACGAGGTTTTCCTGAAGACTGGTACTCCAGTGCCTGATGATGTTCTTGCGGGGATACGTAAGACTCAGGCTTGCCTGTTTGGGGCTACCACTACTCCTGTTGGTGTTCCAGGCTACAAGAGTGCCATTATCACTTTGAGAACAGCTTTGGGGTTGTATGCTAACGTCCGTCCCGCCAAGAGCTATCCAGTCCCGAAAAGCATGAAAGATGTTGATTTGGTGATTGTGCGCGAGAACACTGAGGGCATGTATAGTGGTTGGGAGTTTGAGTTGCCCGATTCTGCCTACACCATCAGGGTGATTACGCGGAAGGCGACTGAGCGGATTACAAGGTTTGCTTTTGAGTTGGCTATGAAGCGCCGCAAAAAAGTGACTATTGTTACTAAGGCGAACGTGTTGCGTAAGACGGGTGGTCTCTTTCTTGAGGTTGCACGCAAAGTTGCGGAAGATTATCCTGACGTAGAAGTGGAAGAGGCTTTTGTTGACGTTACAGCCATGAGGCTCATTCTTAAGCCCAACATTTTCGACGTGATTGTAACTTCCAACCTTTTCGGTGACATACTCTCGGATGAGTCAGCGGGACTGGTTGGAGGGTTAGGGTTAGCTCCAAGCGCCAACATCGGAGCCGATTATGCCCTGTTTGAGCCTGTTCACGGTTCTGCTCCTAGGCTTGCAGGAAAGGGGATAGCGAATCCCATGGCTGCCATTTTGGCGTCTAAGATGATGCTGGAGTATCTCGGCGAAAACCGGTGGGCTGAACGCATCGAAAACGCTATCGTAACAGTGCTGAATGAAGGAAAAGTTTTGACTCCTGACCTTGGAGGCTCTTCGTCAACAAAGCAGGTTACTGATGCAATAATAGATGCACTATAAATCACGAATAAGTTTCAAGTATGATTCTGTTCTTGCATGCTTCCGTTAGACGCTTTTCTGCCGCATGACACTACTACTCCAGCCACATGTTTTACGGTTGTTTTTTCAAGAAAGTCTTCCACAAAAATTGAAGCCCTCACTAAACTCATGGGCAACAGCGTCTTCTTGTTTACGAATAGCCAGCCGAGAGGCAAAAAACTCTTCTCTACTATCATAATTGTTTCCTTTTTTATTCCAGAGTTTTGCAGCATTCTATTCAACTGAAACCTTGTGAGGTAATTTTCTATTTCTGGGGGATGATGAGAACCGAAGACCTCTGCGATGCGGCTCATGTCTACTGGATTAAGCTTGTTTGGCACGCAGATTACAACTTTGTCTTTGCTGACTCTGACGATTTCTTGCACTCCTCTGGGGCTACTCGGTAAATGCTCTACCATGTCTGTGCTGAAGGCAATGTCGAAAGTGTCGTCTTCAAAAGGCAGGTTTTGGGCATCGCCGATAATAAGCGGTACATCGATTCCCTTTTCTCTAAAAAGACGCTTTGTTAAATGGATGGCTTTCTTGTTCAAGTCTAAGCCCACACAAAATTTAATCTTCTTTTGAAGCTTGAAATAACGTAGATATTTGCCGTATCCGCAGCCTACATCAATCAACGTTTCGCCCACAAAGTAGCCTAATTTCTCGGGAGTTTTCAGTCTCGCCTGCATGTGATGTCTTTCTCCCAACTCGTACGCGCGTTTACGGGCATTTTCAATCTTGTTGTTTTCTTTCTGTCTCTTTTTGGAATCTGTAAACGAAAAAACAGTTGAAAAAAGAAGCGACAACAATTGAAGCGGCGATGCATACGCTTTCATGAAGACCCCCACAATATGTTTTTTGATTCTGTTTAATATCATTTGTGAAATGAAGAAAATGGAAAAAAGTTTCCTGAACTCTATTAGTGCTCTGTCGGGAAATGTTTGGTGGCTTAGCTTCTGAGCTTTTGTGGAATCTTCTGCAGGATCTTGTTGAAGCTGGACTGAATGGCTGTTTTCTTTTTGAATACCACCGCGAATGATGTGGAGATCAAGGATAGTGGCAGAATTATCAGGGCTAGAAACTCTGGCAGCACCTGATATTGGTTTGGTTGTCCATACAGTTCCTCAGATGTGACTGTGTTCCCGACCCTGTCCTCTGCTATGACTGTGTATGTTACGTTTGTTCCGTGCGGAAACGCGGGTATCATGCCACTCCAAAGGTTTTCTTCCAGTTTTGTCATTTCATTGGTCGCCCATGTTCCGTTGCCGTCACTGTAATTCAATGCTACACGCTGTATCCCACTTAGGGCGTCAGTTACTGTGGCGTTAACTCTAACTCCATCTTCTAACGTTCCATTGGCATTTACTGGAGCCTGAATCAAGTCTGTTATGTTCGGGGGTGTAGTGTCTACCGTGAACCAGACTGTTGCGGACTCGCCGTCCGTGTAGTTAGCATAAGCCGTCAACTGGTGTGTTCCATCTGCGAGACCTGATATAGTTGTGTTTCCTGTGAGGGTTACGTTTGTTTGTTCATCTAAGCTGTATGTTGTAGAATAGGATGCTAGGTTTACCGTGTATTCTAAGGGAACATCAGCATTACTGTAGGTCCTGTTTTCTGGAGACAGCACAGAAATTACAAGAGCTGCCTCTTCTGGAACTGTAGGCTGTGGCTGCGAGCTAACCTCTAAGTTGACTATAAATGTTGCCGCTGCCTCGTTTCCCAGTTCATCAACGGTTCTTACAGTGTATGTTCCGTTGGTTTGGTTTAGGACGCTGATTATGCCCGTGAAGTTTCCGTAGCCGTCAGTTATTAGTGGGCTTGGAACCGTAGGTACCTGAATATTATCCCATGTGACGGATATTCGTGAGTTTGGTGCGTAGCCAGAGCCCACAAGCGTGGTTGCCGCGATTCCCTTGTTTGGAACCAGTTCCAGTTTGGGGTCTGCATCAAAAGCAGAAAAAACTTTCACGTCATCAAAGTATGCTGTGACGCTGTTGTAGCATTGGCTGACCGAAAAAGCATCAATTTCAGTGGATGGATAGGCGGATGAGTCGCCTTGAGTGGTTGTCACATGCATGTTTTCGCCCTTCAGTTCTCCGTCAACCCAAACAGAGTATGTCTCGCTGTTTCTGTCCATGACCAGCCTGATTTTGTACCATGTATCCTCAACGTAAGGCTGCAGGACTTGACCGCCTGAACCTATTGTGCCATCATCATGGAACGTGACTGGCGCATACTCGCGGGAGATAAAACTGCTCACTTTTTTGGTGAATGATACTCTCGCATTATCTCTGGGTTGTCCGTTTGTTTCTTCAACTCTAACCGCCACCTCAAAGCCTATCACCTGTGAACTTGAAGTGAATCTTTTAGCTGCAAAGCCTGCCCAAAAGTCCATGCCAAGAAGCTTCAACGATTTTGTTGGAGAAAAAGAAACGCCATCAACAATAACCTGCTGTTCGGTTCCTGCTCCATTATACCATAGCTCCCACCCGCCGCTGGATGGGAATGTTCCGGCGCCGTAGTTTTCGAAGTTGTCTTGGAAGAAAACCTGTTCTGCTCCCTTGACTTCAGGTATGGGCGCAAAACTAACGGCGGCTGTAAATAATGAGCAAAGAATAAGAAAAATTGTGAGTCTTGCTGCGATTCTTTTCATGTTAGGTGCCTCTAACAATATGTTTAGTGCATGTGTACCGCAAAAAAGGGTTTTTGTAAAGGTTTCTTGACTAACTAACTGAACCATTCTATGTGGTTTTAGTCAAACTTCCTTGACTAACAGAACATGCAGCAAAAACTAAGTTTATGGTTCTCAATTCGACTAAAACATTAGAAACAATAACGATTTTAGCTCAGCGGCATGAATGTTTAGTGTCTTCCTCTATGCCTTTCGTTTCTTTGGCTTCTGGTCTGTTTCTGTCGCCAGTCCCGTTTTCTCTGCGTTTCTATCTTTTCTCTTGAGAACTCGTAATGTTTAGACCCGTGCCTTCTATAATCATCTATTGCCCTGTAGAAGCTCGAGTATTCCATCTCATCATTAGATAGAGTCACCAAAATATCATTCAATTCTGCTCTAATGTCTGGTGCGGCTATTTTATCCCATGTCTCAGAATAAGCAATATACGCCGCATGGAATTTAAAATCAGATGGCTTGTCGATTAACAGTTTCGTTGGTTCTTCGGTTTGAGTTTCTTCTGGTTGTTGTGTTTCTTCGGTTTCTGGCTTCGTTTCTTCAGTCATAACTTTCTAATACCCTGAAACTGATGAGGATACTACACACATCAACACTATAAATATGTTGTCTAACACACTCAAAAAACAATGTTTCTCGCTGTGAACCTAACTATTTTCTGTTTTCATCCATGCAGAAGCGCTTTATGTACTCCAATGCAACCCGTGAAGCGTTTTCTAATGTTTCTTTTGGTATGCCTGGAACTCCGCAAACCACTATTGTAACGTTTTCTGTTTTTTGGGTTACCTTGGTGTTGTCAGCGTCCCTGTACGGATAGACTGCTATCAGATTCTTGTTGTCGGAAACAACTATTTCTCCCCCTTTCAGGACTAAATGCTTCTCCATTCCGATTCCATAGAACTGCTCACCCTCTTCTGAGAATCTCATGAGAAGGTTTCCCTCCAGTTTATCGGCGTCAAAGGTTGCTAACGCGATTCTGCTCTTTATTGAGGCTAGGTTGTAGGAGTCAACAAGAGTGTTTATGCATGGAAGGGTTTTTCCTGCCAGAATTCTTCGTATCAGTGCCTCTGCGGCTGGACGGATTTTGGTGGGGTCTATTCCTATTCTCCAGAAAAAGTCTCGGTAAGCCCTGAAAGTCGGATGATCCTTTACATTGTCTAGATTGTAATCGTTTCTAACCTGCTTCATTACTTCAAGCTTGAATTTTTCGAGCGCAACGTCTTTTTTCTGAATCTTCAAACCGTTAACTTGGAGCGTAAGGACATTCAGGTCTGGAAAACGAGTGCCGAGTTCTGAATCGATTTTGAGGCTCATGGTTCCGTCGTCCCCGTAGCTTGGAGTATGTATGCTTTTTTGTTAGATAAGGTTTCAAAAATCTTCAGGGTAATCCGCGAAATCCCAATCTTCGAAGCTTTCCTGCTTTTCTGATGAACTTCCTTTAGTTGCCAACGTCACTACGAGTAGAACCACCAAAAAGACGATTAACGTGATTCCCACCATCACCAACTCAGAGGGTACGATGATGAGGTTGAATGTGCTGCTGTCTACGCCACTGTAGTCTTCGTCTCCAGACCAGTTGGCTCTGACCGAATATATGCCGCCGGGTGGAGACTGCCATCTGTGAGAATATTGTCCGTCAGCGTCGGTTTCAACCGTTGCCAGCATAACCAGGGGCGAGCCCATCGAACTGATGTACAATGTAACGTTTTCTCCCGCCAATGAAGGCGAAAGTGACCCGCTTATTTCCACGTCGTTTTGGAAAACAGCGAAGCTTGTGGAAAGCGACATGTAAAGCGCCGAAGAATCGGGAATGGTGTAACTGGATGAAACCTGCGCCGGAGCTGACTGTTCATAATTATTTATGGGTATCACTTTTGCTGTTGCCTTTTGAAGAATCTCTGGGCATTCGCCGACGCGCCACCCAGTCTTCCAATTACTGCCCGTGGTCTCGGCTACGTAGTATTTTCTGTCTTCATGCTTGTAAAAGTAAACCTGAGACCTTGCATCGTTTGGGCTTTCTGGCAGATGAACGCCTACCAGCATGTGATCATGTTGCTCAAGGAGAAGCAGCACAACATCAAGTCCACCCGCCTTCATTATAGACGCTGCTACTATAGAGAAGAGGTCACAGTCGCCCTCGTTTTCAGTAATCGTTTCTACAGGATATTTTTGGGGGTCACTCTCTAAGTATGGAATCTGATGCGTTATCATGAGGACACCGTTTGCGAAGTCCTCTGGGGTGCTGTAGATTGTCCATAGATCATCCGCGATTGGCTTCAGAGCATCTGGGGTCACAAACTTGGAGAAGTCGTAGCTGTAGAGGTTGTGGTCTTGACTGCTGTAGTAATCGTAGAGAGTCTCGGTTACTGAGACAGTTAAGCGGTAGGTTGTGTCTCCGTCTGGGCTGTCTAACAGTTCGTAGCTGTATTTGTAGGGGGCGGCTAGGCAGCTGCTAGAGAGAAGAAGCAGTAACAAAATGAAAAGAGATGCAACGAGTATCTTCCGATGTCTGGCTGATGAAGACATACACTTAACCATTCTTTGCTGCAGTATTTATCTTTAATCAGAGTATTAAATATTACGAAGCCAGAAAACATACCTGTTATTGCACAAAAAAAGCTGCACGCAAACTCAGAGCAGACACAAAAACAAAAAACCTGACATATTAGGAGACTAATAGAGGTATATTTGTAAGGAAACACTTACCTTTTTTCCTATTACACTAGAGATGCACGCGCATTTTAACTTTTATGGTATTCCCTAGTTGTTTGGGAACTTTAAATAGGTAATTTGCTTCTTGAGCTGCTTTTTGCCTAGGTAATTTTGGGTGGAACAAAAAGAGGCAAAATCAGGCTAAAGCGCCAGCTATTTGTTAAACAAAAAAAGGGAGCTGGAAATCTCCAAGTCGGCTTGGCGATTTCTATGGTTTCTGCGCATGGATGAAATCTGTCTTGTGACTTATTCGTCTATGTCCATCGAATAAATACGCGTATATCGTGTACCACCCCGTTTCGTTGGGTGTAAACTCAGCAGAGTAATGGGCTTCCTCTCCAACGGAAAGTTCCTTTAAATCCATTATGGACTGCTCTTCAAAATTTCCTGAGGGGGTTTCTACCCAGAATTCCAGTTTTAGTCCCGTAACTTTTTTTAAACCCTTAATGGTTGCTTCAGCCGAGAGAGTCTTTCCAATTGTTGCATACGGGTGTGAAAGCACTAGTAGGCGTTCGATTTCTGCTTTTTCCTCGCTTACAGAGATATGTGTCCAGCCGGAGTCCCACCAGAAGTAGCTTCCATCTTTACGTGCACGGATAGTGGCATATACATCAGCTGATCCGTTTGCGTTAACTTGGAAAGCCACTTCTATCTCTTCATTTGGATTAAGATTTCTGATGTAGGTTCCTATTCCAGAAGGGAAGGTAAAAGGGAAAAGACAGAAAGTATCTAGAGACTGCAATTCCACGTCAAGTCTTTTAAGCGGTTTATTTCCTACGTTTTTCAATGTTAATGTTAACCATTGTTTTCCCTTATCCATATCCGTAGGGTTAAATTCATACTCAAAAGGGTACTTGATTCTACTCAACATTCCTTCCACCATTTTTCAATTCCCGCCTTCACTTATTTAACAATAGATGAGCGCACGTATCGCCCATATATGAAGACAAAGTATTGTAAATAAGTTAGATGTTTGCACGTGATTACAACGTCTTACATTGGCGCGCGCATTCCATAGGACAGAAATCTTTAAGCTGAATAAGCATTAATGGATATGCGATTACAATGACAAAATGTCCTAACTGCCAGAATGAAATATCCAAACCTGACAAAACATGGAATTTTAGTAAATTTTTGGTTGAAGCTTATTTATGCAACAATTGCAAAACCAAGTTCAGAGACTACTCAAAACAGGGACAAAGAGTTTTCACCTTACAGTTCAAGAAAGGAAGGTATAGAAAAGCACGACAAAGAAGCGTGTTGCAACCTTAGTGTTGCAGGTGTAGTAATTTCTTTCTTTGTGCATTCAACAACGGATAGAGATGAAGCTTTTTCAGTTAGAGTCTGCCTCGCGCGCGGTTTTCTGTATGTTTCCCTTTTTGTCGGTTTTTGGGTTTGGGGTTAAAATTGTTCTTGCATGCTCAACTCTTTAAATGTCCGCGCGCGCCATTATTACTTCCCTAAAAACTGAGACCAGCGAAATGTCCTATCTTCTATTTTTACATTGAAGAATTGCATTGTCCAATTGCCACCACACACGTTTGATAAACAAAACAAGGTTTAGTTTATCTGGTGTAAATGTCCTAAAAACTTGGAGGTGGTTGAGCAAATGGGTCTCGGAAGATTTCTATGGTCAGCTATTGTCGTAGTGGTATTACTAATAATTTTGGTCGTTGTCGTCAGATTCCTTCTTCACTTGATATAAGGCAAACTGGAAGGACCTTATGAGGAAAGGAAAACCTCAGCCTCGAAAAAAGAAGAATAAAATTGGCTTAGACTCTGAAGTTTTGCTTCCTCGGTTCATATTATTTTTTGGTTTGAATTCTACTCATTGCGTCTTCAAAGGTTGGAGGAACATTTGAACCAGAAATACTCCATTTGGCGCGTTGAAACTTAGTAACAGCTTTAAATTGTTTCATACACTGTGCGTGTTGTCCAGCATGCGCGAATTCCATGAGAGATTTCTCATCTTCGAATACAGCAACCATACCAATTTTCTTACTCAAGAAACTCAGTTGCGCTACAAACGCTATTGTCCCCTTTGCGGTCTTTAGCTGTTGCGCCACTTTGCGAGCCCGCTTTAGAATGCTGAAATAAGACCTCATACTGGTGCGTTCACCAATTTCTGTGAATGCTAAGTATTCGCGTTTAGGGTCTACTTCTGATGAAGTCCACTTGGTTTCAGCCATAATGTCACCGTTCTTTAGGTTGGCAACTGAATTCAATATAAGGTTTGGTATTTTGTAAAAAAAGCAATTATATGGGTTTGGGTTAAAATATAACGCAATACTTTATTTTTTATGTGATTGAATCAGTTATCGATTTTAGAGGCGAAATTTAATGACGTATGTTTTTAATATTCCCTTTCGGGGAAACAACAAGTTGGAACAAATAATGGCAAGTGTCCAGCAAGATTCTATGCTGAATAGTTTTTGGAAATGTTCTAATGTTATGGCCATTGATCGGATGGGCTATACTGATCATGGTCCTACACATGTAAAAATAGTTGCGAACTTGGCTTTGAAATTATTAAGAATCCTGGTTAAGAATGGAGTTGAACCAAGTATTGTCAAGAATTATAAGATGAATAACAGTGATGGTGAGGTTGTTGTGGTTTTAGGTTCGATTTTTCATGATTTGGGAATGATTGTTCAGAGAAACGACCATGAAAAATATAGCGTTTTGCTTGCATTAGAATTTCTTCACAAATTTTTAAATAAAGTCTATTCCTTAGAGGAGCAGGCGATTGTTACATCTGAGGTTCTGCATTGTGTTGTCTCTCATGAGCGCCCAAATAACCCTCTTACAGTAGAGGCAGGCATCGTGAGTATTGCTGATGCTTTAGATATGGAATCTGGAAGAGCGAGAATTCCTTTTGAAGCTGGAAAAATCGATATACATTCAGTTTCTGCTTTATCTATTCAGAATGTAGAGATTATTGAAGGTGGAGATAGACCAATAACAGTGAAGGTGACAATGTCAGATTCAGCTGGCATTTTCCAAATTGATCAGTTATTAAAACCAAGAATCGAAAATTCAGGTCTACATAATCTCATTCATGTTATAGCAGAAGTGACTGGAGGCAAAGAAGCATGCATAATAGACAGATTCGAAGTTTAAAATCAAACATTTGGATTTGGGGTTAAATTTTAACTTTCGGGGGGATTAATTTTAACCCTCAAACCCAAACCCAACATCTCTTCTTCTCACGAATTAACTCTCTCTAAAAAAACACACACGCACAATTCCATCCAAGAATTTGTTATGAATAGCTTTCTTCTTCTCCCCAAAGGCTGTGAATGGGTTCAAAATTAACATATTTCCGTACACGAACATTATCGTAAAAGCAACTGGCACCATAATGATTCTGCAAAGATATTTCACCATCGTTTCCATACTGCACATCAACAACAGTTGATTTCAGCACATCATTGCTATACATTTTAAATGTAGACCCCATCACTTCGATTTTTACTTTTTGCCATTGATTCGATAAACCACATCGAGTTATCGAGGAACCAAAAGCATTCCAACCACTATATGCTGGTTTCATCCAAGGAGACTCAGACCCAGAGCGGCAATCCCATCTCGCCTTGTAACCAATATTACTGCTATAAACACCTCTGAATCCAATTTCTGGAAGAGCATTATCAGAAGGAAAAATATCTGCTTCGATAACCCCATCAAGAAAAACAGAGTAGTTAATACTTGAACCAAGAACAGTGTGTCCATATGGACTTGATGTAGTTCCTCCATCAAGAACTAGATTCTCAGAATTAATGTAAATATGGGCGCCATTTTTTTCTTTGACCCATTTGCTCAGGTCACTACTGAAGTCATCAAAGAAGACGAATGTGGTTTCTCCGTTGCTTTCTATAGTCGCTTGATCGTTCCCATAATACAGATATATAATTTGAGATTGTGCGGTTAAATTTCCAGCTATTTTAATCCAGAAAGTTGCAGTTACCCCAGCAACTTTACTTTCCAACCAATAGGAAAGCAACGCTTGATTATCTGATTGAACGAACCGCACATCTCCAAAGTCTGGTTTTGCCTTGTTTCCTAAGTATACATTTTCTCCGTTATCGTCGCCTGTTCCATAGTTTACTATTAATCTAATTTGGTATTCTGTTCCAGCAGTTGATGCGGAGCCGTCGATTATATGAGCTTTTCTAAAGTTCCATCCAGATAACCACTTGGTCTCCGTAAGTTGAGGGTTCGCCTTAGCAATGTACATACATTTTGTGGCAGAAGTGGTCGTTACAGTAAATTCGTATCTCGTATAAGCAACAAAGTTGTAGGTCACTCTGACAGTTAATGTATCGCCAGTACCTATTGTAGCGTTTTCAGAGAAGGGGAAAGTCACACTTATGGCTAATCCACCATTTAATTTAACATCACTAATGGTAATAGTTGTGGTTCCTAAGTTTTTGAGTGTTAGGTCAATATAGGTATTGTCTAAAGCCCATGTGTGGCTGCTAACGGTTAGTTCGTCAACTTTCATGAAGGAGAAAGTCATTGAGCCTAGCCAAGTTGTTGCTGCGATAGCCACAGCTACTGTGACCGCAATTAGAATTATGGCTGAGATAACTGGACTTAAGGCTCTCTTATTTCTGAAAATCATCTTTTAGCACGTTTGTTATGAACTTCCTTCTTTTTTCTGAAATAGATTATGAAGTTCTGGAATGTATTTGAAAGATTAATTTGAAAATATGCTGTAGCTTTCTTTTTAGAACATATGTCTTTGCTTGAAATAAGCAGTATATTTTCTAGTTCTCTTCTGAATAGTATTGTTGTGGTATGCCCGATAAGAAGCGTTCAAGAGAAGAGTTTGAAGCTTTTCTAAAAGCTATGTTAGAGCAGGATTACCCTAAAGTGAAATATAGTAATCCTGATGCTTGGCACTTAAGGGCTTAAGAAAAGAAACCTCATTAACTTCTGATATAAATAACAAAAAAATTATTTCATCTGAATCTCTAAGAACTTTCTGGGTATGTGTTTGTGTTTAAGCTCTTAAGTTTCTGGTTCATTGATAATTTTAGAGCATGTTTCATTCTAATGTAGTGGTTGAGTCAATCTTTTCGTTTTGAAACATATTCTCAAGAATGTCTCCTTGCTCAGAAAAAAGGCTATCAATCTTCAACCGATTCTTTACCAAATTAAATCTATTTTTATCCAGTTTCCCAGAAAACAATAACTGTCTAAGCTGCTTCATTTCTATGTCATAATCAGATTCTATCTTTCTTTTGTAATGTACATAAATGGCAGCAACAGCGATTGTTAATATTAGCATTGGTAGAACTGCTAAGGAAAGTTGACCTATGTTCATGCTTCAGAATCTGATTTCGAATAATAAAGAGATTATGAATCTGTGAGGATTATTCCAAAACTGAATTCAATAGAACATTTTGTGCATGCGTTTTTTATGTTATAGTATTTCGTATTGTGTGAAGGTAGGTAGATAGAGATAGGAAAAGATAGTAAGAGAGGAAAAAAGAATTAAAATTTAACCCTGAAAAATGGGAATTAAGACTATGCTATTAATTTGAAGAGGATTGCAAAATTCAATTATGATAGGTCCACAACTTTTTTTGCCCAGACTCGTATATTGTTTATATCTCTTGTGTCGTATAGTCCAGGTTCTGTTTCTGGTATTCCAGCTGCTTCTAGTTGTGGCTTAACCGATGACATGAATTTCTTAAATAACCAAGAAACTCTGTTGAAGTTGTAAACTCCTCCAAAAAAGCCTAAAGCAATTGGTTGAAGATTGTATTTGGTGGCTTTTTCATCAAGATATTTTCTTTTTGTATTTTCAATATCTTCAGGTGTTTTTTCGTCTTCAGGTAATGGTTGTGCGCTACCACAGCAGACGAAAAGTGCAACTTTCTTTTTCACCAAATCTTTTTGAAACTTTTTTAGGAATTTTTCAGGTTCTTTAGTCCACTTGCCAATTTGGATTCCACTACCTACAACCACAAGGTCGTAATCGCTTATGTCGTCAACTTTCTCATCTTTAAGATTAGCCACCTTGACATCTAGTCCTTCTTTCCGGAACACATCTGCAATTTCCTCTGAGGTCATTTCTGTTGCACCATACCGTGTTCCATAAACAATTAAAGCCTTAGTCAATATTAAATCCCCAAATTCCAAGTTTATTGCTAATATTAATGTACTTCACCATAATACAGAAGTTATTTAACATTACTAAAACGAAAGAGGTAGAATGTATGTCATAGCTCTTGCGGGCGCCATGGCTCATTTTACTTTACCGTTTTTCTTTTGCTGAAGGCGTTACTTTTCAGTATGGAAAAAATTTCTGACATAGGATTTCGGAACTCTT
>Ga0307423_1001447_pt1 | contig 14292 bp, 10 predicted proteins | sample SalMarWE160310MG_FD_202154 | JGI IMG/M metagenome (GOLD analysis project Ga0307423, IMG submission 202154) | Salt marsh sediment microbial communities from the Plum Island Ecosystem LTER, Massachusetts, United States - WE1603-10 | ecosystem: Environmental > Aquatic > Marine > Intertidal zone >...
CTCCCTCTTCGACCTCGACGACGAATGGGCCGAGGGGTCGGATGCCAGCTCAGAGGGAGCCGCGCGTCGACGCGGCCGCGGCCGCGGTCGGGGACGAGGTCGCGGCCAGGCGCGACGGGCGGACGACGCCAAACCGGCCGATAAGACTGCTGAGAAGAGCGGCTCCGCCTTCGGAGAAGGGCCCGGCGAGGCCGCTCCCCAGGACGATGAGGCCGCTCCCCAGGACGGTGAGGCCGCTCCCACGGAGCCGGAAGAAGCCCGTCCCCGAGGTCGTCGGCGCACCGGCCGCGGCTCGGAGAGGGAGAACCGCGACAGCGATGACCTCGACCTCGTCGGTGACCCGGACGACAGCGATGCCCTGCTTCAGCTCTCCCCTGATGCGCCGGATTTCGAGGATGCGGTCGATCCCGTCTACGAGGATGACGACCTCGAGGAAGAGCCGCTCACCGAGCAGGATCGGATTCGCAGGGAGCGCGAGAAGCGACGCCTGGCCCGTCACGCGGAGAGCTCGCAGCTCCTGCCTCTTCCGAGCGAGCCGGAGCCTGAGCCCGAGGAGGTTCGCAGAGCGCCGCGCGGACGCGCGGTGATCCTGGCGCACGCAGACCGCAATTCGATCCTCGCCGCCGTCCTGCTGGCGCGGGAGGTCCGGCAGCTGGAAGGGATCTGGATCTATCCACAGTCGGAGCTGATGACCTTCTTCCGCGGGGTCGCGACGGATCTGCGCGAGAACACTTCCATCTTCGTGATCGGGTTCAGCGCCACGCCGGCCCGGGACACCACACAGGCTGCCTCTCTCTACAGGGACCGGATCGTCTGGTTCGATCATCACGTCTGGCCGCCGGAAGACCTCGGAGGCATGAAGGAGGCGATCGGCGAGGCCATGTTGCACGTGGAGGCGGGTGGCCAGAACTCGCTTCCATCGGTGTTGGCCTACTGCAACCGGCGCAGCCGATTCTCCGACAAGCTGGTGGACCTGGCGACCGGACGCTTCACCCAGCACGACTTCGAGCGATGGGGGCGCCTCTGGTGGTGGCGACTCGGGGAGCTCGCGGACAAGCCGGGGGAGCACAGAGCCGACATCGAGCCTCTCCTGGCGGGTCGGCCCTCGGACCTCGCCAAGGAGGCGGCCGGTGTTCCCTTGCCACCTCTACCCGAGGAGATGGACTTCGTCTCGGGTCGGGATTTCCGCCTGGTCCACTTCGGCGACTTCGGAATCGTGATTGGAGCGGTGCCGGCTGGCCTGGATCTCCACCTGGCGTCTCGGATCATGCGGGAGCGCTACGGGGTTCCGATCTCGCTGGTCTACGCGGAGGAAGACGAGCTGCTGGTGCTGGGGAGCGACGACTCGGCTGGCCGCAGGGCCATCGACGTCGGGGCGATGGCCGAGCACCTCTCCCAGAAGTTCGGCTGGATCGATCCCCAGTCCGATGAGGACCACGTAGCGCGCTTCCGCCTCCGGGACATGACCGCAAATCCGGATCGCCTCGAAGAGGTGGTGCGCGAGATCGGGCTGGGGCGGGCGATCCTCGAGGGGTGACCGTTGGCAAAGGAGAAGATCTCCCCGCCCGACGAGCAATTGGGAGCGAAGGGCGCGGTCGCGACCGCCGATCTCGTCGAGATCTTCTCATCGATCCAGGGCGAGGGGCCGGACGTGGGCGTCGCCACCCTCTTCGTGCGCCTCGGAGGCTGTGATCTCCGCTGCCGCTGGTGCGACTCGGCGCATACCTGGCAGCCCGCCGCCGAGTGTCGGATCGAGACGGCTCGGAGTTCCGGCCAGTGGTGGACGCGACCGAACCCGTTGTCCGTCGATGAGATCGTCGCCGCGGCGCAGGCCCTCGACGCGAAGGCCCACCGCTTCGTGAGCCTGACGGGGGGTGAGCCCCTCCTGCAGCCCGCCGCGGTGAAAGCGGTGGCCGAGGCGCTGGGCCGACTCGGCCCGATGACCCACCTGGAGACCCACGGGCTCGCCTCGCAGGCCTTGGAGGGCGTCGTCGAGAGCATCGACGTGGTCTCGATGGACTGGAAGCTCGCCAGTGACGTGCGCCGTGCCAGCGATCCGCCCCGGGGCGCCGTTCGGGACTTTCACGATGCCCACGAGCGCTTCCTCGAGATTGCAAAGCGGGCGCCCCGTGTAGTGGTGAAGCTCGTCATCACCCCGCGAAGCCGGGACGCGGAGATCGACGAGGCCGTCGCGCGAATCGCGCGGGTGCACGGGGGAGCGACCCTTGTCCTGCAGCCGGTCACTCCCTGCGGCGGCACCCGGCAGCGACCGACCGCGGAGCGGATGCTCGTTCTCGGCGAGCGAGCGGGTCGCCGGCTGGCGGACGTCCGGGTGATTCCCCAGACCCACCCGATCTACGGAGTGCGTTGATCGGCCCGAAGCACGATCTCGGCGGCCTCCTCGAAGCTCGCCGCGCGGTGGACCCCCGGCGTCGTCTCGCCCGAAGGCTCATCTCTGCCGGTGAGGACGAGCACCGCGCCCCGGCAGCCGCCCCGCTGCGCCAGCTCCGCGTCGACGGCGCTATCTCCGATCACCCAGCTTCGAGCCAGATCGGCGCCGAGCTCCCGCTCTGCGCGGTGGAGAAGAGCGGGTCGGGGCTTGCGGCACTCGCACTCCGCCTCGGGCCGGTGAGGACAGAAGTAGCTGGCCTCGATCGCAACGCCCTGCCGGGCCAGATCGCCGGCGAGATGAGCCTGGAAAGCCGCGTACTGCTCGCCGCTGAAGTACCCCCGCCCGATGCCGCTCTGGTTGGTGATCACCGCCAGCCGGTATCCGGCATCCAGAATGCGCCGCAGCCCGGATGCGACACCCGGCAGGAGCTCGTAGTCCTCGATCCGATGTGTGTAGCCCAGGTCCCGGACCAGGGTTCCGTCGCGGTCGAGGAACACGAACCGGCTCATCTGCGGAGGCTATCACGGAGCACGCGAAGCTCCTCCTGAACTGCCGCGGCAGGGTGTCCGCCGAAGCGCTCCGCCAGGTAGGACTCGGTGATCGTGGCGAAGGTCCGGGCGGCGGCGGGTGAGAGCTTCTCGCGCGCCCGCGAGGCAAAGGCGCGAGCCGTGGTGGCGGAATCGCGCGCGAGACCCTTCCGCCTGAGCAGGCGGAGCGCCTCTTCGTAGAAGCGCGGCGCCGCCCCTCTTCGCCGCTTTCGCCGCCGAAGGTCGTAGGCGAGGCCCCCGAGTCCCAGAGCGACTGCGGCGATCCCCCAGAGCCAGTCGGGCGGGTCGGGCAGATCCCATTGCCCCGGTCTGCGCCCGGGCCGTTGGGTGCGCGTCCCGCTTGCCTCCTTCCGCCAATCTCGCCAGGTTCTCCACGCCTTCGCCAGCGCTCGGGCCTGGTGTCCGCGATCGAAGTCGACCACGTTGCGGAACCACCAGAACTCGAGGGCGCTGGCCAGCTCGACGAGGGAGCCGCCGGCGGCGAGGTCGCCGGCCAGGCGAAGATCCGGCGGCGTCGGGTCGTATCGCACCCATCCCAGCTTCCGGTAGTGGACCTCGACCCATGCGTGGGCATCGGAGCGGCTGACCTCGACGAACCCGCCCACCTCGTTCGGGCGCCCACCGGCGAAGCCGTTGACGAGCCGCGCGGGGAGGCCGACCGAGCGGGCCAGAACCACCATGGCCGAAGCGAAGTACTCGCAATGCCCCTGGGTGCCGCCGAGCAGGAACACCTCGATCGGCGAACGCGGATCGTCCCGGCTCACCACCGGAGGGGTGTCCGAGTACCTGCCCCGCCGCCGCAGATAGGTTTCGATGGCCAGCGCGCGATCGGCGTCGCTGGTGAGGCCCCGGGTGATCTGCTGCGCCAGCTGCTGGATTGCGGGGGAGAGCTCGGGAAGGGCCAGATATCGCTCGCCCCGGTCGCCGGGAGGCGCCGCATCGGTCTGGCGTACGGCATCGTCGTCCCGGACCACGAAATCGCTGGCGATCGTGTAGTCCGCCCGCTCTCCCGCGGTCGAGTGGGCGTACAGCGCGCCGTTGGCGTCGCGTTCCAGCCGGCCGACCGGCCCGCGGATTCCCGTTGCCGCACCCGCGGAGAAGATCACGCCGGGGTCGATCGGTTCGCGTGCGATGCGCTGCACCAGCCGCCTGCCCAGCGCTCGGTATCCCAGGTCCACGCCGATCTCGCTGTCGCCGGGCACGCGTTCGCGGGTCGGTGGAGTGATGGACCAGCTGCGACCGTCGAAGTGATCGAAGGCCAGACCCCGCCAATAGCTTTCTCGGGCTTCGGGTGGTTCGCCCTCCAACGTCTCGATCCGGAGCACCACCGCAGGATCCATGCGGATGCGACCGATCTCGCCGAGCTCCACGTGGTCGGAGAAGCCCGCCACGCCGAGCGTGCCGTCGAAAGGTGCGGAGAAGAGGACTCCCGAGCGAATCCGGGGAAGCAGTGGAAACAGCAGCAGAGCCATCAGGATCGAGAACAGGCAGGCGATCACGGTCATGCGCAGGAGCCCGCCGCTGATCGCTCGGCGCGCCGCCTCGGGCGCGCCGGCCTCGAGGGCCTCGGCGCGGAGCGTGTGGACCATCAGCGTCCAGACCGTCGCCAGGGTGAAGAGGGCCAGCAGGGGAGGAAAGAAGACGCTGTCGGTGAGATTCGCCGCCAGGATCACCTGGAAGAGCGAGAGGGCGACCAGCAGGAACTCGGAGCGCCGGGGCCGGGCGTCGAGAAGCTGCAAGGCCTGGGTGAGAATGGCGAAGTGGGCGAGGGCCACCACCGCCATCTCACCTCGGGCGAAGAGCCATGCACTCACGATCATGATGGCGCCGATCGATCCGTTCAGGACGAGGCCACTGTGCTGCCAGCCTCGAGGCGCCTCTCGCAGCAGCGCGGCCGCGGCGATTCCCAGTGCGGCGAGGGCCACCGCCCAGGGCGCCAGGTGCCCGGTGATGGTGAGGGTCAAACTGGCGGTCGCGACCATCGCGATGGCCGCAGCGGGGCGGGGCAGGTCGATGGATCCACGGAACTCGGTGCGACTCACGCGGCCGCTCCCAGCACATCCTCGTCCGGGTGCACCCGGGCCAGGAAGCACAGCAGCCGATCCCGCTGCAGGGCTCCTTCGGCGGGCTCGAGACGGTCGCTGTCAGTGCGGAGACCGACCCGCCAGCCGGCCCCCAGGTGGGCGACCACCTCCGACGCGGCGTGACTCACCGCCTCCTCGAAGGCTTGGCCCGGTCGCGCACTCCGGGTGCGGAGGAGCACCTCGAATTCGGCCCTCTGGTCCCGCTCCCGGTCGAGGACGAGCAGCGTTGCTCGCCGCATCGAGGCCCGCCAGTGAACCCGCCGGAGATGATCGCCAGAGGCGAACGCCCGGAGGCCGGCGACCTGGGAGCCATCTCCCCCTTGCCCGCCACTAGTCTCTCCCCAATCCCGGGTCGGGCTGCCGCTTCGCATCGGCACCAGCTTCTCGACCGCGGGGTAGACGAGGGCGGGTCCCTCGGCCTCGATCAGCATTGCCTTCGAAAAGAGACCGAAGGGGAAGCGGGTGGTCACGCGAAAGCCGGCAAAGCCGAGATCACCCCTCCGGGAGGGCGCGAAACGGTAGGTGCGCGTCTCGGTCCGCCCGGGACCGACGCGGAGCGCGAAGACCCGCCCGACGGACTCCGCGTGATCCACCTGAGGTCCCAACAGGTCCTCGACGACGATGGCGAACGACGGCACTCGCCGCTGCTCGTTGGTGATCTCGAGGACCAGCGGCGCCGGCGTTCCCGCGAACATCTCCCGTGGAATCCTGCGCCGCACCCGGACGCCTCGCAGAGCCGACTCGGAGAGCACACCGGAGAGGACCAGGAACGCCAGCAGCAGCGACAGCACCATGTACATGAGGTTGTTGCCGGTGTTCATGGCTGAGAAGCCGACACCGAGGGTGGCGCCGAAGAACAGCCAGCCGGCGCGGGTGGGCCGGAGGGTACGCGGGGGACGAAGCCAGCGGCGGATCCGCTTGCGCCAGGTGTCGGCTCCTAGAGCGGGACGGCCACCCGGTCGAGGATCTCGCGAACGATCCACTCGGCTTCCTCCGACGACCGCTGCGGCCCGCCGCGCGGGTCGATCACGATCCGATGGGCGAGGACGTCCACGGCGAGGTCTCGGACGTCCTCGGGGATGCAGTAGTCGCGCCCGTCCACCAGGGCCCGGGCCTGCGCGGAGCGGCGCAGGGCCACGGCGCCGCGCGGAGAGACACCCAGGTGGATCGCCTCGTGCTCGCGGGTCTCACCCACGATCTCGAGCAGGTAGGCGATCAGGGCGTCGTCGAACTTGATCCTCTCTGCAGCGGCCCGCATCCCCAGCGCGTCGGCAGTGGAGAGAATCGGCTCGAGTCGCGGGAGCTCGTACGCCGCCGGATCATCGCGGAGGATCGCCGCTTCGTCGTCGGGCGCGGGGTACCCGATCCGCAGGCGCATCTGAAAGCGGTCGAGCTGGGACTCGGGGAGGGGGTTGGTCCCGTAGTGCTCTACGGGGTTCTGGGTGGCGATCACGAAGAAGGGCTCTGGCAGAACGTGGGTCTGGCCCTCGACGGTGACGTTTCCCTCGCACATCGCCTCCAGCAGCGCGGACTGGGTCTTCGGACTGGCTCGGTTGATCTCGTCTGCCAGGACCACGTTGGCGAAGATGGGGCCCGGCTGGAAGCTGAAGTTCCCGGTGGCGCGGCCGTCGATCATCTCCGGGACCGATGCGCCGAGAATGTCGCCGGGAAGCAGGTCGCTGGTGAACTGGATGCGGCGGAAGGAGGCGTCCACGGACCTGGCCAGCGCGTTTGCGAGGGTCGTCTTGCCGACGCCGGGAATGTCCTCCATCAGGAGATGCCCGCCTGCAATCAGGGTCTCCACGGCGCGCCGCACCACCTCCGGCTTGCCGCGCAGAGCGCGCCCGATGTTGGCGCGGAGACGATCCGCCTGTTCGGCGGACCGCTCGGGAGAGAGCGCCGGAGCGCTCGGCGGCGTCGTGGTCTGGTGCATGTGCAGCCTCGGAACCAGTGGAGAACCCGGCACTGCCGTCTTCGGCATCTTCGCCCCCGGGCCTGAGGGTCCCTCGACCTGCAGCCCAGGTGCAGGAAGGCCGGCAAGCCACCGCATCTGCGGAGCTTTCCTCGGGTCTTCCCCGCTCACCGCGAGCTGGGCCCAAAGATGAGCCGGAATCAGCCCCGAGTTCGATTCAGCTCTTCCACGGAGCCGCCGATGAGAGCGCCGGAGGCGAGCTCCCATGACAGAGAACTGCGTCAAAGGCTACATCGTGGCGTCGATCATCGAGGGCGTGCGCGGTGCGGTCTACGAGGAGCGGATCGACCGCGACCAGGTGGAAGTCGTTCTCGGTTCCCATGCAGCGCTGCTGGACGAGAAAATCGATCCCTTCCGCTGGTATCCCGTGGCGCTGCTCGAAGGTCTCAACCGGCTGCTCGCGATGGCCAGGGGAGGGGACCAGCGGACCGCGATGCTCGAGCTGGGCGCAGAGCAGTTCGAGCTCCTCTCGGCCATGGGTGTGCATCAGCAGCTGACCTTCTCGGAAGGCCAGGTGAAGGAATCGTCGCCGAAAGAGATCGCGAGCTGGGGCCGCCTGGTGTCGACGATGATGAGGAGCGTCTACAGCTTCAGCCGAGCCACGTTCGAGGCCGATCCGGCAGCTCAGGGACGCTACACCCTCGACTGGCGCGGCATCGAGGGCCTGGGCGATATCGTTCTCGAGTCGACGCTTGGCTTCATGACGGCGCTCGCGCGCCGCTCCTCTGGCCCGGGCGTGCGGGTCACACTGGAGCGCCCCGCGCCCGGCCATGCACGCTACGTCTTCGAAGGTGCCCGCAGCAGCGGGTCGGCGAGACACGCAGGCTAGGGTTCGGGCGAGCCGTCTCGACCTGGAGTGAGCTGGGCTGAGGATCGGGGATCGGGCTCCTCCGCGGCTCGCCGCGCGCCCTCCAGGAAGGCGCGCAGATCGCCATTCAGCTCCTGAAGCCGCTCCCCGTAGCGGGCCAGGTCGCCGTAATAGGTCCCGATCATCGCCTGGCAGGCGTCGTTCAGGCGAACCCGCTCAGCCAGCCTCTGCCCATCTGCGGTGGCGAGATCGAGGGCCGCGAGCTCCGTGCGGGTCTGGCTCTCGAGGGCCGCACGGGCGGCGTCGCGCTGCGGCCCCGCCTCGCTTCGCTGGTAGAGCTCCGCGACCCTCTCGCGAAATGCGAGGAGGGTGCGGGCCACGGCACGGTCGTCCTGCACCCGCCGCTCCTCCAGCTCGCGTTCCCTGGGATCCTGCTGGAACCGGATCGCAGCCTCCTGTCCGATGAAGGTGGCGAGGCCTTCGTTGAATTCCGGCTCGTCGCTCACGTAGACGGTGGCGTGCACGAGCTCGTGGAGAATCGTCTCGATCAGGATTTCGCGGCCTTCGCGGAGCATCGGCGCCGTCAGTGGATCGTCCAGCCAGCCCAGGGTGGAGTAGGCCGGAATCGGAAAGAGGCAGACGTCGCGCCCCCGGCTGCGCAGCTCCTCGGCCTCCGCTCGGGCGCGCTCCTCGTCGAAGAAGCCCTTGTAGGGAACGCTTCCTACCAGCGGAAACCAGAAGTTCTCGGCGTCGACCTCTCCGGGCCGCGTCGCGACCATTGTGGTCACCACGCGATCGCCGGGCCAGTCGACGAAGCTCGTGTACTGTCCTCCGACGTCGAGCCCGATCTCGGCCGCGTAGGCGCGCACCTGTTGCGCGAGCTCGAGCTGCTGGCGAAGGTTCTCCGGAGTCTCGGGGTCGACGATCAACTCGCTGACGTCGCGCCTCGCCAGGAGCATGCGGACCTGCCCCGAGGCGAGGTGGGTGTAGTAACAACCGGCTTCGAGGCTCGCGAGCACGGTGAGGAGCAAAGTGAGGAAGCGCTTCGTCAGCATTCTCGTCGAGGTGGATTCGGCGGAGCTCTCGGATCGGGTGGCCGCCGAGGCGCACTTCGCCGGCGCCGCAGGTCTCGAGGATCGGGGGTCATGCCTCCTCATCTACGCCCCGGCCAACCGGTCCGACGCGGTCCTCCGAGCCCTCCGCCACTGTGCCGGGAGCGCCGTCGGGGATCCCACCCCGGTGGAGGACGTGGACTGGTCGCGCGCCTGGCGCGAGGGCCTGACGGTCGTGGAGATCTCGCCGCGGCTCGCCATCCGGCCTTCTTTTCTGGAGCACCAGGGGCCGGCCGGGCAGGCGACCCTCGTCGTCGATCCGGGCCAGGCCTTCGGTACCGGGGGCCACGCTTCGACGCGATTGGCTCTGGGCCTCCTGGACGGGCTGGCTCCGGAGGAGGTGGTGGCGTCGGAGGTCCTGGACGTGGGCTCGGGGACGGGTGTCCTCGCCCTGGCCGCCCTCGCCCTGGGTGCGCGACGCGCGGTCGCCCACGACGTCGATCCGCTGGCCGGCGAGGCGATTCGCGCCAACGCGGCCGCCAATGGCCTGAGCGAGCGCGTGCTCGTCTTCACCGGGCCCGTCGACGCGATCGGCTCGCGGCGCTTCGACGTCGTGCTCGCCAACATGCTCTGCACCGAGCTCCTGCCCCTTCTCGGACCGATCGCCTCGCGCACCCGGCCGCAGGGCGTCTCGATCTTCTCCGGCCTCCTGGAGGGCGAGCGCGATGCGATGGAGGCTGCGCTCGCCCGCGTGGGGCTTTGCGTCGAGGCGACGCGAACCGAGACCGACACAGCGGGCGATTGCTGGCTGGCGTTGCTCACGCGGCGGCAACCGCCTGGCGCCAGCCGTCGAGCAGGCGCTTGAGGGTCTCCCGGAGCGGGATCGTCGGCGCCCAGCCGGTGGCCTTCGCGAGCCGCTCTGCGGAGCCGACACTGCTGTCGGAGGGTCTCCATCGGGCCTGGTCGACCTCCACCTCGGGGCGGATCGAGGATTCAGCGAGCAGCAGATCCAGCAGATCGCGGATCGAGATGCCCCTTCCGCTCGCGACGTTGTAGGGGCCCGCCGGCACCTTGGGGTCGAGGAGCCGGACGTAGGCGTCGATCACGTCGTCCACGTCCAGGAAGTCGCGGACCGCATCGAGGTTTCCGACCGCCATCCTCGGGGGACGCACTCCGGCCTCGATCTCCGCGATCTGGCGGGCAAAGCTCGACTCCACGAAGCGATCGGGCCGTCCCGGGCCGGTGTGATTGAAGGGCCGGATCCGCACCACATCCACTCCCCGATCCTCGTAGACGCCTGCCAGGAGGTCGGCAGCCGCCTTGCTCCAGGCGTAGGGAGAATCCGGCCGCAAGGGGGAGCTCTCGTCGAAGGGTGGATCACCGGGATTGGCCGACCCGTAGATGTGCCCCGAGGCCACCAGCAGCAGGCGCACCCCCGGTGAGATCTTCCGCGTGGCTTCGAGAATCGACTGAGCGCCGAGGAAATTCGCCCGGTACACCGCTTGGGGATGGCTCTCGGCCTCGGGGACGAAGGAGATCGCGGCCAGGTGAACGATCGCATCGGGACGCGCCGCCGATACGGCGTCGGCGACCCGGTCGGCATCCGCCACGTCCAGCTCTAGATCGGTGCCGATCACCCGGGCGCCCGCGGTCTCGAGACGAGCCTCGAGCCTCTGCCCCACGAAGCCGGCCACACCGGTCACGAACACCCGCATGCGTCCAGACTGCCAGAGAGAACCGCTCACTGCTACCCACGCCGCCCGCCCTGGTATCATCGCCGCGGTGATCTCCCATCGGCTGCCGGGTTGCCTGTGATCGTTCGGTTCAGCGGATTCGAGCTAGACGAACATCTCCGCGAGCTTCGCCGGGATGGCAGGCGGATTCCGATCCAGAAGAAGGCGCTGGATCTCCTCCTCTACCTGATCCGCTTCCGGGGACGCGTCGTCTCCAGGGAAGAGCTCCTCGCAAAGGTATGGCCGGACGTCGTCGTGACCGATCACGCCCTCAACCAGGCGCTTTATCAGACCAGAAAGGTGCTGGGGGATGATGGAGGTGGCCAGGCCATTCTCCAGACCGTTCGCCGCCGAGGGCTGTGTTTCGCCGCCGAGGTCACCGAGGTCGAGGATCGGCCCGAGATCGTGAGCGCGCCCTTCGTGGGGCGCGGGGAGCTCCTCGGTGACCTCGATTCCGCACTTCGCGCCGCATCCGATGGGCGCGGAGGGCTGGTGTTCCTGAGCGGCGAGCCCGGCATCGGAAAGACCCGCGCCGCGGAGCAGTTCGCGATTCTCGCTCGCGAGCAGGGCGCGGTGGCCCACCTGGGCCGCTGCCCCGAAGCGGAGGGTGCCCCGGCCTTCTGGCCCTGGGTGCAGCTTCTTCGCGCCCATGCCGCGGTGTGTCAGCCGTCGCGTATGCGCGAGCTGCTTGCGAGCGGAGCTCGCGACATCGCTCAGCTCGCTCCGGAGATCCATCCGGATCTCTCGGACTCGGCACCGCTCCCGATCCTCGAGCCCGGGCCGGCGCGCTTTCGTCTTTTCGACAGCATGGCCCGATTCTGGCAGCGGGCGAGCGAGGGGACTCCGATCGTCCTCGTCCTGGACGATCTCCACCGCGCTGACGACCCTTCCTGGCTCCTCCTCCAGTTCATCGCCCAGGAGCTCGCGAGCTCGCGGATCCTCGTGGTTGGGACCTACCGGGAAGTCGAGTTTCATCGCGACCGGCTGCGGGCTGCCTCGCTTGGCGAACTCACCCGCCTGGCCTCGACCCGGTGCTTCGAGCTCGAGGGATTCTCGCGCGAGGAGGTGGAGCGTTTCGTCGAGCTGACGATCGCCGATCCATTGAGCGCGGAGACGGTGACGCTCCTCTACGAGCACAGCAACGGAAATCCATTCTTTCTCACCCAGCTCACACCCATGTTCGATCCCCGTCGTCGCGGAGCTTCGGGCCAGGACGGGAACGAAGAGCTCGGCTTCGAGCTGCCGCGAAGTTCCCGGGAGGCCATTACTCAGCAGCTGGCTGGACTCTCGCCGACTTGTCGCGAGCTCCTGACCGTGGCAGCCGTGATCGGCCGCGACTTCTCCCTGAGTGCGTTGGAGCTTGCTACGGAGCACTCCCGGGAGACCGTTCTGGATGCCGTGAGCGCAGCATCGGAGGCTCGCGTGATTCACGAGAGCCGCGGCCGGATCGGGCACTTTCGCTTCGAGCACATCCTGGTGCGCGACGCGCTCTGCGAATCTCTGAGCACGGTAGAGCGCGTGAGTCTGCACAAGAGCGCGGGGGAGGCGCTGGAGCGCATCTACGGCTCCGAATCCGAGGAGCATCTGGCGGAGCTGGCGTACCACTTCGTCGAGGCTCTCCCCGCAGGGGAACAGGAACGGGCGATCAAATACGCGGCTGCCGCGGGTGGAGCGGCGACCGAGCGTCTCGCGTTCGAGGAAGCTGTCCGCCAGTATCAACGTGCTCTCGAAGTCGTCGATCTGAGTATCGCGCCTGATGACAGCCGCCGCTTCGATCTTCTGCTGGCGCTGGGCCAGGCCCAGATCCGAGCGGGGATGCGGGAAAGCGCGCGAGAGGTCTTCCGTCGCGCCGGCGAGATCGCCGGACGCCTGGGCGAGCCGGAGCGTCTGGCAAGGGTGGCGCTCGAGGTGGCTCCGGGATTCTTCGCCATCGAGACGGGCGTCTACGATCCGCTCATCGTGTCGCTTCTCGAAGATGCGCTACGGGCCTTGCCGCCTGGCGACAGCGAACTCAGGGCGCAGCTTCTCGGACGCCTGGCGATGGCGCTCTACTGGTCCGACTCCCTCCCTCGCAGGAGGCAGCTCATCCATCAGGCAACGGAAATCGCCGAGCGGCTCAGGGATCCCGCCACGGCTGCCTATGTCATGCAGGCCCGCGTGGTGGCTCTCTGGGGGCCCGACAGCTTCGACGACCGGGCCGTCAAGTCTACCGATGTGATCGAGAAGGCCGAGGAGGCAGGCGACCGGGAGCTGTCACTCATCGGCCGTGTCTTCCGGATCGTGACCCTGCTGGAGGCGGCCGAGCGCGAAGATTTCGATCGTGACATCGAAGTCTTCTGTAGAGTGGTCGAGGAGCCACGACACCTCAGCACCCGGTGGTACGGCTTCCTGTTTCGCGCGATGCAGGCGACGATCGATGGAAGGTTCGATGACGCAGAAGAACATGCAAACGAATTCCTCGCGGAAGGACAGCGCTTCCAGGATGCAAATGCGATTCATGCATTCGGCACGCTCATAGCCACAGTCCGCTGGCACCAAGGTCGGAGCCACGAGATGATCGATGGACTCTACGATCTCAGCGTCAGGTATCCCAACCTATTAGGTTGGCGATGCGCCCTGACCGCTTTCCTGGCGGAAAACGGTCATCGAGAGAAAGCCATGAAGGAGCTTGCTTGGATCGGACGTGATGGACTCTCAAGTCTGCCTCCGGATATGCATTGGCTACTCTGTACGGCACTGCTTGCAGAAGCGTGCGGGATATTGGCTGATCCTGGCTGGTCCGCAATCGTCTACAGGCAGCTCAAGCCATACGAGAATCGTCTCGTGGTCTTCGGTTACGGAGTCGGCTCATGGGGGTCTGTGTCAAGATCCCTGGGGCTCTTGGCGACGACGATGTCACGATGGGCAGAGGCCGAGCGGCACTTCCAAGCGGCAATTGCGCGAGAGATGAGAGCAAAGATCCAGCCCTGGGTCGCGTGGACGTTGCTTGCGTACGCCCGAATGCTGGTGATCCAAGGGCGAATCTCGGACCGTGACAGAGCAGCCGCGTTGGCGAAGGCAGCACGACGGATCGGTTCACCGCTTGGTATGACGAGGTTGAGTACGGAGGCGTCCGAGTTGCTGCCGCCACTGTAGCTCATCGGAGCAAAGTGGCGGCGCTCAGTGCGGAACGCGCCACATGTCAGGAAAGAGCATTCGAGTCGATCGGGCTATCTTCCCCCGCATTACGATGAGCGGGGTGAAGCACCGGCTGGTGCTAAGGCTCATTGCGCCCGTTGGCGATTCACCGGTCTTCACGAGCCGGAGGCACAAGGAATGATTCTGGGAGTATCGGGACCCTACGCATCTGGGAAAGGGGAGGTAGTCGCCTTCCTCGAGGAGAGAAGCTTCTGCGCCTATTCGCTTTCCGACGTGATTCGCAGAGAGTTGGCCGATCGGGGTCTCGAAGAGACTCGTGAAAGGATGATCGAGACGGGCAATTCGATTCGGGCTGCCGAAGGGCCAGGAGCGCTGGCGAGCCGTCTCCTTCCCAAGCTGCTCGGCGATCGGAACTACGTCGTCGACTCGATTCGTCATCCAGCAGAAGTGGAAGTCCTACGAGAGGCTGGTGAGCGATTCCGGTTGATCTGGGTGGACGCAGACGAAGCTGCTCGATTCAAACGGCTGCGCGAACGAGGTCGGGCTGGTGATCCAGAGACCATCG
>Ga0307423_1001449_pt1 | contig 14287 bp, 9 predicted proteins | sample SalMarWE160310MG_FD_202154 | JGI IMG/M metagenome (GOLD analysis project Ga0307423, IMG submission 202154) | Salt marsh sediment microbial communities from the Plum Island Ecosystem LTER, Massachusetts, United States - WE1603-10 | ecosystem: Environmental > Aquatic > Marine > Intertidal zone >...
ATTCTAGATGATGACGGCAATATCTATAGAGTATCCTTTACATATCAAGAAATTGAAATATCTAAAATCTCAGCTTCTGGAAATACCACATGGAGTACTCGTTTTGGGATTGAATATGAACCAGGGTGGGATGAAGCATTAGACCCTCACGACATCATAATTACACCTGAAAATGAGCTTCTGATTCTAGCTCAAGGGTGGAGACATGATGATGGATTCTTTCTTGTAAAATACGATTTAAGTGGTACTCATATCCAAACGTGGACTATTGGAGATATTGCATGGCCTAAATCAAGTAGTGGACGCGTGATGATCGAAGTTGCAGAAACGGGACTACTATATTGTACTTTTCCGCAGGGAACTGATATCTGGACTCAATGTTTTGAAATTGGTGATTACACGCTTCCGACCAATCTAGGTAACACTGATTCAGGTGCACTTACCACCATTATCATTGCTGGTGCGGGAATTGGAATCGTAGCCATAGTAGGAGTGATATTCTACAAAAAGAGAGGGGCAGTATAGCTGCGGCATTGTCCAGAAGCTTTATGATTAAGGACCAGTCTGGGAATCTCGAGGAAGATACAATGGACCCTCGAGTAGAAGAACATGCTAAGATAATCACTGAATGGAGTACTGGTGTCAAACCAGGTGATATGGTGGTAATCAACGCTAGCCCAGATTCCCATGAACTTGTTGTAGCATTGTACAAGACCATAGGAAAGGCAGGTGGAAGAGTAGTCACACTAATGACTAGTGAAGAAGCAGTCAAGGCTTACTATGATGGAGTTTCTAACGAAACTCTAGAAATCGTTCCCGAACACCTGAAGGCGCTTACAGAGAAATGTGATGTTTACATTGCACTTCGTTCGCCAGTCAACACGAAGGCAATGGCTAATATTGATCCAAAACGTATCATGATCAACAATAAGACCCAACAAGAGATTCAAGGCATTCGATTAGGTAAACGCTGGTGTCTTACTGTTCACCCTGTTCCAAGCCTTGCACAGCAAGCGAACATGAGTTTGGAGGAATACAGAGAATTTGTATACAACGCTACTCTTATCGATTGGGCTGAAGAGAGTAAGATGATGTATGTAATGAAGGAGCACTTGGAACGTCACGAAGATGTTCGATTCATTGGACCTGAAACTGATATAATTGGTTCCACGAAAGGAAGAATTTGGATAGCAAGTGACGGTAAACACAACTTACCATCTGGAGAAGTATTCACCGCACCAGTGGAAGATTCTGTTGAAGGAAAAGCAACTCTCAAGCAAATCATCGAGATTGATGAAGGATCTCGCCGCCTTGGTGAAATGGCAATTGGAACGAATCGAGGAATCAAGCAACATACACTCAACATGCTCTTCGATGAAAAAATAGGGGATACGATTCACTGTGCCCTTGGTCGAGCATACAAGGACAACAACGGTACCAATGAGTCAGCAGTTCATGTTGACATGATCAAGACCATGATTGATGGTGAGATCTATGCTGGTGATGAATTAATCTATAGCAAAGGTAAGTACTTCTATGAAATGATGTAGCTCAGGAGATGACATGATTGGATCCCAGAATTGAAGAACACGCAAAGATACTCGTTGAATGGAGTACAGAAGTTAAACGGGGTGATATGGTTGCTATTCTTGCTTCACCCCAAGGTTATGAGTTGGTCCAAGCAGTAGTAAAACAAGTAGCTAAAGCAGGAGGACGTCCTTTTACTGCTATGTGGACAGACGAGTTACATCGAGCGTTCTATGATGGAGCAGATGATGAAACTGTAGAGCTATTTCCAAAACATCTTCTTGCCATGGTCGAGAATGTCGATGTTGTTATTGCAATCAACGCTCCTGAAAATACGAAAGCTCTGGCGGGAGTAGACCCAGCAAAGCAAGTGCTGAATGCAAAAACAATGCAACCCATCATGGGAGCATATCTGAGTAAGAGATGGGTCGGAACCATTCATCCTTGCCATAGTCTTGCACAGCAAGGTAACATGAGTTTTGAGGAATACCAAGACTTTGCATATCATGCTATGCTTATAGATTGGAAAGAAGAGAGTAAGCTCATGTACAAAATCAAAGATAAGCTTGAGAAACAAAGTAGCATTCGATATATCGGACCAGAGACCGACCTCTATGCTTCAACTGAGGGAAGAATCTGGATTGCCAGTGATGGTAAACACAACATGCCTTCAGGTGAGGTCTTCACAGCCCCTGTAGAAGATACTGTTGAAGGAAAGATCTACTTCGATATTCCATTTATGCAATATGGAAAAGTTGTAGACGGTGTCCGACTCACGTTCGAGAAAGGAGAAGTAATCGATTTCTCTGCGGAGAAGTCTGAGGAAACTCTAAAGAAAGTAATAGAAACTGATGAAGGTTCGAAGCGTCTTGGTGAGATGGCAATTGGAACAAATCGGGGTATCAAAAAGTACACTCTCAATATGCTCTTCGACGAGAAGCTGGGTGATACAATCCATTGTGCCCTAGGTCGTGCTTACGAAGACTGTAATGGTACAAACCAAAGTGCGGTTCATGTTGATATCATCAAATCAATGAAGGAAGGGGAAGTCCTAGCTGGGGATGATGTTATCTACAGCAAAGGGAAATTCTTCTATGAAAAGTAAGGGAATATGAATAGAACCAGGATTAGTACCCTGTATGACCTCTTGTCTTCTCTTCTTCCTGAATGCGCGGAAGTTCAATACGAATGGCAGTTCCTTTCTTATAGATTTTATTGGAAAGAAGATTGATGGTTCCACCATAAGTTTCGATTATCTTTTTACAGAGATATAATCCAAACCCGCCACCAGTCTTGGAAATTATTTTCTGAAAGAGGACTCCTACTAATTCTTTGTCTATACCGGGTCCATTATCTATGAAATCAATTACTACTTTTTCTTCCTCTGCAGCCATATGAATGTCAACCTCAACATTCGGACCTACATGTTGAACAGCATTCCTGATAAGATTGTCAAAGACAAATGGTATCAGTGATTTTCCTTTGATACTCACTTTTTCTTTTGTAGGTTCTACATGTAACTGGATGACAATATGGGGATAGCTGGATTTTGTTTCATGTACGAGATGGAGGATAATATTCTTGAGATTATCTTCATCAACAATATCAGATTCTTGAAAAACTTGTAATAGCCTCAACATACGAGAAGACGCAGATTCTATAGAGGTTAGATAACCTGTGAGTCTGGCATCTTTGGTTGCATTCATCTGTGCTAGCTCAATCTCTCCGATAATCAGTTGGAGGTCATTCGCAAGATCATGTCGAAGGAGAGACGCATAGAGTTGAAGTTCAATAATTGTGTCCGAGAGTTTCTTCTGACTCTCCCTTAACTCAGTTTCAACCTTTGTCCTGTTCAATCCAATTGCAACAAGGTTTGCGAGTGCCATGACAAGTCTTGCATCATTTTCAGTAAACTCAGTCGGTTTGTTTGCTAGTCCAATCAATCCCTCAGCTCTGCCTGCGATGACCAGCGGACCAAACAAGACATTGTTCATGACCACATGACCCTCTGGCATAAAATCTACCCATTGCGAAGACATGAAGGTGTTATCATAGGCGGGCCGATTCTCTCGATATGCAACTTCACGGAGACCTCGAATAGGCATTGGTAAACTCTCATCAACAGTACAGGGGAGACCTCCAGCATCAAGAAAGAGGACTTCATTCTCACTCCCATCATCTGAGAGCAGTGCCACATATCCTGATGCAGCCCCAGTGAGATCCTTTGCAATATCGAATACTGCTCGAGCCGCAGAGAAAAAATCATCTGATTTTAAGACAACAGCTGCAGCATCTAGAAGCTTCTGGCTCTCGTATTCAATACGTGCAATCTTTTCATTGGCTTCTTGGAGTTCTCTCTCAATGGGCATGGAATCATTCTCGTTGATTTAGGGTTGTAGAGGGGTACGATTTGTTACTGTCATATATTTCTCTTTTATAAATACTGATACTATTAGGAAAAAAGAAAGGGGAACTGACATTAAGCGCGTCAGTTCCTCGATCGTTTCTATGTCTTTTTCTTCTTCAGGGCAAACACCAGTATGATGATGAACACTACTCCTACTAGAGACCCTATGAGTATCAGCATCATTGGGTCAAATCCACTTGGACCAGTCATCTCTAGTCCGCTGATGACAACATGATGCGTACTATGCATGTACTCGAAATGAAGCAACGTGACAGTGTCATTGCCATACGCAGTGAAATCTAGTGGGACATCATCCAAGAACACTTCCCACTCAGTGGTGGGGGAGTAGAGAAGCTCTTGTGGGATGGAGATATTACAGAACCCATAGGTGTGGTCTGGGCCCACCACGTCGAACTCGATTGCTCCGTCCTCTGCGTCAAACATCAAATCCTCTATCTGCGATGAAGACCAGAAGTCCAGTACGAACCCTAACTCAGGGATGGTCCATGCCAATGTAACAGGAACACTATCTGAATTTATTGGGTCCGACCCAAAGTTGATTTCGTATCCGTCGTTGTACCCGTCCGAGTCTGTATCCTCCAAGGTAACCAAGGTGTGGTTCAATAGATGGAAGTAACCCCTCGCAGTGGTGTTCTCATTTTCGAGACCTCCGTATGTATAGCCAGGGATAATCATAGATAGTTCAAGATAGTCAGAAAGTCCATCGCCATCATAGTCCGTATAGAACCCATCTGGATACATGTAGATTCCTTGGTTAGCATCGAACATGTCCGTACCGATTGGATACCAACTTAGACTTGGGTCATCATAATCGTTAACCTCGAAACTATCGTAGATTCCATCATCATCGGAATCATAGTCCAGGATATTGACAACTCCATCGTTATCAAAATCTCCTAGAGGCCCATGTTCAGGATTACCACTCGCCGCCATCCTATCTTGGCATATGATAACCTCATCTAGATCAGAAAGTCCATCCGAGTCTGTATCGTTGTTTAACGGGTCCAGTGATACTCTGTGTGGAGTCAAACCTTCATAGGCATGGTAAACCACAATTTCTTCATAGTCAGATAATCCGTCTAGGTCAGAATCGGCATGAGTTGGATCAGTACCATTCTGTATCTCCCAGTAGTCGTTTAAGCCATCAAAATCCGTATCCGGCTCAGTTGGATCAGTGTACCTCTTGTTTGCAGGGAGGGTCGTATTGGTTTCGATCGTCATCCAAGTCGCGTCGTTCAAGGCAGAGTAGTCCTGAGTTGCAATTGAAGCAGCTACGAACAACTCGGTCCAATCATCGAGACCATCCATGTCTGTATCCGGCATGAGCATGTTTGTTCCTCTCTGCATCTCAACGAAGTCACTCACACCATCCTGATCGTAATCGAGATAATGCCAGATATCAGGCACATTATCCCATGTGTCAGAAAAGCGTGTTTCCATTTCAGCGATTTCATCTATATCAAGCCAACCATCCGCATCAGTATCATTCGTTAGCGGTGACAGAACTATGTCTTTTTCAAGCCCATCCGGAAGTCCATCAAAATCGGTGTCCGGATTCATCGGGTTGGTTTGGAAGCGAGCACGGTAAGGGTCAGGTGCGTTGTACAACTGTATGAGAACATCTTCGTCGCCCTCGTGTATAATAGGCTCATCTATCACTAGAGCTGCAGGAGCAACTCGTCGGTCTAATGCCCAATTCCAGCCGTAGTACTCTTCTCCGTCGGTTATGCCATCATCATCAGAATCTGGATCGTTCGGATCTGTGAAGTATGTAACATTCCCCTGATACAAGATATAGAGTGTTTGTTCTTCAGCTTCGAATGAATCGGGTAATCCATCATTATCAGTATCTTTCCGCAATGGACTCGTATGCAGGACATGCACTTCAAATCCATCAAGCAAACCATCACCGTCAGAATCTTCTACAAGAGGATTACTGCCGACCTCCAATTCTTCACCATCCAAAAGTCCGTCGAAATCAGTGTCGTTATTTAATGGGTCACAACCAATTCTTAATTCGTGCCCATCTAAGACGCCATCATCGTCAACGTCAGAGTCGTTCAGGTATTGGAGTGTTTGAATAGTCAAGTTTGAGATGCCCCGAGTCAAGTTGAAGTAATTGACTTCGATTCCGTCTTGGATTCCGTCTGCGTCAGCATCTGGGTTAGTGCAGTTTGCATGGAAATCATAGAGGTCCGCTGAATTTTCAATTCCATCAGCATCATTGTCATAGACAACTGGAAGCGAATCTGCAGTGTACTCATCTGCATCAGAAATTCCATCATAATCCGTATCAGCACGCAAAGCGCTTGTAATGGTAGGATTAGGTGGTATACAGTCGTCCATGCCAAAAGGCCAAGCTAGCCATGTATTCCCATGAATCTCACCATAGTCAGTGAAATCTCCATAGTTCCCATTATTGATGACAGCGTCATGCTCAGTGATAGTGATGATGTTATCATCGTTCAGGTCATAGTCTCCATCTGTGTCTATGTCGAGAGCTGAAGTGTGATAGTTGAACTCCTCGCCGTCGAGAAGACCTTCACCATCACTATCAGGATTCAAGATCAATAACACACGTGTAGCAGGGTCTGAAATTCCGTATTGGAATTCGAACCAGTTGTACTCAAACCAATCCCAAAGTCCATCTGAATCTGAATCTTTGTTGCGAGGGTCTGGGTGAGGTAATTCAAGTGCAGGTCCTGCAAATGACCACTCCTCAAGATCCGTAAACCCATCAAAATCAGTATCTGGTAGCGATGGATTCGTCTTGAGATTTGTTTCCGACCAGTAAGCGCTGTTTCTTCCAATCAGCTCATCCTTGTCATTAATACCATCATTATCTGAGTCATAATCCATGATACAGGGTTTCCCATCATTATCATAATCAGCAAGCGGGTCTAAGCCAGCCGCATAGAAGAGGGCAAGTTCCTTGTCATCTAGTAGACCATCACTATCAGTATCATTGTTTAATGGATCTGTGAAGTAGTTGAGAAATTCATTACCATCGGACAAATGATCTCCGTCTGTATCTGCCACAGTGGGATCCAATCCCAGAATTACTTCTAAATCATCCCAGAGCCCGTCGTCGTCGAGATCCAGATTTGCATGGTCGTTCGTAGGAGCAGGACTCCCAGTTTCTCCTGCTATCTCAAGGAACCAGATTGTGTCCTTCCATTCTTTGGTAACGTCGAACTTGAATATCCAGAATAGGGACGCATAGAATTTGAAGAACAGATTGTAGAACAGACCAACCTTGAATGAATCACCCTTGTGACCGAAGGATGCCTTTGCGATGATTCCAGTCTTGGCTTTGAGTACCATTCCCAACTTGATGAAATCCAAGGGTAGACTTACACCAATAGCCTTCTTGATGTATGAAGCTGGAGAGGGAAGTTTAAGCGAAATGTCTAGACCAAATCCTACCTTCAGGGTAATATCTTGAGCAGAAGCTTCTGTAGTTGAGTTGTAATTCATTCCCAGAGCAAGAGAGAGGTAGTTGACCAAGTTCACCTTCATGTTGAGAGTATCCATGATTGTCTTGACAGTTTTGCCAGTTCCTGGAATAAGATAATCTAGGAATGTGGCAAGGGGTATACCTAGTTCGAATCCCAACTCTATGGAAAGTGAGCCGCCCATGAATTTGAATGGGTTTCCAGAAATTGCAGGATTGGCATTAGCTAGTTGGTCTATGAAGTTTCCAATGCGAAGTGTTGCACTTAATTTGGGAGTCAATTCTAGTTTAACATCATACCCTGCAGCTTTCATTACGGCCTCTAGACCTGTTACTTTAGCAAGATCTAATTTTCCATCCTTTGCTTTAACTGTGAAGGTGAGGTCGACATAATCAGGCATATACCACGGACCAGTACCGATTCGCGGTGTAACATCAAAATCAAGAGGAATGTCAAAGGGGAATTCACCAGTTTCAGAATTTCCTTTTCCCATATCCTCCATTTCAAGAGACCCTCTATCTGTGGCGCCTCCTTTAATTGCAGTATCATCGAACTCGATGTGCGTTGAATTTGTATTGGTGAACCAGTCGTTAGACGTGAATCCAGTGATTAAAAGGAGGTCCATTATAACATCAATGATCCATCCCCAAGGTCCACGAGAATCAGTTTCCTTTGTACCAGTATCGATGTAGAATCCATCAAGGGTCTCTCTTGGTTCAAGGCCCCTTTGCAGGATTGTGTTCAAGTTGGTTAGTAAGTACATCGAGGTTGTGTCAAACATGGTTTCAGCAATTGGTTTATGCAGTGGATTCGTAGAAGCATTCAAAGTTTCATAGATTGAACTTAGTGCTCCAAATATAGCAATCTCCCTATCAGTCGAGCCCTGTAGTCCATGGACACTCTTTCCTCCGTTGAGTATCTCTAGGATGTCTGAGTGACAGACCTGGAAAATGTGATTGTCTATTTTTGATTCAGTCAGCATTCGATTCAATGTTTGCCAGTAGACAAGCTGGGAGTCGATTAGCATACCTCTCTCAGTTCCATGGAAGATATAGATATTCATCTCAGAACCTTTATTGTATTTGAATAACGTATCTTTGTTCTCAACAGGAACCATGTTTAGTGATAGTCCAGATGAGGATAATTCCTGTTTAAGATTGGCTGCGGCTTTACTACACGTGCTATCGCTCGAATCGTATAGCACGTTGATTTTGTATTCGACTTTTCTTGTCTTTGATTCCATTTCTGCAGTAAACAAGTCACCACTCAGGTTAGGGGTATTCCCAGCATTGGCGGTGGCAAGTATTGGATTGATTAGAAATGATATAATCAGAATTAAGGCTAGTAATTGATTTCTCCTAGGTTTCACGCGGACCAGCTCCCAGAGAATTTCAATTCGAAAGTATATAATTCTTGAGGGGAATCATTTTTGGGCTGAAAAGGCGAGGTCAGCGCTTCGTCCCTCAAGATTTTGGTGAATCACATTGAGGCAAGTTGCTCAATTCTCATCACTGAAAATGAGCAAACTGACCTCTTGTGAAAAGTGACACTATCTCGAGATCGTCGGGTTCCTTCACAACCCAAGCCACCTGTCTAGAAGACTTTTGATGGAGTGTATCTAGTGTCATGATATTTCACAAGAACTACTACGCATACTTAGTATATATAGCACAGCCACTTGTGAGGGTCACTTGTTGAAGTCACAAATTGTTACTAGATGGGAATAGAATTTCACTTGTAACGAGCAAGAATTTCCTCCCATGCTTTCACATAGTCTTCTTTCTTAACCCGATACCACACCTCGAATTTGTTTGTACAGGGTTCATCTCCTAGAATCACATATACGAATCCATCCTTTTCCCAAATGTCTAGCTCAAATCCTTGTTCAATATCATTCCAAGGTTTGTCCAGGCTTCCAAGAGGTACTTCTTCCATACTCATAGTGGAGAATCTTTCATCTGCATTATCCCAGTTCATCAGTCTTGAAAGTAGTCCCAATGAATCACTGACATAATCCACCCAAGCAAATTGTTCATTTCTTCCACCTACTTCAACCTTAAAATCCGGGATGAGGGGAAAACTTTCTAGATCTAGTTCATGAAAGTCTACATGCTTAGGATGAGGTTCTCCACATCCTACAGTCGTATATAGGGGTCTTTTGTTCTGAAAATTCATTTTGATAAATCACCTTATAAATCGAGAAACGGAGAGTTGGCTTCCTTGAGATCCATGTAGGAATTGGCTACTAGTTGTTCTGCAGCTTTCTGAGCTTCAACAACAATCTGGGCTTCATCCATTGTCTTCATAACACCATCAAGTATGACAATCTGACCGTTGATTATGACATCACGCACTTCATTCCCTGTAGCATTGTATACAAGATTAGGAACGATATTCTTCGTTGTACCTGATAGAACTGGTACAAGATTGGGAACATCAGGTTTCAAAATTATGAGGTCCGCCTTCTTTCCCACCTCTAGGGAACCAATAGTCTTGTCGAGACCATGACAACGAGCTGCATCGATAGTAACCATCCTGAATACTTGTTCAGCAGGCAACACTGTGGGGTCTCTATGCTTGACCTTGTTTAGAATCGCAGCATACCTCATCTGAACGAACATGTTGCTTCCATCGGGTGGACCTTGGTCTGATCCTAATGCTGCTATTCCTCCAGCTTGAATAAAGGAGTGCAAAGGTGGGGCAACACCATCAATCAAACCGATTGAACCGGGACACCCAACCATTCTTCCTCCATTTTGGGCAAGGGTTTGGAGTTCCTCCTCAGAAGCATCGTGACAGTGAACTGCAATGAGGTTGGAATCTATGAAATCGATACTCTTCAGGTATTCAATTGTTGATTTACCATGACGCCCCGTCATCTGCTTACGCTCCCGTTCACCCTGTGCTATGTGCATATGAATAGCCACACCATCATCAACTGCTTTCTCTTTCACCTTGAGCAGGAGCTCTGAACTCATCATATCCGCAGCCTGCGGTCCGTAGAGACAGGTGATTCGTCCGTCAAGTTTCCCATGCCAGTCTTTGACAAGTTTGACCCCATCCTTGAACTTCTTCTCTCCTGCACCAGAATCAAACTCGTACAGTTCCTCAGAAGTTCTCTTTGCCTGTCCAAATTCGTTAATCGTAGTGCACACGTTTGCACGTACCCCACTTGGTTTGTGAACCTCTTCTATGATCTTGTTCATGTTATAGGCATAGTCACAGAATGTTGTGGTCCCAGACTTTATAGCTTCCAGAACGCAAAGCTTAGCTCCAATAATCTGATCCTCCAGAGTCATATTGCGAATAATTGGTCCTAGCGTCTTATGCATCCAATCATTCTCTGGGACATCTTGTGCAAGACCTCTCAATAGACTCTCAGGTGTATGAATGTGGGAGTCAATGAAACCAGGAAGGACTAAACCTCCTTTGGCATCAATAGTCACCTCAGCACTCATAGAAGCAGAGCCTGAACCAATGGATGATATTTTATCACCATCAATCTCGATGTATCCAGGTTCATAGATCTTTATCTGATCTTGTTTTGGAGTTACAATTAATGCATTCTTAATAAAAATGGAAGTCATCTTTCCTCACCAGCGCGTGAGTTTGATTTCACATCTCCCCATATATTGCCTTTGATTTTCAGAAAAAAAAGGGTGGAGTGATGGTGGCTGGCCATCACTCCGGTACGGATCTAACAACAGACTCTACATCATCCAGTAGAGACTCCGAGCTTAAGTCAACTCTGAGTTCAGCTTCTTCTTCCGAAACCATCTCAAGTGTATCTTCGGATTCCTCCATCTCAACCACGGGTTTCTCGAGAGAGAGAGCATATCGAATGATTAGTACTCCGGAGAGAGAAACCCCCGAACAGATGAGAAGAGTTGCGGGAAATCCGATGATTGGAATGAGCCATCCAAGGATGGCGATCTGTGGAGTTGCCAATATTAGCAGGATTGTTGGCTGTAGTGAGTAGAGTGAATTTCTGTTCCTGCTTGGAATAGCATCTAATAATTCACGCTGGGTAAGAATCTCTGCAAAGCCACCAAAGAACATGCTCACTGTAAAGAGTGAGAACATCACTATAATTGGAATTACATGTTGAATTGGGAGCTCAATTAGAACTACATTGGTAAATGGCAACAGGAGAGTTACCATCTCTGTAGCATTGGGGATTGGTGGGAATACAGCCATGACAAGGGACATAATTATGAAGAAGACAAATCCACAGGCTTGCAATAATCTGAATCGTGGTATCCACTTCTTGGGTTCAAACTTCTGTGACCAAATTCCTGAACGTTCATTCGCTGCAACTCCGGGTATGAATGCAATTGTTCGATACGATGCAACTGCGACGTCAGTGATCAGATAGCTGTAATAGAGAGGGAACAAGATCAGTGAACCCCAAACGTTGATTGCGCTCGCTGCAAGCATAGAGCCAATTACCATGTATTTCACGAATGGAGTCTTCCATAGGTATGACACTCCTTCTTTGAGAAGATTAGTGTACTCACTCATTGAAGGTCGTTCTTCACGTAATGCTTCAACCTCTGGAAAGTCCCGGATATATCTCAGTACTAACACCGCAAAGATGAATGCTCCAACTGCTTCAATCTGAAAGACAAAGGGTCTCTGAAACAGTGCTGCTAGAATACTTCCAGGAATCAACGCGGCTGTTGCAGCAATCTGGGAGATCATTCCCATTCTTCCCCAGAAAACGCCGTATTGCTTACGTTTCTTGTCTTGTGGCATCGCGACCTTGTAATTATTATCGAACCATGCACTCCAAGCTCCGGAAATTTGTGACTGCGCAACACCTTGAAGTGCATAAATTACAACAAGGAAGAGGAAAGGAGTACTGGAGGTCACCAGTGACACCATAAAGAAGGTGACACCATAGAGCATGTTACCGATAGCAATGACCCATCTTTGACCGATAGCATCACCTAATGCTCCACTGGGATAGTCCAATAGTGTTTGAGTGACCATTTGTACAGTGAGTAGAATTCCTAAGAAACCTAGGCCTTCAATGAAACCGCCTGCACCACCAAGTGCCTCAGCAACGAATATAGTGTAGAAGGTTGAACTCAAGGTGAAGATGATACTTGCCGAGGGTAGAAGAAGCATCAAGACTTTTCCGAGGTGAATTGCTTTATCATCTGCTTCTGTGAAGCCCATGAAGCCGGAAGTTCTGCTCATCGTGTGGTCATCTCCCTTGAATAACTGAAACGAAGGAAGCATATTTCCTATATAATGGGGAGCCACTAGAAAGGGACACATCAAGAGGTCACCTAATGTGACTATTTTCTTAACAATGTTAAGTCAAGATATTTAATCTTAAAGAGTATAGTATCTAAACACATAGTACAACACACTTTCCATTGTTCTTATTATTGGTCTAGTTGCAGTTACCGTTAGTGTATCAGTTGTAGTCCTTCACAAAATCATAAAGAACAGGCCAAAAACGATTAGACGATCTAGATTCGAAAGAGGAAAAGTGGAATAAATCAAATCAGAGCATAACCACGACAACTGCAATCACTAGAGATAGAATCGCCATACCAATAGTCCCATACACATGTCCCTTTGTATGTTCTATTCGAAAGTCTTTGTAAGCGGTTTCTTTCATACTCTCAGTTCCTGGAATGATAACCCAATCGGGAGTCCAAGTTCCAACAATAATCATGTCCAGAAGAAGGTAATCTGCAAGATTACCAATCATCAAAACTCCGAAAGAATTCAGAAATGCATCCAGCAATGAAATTGCTCCCCCCGAAACGCTTTCAAAAATTAGAGTAGATACTAGTGGGTAGACAAGCATCAGAAAAATGAATGGAAGGCCAGTAACTAAAGCGATTCTTCGTTCTTTTTCCGTCTGTGGTTCAACAGCTTCCGTGATCACTTTTGGATAGTCACTAAACGCCCATATTCGTGGACTGAGAAACCTCATTATTGGTAGAAGGTAAAGAATGAGAAGTAGACCTGCTAATGAACCGTGAAGTAAGATATTCTCAAGCAATCCCATGGACAAACCTCAAATGTTCTCCTCACTTTGCCTATATAAGTTAGACGAAGCTAATTCTACCGATGTTGTTTAGTATCTAAACACATACAAACATTAAAGTGTTTAGTACCTATACACTACTATAGATGAAGAATTAGATACCTGGGCTAACTACGGCTCATGATCGAGACCATTTTATCTAGAAAATTGGAGATAGCTTGTTTTTCCTTTGCTGAAAGAGTCTGAATATATCGTCGGTACTTTCCCTCTATGGATTTCTTATTCTTATTGAGCTGAATCATTAACTGCTCACCAGAATCTGTGAATTGAACACGTAATTCGTTCTTCTTCTCTGGAAACATCTCCTTACTAATGATACCCTTCTTCTGCAATCGAGAGAGAGTCTGCGAGATTGCCCCCTTGGTCAACCCCATTTCCTTAGCAATCGCAGTGATGTTCGTGTCTTGAACGTGATATAGAAACATCAATAGCTGTAATTCAGAGGGATGCAATTTTTCCCCTTGGTGAGTGACAACCCTCTTCTTGTCTAAGGAAACGAGTGTAGCGATACTATCTAGTATCTTTGCAACGAGTTCTCTATCCTGAGACATAAGTGTTTAGTAACTTAACACTACAAAAAGCTTCGCATAATTGAATTATTCATCTCGAATCGATACTCGGTAGGAAATGACCTCTTTTTCCTTGTAGATCTCAGACCATTGCTTTGTTGTGAGTATATCTCGAAGTTTGTCCTTTGCCCCTTTCTTCATCCGTTCACTAGTATAGATAATCTTGTCAACTTTTACAGGAACTGCAGGATCATCATATTCGTCTTTCTCATACTTACGCATAGTGACCTCCAAATAGTCA
>Ga0307423_1001450_pt1 | contig 14282 bp, 14 predicted proteins | sample SalMarWE160310MG_FD_202154 | JGI IMG/M metagenome (GOLD analysis project Ga0307423, IMG submission 202154) | Salt marsh sediment microbial communities from the Plum Island Ecosystem LTER, Massachusetts, United States - WE1603-10 | ecosystem: Environmental > Aquatic > Marine > Intertidal zone >...
ATCTTTATCACAGATTCACGTATGTTCACCATACCCGCTGCCTGGCCATTACCCGCCTTGTGACTGGCAGGAGGAAGGGTCTCTCGCGATTCCCTTCCCGCACACCGAGATGTGCTTCTGTACGTTGTCAGGACCGCTCTTCATTCAGGTCCCTAGGCTCACCCAGTGACATGGGCGGTTCAATCTCAAGATGAGTCGAACAACTTCATGAAACGACCTCGTGTCGCAACAACGCCTGGCCGCCAAGCTGTGGCCGGCATGGAGCCTACCATGGGCGAGCCACCCCGGGGAACCCCGACCATCACCGCGGATCGATCGAACTGCGCTGTTCGGACGTCAGGCTCAGCGGCTTGGACGGCGGGACCGGTTCGTCTCTGGCGGATTCGTCTGCCTCGACCGAGTCAGTCGAAGATCCAACGCGTCGTTCTGCCGGGCTCGTGCTCAAGGACAGCGAAGACCTTGGTCGGCGTGACGAGGTACCAGCCGCCGCCAGGTTGGGAGTGAATGTTCCACTGGTACTTCCGGTCGTAAGAGTCCGCGAAGCGATCGAGCTCGGGACCCGGTCGCAGCTCGGACCATGTGCCCTCGAGAACCACGCCCTCGACCGCACTCTCGGTGGTCACGACCACACGCGGATTTGCGGCGAGATTGCGGATTCGGTGCGACTTCGAGCTGGCACTGAAGAAGAAGCGCGAATCGAGCCACGCGCCCCAGACGGGCATCGCGTGGGGCCGTCCGTCTGGCGAAACGGTCGAGACCCAATAGTTGCGTGACCTCTCGAGCCGCTCGCGCGCCCAGCTCCATGGGAGTTTCCCGGCGTCGGGACCCTGCGCGAAGTCGTAGCCACGCATTCGGGGGCGAGTGTCCTTCGGCTCGTTCACGTTGAATCTCCCCCGCCGCCCAACGTCCGGCAGCTTCACCGACGTGTTGGGCGGCGGGGGCACAACCGCCCTATTGCCGGGTCTCTCTCGCGTAGAGGTCTGGAAGAAACTGCGCGAGGTAGGCCATCTCTTCGTTGCAGTGCTTGTGCAGCCCCGCGCCGACGCGGTCCGGGAAGAGCTGACTTCGCGCCTCGGGAGTTGGAGCCAGTTCTTGGGGATCGAAGTCGCCAAGCCAGAAACGACTGCGCATTTCGCACCCATAGTCCGTGTCACGAATCAGGTGGATGAGATGGCCAGCCCACACGGGAGCGTCGAGGGGACCGACCCGCGCGCACACTGCAGTGCCAACCCCGGCCTCGGCGAAGCGAGAAGTGTCCAGGTAATCCGAAGGCGGCCGGAAATGGATCTTGAGCTTCATGAGCTCGCCCCCAATGTACTCGTGTACGTGGTGTGTTCCGCCGACGTAGGCCCCCGTGCCGCGCTTCCCAACCCACTCGCACCAGACGTGATCCTTGGGGTGCCACCACTTGTAGTGCTCCGTTGTTCGAAGAAAGCCGAACCAGAAGTCGATCATCCGGCTCCTGCAACCAACCATCGTCGTTCGGCTGGCCACATGGAGCGAACCGTCCTCGAGGCGCATGTAGCCCGACTCGAAGGCGAGGTATCCGGGCTCGAGAAGCTGATTCGCTTGGTTGAGTCGCATCCCTGTTTCCCGTTGTCCAACGGATGGCAGCTTCGGCGGCGTGTTGGACGGCGCGAACGTTACTAGGCGTCCGGAACGAGAAGAAGCACGAAGTGCAGCGCTGCTAGGGCCAGCAGGTAAACCAGCCCAAGCAGATACAGAAAATATCCGTGGCTCGCCAGAATTCCTATCGATGTGGCTACCTGGGCTGCGATGATGGCGATCGACAGCGGAAGAAGCGCAGCCGTCAGCCGTCTTTCCACAGGTGGCCATTGCGACGGTTCCAATCTGGATACACGGAAGTACAAGACGAGAACTCCTCCTAGGTGAACTAGGACCTGAAGACCGTTGCTGATGCGCCACAGGGTCTCTTCGGATTGAGAGACCTCCTGAAAGACGATTGGGAGCAGTGACAAGAAGAGAACCGCGAGACTTGTCTCAAGCAGCATTCGCAGCCGGAGCAGCTCGAGTGGAGTCCACTCGCCTCCCGCACGATGTCCGAGTACCGCTACGATGCCAGTGAACCCAGTGAGGGCGACCGCCACCTCCGCAAGCGTACGAAGAGTTTCATTCTCTTCCATCATTGTAGGTTCGAGACCCGCGCCGCCCAATTAATAGTAGGTTGCACCAGGGTACCCCGAAACGCTGCGAGCCTGACAGCCCATTTGCACGGTCGAGAACGAGCAGGCCCAAATCACGTGCCGCGGTGGGGAGTTGGCCGCTCCCGCGCTGAGCCTCCGGCAAACTGCTGCGAAGCGCTGCAGCCCATGTCGGCGGCTGAGACGGGTGGGCGAAGACCAGCTGCGAAGCGCCTCGTTGGGCGACCAATCGCGCGGTACCGGAGAGAGAATCATCGGCGCCGGTGCTGCGAAGCCCAACGGAGACGAGTGCCCGGAGCTCAGCGCAGCTCAGCGGAGGTCACTCCGTCCGGTTCCAGCCCAGGGCCTCCACCATCGCGTGGCAGATGAAGTGCTGCTCCTGGACGCCGTCGAAGAGCGCGGCCCCCGGTCCGTCTGCGTGGATGGTCACGTCCTCCCCGCCGTGGGTGTCGTAGGCGAACGGGATGGCCGCCTCCTGGATGTAGCCGGGACCGTTCTGGTAGCCGAGCGTCGTGTAAACCAGGCCCAGCTGATCCTTCGCCAGGGCTTCCGACGGCTTGCCGTCCTGATCGTTCCCGATCACCTTGCCGAGGATGTCGTTTCCGCGGGTCGGGTAGCCGGAAATGGTGAAGGGATGGCTGTGGTCCGTGGTGACGACGATCAGTGTCTCCTCCGGGCGGGTCTTCAGGGTGGCGGTGCGGACCGCGTTGGAGAGCGCCTCGAAGCTGAGCTGGTTCTCCTCACCGCTCTCGCCGCGTTGCTGACCCTCGAAGATCCGGGCCGCGGTGATCGTGGAGATCCCCATCCCATCCCCCACGAACAGGATCGCGTTCTTTGCGGTTCCCTCCTCGGGTGCCCGTTCCCGCGCGCGCTCCACTGCGGCGCGTCCGGAAGCGAACCAGGGATCCTCCGATGCTCCTTCGGCCCACACCGGTGATGCCAGGAAGAGCAATGCCAGGGCCGTTCGAGAAACATCCATCTGCGTGGGACCTCCTTGCGAGCGCTCGATCTTCCTGGCGTTCAGGGACCAACCGCGCGCCGGATGGTGTTGCGGATGCGGTCTACGTGGGAGCCCTGCCAGTAGACACGTCCGCAGCCGGGACAGAGCTTGAAGTGGTCGTGGTCGCGGAGGACGCGGGCGGGGATCCGCTCGGCGATCTGCTCCCGGGGAACCGATTCGAGCCCGGCGTTGCAGCGCGAGCAGCGCGTGAAGAGCCTTCCCTCCGTGTCGAGCTGGAAGCGTGTGACCAGCTCCCGCAGCTGCTCCTCCGGCCGCTCCGATTCCACCAGGACCAACGCCGGGACTCGGAACTCCTCCGGCAGCGCCCGGTCACGGGTCAGGATGACACGCTCCTCCTGAAGGGCTCTGCGCACCAGCACCGCGTCCTCGAGATGCGCCTCGTAGCTGGTGTCGTAGCCCAGGATGCGCAGCCAGCGCGCCAGCCGCCCGAGCATCGCGTCGGCGAAGAAGCGGGGGTTCGCTCCCGGGGAAGGGGCGCGGTCGCAGACCGCGGGGCCGACCCGTGCTCCACAGGTGCAGTGTCGCGTGCAGCCGAAAGCGAACAGGCCGGCGTCGTACTCGCGGCCGCAGCCGGGGCAGAGAACCGCAGCGGCTTCTTTCGCAGGGTCTTCGGCGAGCTCTGTGTCTGGCGCCACGGGCCTCTCCCGCCTCGGTTGGTGGGGCGGCATCGCGGCCTGCCGCCCGGCTCAAGAGCCGGCGCCGTCCCAGCTGCGCATCTCGTCCACCAGGGACCGGCGGATGCGCTCGACGCTGGCGCCCCGGACTCTCTGCTTCGTTTCACTGAAGGCGCGTCGGGGGAGAGCGGCCAGTCGCTCTGCCTCCGCCATCGCCTCCTCGGCGAGGCGTTCGGGGGGAACGATCCGGTCCAGGTAGCCCGCATCCAGCGCTCTCTCCGGCGTGTAGATCTCCGCCAGGATCACGGCTCGTTGGAAATGGCGTCGCGAGAGTCGGTCCCGTGCGATCTCGACCGCGAAGACGGGCAGGGTCATTCGGATCGAGACCTCGTTGAGTCCGATCTTGAAGTCCCCGGCTGCGCCGATGCGGGAATCGGATCCGAGCAGGAGCACCGCCCCCATCGCCAGGGCGTGGCCGCTGCAGGCCATCACGATCGGGAGCGGCGACTCGTACAGGCGCAGCAGCAGCTCGGCTCCTGAGGAGACCAGGCCGCGTACTGCATCCGGCCCCGCCTTCATCGTGGAGAGGTCGAAGCCCGCCGAGAAGCGCCCGGGTCTCCCCGTCAGAAGCACTGCCCCGGCCTCCTTCGAGGCCCGATCCAATCCGGCGTTCAGTCCATCGATGGCCACGGGAGAGAGCGCGTTCGCCTTGCCGTCGTCCATGCGCAGCGTGGCGACCGTCCCCTCCAGCTGGTAGGCGATCGGGCTCTCACTCATGGCGAAGAAAGTACGCGATCGAGGCCGCGCACGCAGGACGAGCCTGTCTCCGCTCGCGTCTGCCCCTCCCGTCTTTCGGACGATCCGCTATACGCGGAGCGCCCGGGCGCGCTCTTCGGTGAAGGCGAGGATCGACTGCTCGGCCTTCTGGGTGTGTCCGGTGAAGCGCACGCCCATCCCGACGGGAAGATTCCGCCGGACCAGATTTCCGGGGACGTTGGTCATCACCACCTCTCCCGAGAGCCGTAGGTCACCGGAGGGGAGCGGCAACGAGAAGTGGATCAGTGCCTTTGGAAGCGAGGGACGGGGGGTCGCCAGGTAGGCGCCCTCTGCGGAGACGCAGTAGATCTTGGCCTGCTTCTCCCGCTTCCCCGTGGTGATGCGCACGGGCCAGTTGGTGGGAACCCGCACCGCCTGACGCCTTCGCGACGGCGGAGTGGCTTCGGCCAGGGCGTGATTGATCTGGAACCGCAGAGTGTGGTCGTCGCAAGGCTCCCAGAGGGCGAGATCGACCCCGGCGCGGCGGAGCAGGCTGCGCTCGTTGGGACCGGGCTTCGGCCCGGTCGCGACGAAGCGGAGCACCGGCCCCCTCGCCGGCGCGCGCAAGGCCGCCAGGGCCCGATCCAGATCGGGAACCGGCAGATCCGGCGGGATCAGTGCGACGGTCATGGCGAATCGCGGATCGGACAAGGCCGCGCGGCCCTGGTCCACGGTCTTGGTGCGGAGCACCCGGTAGCCGAGCTCTCGGAGGCGCAGGGAGAGCCGCTCCATGGGACTGGCGCCCGCATCGATCAGCAACAGGGTGACGCGTCTGGCCACTGGTTCTTTCCCGACGATGAATACCCGTTTGAGTTATCGGCGGGGCCGGCGGTCTCGCTCAGTGACCGATGTCACCGGACACTTGCACATGCGCTGCACTTCGAGTGCCAAAGTCAGTCAAAATCACTTTGACAAACGGGGTTGACGGTCGATAAAACTGTGGGCTAAACCCCCTACTATCGGAATCCCTCCGGAGGGTTCTCCGCCTTGATCGTCTCCCCCTCCCGGCTCCAGGCCTTCCGCACTGCCCTCGAGGAGGCCGCCTCCTCGACCGCTGCGAGCCTCCAGAAATCCGGCTCCTTTCCCTGGGATCTGCGTGTTCCCCGTGCGGCGCTCTGCTGCCTGAGCGACTTCCCCGAGCAAGCCGTCTTCTGTGGCGGGGAGATGATGGCCTCCGTGATCGTCAGCCACCGCGGCAGGCTTCTCGGGACCTCGGTGCTCTCCCTCGAGCCGCGCCACGCTTTGGAGCTGATCCGCTCGCTCGGAGTCGAAGGGGATGCCCTCGACAACTTCCGCAGAGCGGGAGCGGGCGTGCTCCAGGGAATGCTGGGATGGTTCGGTGCGGCGGAAGGCCCCCTGGCCGAGCTGGGAGATCCCATTCTCGAGGAGCGTTCGCTGGTGGCAACCGTTCTCGGAACCCATGCTCCACCGGGTACGATGGTGGTCTCGCTCGAGGTCGGCTTCGTATCAGCCAGCCAGGCCTTCCCCGCCTACCTGTACCTGCTCCTCGACGCCAAGGTCCTCCAGTCTGCGCTCGATTGTCTGGAGAAGACGTCGGTCCCTCCAGCGCCGCAATGAGCTAGCGAAGCGCAAACCCCAGCAGATCCGAGAGTGCATCCAGGGCCGCCTCTGGCTGCTCGACCTTGAGGGTCGTCATCCCGAGCTCCCGCGCGGCCTTGAGATTGCGCCCGATGTCGTCGAGGAACACCGCCTCGGACGGCTCGATGGCCAGCCTCTTGCAGGCGAAGAGGTAGATGCGGGGGTCCGGTTTCCGCAGCCCGACCACGCTCGACTCGACGAAGGCATCGAAGTGGTCGCGCAGCTCGTGGGTGCGATCCTGCTCGCCCGCCCAGTTGTTGGTCAGAGCGGCGACGGCGATTGCCCGGCGGCGGATCCGGCGGATCGCCTCCAGCATCACCGGCCGCGGTCCGCACTCGCCGATCCGGAGCATCATCTCGACGGCCGAGATTTGCTGACCCTCCCTGCGGCACTCCGCTTCGAAGGCGCCGAAGAACTCTTCCATGGGGAGCTCTCCCCGTTCCAGCCGGGGCCAGGCCCCACCGGACCCCGCCCCGATCACGACCCGATTGACGAAGCCGGTGGGAATGCCCAGCTCCCGCTCGTAGCGGGCAATCGCGTGGAGAGGGGAGTCGAGAACGACGCCGCCCAGATCGAAGATCACCGCCCGGTAACCCATGGGTCGGCAACCTTAGCGAAGCGCCGACCGCCGTCGCGGAGTTGGCTGCGCTCTCACCGGCTCGAGTCGGCTCGCTCCGGTCGGGAGGATCTCCCGGTCGAGACCTGCTCCGACACCAGAAACCCTTCGATTCCGAGCACTTGACGAAGCAGCGCCGGAGGTCGATGCCGAGCCTCTGGCCGCGAGCCTCCTTGGCGGGCCGGTAGCATTCGCGGCTCAATAGAGGTCTCCGACCCGCCGATGCGAGAGGCGTGACAGCTGCATCCGATCTGATCGACGGCGGGGCCCACGAGACCAGGCCGGCAGTTCTGCCGCGCCTCGGCGAGGCCATCCCTCCCATCGTGCAACGCTTCAATAGCAAGGGAACCCTTGGAGTGGTGCTGCTCGACACCTCTCCCCTGGCGAAGATCGAGTGTTCGTACGGGCACGACGCCTACGCGCGCGCCGCGAGTTCCCTCGGAGGACTGGTGCGGGACGCCGCCGACGAGGTGCTCGATGGCGATGAGCTGATCATGAGCGGAGAGACCGGGCGTCACGAGATCGTGATCATGCTGTTTCGCGACCAGCGCGATGGGGAGTTCTATCGCTCGGAGCTTCCCGGCCTGCTCCGCGCCCTCCGGCGGACCATCGAGCAGCGCGGTCATCGTGTCGTGTATCCGTACTTCCGAAAAGTTCCGATCCTGGGCATCGGGTTCTCTGCCGTGCAGCGCAATCCCTACTTCGGTGCGGAGACCCAGCTCCGCGAAGCGCTCGAGGAGGCCCGTGGAGATGCCGAGCTCTTCGCCCGGCGCGAGGAGCGGCAGCGGCGCAAGAGCTTTCTCGGGATGGTGATGGCGGGAGAGGTGAGCTCGGTGTACGAGCCCATCGTCGACGTCGCCACCAAGACCGTCTTCGGCTACGAGGCCCTGGCGAGGGGGCCCGCCGGAACCGAGTTCCACTCGCCGGAGGCCCTCTTCGCGTCGGCGGAGGAGGAGGACTTCGTCTTCGAGCTCGACTGCCTGTGCCGCAAGGCCGGTCTCGACGGTGCCATCGGACTTCCTTCCGGCACCGCGTTGTTCCTGAACGTGCGCCCGACGACCATCCACGATCCCAGCTTTCGCCCCGAAGCGCTGATTCGCACCCTGGAAAAGTGCAAGCTCCGACCGACGGACGTGGTGTTCGAGATCTCGGAGAAGGAGTCGATCTCGAACTTCGAGATCTTCAAGGAAATCCGGGACGAGTACAGGAAGCTTGGCTTCGGCTTCGCCGTGGACGACACCGGAGCGGGCTACGCGAGTCTCCAGGCGGTGATCGAGCTGGAGCCGGATTTCATCAAGGTGGACCGCGCCCTGATCACGGGCGTCGATACCGATCTGGCTCGCCAGGCGCTCCTGAAAGCGCTCCACGCCATGGCGGGTGGCATCGGTGCCAAGATCATCGCCGAAGGCCTCGACACCCTGGAAGAGCTCGAGACCCTGGGAGAGCTGCAGATCCCCTTTGGCCAGGGATGGCTGTTCGGAAAGCCCCACCCGCTGCGCGCGGAAGAGTAGTGTAGCGCGACGACGGCGGCCGGCGGGCTAGCCTCCCGAGATCCGAGCTTCTGCTTCGGGGCCGGGGGGTGCGTCATCGTCCAGCTGGTCGAGGTAGCCCTCGGGCAGGACGACCTTCTGGGTTCCGCCGCTTCTTCCGCGCGGGACGCGCATGGCGGAGGGAGGAAAGGGTTCCTCGCGGTTCACTGCGTCGAGAATCCCGGAGAGCTCGGAGAGGGTGGCGGCGCGGGTCAGCCGCGCCCTGAGGCGTGCGCTGTCGGGGAACGCCTTGGTGTACCAGGTGGAGTGTTTGCGGAAGGCGCGCACTCCCGGATCCTCGCCGAACCACCCGGCGAGTCGTTGCGCGTGCTCGAGCATCAGGTCGGCGATCTCTCCGAGGTTGGGGGGATTCTCGGGCTCCCGTCCTGCGAAGACATCGGCCAGGTCGCGGAACAGCCAGGGACGCCCCAGGCAGCCTCGGCCCACCACCACCCCGTCGCAGCCGGTGATCCGCATCATGCGCAGCGCATCCTCTGCTTCCCAGATGTCGCCGTTCCCCAGGACCGGGATCGAACCGACAGCCGCCTTCAGCGCCGCGATGGTCTCCCAGCGCGCTTCGCCGGCGTACAGCTGCGCGGCGGTCCGCGCGTGGAGCGCGACGGCGACACATCCCTCGTCCTCGGCGATGCGGCCGGTGTCGAGGTAGGTCTGGTGGCTGTCGCTCACTCCGATGCGGAACTTGATGGTCACCGGGACCGGGCCGGCGTGGACCACGGCTGCGCGAATGATCCCACCCAGCAGCCTGGGCTTGAGGGGAATCGCCGCCCCACCGCCCCGCCTCGTTACCTTGGGCACCGGGCATCCAAAGTTGAGGTCGATGTGATCGACGCGGTTCTCGCCGACGAGCCTGGCCACGGCCTCTCCCACGTAGCGGGGGTCGATGCCGTAGAGCTGAAGGCTGCGGGGCCTCTCTTCGGGAGCGAAGTCTGTGAGCTTGCGCGTTCGCGAACTTCCCTCGACGAGGGCCCGGGCGGTGACCATCTCGCTCACGCAGATCCCGGCTCCGAAACCCCGGCAGAGCGATCGGAAGGGAGCGTCGGTGATCCCCGCCATGGGAGCCAGCACGACCGGGGGAGAGACGGAGATCGGACCGAGGGCGAGCACGGGAAACTCCCCCGCCGCTGCGGGGGCCACGTCGCGGTTGATCTCGCTTCGGTAGCTCGGATCCATCCCGATGAGCAGGCCAATCAGTAGCGGGGCACGCTCGGATCGATCTCCCGAGCCCAGCCGTCGATTCCGCCAGTGAGGTTGAACACGCTTCGGAAGCCCAGGGCGGCGAAGTGCTCCGCCACCGCCCGGCTCCTTCCGCCGTGGTGCGAGTAGAAGACGAGGGGCGTGTCCGGGTCGAAGGTTTCGATCTGGGCAGCGGCCTCCGGATCGAGGAGCCGGCAGCCGTCGAAGCAGGCAATGGCTCTCTCCTCAGGGTCGCGAACGTCGTAGATCCCGAAGCGCTCTCCGTCGTCGAGGCGCGCCTTCAGCTCCTGGACGCTGATCTCCCCAGCCGCCGGGCCTGTGTGGTCGATCCGGAAGCGAGGACCACCAGGGGCATCCACGGCGTCGATGGTCACGCCAGCGGCGCGCCGGGCCGTGAGCGGATCGAGGTAGAGCGCGACGCCGTTCGAGTCCACCCGCAGGTCCCCCGCGGCGTTGGGAGCGAAGAACAAGCCGTTTCGAAAGCGCGCATCGATCGAGAGATGGAGATCTCGCCCCTCGGATTCCTCGGCGAGCAGGCCCAGGGCTGCGGCGGCGGTTTCGGTGATTTCGATCTCCGGTAGCTCTGGATTCGGAACCTCGACGCCGAGCCTGGCGAAGAGCTCGCCCTCGGCGAACATCTCCTGAACCATCTCCGAGCCTCCGACGAAGACCCCGTCCACGTAGAGCTGTGGAACCGTTGGCCAGGATGAGAAGGCCTTGATTCCCTCGCGCAGGGCCGGGTCCGAGAGTACGTCCACCGTGCGGTACTCCGGGAGGAGGTGGTCGAGAATCCGGCATACCGCCGCCGAGAAGCCGCACCGAGGCGCGTCGCGCCCGCCCTTCATGAAGAGCACCACCCGGTCCGCTGCGATCAGGTCCGCGATCCGATCTCGTGTCGGCTGATCGATGTCCATGGGGTCTCCGCGGGCGAGGGCACTCGCCTCACGGACTCAGTGTGATCATGTCCGTCAGGATCTCGAGTGCCTCACGAATCTGCGGGGATGGATCGGCGTCCTCTTCGGAATTGGTCGGAACGGTGACACCGGCGGTATCCGCGTCGGTGCTTCCTGCCTCGCCGCTCCCGGTCACGCCGTTCTCGGAGCTTCCATCCCTCCCGTTGGCTTCCTCGCGCTCCCGGATCAGCTCGGCGAGCCGGACCACTCCGTCGTCGTCCTCGCGATCCGCCAGCTCTCTCTCGATCTCCTGGAAGTACTCGTTTTCCAGAGTCCGGCGCTTCGACCTTCCCGCCAGCACGGCGACCATCGGCCGGGTGATCGGCTCCCATCGTGTCTTCTCGTCGTCTCCGTTGGCCTCGTCGCCGCGGAATGGGGGGATCCGCTCGGCCGAGAGGGAGTTCCGCTTGTGCTTTTCGCCAAAGGCGTCAGTATCCAGGAGGGATGGGAAGGTCACGTCCGCCGCGACGCCGCTGTTCTGTGTCGAGGCGCCTCCCGGTCGGAAGAAGAGCGCCGTGGTGATCTTGAGTGCGCCGAGGCCGGGCCGCAGCGGAAAGACACTCTGGACGGTGCCCTTCCCGAAGGTGTGGTCGTCTCCGACGATGAGCGCGCGTTGGTAGTCCTTGAGTGCGCCGGCGAGGATCTCCGAAGCCGAGGCGCTCCACCGGGATACGAGGATGACCATCGGGCCAGTGAAGAGGATTCCGTCGTCCGGATCCGGCATTACCCGGCCTTCCTTGTCGTCGGATTCCTTGACGGCGACGATGCCGCCCTCGCGGATGAAGAACCCGGAGATCGCTACCGCGTCTTCCAGCAGGCCGCCTCCGTTGCGCGAGAGGTCGAGGATCAGGCCATCGGCCTTCGACTCCTTCGCCTGAAGCAGCAGCCGGGCGACGTCGCGGGAGCCCTTGCGCTTGCTGGGGTCCTGGTCGCCGTAGAAGGAGGGAAGGTCGAGTACCGCGATCTTGAACTCCCGACCGTCTTCCACCACGGATTCGAACGAGAGCTTCGCCGCCTGCTCCTTCAGGTCGATGGTGTCCCTCTGAATCGCCACCTGGAACCGCTCGGTATTCTCCCCCTGGCGCAGGATGGTCAGGTGGACGCGCGTCCCCTTCTTGCCGCGGATCAGCCGCACCACGTCCCGAAGCGCCATGTCGATCACGTCGACGGGGAGCTCTCCATCCTCTGCGACGGCGATGATCTTGTCCTTCGGCTCCAGCACCTCGAGACGGTCGGCAGCACCGCCGGGGATGATCTGCTCGACCACTGCGTATCCGTCGCGCTCCGTCAGCGCGACGCCGATCCCCTCCAGGGATAGCTGCATCTGGATCTGGAAGTCCTCGACATCGTCGGCGGAGAGATAGCCCGAGTGCGGATCCAAGGAGGTCGCGAAGGCGTCCAGGAACTCGGCGTAGACGTCCTCGCGTCGCTTCTCGATGCTCCGGCGGGTCTGCAGCTCGTAGCGGTGGATGAGGCGCCTCTTGGCGTCTGGTAGATCGGTGTCGCTGCTCAGGTAGTTGGAGATGCCGAAGTGGGAGAGGACGCGAAGCAGGGCGTCGCGCTCCTCCTTGGTCTTCGGATGACCCCGCTCTTCGGGGTCGAGGAGCAGCTCCGCGGTGGGGTCCATCTTGTACTCGTCGCTGCCCACGAAGCCGCGGACGAAGCCTTCCACCTCGCGTTGGCGCGAGACGACCTCCTGCTGCAGCTCGCGGAGCCGGCTGCAATCGCCCTTCTCGGTCTCGCGAAAGATGTTCTCGAGCGAGTCGGAGATCTCCTCTACATCCGCTTCGAGGAAGAGCACCTGCTGAGGATCGAGCCGCCGCAGGTAGTTCTCGATGGTGCGATGCCGGAGCTCCTCGCTGAGCTGGTGGAAGCGGATGTGCTTCTGGAAGTAGATGGTGATGAGATCCGGTATGTCCCCGCAGCCCAACCCAGCCGAGGCGGAACGGGTGAGCGCCGTCGTCGCGAGCAGCGCGCACAGCGCAATGCGTAGAAGTCCCCTGTACATGCTCCGGGGATCATATCAATCGCCCGGCCCCGACGCGAAATGGGCTCGGACCTGGGCTCAGACCTAATACCGGTAGTGATCCGGCTTGTAGGGGCCTTCCACGGGAACCCCCAGGTAGTCGGCCTGCTCCTGGCTGAGCGTGGTGAGCGATACGCCGAGCTGGTCCAGATGCAGCCGCGCCACCTCCTCGTCCAGATGCTTCGGCAGCACGTAGACCTCATTCTTGTACTTGTCGGAGTTCTGGTGGAGCTCGATCTGGGCCATCACCTGGTTGGTGAATGAAGCCGACATCACGAAGCTCGGGTGCCCGGTCGCGCAACCGAGATTGAGCAGGCGGCCCTCGGCCAGGATCAGCACACTGTGGCCATCCGGGAAGATCCACTCGTCGTACTGCGGCTTGATGTTCTCGCAGCGAATGCCGGAGATCTTCTTGAGGCCGGCCATGTCGATCTCGTTGTCGAAGTGGCCGATGTTTCCGACGATGGCCTTGTCCTTCATGCGGGACATCTGGTCGGCGGTGATGACCCCGAAGTTGCCCGTGGAGGTGACGAAGATGTCCGCGGTCTCGACGACCTCGTCCATCGTCTTTACCTCGTAGCCTTCCATCGCCGCCTGGAGGGCGCAGATCGGATCGATCTCGGTGACGATCACCCTGCAGCCCTGGCCGCGCAGCGACTGTGCACAGCCCTTGCCGACCTCCCCGAAGCCGGCCACCACGGCCACCTTGCCGCCCAGCATCACGTCGGTGGCGCGCATCAGGCCATCCGGCAGGGAGTGCCGGCAGCCGTAGATGTTGTCGAACTTGCTCTTGGTGACCGAGTCGTTGACGTTGATGGCGGAGAACAGAAGCGCGCCGTTTCTCTGCATCTGGTAGAGGCGATTGACCCCGGTGGTGGTCTCCTCCGAGACACCCTTCACACCCGCGGTGAGCCGATGCCAACGGCCTGGATCCTTCTCCTGCTGCTCCTTCAGCAGTGCCAGAATCACACCGTACTCCTCGGAGTCGGTCTCGGGATTGAAGTCCGGCACCTTCTCGGCCTTCTCGAACTCGACGCCCTTGTGGAGGAGGAGCGTCGCGTCGCCGCCGTCGTCTACGATCGCGTCCGGGCCGGAGCCGTCGGGCCACTCCAGGGCGGTATCCGTGCACCACCAGTAGTCGGGCAGGGTCTCTCCCTTCCAGGCGAAGACCGGGACGCCCTTGGGGTCGCTGGCGCTCCCGTCGGGGCCCACGACCGCCGCGGCGGCGGCAGGATCCTGGGTGGAGAAGATGTTGCAGCTCGCCCAGCGAACGTCGGCCCCCAGGATGGTCAGCGTCTCGATCAGCACGGCCGTCTGCACGGTCATGTGCAGACTCCCCATGATCTTCACCCCTGCGAGCGGCTTCTCGTCGGCGTAACGCTGGCGGAGCGCCATCAGGCCCGGCATCTCGTGCTCGGCCAGGCGGATCTCCTTGCGGCCGAGGTTGGCGAGCTGGATGTCGGCGATCTTGAAGTTCCTGCGGGCTGTGGACACGGCTCTCTCCTTGATTCATCTGGATATTCGGATGGAATGATATATCCATGAAGGACGCTGTCAACGGTCTAAGCGGGGGAGAATCGCCGGGAAGCCGTTCAGCGCCCGCACCAGCGAGCTGGGGAGAGACGCCGGATGGAGAGGCAGGTGCCGCTAAATGTGGCACTCCCGGCAGCCGCAGCTGCGAGCCCGTGAGAAAGGCTGGCCAGACGCAAAGCGCCCGGCGGCAGTCGCCGC
>Ga0307423_1001452_pt1 | contig 14279 bp, 10 predicted proteins | sample SalMarWE160310MG_FD_202154 | JGI IMG/M metagenome (GOLD analysis project Ga0307423, IMG submission 202154) | Salt marsh sediment microbial communities from the Plum Island Ecosystem LTER, Massachusetts, United States - WE1603-10 | ecosystem: Environmental > Aquatic > Marine > Intertidal zone >...
GGTCCTGGGCTGCGTTCTCCGGCAGGTCCGTGTCGAGCAAGTGCGTGGCGACCTGGGCGCCATCCACTCCCCTCACGGTGTAGCGCCAACTACGGATTTCGACGGGCCTGCCCTCGATGTCGACGGTCACGCGGGCGTTCAGGGGCTCGAGGAATCGCTCCAGGGGCCATTTCTCGGGCTCCTCGGACTGGCGACCCCGTTCATCCAGGTGCTGCTGGAAGTACCCCTTGCGGTGCAGGAGCGTGACTGCCAGCACGCTCATGCCCAGGTCCGCGCAGGAGCGGATCGTATCCCCTGCCAGAACGCCGAGACCGCCCGCGTAGGTCGGCATGGCGGGAGAGAGGGCGATCTCCATGGAGAAGTAGGCCACTCTGACTTCCCGGGGCATGGTTCCCTCCTACCCTCTCCCGCGCACGGACCGATGGAGTGAATATCGAACAGCCCGCTCGGGGATGCCAGAAAAAGGCATTCCGGGTCGACGCTTTCGCACTTCTCGAGTGACATTGCCGGCGTGTTGAGGTATTCGAGAAGACGGGATCCGATGCGACAGCTCCACCGCTTGGGTTCAGTCGAAGAACCGTCCCCAGGAGCACTCCCGCCATGCAGTTCCACGTGGTTTCTTTCGAGGGCGTCGATGCCTACTCGCGCGCCGGCGGGCTCGCGACGCGTGTGGAGGGGCTGACGGACACGCTGGCATCCCTCGGCTTCGAGACCCACCTGTGGTTCGTCGGGGACCCCGACCTGCCGGGGAACGAGAGGCGAGGGGATCTGCACCTGCATCGATGGGTCCAGTGGATCAGTCGGTATCACCAGGGGGGCGTCTACGACGGAGAGATTGGCAAGCAGGCCGAGTTTACGCGGTCGCTTCCGCCCTTCCTGGTGAACGATGTACTCAGCCCCCGCCTCCGGTTGGGTGACCGGGCGGTCGTCCTCGCCGAGGAGTGGCAGACGGCAGATGCGGTGCTTCACCTCCACTGGCTACTCGGCTCCCTGGGGTTGCGCGATCGCGTGAGCATCCTCTGGAATGCCAACAACACCTTCGGCTTCGATCGGATTCCCTGGGATCGCCTGCGCGAGGCGGCGCGGATCACCACGGTGAGCCGCTACATGAAGCACTGCATGGGAGGGATCGGAATCGACCCGATGGTCATTCCCAACGGTCTCCCCGCGGAGGCCTTCGATCCGCCGGACCGCAGCGTCGTGGTGGAGCTGCGTCGTCGCTTCCGCGACCGCACATTGCTCTCCAAGATGGCGAGGTGGGATCCGGACAAGCGCTGGCTCTCTACGATCTCGATCGTCGCCGAGATGAAGCGGCAGGGCTGGCGTCCCCTGCTGATCGCTCGCGGCGGCTCCGAGCCGCACGGCGAGGAGGTTCTCGCAAGCGCGCGATGCCAGGGGCTTCGCGTCATCCACCGGGGCTGGCGAGGGACGGGGGCGCAGGGCTTGTTCGAGGCCCTGGGAGAGCTGGGCGACGCCGACATCGTCAATCTGGTCTCCCGCGTCGATCCGGAGGCGCGGCGCGCTCTCTTCCGGGCCTCCAACACCGTGCTGGCGAACAGTGGTCACGAGCCCTTTGGCCTGGTCGGCCTCGAGACCATGGCAGCGGGGGGAATCGCCTGTACCGGCTGTTCAGGTGAGGAGTACGCGGTGGCGGGGCACAACGCACTGGTGCTACAGACCGCAGAGCCTCGCGAGTTCATGGGCCTCTACCGGTGGCTGTGCGCCCATCCCTACGAGGGGCGCGCCCTGCGACGAGCGGGGCGGTCGACGGCGAGGCGCTACGCCTGGACCGAGGTGCTGGAGCGGGTCCTGCTACCGCGGGTGGATCTCGACTACGAGATCGGCTCACCGGGCGATGTCTCGCCGCCGCTTGTCCATCCGGCGCTCCGGAGGGACCGCCTTCAGCGACGCACGCGCAAGGGGGTTCGAGGGAAGCTGGTCGAGTGGAACCCGCATCCGCCGCCTCCAGCTTCGGTGATGGCTCGCGGCGACTCCCGGCAGGTTCACGGGCTCGGTTTCACCGACTAGATCATCCAGAGAGATGCCGACCAGGGGTGCCGGAGTCCGGCACAGGAATGCCGTGACCGATGCCGCGAACTGATCGGGGCGGGGCGGAGAGGGGTCGCTCGGCAGCAGATCTTCGCTGACGAGGCGCCGCCGCAGTGCATCGCAGTCGCGACCTCGCTGGCGCTGCAACGTCTGGAGATCTTCGTCGCTGGCGATCTGTCCGGCCTCGCGTCGCATTTGCAGATCGCGCCCGGAGAGAAAGCCGGCGAGTGGCGCCAGATCGTGGGTATTGGCTGTCACCAGAGCCCGCCGCGAGTAGCGCTTCGACGGCCGGAAGGACCCGCGGCGGCGTTCGAAGTAGAGGACGCGAGACGAGAGAATCCCCCAGCGCGTGAGCCGGGCCGCGAAACCCCGGGGGACGGTGCCAAGATCCTCTCCAATGACGAGCGCCCCGGCTCGCTGGCTCTCGAGGGCGAGGATGCCCAGGAGATCGCGCCCCGGATACCGAACGTAGGCTCCCTCCGTGGCCGCACAGCCTGCGGGGATCCAGTAGAGCCGGAAGAGCCCCATGATGTGATCGATCCGGAGCGCGCCGGTGTGAGCGAAGGCGGAGCGCAGCATTCGGATCCAATAGCCGTAGGATTGGGCGCGTAGCCGGTGCGGGTCGATGGGCGGGAAGCCCCAGTCCTGACCGCTGCTGGCGAACTCGTCCGGCGGCGCCCCGACATTCGACCCGTCGGCGAAGAGATCGGGAAAGGCCCATGCGTCGCTTCCCCCCGCGGAGCTGCCGATGGCCAGATCCCCGTAGATGCCGATCGGCAGTCCCAGGGCGCGCGCCGCTCCCGCCGTCGTGCGCAGCTGACGGTCGATCTCGAACTGGACCCAACAGTGGAAGTCGACGGATTCGCTGTGGTCCTCGCGGAAACGCTGAACTGCGGCCGAGTCCGGGTGGCGGTACTGCGGTGGCCAGCGCCGCCAGCCTTCCTCCTGGGAGGTGGACCCCAGGTGCTCGGCCAGTGCCACGAAGGTCGCGAAGTCTCGCAGCGCGCGGCCCCCGTGCTCCAGGTAGCGCTGGTACGCGCGGCCCCTCGGCGTGTCCGCGTCCCGTTGCTGCGCCGCAAAGGTGCGGTGCAGAAGTTCGAGGACCGCGTGCTTGGCTTTCACCACCTGCTCGTAATCGAGATGGGTGGCCGCGCGCAAACGCTCCAGCTCTCGAGCGAACTCCGGGGAGGCGATCCGCTCCCGGGCCGCCACGCACGAATCGAGCTCGGGAACCGCGGCGATCTCGAGGTAGAGAAGGCTCCGGAAAAGCCGGCTGACCGGTGCGTAGGGGCTGACGTGTTCACCCCGGTTCCAGAGCGCGTGTAGGGGATTGACGCCGACGAAGGCGGCGCCCTGCCGGGCGGAGAACTCGAGAAGGCAGCGGAGATCGCCGATGTCTCCCGTGCCCCACGCCCCCGCACTGCGGACGGAGTAGAGATTGGTCCAGAGTCCGAAGGCGCGGCGATCTCCGATCTGGTCCGCGACAGTGGTGCAACGGGAGGGCGCGACGATCAGGGTCTGCCGCGCCTCCCGGTGACGCCCGGCTCGCTCGATGGCTACATGGACTGAGTGGTATCCGGGGCCCATTGGCGCTCCGGGAATGGGGAGGCGGAGCTCCGCCCGCTTTCCCGGGGAATCGATGCGGCCCTCGGCTCGTTCGCTGCGCCCGTCTTCGCTATTCAGCTCGAGGGACCACTCAACGGATGATCCGCCTCCCACGGGGAGCCGCACCGCGACCTCGCCAGCGGTAGTTCCGTGCGTTGCGACGAGCACGGGCTCGACCAGCCAAGACCTCTCGCGCTCGGCAATGGCGCGCAGCGCCTCGGCAGCGGCGGCCTCCGTCGCCGCATCCAGGCCCATGGCGGCCAGCAGCCCGATGCGAGTGGCGTCTGATGTCCAGCGTTCCTCACCGCTGGAAGCCGCGGTGTAGCTGGGCAGGATGCCCAGGTGCTCGGCCAGCGCTCGGAGGTGCGGGCGCTGGCTCATGCGCCGCCGCTCATTCAGGGGACCGACGGGTCAGCAGGATCAGCGATAGAGCGGCCAGGTTCACGCCGTCACCTCGCACGATCTGGATTCCGGGTCTTGCCGTGTTGAGCATCTTCTCCCATAGGCCGGGCTGGGGAGGGTCCGGGAGGCGGAAGTAGCTGGGCCGGCGGCTCGCATTCACCAGCAGCAGCAGCGTATCGCTCAGCACCGGGCGCCCGCGCTCGTCCACCTCGCCGTTTCCCTCACCGTGGATGTACATGCCGAGCACACGGCGTTCGGGATCCTGCCAGTCCTCGAGCTTCATCTCCTGGCCGTCCGGACGGAGCCAGGACAAGTCCTTGGTAGCGCTGCCCGCGATCGGCTGACCGGAGAAGAAGCTGCGACGCCGGAGCGACGGGTTCGCGCTCCGGATGGCGAAGACTCGACGGGCGAACTCGAGCAGGTCACGCTGCTGGGCGTCGAACTCCCAGTCCAGCCAGTTCAGCGGACTGTCGTGGCAGTAGGCGTTGTTGTTGCCTCCCAGGGTACGGCCGATCTCGTCGCCGTGGGAGAGCATCGGGACCCCCTGTGAGAAGCCCAGTGTGGCGAGGAAGTTCCGCGTCATCCGCTCGCGCCGCAGAAGGATGCCCTGGAGCTCGGTGGGACCTTCCTCCCCCCAGTTTTGGCTCCAGTTGGCGTCGGTACCGTCCCGGCCTCCCTCTCCGTTGGCCTCGTTGCGCTTTCTCTCGTAGCTCACCAGGTCCCGGAGAGTGAAGCCGTCGTGGCAGGTGACGAAGTTGATGCTGGCGAAGGGCCTGCGGTCACGCTGGTTGTAGATGTCGGCGCTCCCGGAGAGACGCGATGCCAGCTTGCCCAGCTGACCGGTGTCGCCACGCCAGAAGCGTCGCACCGTGTCGCGGTACTCGGCGTTCCACTCCACCCAGCCGTGGGGGAAATTCCCGACCTGGTAGCCTCCGGGACCGAGATCCCAGGGTTCGGCGATCAGCTTCACCTCTGCGAGCACCGGGTCCTGCTGCACCATTGCGAAGAAACGGCCCAGACGATCCACCGCGTGGAGCTCCCGCGCGAGCGCCGGGGCCAGGTCGAATCGGAACCCGTCGACGTGCATCTCCTGAACCCAGTAGCGGAGGCTGTCCATGATCAGCTGCAAGGTGTGCGGATGCCGCATGTTGAGACTGTTTCCGCAGCCCGTGTAGTCGACGTAATCGCGCAGGTTCTCCGGGTTCAAACGATAGTAGGTGCGATTGTCGATCCCGCGGAGCGACAGCGTCGGCCCCATCTGGCCGCGCTCGGCGGTGTGGTTGTAGACCACGTCGAGGATGACCTCGATTCCGGCGCGATGTAGCGCCTTGACCATCGTCTTGAACTCGTGGACCTGTTCTCCGCGTTCTCCCGTCGCGAAGCGCGAGTCCGGGGCGAGGAATCCCAGGGTGTTGTACCCCCAGTAGTTCGTCAGTCCTCTCTCCGCGAGACGTTGCTCCGTGACGGAGTGGTGTACGGGGAGGAGCTCCACCGCCGTCACCGACAACGACTTGAGGTGGTCGATCACGGCTTCGGAGGCGAGACCGAGGTAGGTGCCGCGCAGCTCCTCCGGGACATCGGGGTGCTGCGCCGTCAGGCCCTTCACGTGACATTCGTAGATCAGGGTTCGGGACCAGGGTTGCCGCGGTGGCCGGTCGTCGCCCCAGGGAAACGATTCGTCGACGATCACGCATTTCGGCATGAAGGAGGTGCTGTCCCAGAGGTTGCGGGTAGGATTCTCGCTCGTGTCGCCGACGTTGTGGCCGAACAGGGCGTCGTTCCACACGACTGGACCCGTGATCGCCCTTGCGTAGGGGTCCACCAGCAGCTTGGCCGCATTGAAGCGGTGCCCCTCCTTCGGGGCGTAGGGGCCGTGGACCTGGTAGCCGTAGAGCTGTCCGGGGCGCAGGTCGGGAAGGTACGAGTGCCAGACGAAGTGGGTCCGCTGACGCATCGAAATCCGAGCCGAAGGCTCGCCGTCACCGGATCGGTCGAACAGGCACAGGTCCACGCCGGTGGCATTCTCGGAGAAGAGCGCGAAGTTGGTGCCCTGACCGTCCCAGACCGCGCCCAGCGGATAGTGCCTTCCGGGCCAGACCCGCATGCGACCTCCGTCAGCTCCGGAGCTTTTCAGCTCGCGGAGCGCAGCGGAAATATAGGCCGGCCCCGAAACCGCTTCGAGGAGCGACCCGGTCGCAGAGGAAGGCTGCCTATCGGACGCTCGTCGCATTCTGGCGCGACGCGTCATCCAGATGGGTGGGGCGCCAACGGGAAGGATGGCGCATTTCACCCCACCATGCCGAGATCATCCGTCAGAGAGCTTCTGGTAGTTCTGCCTGACGCCGGTGTCTCCGTTCCTCGCACGAGGAGCGGAAGCGGGTTCGGACCCGTCGTTCCGATGTCCTGGCAGGACTGGCTGCGAACTCAGGCGCAGGTAACGGGATCGTCCAGTGCCGCCTTGGCCTGGAAGGCGAGGTGCACCATCTCGAGGAGCGCCGACCGCGAGAAAGGCTTCAGGAGGCAGCCGAAGGCCCCTGCGGCGACGGCCTCGTCGGTGGTTTCCTCGCTCCCGAAGGAGGTCATGAGAATCACGGGTATCGCGGTCCCGCGTTGGCGCAACTCGCTGAGCAGTGTGAATCCATCCTTCACGGGCATCTGGATGTCACTGAGGATGGCCTCGAAATTCCCCTGCCGGAGGGCTTCCAGGGCCTCGTCGACACTGCCCACGGAGTGGGCCTCGATCCCCTCCTCGCGCAGCAGCTCGACGACCATTGCGCGTGTCACGAGCTCGTCGTCCACGACCAGTATCGAGCGGGTCCACTCCACACAGTGACGACATGCATGCGCCGTGCCGATTCGGAGCCCGGCAAGGCCATTCCCAGTGGGGCATGTTTCCGCATCGACACCGTCCCGGTGTGACTGGGGGACAATGCGCCACAAGCACGGGAGTCGCGGCCCCCGAGGCATCTGATCGCGCCCGGTGCCCCTGCCCCTAGCCGGAGGGCAGCTCGACCGGGAACGAGACGAGGAACTCGGTGCCCTTGCCGAGCTCGCTTGCGACGTCGATCCGGCCGTCGTGGTCCGACACGATGCCCTTCGCCACCGCCAGGCCGAGCCCGCTTCCCTTGCCGCGTGGCTTGGAGGTGAAGAACGGCTCGAAGATCTTCGCCAGCGCCTCGCTCGGAATCCCCGTGCCGGTGTCCGCAACTCGGACCTCCACCTCGTCTGGATCGCAGGACTCGAGGCTCACACGAAGCGTCCCCCCGTCGGGCATCGCGTCCACCGCGTTGAGAAACAGGTTCAGGAAGAGCTGCTGGAGCTTGGCGCCGTCTCCGCGAATCGCCGCTACGGATTCGAAGCAGCGCTCGACCGTGACTTCGCGCTTGCGGAACTCCTCCGACAGGAAGGTCAGTACCTCCTCCAGGGACCTCTGCAGCTGTACGGGGCTCTTCAGGACCGGCCGTGGGCGTGCGAAGGCGAGCAGCGTCTCGATGATCTTCGATATCCGGCTGACCTGTTCTCGGATGATTCGGGCTCGGTCGCGGACGGTTTCCTCGGAGGTCGAATTCTCGATCATCTGTGCGTAGCCCAGGATGACGTTCATCGGACCTCCCACTTCATGGGCGAGCCCGGCGGTCAGAGTTCCTATCGAGGCGAGCTCCTCGGCTGCGCGTGCCCTGCGTTCCGTCTCGAGCAGCGCCTCTCTCGAGCGCCTGCGCTCGGTGAGATCGCGCATGATTCCGGCGAAGATCCGATGATCTCCGATTCGCGCCTCGCCCACTCCGAGTTCTGCGGGAAAGGTCGTGCCGTCCTTGCGTTGCCCTACGATCTCACGGGTTGCGCCGACGATCCGGCTGTTTCCCGTCTCCAAGGAGTGCGAAAGAGTGCTGTTGAATTCCTCCCGATCGGACGGCGGAATTAGGACGCCGAGTTTGTGCCCCAGGATCTCCTGCTTCGTGTAGCCGAACATCCGATCGATGGCCGAGTTGGCCGATTGGATCACCCCGGATTCGTCGATCGTGATGATCCCGTTGACTGCCGCCTCCAGGATCGCCTGGGTGCGGGCGATGCTCTGCTGGAGCTGCTCATCGGTGTCCCTCTGCTCGGTGACGTCTTCGTGAATCGCGATGAAATGGGTGAGCACGCCGTTGCGGTCGCGGATCGGCGAGAGCGAGCACTCGTTCCAGAAGAGCGTTCCGTCCTTTCGATAATCGCGGATGATCACCCGAGCATCGCGTCCCTCTGCAATGGCGGCGCGGAGCACGGCCCGCGCCGGCTGCCCCCCTCCGCCGCCTCGCGGGAAGAAGAGCTCGCGGCCGATGATCTCGTCGCTGCGGTAGCCGGATATCCGCTCGAAGGCCTCGTTGGCGTAGATGATCGGGCAGTGGGGCTGGGTGGCGTCGGCGAGAACGATTCCGTTGCTGGCTGAGTCGATCGCCAGATCCCGCAGCCGGAGGCCAGCCAGCACGTCCCGTCGCTGGTTGCCGAGGAGAGCGGTCGACCAGATCACCAGGACTGCGAGCCCGCGGTCGGCGAGACCCCGCCAGAACTCGTCCTTTTCGGGAGAGAGGCCGAATGCCGCGATGGCCAGGATGCTGGAGAGGATGGCGATCTGGCGGGTCCGTCTGGCGCTTCCGCCGATCAGGGAGATCAGCACCACCGCCCCGTAGGGCAAGGCGGCAGCATGGCCGAACTCCGCCAAGAGATCGAAGGCGAAGACCGACGCCGCCGCGCCGAGGCACAGCGCAAGAGCGCCGCCATCGGAGAGCCTCTCTCCAAGGATCGCTCCGGTCCTCACGAGGCGGCCTGCCTCAGACGCTTGTTGATGATGTCGGCCGCCTCCGAGACGATCCGGTGGACCAGCTCTTCGCAGGTGGGAATGTCCCGGATCAGACCCGCCACCATTCCCGCAGACCAGATGCCGGCCTCCATGTCGCCCTCGTCGAGCACCTTGCGGCCCCTCTCGCCGGCGACCAGATGCGCGATGTCCTGGATGCTGGCGTCGCCCTTTCCCTCGATCGCCATCACCTCTTCCGCGACGCTGTTCCTGAAGATCCGCGCGGTGTTTCGCATGGTTCGGAAGATGAGCGCGGTATCGCGTTCTGCCGAATCGACCAGCTTGCGCTTGACGTTCTCGTGGATGGGCGCCTCCCGGGTCGCCATGAAGCGGGTTCCCATGTTGATTGCGTCCGCGCCGAGCGCCAGGGCGGCGACGAGCCCCCTTGCGTCGCCGAAGCCGCCCGAGGCGATGATCGGAACGCTGAGCTGATCGGCGGCGCAGGGAATCAGCACCAGGCCGGGGATGTCGTCTTCCCCGGGATGCCCCGCACACTCGAAGCCGTCGATGCTGACCGCGTCGCAGCCGATCTTCTCGGCCTTGACGGAGTGGCGAACCGAGGTGCACTTGTGAATCACCTTGATCCCCGCCTTCTTGAAGATCGGCAGGATGGGCTCCGGGTTGCGGCCCGCCGTCTCCACGAGCTTGACGCCGGATTCGGCGATCGCGTGGGCGTACTCCTCGTGGGAGACCGCCTTGAGCGTCGGCAGGATGGTCAGGTTCACGCCGAAGGGCTTGTCCGTCATCTCGCTGGTGCGCGCGACCTCCTTGAGCAGCTGCTCGGGACTGGGCTGCGTCAGGGCGGTGAGGAAGCCGAGGGCGCCGGCGTTGGCCACCGCCGAGACCAGCTCGGCAGTCGCGACCCATTGCATCCCGCCCTGCACGACGGGGTGCTCGATCCCGAACTCTTCCGTGAATCTGGTCTTGATCATGGTCTCCTCCAGGCGGGTTCCGCCTTCCGATGGCTGGGCGCCTGGCCGAGCGCTGTCCCTCATCCGCCCACCGGTGAGGAAGAGAGTGTAACGGCGCTCACCGTCTCTGCTCGACGGCGCCTCCCAGCCCCCGGATCACCGCCTCGACGATCGGCTGGACGAGATCCGGATCGACCGGGCCGGCCGTGAAGAAGAGGCGGACCACGAACGGCCCGAGGATCAGGTCGACCCCCAGCTCGAGGTCTGCGTCGGGCGGCAGCTCGCCGCGCTCGACCGCCCGCTCGAGCATGCGGAGTAGCGGCTTGCGCCGCTCGGCGACGAAGCCATCGAGGGCCTCGGAGAGCTCGGGGTCGCGGTTGCGCTCTCCCACCAGGCTCGGAAGGACGTGGGCGAGCGGCGTGCTTCGCAAGACGTCGATCGAGCTGCGGAGCACCTCGGTCAGGTCGTCGGCGATGCTGCCAGTGTCGGGGGTGGGGATCTCCGGAATCCGCTGCATCGCCTCGATGACGAGAGGGAGCTTGGAGGTCCAGCGGCGATAGATGGTGGCCTTGCCCACTCCCGCCCGTGTCGCGACGCTCTCGATCGCGAGCCCCGAGAATCCCGCCTCCCGAAGCAGCTCCAGCGTCGCATCGAGAATCGCCTCGTGGATCCGGTCGCTGCGCGGACGGCCCGGCTGGCGGAAGCCCCCGCTTCCCGCACTCACGACGAGGTCGCCATCGTTTTCACCAGCAACCGAATCGTCCCGTCCTCCTCCCGCGAGTGGCGGCGCGGCGGAGCGGGCAGCCACTCGGGGAGAGTGCACCCGATTCTCGCTCGAAGCGCCAGAGCGGCTGATGCGACCTCGATCATGCCATTTTCCCCCTCGAATCACCGGACGGCCTTGTGTCGGTGCGCCGCTCGTGATACCCACCCGCCCAGTTTCGCCTGCAAGCTTCCGCGCTCGGGGGGTGGACGCTGGAGAGCTGGCTCTTCGACATACCGATCGCAGTCTGGATCGGGGGCGTTCTGGCCCTCTACATGGCCTGGGCCATCGGGGCGAACGACGTAGCCAACGCCATGGGCACCAGCCTCGGCTCGGGCGCGATCACGATCGGCGGCGCCGTCCTGATCGCCGGAATCTTCGAGTTCGCCGGAGCCATCCTGGCGGGTGGCCACGTCACCGATACGGTGCGCAAGGGCATGCTCGACGTCGAGATCGTGGCGTTGAACGGAGATCTCCTCGTCCACGGCATGCTCGCCTCGCTCGCCGCAGCGGCCACCCTGCTGGTGGCGGCCACCTTCTGGGGAATGCCGGTTTCGACCACCCACGCCATCGTGGGAGCCATCGTCGGCTTCGGGGCCGTGGGACTCGGGTTCGATGCCGTGGCCTGGGGCAAGGTGATGCAGATCGTCCTCTCCTGGATCACCTCACCCCTTCTGGGTGGCTTGCTGGCGTTTCTCACCTTCATGCTGATCCGCTTCCTCATCCTGGATCGCGATCGGCCCATGGAGAGCGCGCGCCGCTACGGGCCCTTCTTCTTCTTCTTCGTGTTCTTCATCATCGGTCTCGTCACCCTCTTCAAGGGTCTTCGGAAGATCGGACTCGACTTCGATCTGGCCGGGGCGCTCCTGCTCTCGGCTCTCCTCGGTCTGGTCGGCGCCGGGGTCGGCTGGATCTTCATGCGGAGGGTGCACGCGCAGCCAGGGGACAACGGTGACGACGATTTTGCGGGTACCGAGCGGGTCTTCGAGGTGCTGCAGGTCCTGACGGCCTGCGCCGTCTGCTTCGCCCATGGGTCGAATGACGTCGCCAATGCCATCGGTCCTCTCGCCGCCGTGGTGAGCGTTGCGCAGGGAGCTGCGGTCGGCGAGGAGGCCGCTCTCGCCCCGTGGATGCTGGTGGTGGGAGGCACCGGCATCGTGATCGGCCTGGCCACCTGGGGATATCGGGTCATGGAGACGGTGGGGCGGCGGATCACCCGACTCACGCCGAGTCGCGGCTTCGCGGCGGTGCTGGCCGCTTCCACCACCATCGTGCTGGCATCGCGGCTGGGCATCCCAGTCTCCACCACCCACATCATCGTGGGGGCGGTGCTCGGGGTGGGCCTCGCCCGGGGTATCGCTGCGCTGGATCTGCGCGTGGTGCGGAACATCGTGGTGTCGTGGGTGGTGACGCTTCCGATTGCGGCGCTCCTCTCGATATTCTTCTACTACTTCTTCAGGGGACTCCTGGGAAGCTAGGAGGATGGTCTCATGCCGTTCATCAGCAGCCTGTTCGGCCGCTCGCCGATCCGACCCATGCAGCAGCACATGAAGGCGGCGGTTACCTGCGCTCGGGAGGTGCGTCCGCTGGTCGAGGCGATGGCCGCTGGCGACGGGGCGGCGATCGCCGAGCGGCGAGCCGAGATCTCTCGCCTCGAGCACGAGGCCGACCAGCTCAAGAACGAGATCCGCAGCCACCTGCCGCAGCGCTTCTTCATGGCGGTGTCCCGCCGCGACATGCTCGAGATCCTCGACTACCAGGACTCGATCGCCGACGTGGCACAGGACATCGCCGAGCTGGCCGAGATCCGCTCGATGAAGATCCCCGAGCCCATGCGCGAGCCGATGCACGAGCTGGTGCGCCGGGTGATCGCCACCTGCGAGCAGGCCGAGCGGATCATCGACCGCTTGGACGAGCTGGTGGAGACGGGCTTCGGCGCACGCGAGGTGGCGCGCGTGGAGGAGATGATCAACGCGGTCAACCGCGAGGAGAGCGAGACCGACGCGGTGGCGGAGCGCTGCCTGCGCACCCTCTTCGCGATCGAGGACCAGCTCGGTGTGAGCACGCTGTTCTGGTACAAGATCATCCACTGGATCGCCGAGATGGCCGACTACGCCGAGCGGGTCGGCAACCGGCTCCGCCTGCTGATCGCGGGCTGACCGCAGGGGGGCGGACGGTGGAGACCTGGCTCTACGACCTACCGATCGCAGTCTGGATCGGGGGCGTCCTGGCCCTCTACATGGCCTGGGCCATCGGGGCGAACGACGTCGCCAATGCCATGGGGACGAGCGTCGGCTCGCGAGCCCTCACCATCGGCCGCGCCATCATCGTGGCCGGCGTCCTGGAATTCGCCGGAGCCTTTCTGGCCGGGGGCCACGTGACGGACACCGTCCGCAAGGGCATGCTCGACATGGATCTGGTCGCGCTCCGCCCCGAGTTTCTCGTCTACGGCATGCTGGCGGCGCTGGCTTCGGCCGGGACCCTGCTGCTGGTGGCCACCCGCTACGGGCTGCCGGTCTCCACCACCCACTCCATCGTCGGCGCCATCGTGGGCTTTGGGGCGGTGGCACTGGGCTTGGAGGCGGTCGCCTGGTGGAAGGTCGGCCAGATCGCCTTGTCGTGGTTGACGTCGCCTCTGATCGGCGGGCTGCTGGCCTACCTCATCTTCAGCCTGATTCGCCGCCTCATCCTCGATCGCGAGCGGCCCATGGAGACCGCCCGCCGCTACGGGCCGGTCTTCTACTTCTACGTCTTCTTCATCATCGGAATGCTGACGCTGTTCAAGGGCCTGAAGAACCTGAACCTCGACCGCGAGCTCCCGGAAGCGCTGATGATCTCTTTCGGGCTCGGCCTGATCGGCGCCGGCCTCGGCTGGCTCTTCATCCGCCGGGTGCGGGCCGGCCCCGCGGATGAAGACCATCCGTTTCGTCGCGTCGAGCGCGTCTTCGTCCTGCTTCAAATCCTGACCGCCTGCGCCGTGGCTTTCGCCCACGGCTCCAACGACGTGGCGAACGCCATCGGGCCCCTGGCGGCGGTCGTCCACGTGGCCCAGGACTTGGACGTGACGGGGAAGTCTCCCGTGGAGCCCTGGATGCTGGCCATAGGCGGCGTCGGCATCGTGATCGGTCTGGCCACCTGGGGATACCGGGTGATGGAGACGGTGGGCAAGAAGATCACCGAGCTCACGCCGAGTCGCGGCTTCGCAGCCGAGCTGGGAGCCGCGACCACCATCGTGCTCGCGTCCCGGCTGGGGATTCCCGTCTCCACCACCCACGTCCTGGTGGGCTCGGTCCTGGGTGTGGGTCTCGCCCGGGGCATCGATGTGCTGGATCTTCGGGTGGTGGGGCGAATCCTCGTCTCCTGGGCGGTAACCCTCCCCGTTGCGGCGATCCTCTCGGTATTCTTCTTCTACTTCTTCAAGGGGCTCTTGACCCCGTAGGAGTCGTGCTCATGCCGTTCATCAGCAGCCTGTTCGGCCACTCGCCGATCCGACCCATGCAGCAGCACATGAAGGCGGCGGTCACCTGCGCCCGGGAGGTGCTCCCGCTGGTCGAGGCGATGGCCGCTGGCGACGGGGCGGCGATCGCGGAGCGGCGAGCCGAGATCTCTCGCCTCGAGCACGAGGCCGACCAGCTCAAGAACGAGATCCGCAGCCACCTGCCGCAGCGCTTCTTCATGGCGGTGTCCCGCCGCGACATGCTCGAGATCCTCG
>Ga0307423_1001454_pt1 | contig 14272 bp, 9 predicted proteins | sample SalMarWE160310MG_FD_202154 | JGI IMG/M metagenome (GOLD analysis project Ga0307423, IMG submission 202154) | Salt marsh sediment microbial communities from the Plum Island Ecosystem LTER, Massachusetts, United States - WE1603-10 | ecosystem: Environmental > Aquatic > Marine > Intertidal zone >...
TATTATTAGTCATTGCAACAATAGTTGCTCTTTGGGGCGCCGGGAGCATGGTTGATTTTACTGTTTTTATGATTTGTTCCTTACAGTGACAGCTCAGACCTGTTTTGGCGTAAGAAAATTGAACAATAATTCCTTAAAAGAAATTCGAGAATCTTTATTGATAAGCAAGACTGAACTTGCCAGAAATGCCGCTATTTCACCTCATACCATTTCACGAATAGAACAAGGCAAGTCATGCAGAATGGAAACAAAACGAAAAATCCTTTTAGCGTTAGGTTTGAAATTAACAGACAAGGATAAAGTTTTTCATTAAGCAGGGTTTTTTTTGCATTTTGTTTTGTTGTAATTGAATAGCCCTATATTGAAACAAGCCCATAAAGAATAACCAGTAACAAGAGGTTACCATGGACTGAATATTAAACCCCATTTCTTATAAAGGTGGGGTTTTGTGTTTTTATTGAACAACCGAGGATGATAAATGGAAAAAGTTTATGTAGACGATAACGATCAAGCCATCATAATTTGTCCTAAATGCGGATTAAAGAAAAATATTGATGTCACGGAATTCAAGGATACTCATAAACGTTTGAAGGCCAAATGCCAATGTGGCGAAATTTTTCGGCTCACCTTGGAATCTCGAAAGCATCACCGAAAGAAAGTCTGGCTTGCCGGTGAATACTTTATCAAAGGAAAAGATGAAAAAGGAGAAATAAACATTGAAGATATTTCATTAGGCGGAATCCGATTTGCCAGTCTTAAGCCACACTATATTTCCAGAAATGATACCGTTGAATTGAAATTTACTTTAGACAATCCAATGAAAACGGAAATCCATACACCCGTCACAGTAAAATGGATCATCGATCACAATGTTGGCGGACAGTTTTTCGATCCAAAATCACTTGAAAAGGATTTGGGACCTTATCTGAGTATATAAAATGTCATTGGACAGAATCAGAGGTGTGGTTTAAAACGATTAATTAAAAAGCGGTTTTGCCTGATTTAGTTCGTTCCCGCCTGGCATTTTCTTTTTGTTCGTCTTTGAGCAGTTTCTCCAATGCGTTCTTGAAGTAAATGATAATTTGATATCTCGGTTTTCCAAACCGATCCGGAGCAATAGAAAGAATCAGCAAATCATTGTTCTTTTTCCAGTAAAACGATTTTGAGGTTTCCCCACCCCAGTTTATACTCTCCGGAGCACCGTATTTTTGTTTAAGGGTCTCAATGGGATTCAACCCATTTGTTTTAAAATGGATTTTTATCAAAACAGGTCTTTGAGTATACTCTGAATAGACCAGCTCGACATAGTCAAATGAAACGTCTTTGTTTTGCATATAGCGATACATCAGCTTAACCGTATTATGCTCAACCCGTTCTCCGAGAGGGGAATTCAATTTTTTGTTTAATTTATCAAAATCCGTGAAATATTCTTTCAAGAAACCCTCATAGTTTATTTCCAAATCGATAATATTTCTGTGTTCAATAGCATCATCTCCTAAAATCTTATTTAGGCCTTCTCTTACCTTGCTTGATATGATTGTATTTTTCCCGATATCGAAAAAAGTGAAGCTGTCGGAATGTTCCGGAGAAGGCTTGGGGGGTTCGGTTTCTTTTTTATCTCCGCAAGACACACTGGGTAAGATTAACATGATGATTATAAAGAAAAAAGAAATTGTTTTGATAATTTTTAGCTTCATAGTTCATTTCTACACTAAAAATTTGTTTTAAGCAAGGACGATATTTCTCAGTATTCCATAAAATTCAAGAAGTTAAGCTCAGCATACGTAACATCTCTGGTTTTTTGGTCCTGTATTACCAGGTATCAGCTTAGTTTTTCCTTTACATTAAAAAACTGATCTCACAAAAAAATAGCATCGCTCACCGGTTGTTGTCAATCTAGCGAATAAGCTTGACAAAGACTTCGGCAAGCTATATTGTCCGCCCAATAATAGTGTTCCTGGTTGTCAATCAAAAAATATACGTAAGCCCCGGAATAACTCCGGGGCTTTTTTTATTGGAACACAGAAAGAAGGTATATATTGAACTTTGAAGTATTTAATTTTCATCCCGCTGTTGCGGCCGGCGTTTTAGAAGCGGGTTATGTAATCCCGACCCCGATTCAGGCTCAGGCAATCTTGCCGATCCTGAAGGGTCGCGATGTGATGGGGCTGGCCCAAACCGGCACCGGCAAAACAGCGGCATTTGTCCTGCCGATCTTGAATCGTCTGGTGGGAAACAAGTGCGGTTGCACTCGTGCTCTGATCATGGCTCCCACCCGGGAACTGGCCGAACAGCTTCACCAGGCTATCGAAATCCTGGGGCGCAAAACCCGCCTAAAAAGCGTTGCGGTTTACGGTGGCGTGGGCATTAACCCGCAGATTCAGAAACTGAAACGTGCCGATATTGTTGTTGCCTGCCCCGGCAGACTTCTCGACCATATCGGTCGTCATACCGTCGATTTCTCCCATCTGGAAGTGTTGGTCATAGACGAAGCTGACCAGTTGTTCGATATGGGTTTTCTCCCCGATATCAGAAGAATTTTGACGCATCTTCCACAAACACGCCAAACGCTGTTTTTCTCGGCGACCATGCCTGCCGAAATACGACGTTTTGCCAAGGACATCCTGCGACATTCAGTCACTGTTCAGATAGGAATGACCGCGCCTGCGGACACTGTCAGCCATGCGCTCTACCCGGTCGCCCAACATTTAAAAACAGCGCTTTTATTGAATCTGTTGGATACCACCCCCTTCAGGTCGGTTCTGGTATTTACTCGAACCAAACACCGGGCCAAGAGCCTGGGGAAGAAACTGGCTGTTGCCGGCTACCGGTCAGCTACCCTGCAAGGGAATCTTTCCCAGGGAAAACGTCAGGCTGCATTGGATGGCTTTCGGGACGGGACCTTTCAGATCCTGGTGGCCACCGATATCGCTTCTCGCGGAATTGACGTGACCCGGATATCGCATGTCATTAACTACGATATCCCTTCAACTCCCGAAGCATACATTCATCGTATCGGTCGGACCGGCCGCGCCACTCACAGTGGTGAAGCTTTAACCCTTATTACCGGAGACGATCGCAAGATGGTTTGTGCCATCAATCGAATCATCGGTTCTAACATCGAGCAACGGACCTTGTCTGCCTTTGACTACAACGCCCCTGCATTCATTCGTAAAGACGATCCGAAAGAGCCAAGGAAGCTGCATGGCAAATTTTCATGGGCGAATAAGGGCCGAAAGAAAAAGGCTGCGCGCATGAATAATCGCTTCTAGGCTTAAAGCTAACCTCCATCATAGTTGAAGCCTCCCGGCCCTAAAGGGAAGGGGTTCTGCCTTACGGCAGTGCTTCGCGCCCGGGTGTGGATCTTAGTTTATTTAATATAGCTCCCCTTAACCCCATCCTAAAGGAAGGGGCTTGCAGGGAGCATGCCGGTCAAAACTCTTTCAAGATGCTAAGAAACGTATCTAAGGCATAATCGATATCCGAAGACGTCACATGATAATTGGTAACGGCCCTCAATCGCTTCGGTCCGGTTGGGAGCAGTCGAATGCCCCGGCTATGGAGTCTTTCCGCCATTATTTGTGCTGTTATTGCTTTGTGAGTTATGTCAACATACACAATATTGGTCGTTACAACATCCGGATCAATGAATAATCCCTCCATGTTTGCAAGGCCTTCAGCCAATTTTCCGGCGTTTTCATGATCATCTGCCAGGCGCTCCACCATCTCGGTTAAAGCAACGATGCCGGCTGCAGCCAGAATGCCTGCCTGACGCATACCGCCACCGACGACTTTGCGGTTCCGCCGGGCTTCCGAGATAAAGTCTGAGTTTCCGGAAACCACAGAACCTACCGGCGCCGCCAATCCTTTACTCAAACAAATACTGACGGAATCGGCCTCAGCAACAAGATCCTTTGCATCCACACCAAGAGCTGCTGACGCATTAAATAGCCTGGCGCCGTCCACATGTAATTTCAATCCATAACGACTGGCCATTTCTGCGACAGAATGGATATAGCCAACATCCAGCGGGCTGCCGTTGCACCGGTTATGGGTATTTTCAAGGACAATGAGTTTTGTCCTGGGAAAATGGACGTTGTCCGGACGAATGGCATCTTCAATGTCTTCAAGAGCTATGGTGCCGTCCGGCATATTTTCCAGGATGCGAGGGTGTATACCGCCCAGTGCTGCACAGCCTCCCTGTTCGTAAACGAACATATGGGACTGATCACCGAGTATCATTTCATTGCCCCTCCCGCAGTGTGTGAGCTGACTCACCAGGTTTGCCATGGTGCCGCTGGCAACAAACAACGCCGCTTCTTTTCCCAGCCGTTTGGCAACCATTTCTTCCAGGCGGTTTACCGTGGGATCTTCACCAAACACATCATCTCCGACTTCTGCCTCGGACATGGCCTGACGCATGGCAGGAGTCGGCTGTGTAATGGTGTCCGATCGCATATCAACAATATGCATTTTAGGTCTCCTTTAATTCTTTTTGATTTTTTTAGGTCTCAGGCTTAAATTACGATTTATTTCAACTCTTTCAATTTTAACGATAATTTTCAAGGCATATTCTTGACTATTTTTTAAAGTTAACGTTAAAAAGGAATTTAAGATATTATAAATAATTCTTTTATTCGACATTTAAGGGAGAAATTGATTATGGCCAAACTTTTATGGAGACCATCCGAGGAAAGAATTCAACGCACCAATATGTATCGATTCATTAACTTTGTGAATGCCAAGTTCGATCAAAATTTCTCTGGATATAATCCCCTATACCAATGGTCCATTGATAATATTCCTGATTTCTGGGCGGCAACATGGGAGTTCGTAGAAATAATAGCATCAAAGCCCTATGATAACGTTATTGACGATGTAAGAAAAATGCCGGGTGCCCAATGGTTTTCCGGGTCACGGCTTAATTTTGCCGAAAATCTTCTGCGATACAGGGACGACCGGACAGCGCTGGTCTTTCGGGGAGAAGATCGGGTAACCAGAAAAATGACCTATGCAATGCTTTATGATGAAACGGCGCGTGTGGCCCGGTCTTTGAAGTCAGCGGGTGTTCAGGTCGGCGACCGGGTGGCCGGTTTTATGCCCAACATGCCCGAGACCATCATCGCCATGCTGGCTGCTGCCAGTATCGGTGCCACCTGGTCTTCGTGTTCTCCGGATTTCGGAACAAAGGGGGTGCTGGATCGATTCGGCCAGATCGAACCCAAGGTTTTGTTTACGGCTGACGGATATTTTTTCAAAGGAAAACACTTTGACAGCCTGGAAAAAATTTCAAACATCATCAAAGAGATTCCTTCCATTGAAAAAGTGGTGGTGGTGCCGTACACTCAACAAAATCCGGACATCAAAAGGTTGTCGAATGGGGTTCACTACAAGGATTTTCGGTCTTCAGAATTTGATCTTAACATCGAGTTCGAACAACTCCCGTTCGACCATCCCCTTTATATCATGTATTCGTCCGGTACCACGGGGCTCCCCAAATGTATGGTTCAGAGTGCCGGCGGGATTCTCATTCACCATTTAAAAGAACTCGTTCTCCACACGGATTTAAAAAGAGAGGATACTATTTTTTATTTTACCACGTGCAGCTGGATGATGTGGAACTGGCTGGTCAGCTCTCTGGCCGTGGGTGCTACATTGGTTCTTTTTGATGGAAACCCCTTTCATCCTGATCCCGGAGCTCTCTGGAAAATCGCTCAGGACGAGAAGATATCGATATTCGGGACCAGCGCCGGATACATCGCCGCACTGCAAAATGCCGGGGTAACACCCGGAAAGACATACGATCTCACGCCGCTTAAAGCGGTGCTTTCAACAGGATCACCTCTTTCCATTGAGGGTTTTGAGTATATCTACAGAGACGTCAAGAAAGACCTTCAATTGGCGTCGATTTCCGGAGGCACAGATTTAAATGGATGCTTCGCTCTGGGGAATCCCATGGGATCGGTATTTGCCGGCGAACTTCAGTGTCGAGGGTTGGCCATGAGGGTCGAGGCTTTCGATGAGAACGGAAGATCGGTCATCGATCAGCAGGGAGAATTGGTATGTACGGCACCTTTTCCATCCATGCCCATCTATTTCTGGAATGATCCGGACAACCAAAAATATCATGACGCATATTTTGATGTTTATCCCAATATCTGGCGGCATGGGGATTATATTCTGATTACAGAGAGAGGCGGCGTCGTTATTTACGGCCGGTCGGATGCCACCTTGAATCCCGGTGGCGTGCGCATCGGCACTGCCGAGATTTATCGCCAGGTGGACCTTTTAGAGGAGATCGAAGACTGTGTTGTGGTGGGGCAGAATTGGAAAAATGATGTTCGGGTGATTCTGTTTGTCAAGATGGCCGAAGGATACGGGTTGACCCAGGAGATCATCCATAAAATAAAAACCACTATTCGAGCCAATGCTTCTCCAAGACATGTACCTGCTGTTATTGTTTCGGTTCCGGATATTCCCTATACCCACAACATGAAAAAGGTCGAACTGGCGGTGAATCAGGTCATTCACAACCGGCCGGTACTCAATAAAGACTCACTGAAAAACCCGGAATCGCTGGATTATTTTTCCAATTTAAAGGAGCTTCAGGTATGATTAAATTTTTGGCTGGAATCTGTCTGACCCGCCTGCCACGTAAAGCATAAGAACTATATACAAGGGGTCGGGGAGTTTTTCTTTTAAATTCTTGAATATTAGCCTCCGGCTCGTAGAGCCTACGCCTCGGAGAGCGGAATGGATGATCTTTTTTAAAATCGGATGCTGTTTGAGTGGCTTAGGAATCGTTAGAAAGAACAGGCGTATGCCAAAATCGTATCTTTAAAAGAATTTTAAAATATTGCATATAACCTAATGATATTACAAAGATAGTTTCCTGTTCTTTATTTACGATGCCTTGCCACGAGTTCATGCGGTTTAAAAAAAGATTATCCATGCAGCGATGATTTAGAAAAACTCCCCGACCCCTCATATAATTAGCATAAGATTATCTCTGCCGACATCTACCATTAAAACAAAATCCGGTATCACCGCATTCGGAATCTTCGGTACACTTCAGCGGCCCTGTTGCTTCTTCTTTGCTTTTGTCTTCAACAGAAAGCTTTGCTTCCATTCCATAACGGATTTTTTTTGCTATTCTGTTGTCAACCCTAACCCTGGCAAAAGACTCTGAAGCCTGTTCAATGATACCGCAAGTGATTTCTTCGCCTGAAGAAGTATAAAAACATACCTTAGCTCCCATTACATACCCGTCAGCGATGCTGCCATTAATGAAGATGTATTTTCTGCTTGAATGAATTCTCGTAACCTGTGCGGCCATGGAAAAATTCTGAAAAAATGTCGCTGTGATTACCAAAATTGTCAGCGCCACAAGCAATACTTTGATCTTTTGCATAACATCCACCTTTTTATAATATGTATCAATGTATATTCTTGCTTATAAATTTTGCACGTAAAAAGGCAAGGAACTGAAAAAATATAATACCAAAAACGTAGGATTTGGTAAAGGTTTTAGTTCAAATAACTTCGCCAGGCATAAAATTTAAGCAAAATCTTGATTTCATATATGAATATAGGGTAAGAAATAACATGATTCTGGAAAATAATATGAAAGCTACCGTGTCATTGCAAAAAGTTATTTATAAACCGAAGTTAATATCTGTTTGAAAGGGGCATGTTGTGTTTGATACTGTTTTTTGGCAAATTCTAATTGTTGTCATTCTTCTGAGCGCCTACGCCATTACATCAAAGCGTTTGCAGAAAATACCCGACATCCCAATCGGGCTTATCATCCTCTATTTGATCGCACGCATCATCGCATTGATTACCCGTGATTTGACTTGGGCGGCGGATTGGGCACCATGGATTCAAGTTGCCTCCACCGTCTTCCTGTCATGGGCAGTCGCCCGATTGTCTTTTTTTCTTTTTATAGAATTGCCGCTCCGCCTTAGAAAGAAAAAAGAGCTCCCTAATATCACACGTGATCTTATACTGCTCACATCTTATGCAATCCTTCTTGTCATCGTGCTTCGCTTTAAAAGTAATATTAATCTTACCGGAATACTCACAACCTCGGCGGTTTTAACCGTTGTTGTAGGTTTTGCTGCTCAAACCACCCTAAGCAGCCTCATTTCAGGTCTTATGCTTCAGATCGAACGTCCTTTCGGACTTGGTGACTGGATTAAGATAGAAGAAATGCAAGGCCGGGTGATTGGCATTACCTGGAAATCTACACGGTTGCTTACACGGGAAAAAATTTTGGTGTTTATCCCAAACGCGGAAATAACAAATAAAAGCTTTTTTAACTATTCAAGGCCGAATCGAACTCTGGTGGCACGACTTTACATCGGGATAGAATACGGAGCACCACCCAATACTGTTAAGGATGTCATTTTACAAGTTTTGAACCAGCACCCCCAGGTTTTAAAAATACCCCCACCAGATATTTATCTTCGTGAATTCGGTGATTTTGCCATTACATATGAAATTCGGTTTTGCCATAATAACTTTGCTAACGAACCTAAAATTAAATCAGACTTAAATTATCAGATCTGGTATGCACTTCGCCGTAATAATATTAAAATTCCTTTTCCGATTCGTGATGTCCATCTTAATCACATAGAAAGGCGGTTTCAAGCAAAGACGCTTGAGGCACAAAAAAGTTCTTTTAATATTGAAGGATTGCTTGGCCAAGTTTCAATTTTTTCTGCCCTGTCGACCGAAATCCGAACTCAGATTGCAGAACGTTCAGTGATTACCGAATATGGGGCCGGAGAATTCATCGTACGTCAAGGTGATCAGGGAGATTCCCTCTATATCATCCGTACCGGCTCATGCGGAATTTACGTTAGAAGAGACGGAAAGCAGGAAAATAGAATTGCTACCATCGAACGTGGTGAATTTTTTGGTGAGATGAGCCTTTTGACCGGTGAACCGATTACTGCAACCGTAAGGGCTATGGTAGACACCTCTGTTATTATTATCGATAAAGAAAATTTTTCTGATATTTTAAACGACAATCCCGCTATTCCTGTCCAGTTGGGCGAGATCCTGGCCAAACGCCAAAAGGAATTGTCCGATGAAGCCGGTCGGATACTCGCAGCAACGCCTTCTTCCAGCAGCATGATTGCCAAAATCAAGTCGTTTTTTCGAATCGACTAACCAGCGGAATTTACGTAAAAACGTTATGAGCAAGAATGACATCTTCAATAATCGGCATGCACCTCTTCAGACATTTTTTCTACGGATTCCTGAACGTCCTTCCTTATATATTCAACATCTTCTTCCCGAAGATTTAAAAAATCCATAACCCCTTCTTCCATCCAATACTGTGCACCGTTTGTATCTGCCCCATAGCCGTTTACCAGTGCGATGTAATCTGCCATGTGAAGGATAAACGCCAATTCACTACCGTCTGATTTGGATGGGTTGTGATGGAATCTGATGGCAATCCTTTGATCGTTGGGAATCTTCCATTTCTGGCACAACTCAGAGGCGATTTCGGAATGATCGAATCCCAAAATTGTCTTTTCAGCATTCACAAATGTATTTTCACCGTTTGCCATGAATTCATCAAAAGAATCTTTTCTTTCATAAACATATGGATCTAGAATCAATTTCCCCGCATCATGAATAAGTCCGGCGAAAAAAGCCAAATTCCCAAACTCTGTATCTTTTCTGTTCGCAATAATCCTTGAACCAAAGGCAACAGCAATGGAATGCCGCCAAAGATCTCCGGAACCGAGTTGGTATCCCTTCAAATCTTTGCTCATCAGATTTGAAATGCCTGCAACGGATATCAGCTCTCCAAGCGATTTAAACCCGAGCAGCACCGAAGCATGCTGAACAGAGGAAACCTTTCCGCTCAGACCATAATACGCTGAATTGGCCAGCTTTAATAACCGGGTGGCAATAGCCTGTTCTAATTCTATTACTCTGGCAAGTTCTTTAATATTTGAATCAGGCCTAGCCATTATTCTTTGTGCTTTTTGGACAACATGAGGCATTGCCGGCAAGTCGTCCAATGTACGAAGAATGCCATATTTCAATTTAATGCCTGAGGGTTGATTTTTTCCAAAAGACGGTTCCGGTGCAGGTTCATCTGTTTGGTTTTTTCCCCCGGGTTTTGGCGGTTGAAGCGGTTTAGTCGGTTCTGCTTCAGACCTTAAATCAATGACAATCCGTTTTTTACAGGCCAAACATGACACTGCAAATTTCTTTCCAAATGGAATTTTTTCGTCAGGAATATTATATGCCTTGAGGCAATCTGGGCATTCTATTTTCATTGTGATTTATGATTCATCAGGTTTACAAGAATTTTAGTTGAAGCATCTATACGACCTGCCATTTGTTCTAAAATCTTATTGGTAATTTTAGGATATTTATCGATAATTTCTTGAAATTTGTCTCCAGGGTAACGTTCGATAATGGACTTTCCTCTGGAAATGACGGTTTCGGATCTTTCTTTGCCGCTTATGGCGGCAATTTCTCCGAAGTATTCACCGGGTTGAATAATTTCTGATACTTTTTTCCCGTCTTTTACGACAATCAGTTCACCTTTAACCAGCTTAAAAAAATCAGAACCTCTATTCCCTTCCCTGAAAATTACTGCTTTACTGTCATATTCCTCAACCTCAGGAGTGGCAAGGTATGCCGGAATTGAGCCTTTGGTTAAGCTTGTTCTTCTTAATACCTCCTCAACCGAAGTCGATCCCTGACGAACTTTTTCCAGGCCCGCATCCCTTAAAGTCACCATGCCTTCTTGTAACGCGGTCTTTCTCAGTATATCCTCCGAAACATCGGCACTAATTACATTGGCAACATTTTCCGTGATCTCCATCAACTCAAACAAGCCGACACGTCCTTTATATCCTGATCCCATACATTCCGGACAGCCTTTGGGACCGTGGATTTGAAGTTTTGTAATTTCATCAGGAGAGAACCCCATATCCACAAGTTCCGCTGGATTAAGATTTTTCTCTAAAGCCTTACATTTCGGACAAAGTCTTCGAACCAGACGCTGAGAAAGCACCATGGTTACTGCGGAAGCCAACAAATAAGACGGTATGCCGATATCCACCAGACGTGCGATGGTAGAAGGGCAGTCGTTGGTGTGAAGCGTGCTGAAAACGAGGTGGCCGGTCATGGCCGCTTTAACGGCAATTTCCGCTGTTTCCATATCTCGAATTTCACCCACCATGATGATGTCCGGGTCCTGACGCAAGAAAGATCTGAGGGCCGCGGCAAACGTCATACCTACGTCATTCTTGACATTCACCTGATTGATCCCCTTGAAATTAAATTCCACTGGGTCTTCTACGGTGAGTATCTTGCAATCTTCTTTGTTCAGCTTATTGAGGATCGAGTATAATGTGGTTGTTTTTCCGCTGCCCGTAGGACCGGTGACCAACAGCAGTCCATAGGGCCGATACACGCATCGCTCAAGTGCATTCAATTCTCCCCTCTCAAGCCCCATTTGAGAAAGATCCACCCTCAATGAAGACTGGTCGAGGACACGCATGACGATGCTCTCACCAAAAAGCGTGGGTAATGTTGAAACACGAAAATCGATGGCCTTCCTTTTTCCAAAGGCCATCTTGATCCTGCCGTCCTGTGGCACACGACGCTCTGCAATATTAAGCCCGGCTAATATTTTCAGCCTGGAATTTACCGCATTTTTAATGCTGGTCGGTAAGTTCATAGACTTAAACAGATAGCCATCCAGCCGGTACCTTACCTGTAACATTTTCTCAAAGGGTTCGATATGAATATCGCTAACACCCTCATTAATGGCTTTGACAAGAATACCGTTTACAAGCTTGATAATCGGTGCATCAGATGCCGTGTATTCGTCGACAGTCGCCTTTTCATCATAATCTCCTACCACTTCCATATCGACCACGGCCTCTGAAACCAGAGAACCGAAGTCGTCGACCACTGAAACCGGTTGTTCTTCTTCACCACCGTCATCCTGGATACCAAAGTAACTGTTGTATTCCTCATCACTTATTTCATAATGGGCTTTGTAAGCGTCAACGATATCCTTTTCGGTTGAGACACAGACACTGATACTTTTCTTAACTTCGTTCTGCAGGCTGTCCAGTGCGCTGGTATCTGTGGGCTCTGCCATTGTAACGACAAGCGCTTCTCCTTTGAACCTCAAAGGAAAAGCCATATACTTTTTAGCCGTTTCATAAGGCATAATTTTAAAAACTTCCGGATCCGGAGTGGTTTTGGATATTGTAATAGTGGGATAGTTGTGGACACGGCTTAGAACATTTACAATGGTATCTTCATCAATGTAACCAAGTTTGACAAGGATATTCCCCAAACGTCCATTATTCTTTTTCTGATAATTGATGGCATCTTCAAGGTGGGTTCCGGTGATATAGCCTTCTTTACACAATAGTTCGCCAATCTTGGTTTTTCCGGCCCCGGATTGATCCATAATCGTCGATTTAAGGCTCGATCTCCTCGAGTCTTGTTTTATTGGTATTGTTTTGGACATTTCTTTATATTGGTTAGCCCTTTATTTCATTGTCCACTGTTATAACGTTCCGGCAACTTGCAGAGGTATTGTCATTCTGCAACTTTTGCAACATATGTGCCGGTTTTATAGGAACCTTTATATAGTTTAATTATTAGAACATAAAGCTTATGATATCAATAGCATGTATCTTTAATCAATCGCTTGTAAAAATTACTTCATTTGAATTGATATCGGCAATTTATTGACACCTATACATAAAACCGACAAACATTTCACAAATAATCCTAATACGCAACGCATCTGAATCCCAGAATATTAGAGTGTGACCCCGGTTCTATCATAAACCGATTGAACGATCTAATATCATTTCCTGATATCCAGCTTCCGCCCCTAACAACCCCATATTTTGCTCCATGTTTTCTTTTGGACGTTGAATCAAAACTGTCATTAGTCAATTCCAAAACATTTCCTATGGTGTCAACTATGCCATAATCGTTTTCAAATTCAACATACTTGTCTACAGGTGTTGTGTCGGCGGTATAACTGTCTTCAATGTTACAGGCATCTTCTTTCCATTCCTGTCCCCAGGGAAACATCCATCCATTTTCAGTTCTAGACGCCGCTTCCCATTCATTTTCGGTGGGCAATCGTTTCCCTGTCCAGGCTGCAAATGCCATGGCATCCTCCATACTGACTTGAACCACCGGGTGATTTCTTTTATTGTAAAGTGTGCTTTTAGGTCCGGATGGTTGGTACCAGCAGGCGCCTTTAACTGTTTTACAACAAAGTGAAGAATTCCATGTGGAAGTGATTAATCCTGTCTTTTCATCTTTCTTTTTTTCAAAGCGTCCATAATAAACAGTCCCATATCCAAACTTTTCCGCAGTGGTTTTATATCCTGTTTTTTCAACAAAAATTTCGAAAAGCCCATTGGTAATGGGAAATCGGCCAAAATAATAGGGCTCCAAAACTATCATCTGTTCAGGTTTTTCATCCTTTTTGGGGTGCTTGCTGCCAACTATATATTCACCACCTGGAATCAATATATAATGATTATAATACCTGTCCATGGAACCCAGGTAACCATCGAATTCTTCGGAAAGGAGTTTGTTCTTTTTAATGTTACTATTTTCTTCAACGCTGTATTCCTGCCCCAAAGAACCGACCGGGAGTCCCAGTTGTTCCCCCGCTTTTTGCTCCTCCGCCCCTTCAGATATATATCGGGCATTCTCTGCCATGTCATGACCAACGCCCTCACCACCTTCTTTTTCACCAAGCTCAGGGCCTGTAACGCCATCCCTGGATAGAGTTTCATCTCCACCAATATCTATCCCTGTCGTTTCTTGACCTGATTCTTGCCCAAGACCGATGCCTTCCAAGGCGTCTTTATCCATAAGCCCGGATTCAACTGCAAGTTCCTCTGAAGCCTCACTTTCAAGCATTGCTTCAACGTCATCAACCTCTTCAACATCGTCGCCTAACTCTGTGTCTTCTTCTACCAATACATCTTCAAGTACTTCGTCAATCTCATCGGCTTCAACCAGATTATCCGTATCCGTGTCTGCAATCTCGTCGATCTCTACATCCTCAATATCATCTATAATCTCTTCTCCGTCCAATTCCTCGACATCTTCAACCTCATCAACAACTTCGACCTCATCTTCCAGGGCCGCAATGTCTTCAACCTCATCCAACGGCTCTTCATCTAATTCCTCTGCCATTCCCATTGAACCTGACCCTTGTTCATATCCCTTACCTTCTATGTCA